>Ga0209075_1002281_pt1 | contig 17053 bp, 2 predicted proteins | sample Stecom2011_FD_187523 | JGI IMG/M metagenome (GOLD analysis project Ga0209075, IMG submission 187523) | Agricultural soil microbial communities from Utah to study Nitrogen management - Steer compost 2011 (SPAdes) (version 2) | ecosystem: Environmental > Terrestrial > Soil > Agricultural land...
TATGACGTTTTAGGGCCAAGTAAGGATGATTTAGGAAGTTATATTGAGTTTAAATATAAACAAGTATCTAACTATAAATGGAGAAGCCCTATAAATGAATCTAAAGCATTTCACGATAGAGGATTAAATGCAGATCCTACTGATGATAAGGCAAATTATATTTACGGTGAAAAAGAATTATGGTATTTAGATACTATAAAGGGAAAGAATCATGTAATGATTTTTCATACTTCTGATAGATTAGATGCTGTCTCAGTTAATAATGAATATGGAGGGATTAATAGTGGTAATTCTAGAATGCAAAAGTTAGATAGCATTAAATTGTATTCACTACCAGAGTTTGAAGTTAATGGGTCATCAGCAGTTGCTATTAAAACGGTTCATTTTAAATATGATTACAGCTTGTGTAGAAAGTACGCAGGTAATCTAGAATCAAATTCAACTGATAACTTAAAGGGAGGAAAGTTAACTCTTAAAAAAGTTTATTTTACATATGAGAATTCATATAAAGGAGAGCGAACGCCTTATGAGTTTGTTTATGATTATAATCCTGACTATAACCCCAACAACATTGATCGTTGGGGGACTTATAAACCAAATCCAACTGGAATAACAGGAAACGAAGAAACAGATCCTTTGACCAATTCTGATTTTCCATATGTAGGACATGATAAAGCAAATACAGATCTATGGTCATCAGCATGGAATTTAAATGAAATTAAATTGCCATCTGGAGGTAAAATTAAAGTTTTTTATGAATCCGATGATTACGCTTATGTTCAACATAAACAGGCTCAACAAATGTTCAAAATAGTTGATGTAGAAGGATGTTCAGACTCAAAATGTTCAATAAGTGATAATGATAATAAGAATAGAAAAATATTTTTTGAGATGTTACCAAATACTACAATAGGTCAATATGGTAAGAAAGGAGATGTAATTTATTTTAAAGCACTTCTATCTATGAATGAAGATGCTAATAGTTTTGATTATGTACCTGGATACGCTGAAATTCAAGAAATAGGGGTGTCTAATAATTATGGTTATATACTTCTCGAACCAGGTAAACTAATGGATAATTTGGCAAGATCATATAATCCTATGGCTATTTCTGGAATTCAATTTGCGAGAAACTATTTATCACGAATACTCCCACCTGCCAATCAAGCTAATCCCGTTGCTCCAATTGATGAGGACGAGATATTTATAAATATTGCAAAATCATTGGGAGGAGCCTTTAGCTCTTATCGCGAATTATTTGTTGGACCTAATAGACCCTTATGGAAAAAGAATATAGGTACAGTATTAGTAAATAATAAAAGTTGGATCAGGTTAAATAATCCTAATAAGTCTAAATTAGGAGGTGGGCATCGCGTAAAGGAAATCCGAACATATGATGCTTGGAATGAAATGGTGCCAAATGGAGAGGAAAGTTATTATGGACAGCAATATCAATATAGTTTTGATGGGCAGTCTAGCGGTGTGGCTGCTTATGAACCTCAATTAGGGGGGGAAGAAAACGTTTGGAGAACCTATGTGGCAAATGATATTAAAATAACATGGGCACCAGACAATCGGAATTATATGGAAACACCATTTGGTGAGCAATTATTTCCAACTCCTTCAGTAGGTTATGGTAAAGTTTTGGTTAAGAATATAGAAAGAGCGGGAGTGGTGAAAACGGCTACTGGTCATACTATTAATGAATTTTATACAGCGAAAGATTTTCCGACTATAACACAGAAAACTAAAGCTGAACCGAAAGGATTTAAAATGGGCTTGAATTTGATGCTTTTTTCTATGACTAGAGATGTAATGGCAGTAAGCCAAGGTTTTTTAGTTGAAAATAACGACATGCATGGTAAACCTAAATCAACCAAGATCTATGCAGAAAATCAAATAGAACCCTATTCTTCGGTAGAGTATCACTATAAATTTGCAGAGACAACAATAGATGACATTTCTGCGAAGAAACTTAAGAATAACGTTAAAGTAATTCTACCTAGTGGAAATACTAAAACAGTAGAAATAGGAAGGACATATGAGGCTGTTGCTGATTTTAGAGAGAATGAATCTAAAATGAATTCAGGTAATATCGGAATTAACTTGAATTATACAATGCCTTTTATTTTTGTTCCAATGATATTGGGTGCTAATTACTCTAATTCCATAACTGGTTTTAGAAGTGCTGTTTTTGCAAAATCAATAGAAAGAAAGGGTATACTTTATAAAACAGTTGCCGTTGATTATAATTCTAGAATTGAAACAGAAAACCTAGCTTATGATTCAGAAACGGGCGAAGTTTTGCTTACTTCAGTAAACAACGGTTTTAGAGACACGGTTTATAATTTCACTTACCCAGCGCATTGGATTTATGATGGAATGGGACAAGCATATAAGAACTTAGGCTATACCTCTACTGTCTCCAATAACTTTGTTGACGGTTACTGCTCTAGTTTATCAAATTCAAACCTATTCGAAGGAGATGAGGTTATGGTTGTTCAAAGTGGAAGCTATTTAAAAGGTTGGGTTACTGAATCTGGTATGAATGGTATAAGAGTTCTTAAAAAAGATGGCACACCCTTAATTGGCTCAATTTCTTATTTAAAGGTGTTGCGTTCTGGAAATAGAAATCTTCAAAGTACACCTGTTGGAAATGTTTCTCTGATGCAGAATCCACTTAATACTTTGACTGGAAATGTTTTTGAAGAGGTATTAAGTGCCCAAAGTATAGAATATGGACAAGCATGGAGGACGTTCTGTGAATGTAATGATTCAGCAGTTGGAAATCCTTATATTGCTGGACTAAAAGGAAATTGGAATCCGAAAGCAACTTATCTTCATTTGAGCGATAGAACGCAAAGTTTTGAGAATAATAACACAAATATTAGGAAAGATGGAGTAATGGATTCTTTTGATCCTTTCTTCAGAATGAATAACGGAGATTGGACTCTAAATAAAGAAAACTGGACACATACATCAGAAGTAACAGAATTTAGTCCATTTGGACAAGCAATAGAAACTGTTGATGCACTTAATCGTTTTTCTACAACTCATATAGGTTATAACCAGACTCTACCAATTGCAGTTGTAACAAATTCTATGCGAAAAGAATCTGGCTTTGATGGCTTTGAAGATTATATGTTCGATAATTGTCCAGATAGCCACTTCAAGATTGGCGGATCAAACGCAGTATTAAGTACTAACGAATCACACACTGGTAGGTATAGTATCGAGGTTAATGCTGGAAGTCCTGTTGTCTTCCAAAAGCAGATAGCTGAAGCTTGTGAAAAAGATGATCCATGTGATTTCTCTAAATACTTTATTGAAAATATGGTAATTATTCAGGACTCTGAAGATGTGAGTGCAAGTTATGAGATTATTTCTGGGAATCCTATACCTAGAGTTACTGAAGTACCAGGAGGTATTGAATTGTCTTTTTCTTCAGAATCTGAATATTTAGTTCAAATTAAACTTATAAATAAAGAAGGTTGTGTCAAAACATCATACTTATATAACTCCAATTTAAAATAATTAATAAAATGAAAAAGATTTTAAGTTTATATATAGTTTTATTTTTTGGGAGTACAGTATCTTATTCTCAAAACAAATATGTTACTGAACGAATAGACATACATAATTCTTGTGTTACAGCTAAACCAGTTTGCTCTGAAGCAAAGATTCTTCAGCTCTTTGTTAATAAAGATTCTTGTGAACTCAACTTGTCTCCTCAGTATTTTAAAATAAACTTTTCAGATTCTGGAACTATAAGATTAAAAACTGCATATCACACTGGTACATATACTTTATATGGCCCAATTGAAAACTATGGAACTTCAGCTTGTCAGGCTATTGCATTAGGACATGTTGAGGAGCGTACCGATTCATTAACGGGTAATGATATGTATATCGCTCATAAACAAGGTTTTTATATTTTAAAAGTATCTGTTGATTGTATTAATATTCATGATGCACCAACGACTTCTAGAAATTATCAAATGAGTTCAAGAGATACTGAAATGAATTATGCTGTTTATATTGATGTTAGTGCTTCTTCAAAGGTTACTGATTGCAAACAAGAACCAAACTGTCTTGATTGTATAGGCTCATTCTCACCAAATTCTGGTAAATATATTATTTCAGGGTGGGTTAAAGGTGCGTCTTCTAACAGAAATTCAAGTTATGTAAACCCTAGTATTAAGGTCTCGTTTGCTGGGCATTCTCTTGATTCTATTTTTAATCCATCTGGAGTTATTATTGATGATTGGCAGAAAATAGAAGGAGTAGTTATAATTCCTGAAAATGCTACTGATATTAATATAGAATTAAATTGTAAATCTGGAAAGTGTTACTTCGATGATATTCGTTTCGTACCAATAGATGGAAGTATGAAATCATATGTATATGATCCAGTGAACTTAAGACTCGTAGCAGAGCTTGATGAGAGGAATTATGCCACATTTTATGAATATGATGAAGAGGGTAAGTTAATTCGAGTTAAGAAGGAGACTGAAAAAGGGATAATGACTATTCAAGAAAATAGAAATAATATCATCAAAAGATAGATTGTAATTATGAAAAAAATATTTAGTTTATTTATAATAGTCCCGTTTGTTGTGTTTTCACAAAGTGAATGGATAGAAGTAGATTCAAAAGATTTCATGAATACTATTCGTGAATTTGAACAAACAATTCAGCTTGACGAAAGCTATTCTATGGAAACAACTTACGATATATTTAAAAACTACTCAGATATACTACCTGTGCAGTCTGTGCATGGGAAATTAACTTGTCGTAATGGGAAAGAACTAAATGTTTCTCAAATGGGTTTTTTTATGATTCAAGATGAGAAATACAACCTAACTATTGATACCTTAAATCAACAGATTATAGTTCAAAAACCAGATAGTTCTCTTTTTTATAGAAAAACTATAAATGATGTAGCTGCTTTTTCAGAAATAACGGAAGCTGTTTATAAAAAGGAAGTATTAGGTAAAACATTGTATTCACTCGAATTAAAAAGCGGATATCCTTACCATGCAATAGAGTTTGAGTTTTTAAGTAAAGAGATAATTTCACAGATTATTATTTATAGTAACCAGCCATATAGAGTTGAAGATTATACGCAAGAATCTGATAAGGCTAGAATAGTAATTAACTTCAAAAACTTAAAAAAAGGGATAAGAGTGTCTTTGAAAGATTTTGTAGAGACAGCTGATCTTATTGTAGTTAAAGCTAAAGAGTTCCATGCAATTGGAAAATATAAAGATTACGAAGTTATAGATTTAAGAAACTAACATTGAGATAATGAAGTATTATTTTAAACATACATTTACTGCTTTTCTTCTTCTTTTAATAATTGGACAAAATGCTTATGCAGGAAGAGGAGATAAAACAAATTCAATATATACACCATTAGGAGGCTCTCCAGTTGAGATAGGAACTTCATCAGCAATAGATAGTGTTGAGTTAGACGCCTTAGCCACAAATCAACGAGATTATAATATTGTTAATCGGATTAGCTTTGGTGTTGATCTGCAGTATCCAGAATTTGTTTCTAGAAAACAAATTGTAGAGGTTTCAATTAATGTAAAACAGTTTGATGTAAATAATAATTCATTACCAGAATTAAACTTTAAATTAAACATCAACTATTTTCATTATGATACACTTAATTCAATAATAATTGATGATTATGAATTTAATAATGCTTATCGTGTTGTTTTTAAAGTAGATAGTATTCGTTTGGCGGGAGAATTGGTCTCTACTTTACCAAAAAACTTATTTGTACAGAGTGATATTTTTGTTGAAAGATATACAGAACTATCTTCAGCAACAATATCAGGGAATGCAATCGAGTTTTTAGATCTAGATTGTAATAATATTAATGATGGGTTAATGTTTTCTTGGTCTGACTTTCCAGGAGCAGAAGAATACCAATTAGAATTCTTACATGTTTCTGATTATGGAGCAAATAATGGAACTATCTCACCATCTGAATTGAGTTATGATTTTAGAAATAATTCTACAAGGGTTACAACAAGTAAAACAAATTATAATATAGGGCTCTTGTTTGATAGAGGCTGGGTTGCATATAGAGTAAGACCTATTGGTGTGAATATAAATACCCCCTCTCAATTGATTTTTGGTGAATGGAGTGTTCCTAATGCTAACTCAACAATCAACTTGATTCCTAATAAAAACAAAATTCAAATAACTAATGCAGAAGTACATGAAGAAACGCTGAATTGGCAGTACTCAGCAACTTACGCAGAGCAAGGAAAAAGAAAAGAGGTTATCACATATTATGACGGTACACTTAGAAATAGACAAGCTGTTACAAAAGTAAATTCAAATAATAATGTAATAGTTGGAGAAACTATCTATGATTATCAAGGTAGACCCGCATTAAATGTTTTACCAACTCCTGTTAAACAACCTGATTGTAATTCAAATGCTGAGCCAGTTATTAAGTATTATTCTGATTACAATCTTAACTCTCAAGGAGAGCCCTATTCAAAAAAAGATTTTGATTTAAGCCCTGATACCGTATGTTCGGTAAATGCTGGCTCAATGGGTTCAATTAGTGGTTCTTCGCTGTATTACTCACCTGATAATCCTGATAAAAGATTGCACCAGGCTTACGTACCAGATGCTGAGGGTTATCCTTTTCAGCAAATAGAGTATACTCCTGACAACACAGGTAGGATTAATCGACAAGGTGGAGTAGGGCCTGACTTTCAAATAGGAAGTGGAAAGGAGACTAAATACTTATATGGAAATCCTACTCAATTAGAGTTAAATAGGTTGTTTGGTTCTGAAGTTGGTTATAGTGAACATTATCAGAAGAATATAGTAATTGATGCTAATGGACAGGTGTCTGTTTCATATATTGATATATCTGGAAATGTTATTGCAACAGCTTTAGCTGGAGAAGCACCTCAGAACATGAATGATTTGACATCTGAGCCAGAACAGCTGATTGAAGTTAATTATATATTACCAGATGGTTCAAATCAGGTTTATAATGATATGTCAAATAGTATCATTTACACTTCATCGTTTATTCTTTCTTCTCCAAGTGTTACGACTATTGATTATCAAATGTATACACTCCCTTTACTTGATTCATGTTTAGACAATATTTGTATAGATTGCGTTTATGAATTAGAGCTAAGCCTTAAAGACGACTGTGGAGTTGATTTACTACCTGACACCCTACAACATACTATAGGTAACTTTCAGCTTGATTCGCTCGGAAATTACGTGTTTCACGCACAATGTGCAGACACAACTGAATTTAACACAGCTATTGAAGTTTATTTAGAAATTGGAAAGTACACCTTAGCCAAAAGGCTTAAAATAAAAGAAGAAGCTGTTTTGAGTTATTTAGAGTTTATTGATTCAAGTGATTGCGTTCTCGATTTCGATCATTTTTTAGGAATAGAAATGCAAAATGTAGACTCAACTACCTGTATGATTACATGTGAGAATTGTATAGATGAGTTAGGTACTATGCAAAACTTCATTTCTACAGGGCAAGGAACTTCCAATGATTATCATCTAAGAGTAAAAGAGTGTAAGTTACTTTGTGAGGAGAAAGTAAGTGATTGTGAGATGTATTTCACTCTTATGAAAATAGATTTTTCTCTTGGAGGGCAATATGCTGAATATCTAAATAACTCTACAGGTGACTTGGATTTAGATAATCCTTTATCAATATTTAATGAGAATAATAGTTTTCCTGATGGTAATGCAAATTGGAGAAACCCAATTTTTGAAACACCTTATGGTTTACAAAATATTTATGTTGATGATAATGGAGATCGAAGTATTGTAATTTTAACGTTGGATTCAACAAATCCAAATGTATATAGTCCTTTGCCTCAAAACAATGATTTAGTTCAATATGACTCTTTGTTAGGAGACTACTTTATCTATCCAGAACAATTGCAAAAAGTCGAAGATTTTATATCTTTATTTAAGCAATCATGGAGCTCTTCTTTAGTCAGATACCATCCAGAATATTGTTACTATGAGACCTGTGTACAATATGAAGAAAAACATTCGCCTTCTGATACCTATAGTAGCAGTTCATTTGACCAATTATTACAGAGTACTAATACTTTTAATGAAGCTCAAGCTTTAGGTTTTTTAGATGCTGCTGGAAACCCAACAAATTGGTTTCTTCCGGCAGGTAATGATCCTACTAGCTTATTAAAACCTTGGGATCCTTTTGTTTTTTATCATTCTGATTTTGAAACAGGAATCTGCACAAATTATGCCAATACACTTACTAATAAATTTAGTGATTTTGAATTTCTATTTGGTGAGTGGTTTTCAATGGCTGAAATAGCGGCTTATACCGTGAGGTGTAGTGCGGAATTATCAAGTACGCCACCTGCAGAGTGTTTTAGTTTTGGACAACCCTATAATGGAATAGTTGATACTACCCTATTAAATAATGAATGGAGGTTATTAAAAGCAATGTACATGAGCGCTAAACAAAAAGCTCAACAAGATTTAGCAAAATGTAACGCTATAGCTTACTGTTCTTCTTATAATGGTTGTATTGGAAATACAGAATATAATCCTTTACCGGAACTTGGACCTATTCAATTGAATTCATCAACAGAGTATTTCCCCTTTTCAGATGAAAATCAGCCATGTAGCGTTGTGTCATCACATTTGTATCAAAATAAGATAAAACGTTTTAGTGATCATGAAGAAGCAATGGAGGGAAATGCAAATAACACATCATACGAAGTTTACCTTCAAACAGGACAATGTCCTAATGCTTTTTCACTTCAACATCTATTAAACGATTTAGCTTTAAAAAGCAAACTAACAGCTTCTGACTATGATTTAAATTTAAATAGTTTTTTACCTGCACTGTTTCAAAGTAATAATTCATACAATAATCCAGGACCTCTTCCTTCTTTAGATTACAACGCAACAGTTACCACAAATTCTATTTCTGCGGATTGGATTGATAACTCAAATTCTTCAACCTTTGTAACTATGACTTTGTACAAGTCAACACCTCAAAACTGGAGTGATGTTACTGGAATAATTAATTTGGTAGCAACTGGTTCAAATAGCTTTTCTGCTGAAGCAACTTACCTAGATACAATAGCTAAAGTGTTTCCTATCACAGGAACAATAACTCACTTTGATTTAGAAGGGTGCACTTTTGAACAAGAGTGTACTTCTAACCAGCTAGCCATCGATATAACAAATATTTTTAATATGATGGTTATTGATAATAATTTAGAATTAACTCCTGCAGTTAGCTTAACTAATTATTATTCAACAACTATAGGGGATACCTTAAATTTGAGCTCACTTTACATACAAAATGCCGCAAATTCAGGTTCTGATTTAAGTATTATTAATCATAATAATGGTTTTAAAATATATGATTCAACCTCCCTAGGAAGTGATGGATTATATATCAAAATAAATAGTTATACAGGTCAAATCACTTCTCAAGATATTTACTTTGAACCAATGATTTCTACAGGAAACTTTTCTTTCGAATGGATAGTTAATCAAGGATTAGATGCGCCATATGTTTTTACAGGTACGATTTATCAAATTCATAATGGAGATACTATAGGTATCAGTATAGGTAGCTGTGACTTACCTGTTCCAAATGCTTGCAAAGGAAAGGACTATAAAGTATTTACAGATCTGAAGCTTCTTTTAGAAAATGTGCTTATCAACTATGATGGCGTATCTAATATAGATTTATTTTCAAATATATTCACAACTCCTGAAATAGTAGCTGCTTTTCCAGCTGGAGAAACAAAAACAACGAGTATTAATAAAGGTGATTCCTTAATAATTTCAGCAGGAGATTGCGACTTGGTCCTAACGATGAATTCACCTCAGATAGTCTCGTTTGAAAACTTAATAGCTATTGATGAAGTTGAGTTGTTTGGAGATTTAAATAGTCAAACAGGTTATAATAATTTCACCTTTATCGGAACCTTCACTTCTACTACACAAAACATTCAAGATACTGTATATGTATCTACATGCTTTTCACTAAAAGATTGCTTTGAATGTCTTAGTGACAAGATAGATATTGTAAGTACATTAATAGATATTTCAGTACCTTCAAAGCAATTACCGAAAAATAAAAATATTTCTATTTCTTCTGATAATGTATTCAATGAAGTTTTAGGTATTGATTTATTAAAGAAACAATCAACAACAAAAAAATGTGAGGGTAATTTATATATACTAAATCAATGTGTTGACTGGTTTAATTTACAAGGTTATCACTTCTATTTACCACACGTTTCATCTTTTGATTTTAATAATTTTAAATTATGTGAATGTATAGATGAAGTTTGTGATATCTTACATTACATTATTGATAATAATATTATTTTAGAAAATGTAGAAGGAATTTATGAATATGTTTTAGAGAATATGGAGTGTGCAGATTGTTCGTATAATTATTTTCATTATACAGAGATAGTCAATAGATATAATTCCAATACTCATACTTATCTTATTACACCGATGAGTGAAGAATCATTTACTCAAAATAATTTATGCTTATGTAAAGTTAATTATGATTATTTTTTAAATAAAATTATAGAATCTAATATGCAATTTAATAATCAAAGTGAATTTGATTATTATGTGAATTATTCTAAAATATGCAATGTTGACCAAATCAATACACCAATTAATCCATGTCAAGATGCCTACTTAGAGTATAGAAGGTGTGGATTAGCTTTTGAGAACGGAGAGAGATCTGTGCCACTTAGTTATAAAAGCGAAGATAAGTCTGATATTCGGAGGTTTAAATTTCCTTACGAACTTAAATATTTAACTTTTGAAGCTTTTGATAGCTTAGGTCTATGCACTTGTGTGAGTTCATTCTGTTCAGCTTTAGATGCTGTTTCTGCAGGAATCGTTACTTTCAATAGTCAAGCAGAATTTGATAATTACATTTTTAGTGCTTTAGACTGTAAAAGAAAACCGCTTTGTACGCCACCACCATCCACTGGTCCTTTTCCAATAATGCCTACTGTTGAATTAGAAAATGATTGTATTGAAACTCAAGTAAATTTAGCAACAATTAATGCTCAAAATGCATATAATCAATATAAGAACAGTGTGAAGACTGTTTATAGAGAAAAATATGTTAACCATTGCATGGTTACGCAAGAAGCTCTTTATCGTGAGTCTAATGACAAGCAGCATCATTATACCTTGTATTATTATGACGTGGCAGGAAATTTAATTAAAACAATTCCTCCAGCAGGTGTTCAACTTCTCCCTATAACTTCAACAGATGATTCAATTAATATTCAGATTAATGAAGATAGAAACAATGGAACAAAGACTGTGTTTACGTCTCACCGTTTGCAAACCAGATACGAATACAATAGCTTAAATCAATTGGTTGCGCAATATACTCCGGATACCGATCCGATGGAGGTTTTTAACGAAACATTACCTAGTGGTTTAAATAGTCAATTGATTACTCATAAAATTCAAATGATTAATGCTTCTATAGGTTATTTAGCGGGAAGTGTTGGAGAAAGAGGATACTTATATAAAACAACTGACGGAGGGAAAACATGGCAAAGACAACATAAACTTGTAGGTGCAGACCTTAAAAAAGTTGTTATGATCGATGTATACAATGGTGTTGCTATTGGAGAGCTAGGAACTGTATTAAAAACTAGTGATGGTGGGGCTTCATGGGATTTACTTGATACATGGACTATCAATGGTATGATTACCGACCTAAATGATATTGCAGTTAATAATTCAGGAACTTCTCCAGAAATTGTGATTGTTGGTGATAATGGTTTGGCAGTTTATTCTGATAATTTCATTACCTCAACTCCGACTTTTATAATTATTAATACTGGACTTTCGGGAGACGTTCTGAGTGTTGAATCAATGTCTAATGATTTTTATTGTACTACACATGATTCTTCACTTGAAATATCACGTTTTTATAAATACTCTTCTTCTGAATGGATACAAATAAATAAAGTAAAATCAAATAGTTTCACAGATATTCACTTCTATGAAAGTGATAAAGCTTATCTTTCCAATTCATTTGGTAGATTTTACACTAATAATGAAGTGTCATTAGCTAATTCCCATTGGAAGCATCGCTCCTCTAATCTAAATGAATACGTCACTAAAGTTCGCTTTTTTAATGAGCAACAAGGTGCAGCGATTGCTAAGCTTAATGGAGAGGAAAAGCTTTTATTTACTACAGATGCTTCTAAAACATGGTCGTTGTTATCAGATAGCGTTTATAATGTCTTAGCTATAAGTAGGGATAACTCAATTATTGCTGCTGGAAATATTAATGGTACTATATCTTTAGTTTACCCATATATTTCAGGTTCACATCAATTAGTAGACGTAAATACACCTTCGTTGTTAGATGGAAACTTGACTAGTTTATGGATTGGAAAATCGTCATCAGGTAATATACATTTAATGATGACAGATAGTCAAAATATTTGGTACACAGAGAATGCTTTGGCAGAATACCCTCTTTGGTATAATAAAGATTATTCATTTATAGGTAGTCCGATAATAGAGGCAAGTGCTTCTTTAAACTCTATAGGTGAGGTGTTTGGCGTTGTAATTTTAGGATCAGGAAAGGCATGGAGATTGAAAAAAGAGAATACACCAAATATTGAGTTAGTTGCACAGATTCCTGGATCAAATTATAAGAAAGTAACTTTAGGAGACTCATATTTCTATGCCCTATCTTCTTCAACAGCAATAAGTAGATTAAATATTGATGCTAGTTTAGGAATTACTCCTATTGGAAATATTTCGTTCTCTGGACATCATATAAGTTATCATTCAAATCAACTCATTGTTGCCGATAATACAAATAAGATAGCACATGTTTCTCTAGTTTCTGGAGGTGCTTCGATGGATTCCTTTGAAATACTAAGTGATAAGGTGTATCCCGATAAGATAAACGTCTTGAAAAAAGATAAGGTTTTTGACGAACTTTATGCCTATGGAAATGATGGTTTAGTTTATCATTTTAATAAAGGAAATAATTCTATGGAAGGGGTTCACAATAGTGCAAATGATAATATTTATGATGCATTTTCATTGAATAATAAAGTATGTATTGTTGGTGAGAATGGAATGGCACTGGTTGGTATAAATAACTCAAACTTTTCATTAACTCTTAATAAGCTAAAAGTAACAGCTGGACATACAGTTAAAACCTTTTTTAACAATATAGATTTCCAAGGTGTACAGTTGACCTCTAATAATCGTTTATATATAGTTGGACAAAACGGATCATTACTCTATAGTCCAAGTTTTAATGACTTTACAGGTAATACTCTTTTAAATGTTGTAAGCCAAGGAAATATTAACTTGTGGGATGTTTCGGAAACACCCGTTACAGGTGGAGTGTTAGTTTCGGGTGGTAATGGGTTGATTCAGAATCAATTTGGGTCGTTAGGGTTTGTAAATCAGCAGATTTATATTCCTCCAATAAGAGATATTCACTTCAAAGATGGTGCTTCAGCAACGCTAATTGCTGATAATTTTACTGTTAGAACAACTTCTAATGGAGGAGTGAATTGGAAAATTGCTTTGCCAAATGGCTTAACTTCTCCAGGTTCAACATATAATAAAGTATGGACTTTTGATGGCGGAAAATCATTACTTTTTGGAAATGATAATACTTTGGTACACGACAGAAGTACAGGTGTGACAAGTATAGCATTTAATTCCACTCAAGTTAAAGCTGTATCAAAAGGTACAAATACTAACAACATTTATATTGTAGATAATATTAATGTAAAACGAGTGAATCTTTCAAACTTGATAGCAACATCAGTTAGTACATTAGGAAATACAGATCAAGCAAATGCGATTCATACATTTACAAACGGTGATCATATTATAGTTGGAAACAATGGGCTTTATAAGCATTTTAATGCTTTAGGAGGAAGTATTCATTCCTCAACAGGAATTAATTCAACGGTTAATTTTAATGATATTGGTTTTAAAGACCATATTAATGGAATTATTGTGGGTGATAATGGGGTTTACTATCAAACTAAAGATCAAACTATTTCTCCAACGGGATATTTGTCAAATACAAACTGGGGGTTAAAAGACCTTAATGAAGTAGACCCTTTGAATGTAAATAATGCAAATATCTATGCATTAGGAATTGCTTCTTCAGTTGATGTATTAATTGGTGGTGAAAATCCAAGTGTGAATAGTGGAACTCCATATCCTTATGTTCGAAAAATTTATGATGCTGGGAGACGCTATTCAAACCGTTTCTATTATGATAGATTAGGACGACTAGTTATAAGTCAAAACGCAAGACAAGCTTCTACCCATTCAACTGAACAAGAAAAATATAGCTATACCTTATATGATGATTTGGGGAGAGTTGTAGAAGTTGGTGAAAAAACAGAAAACTCTGGAAATAGTGAGCCACAATTTAAATCTGTATTTGGCGCAATTGTAGGAGGTGTACTAAACCCATCAACAATTGATGACTTACGACTAAAGCTATGGATTGAAAGTAGTGGTGAAAGAAATGAAGTAACTAAAAGCTATTATGATAAAACAATTATCAATGGTATTTCTTCTGCTATATCCAATGATATACATACACAGCGTCAACGTATTATTCATGTTACGTATGAGGAAGTTTTTGATGGAGATGATCAAACATTTGACCATGCAACGCACTATAGTTATGATATTCATGGAAATGTAGAAACCTTATTACAAGATAATAAGAAAATGGAGGTTAACTTCCCTAGTCTTGCTTCACAACGTTTCAAACGTATGGATTATTCGTATGATTTATTAAGTGGGAACGTGCATCGAATGAGTGTTCAAAATGGAGAGTCAGATCAATGGCATCATGCTTATATTTATGATGCAGATAATCGAATTGAGAAAGTCTATACAAATACACGTTCACCATTAACAGAAATGAATAGGCTTACTCAAAATAAAGAAATTGAGTTGGCACATAATTCAGATTGGCAAAATGATGCTCAGTATTACTATTATGATCACGGGCCTCTAGCTAGAGTAGAAATTGGTCAAAATAATCTTCAAGGAGTAGATTATTATTATAATCTACAGGGGTGGCTGAAAGGAGTAAACTCATCTGTTTTATCAGAAGGTAATGACCTAGGAAGCGATAGTAATCCAGATTCATTAAATGGCTTTTTTGGTAAAGATGTATTTGGTTTTGGATTACATTATTATCAAGGAGATTATACAGCGATAGGTGGTGCTTCTACAAGTTCAGCAACCTCTCCAATGGCTAGTGTAAGTAATACAAGCCATGCAGCAGGGAATAGTTATGATTTGTATAATGGGAATATTCGATATATGCAAACTGCTATTACAAATCCTCTGACACGTGAGGATATGCCAATGTTAAACGCATACAAATATGACCAGTTAAATCGATTAATAGAGAGTAGAAGTTATGAAAATGGGTTAAGTGGGAACGTCTGGAATCCAATAGGATATAGTAATGAATATTATAATTCGTTTGTATTTGACGCAATGGGTAATATTGAGCATCAAAACAGGCATAAAAGAGGAGGAATTCAAATCGAAGATATGACTTACCATTACCAAAATGATGCGGATGGTAACTTGTTACGCAATCGTTTGTATCATATTAATGATGCTGTTGCCAGTAATGTTGATAGTACAGATATTGATGATATGGGACTATATGTTTCCGATCCAACTACAATAAACACAGATAACAATTATTCTTATGATGCAGAGGGTAGATTGGTAAAGGATAGACAGGAAGAAATAGACACCATCATTTGGACAGTTAGTGGAAAAGTAAAAGAAATCCGTAGAAATTTGTCAAGTGAAAAGAAAAACGTTATTTTTGACTATGATGCAATGGGTAATAGAATAGCCAAGCACATATACAACAACGAAACGCAAATGCTAGAAAAAAGCACATATTATATTCTTGACGCGCAAGGGAATCAACTTTCTATGTATGACCATAAAGTAATTGATGATGCTGTTGTTTATTATTTAGCTGATCGTAATATCTATGGAAGTTCGCGTTTAGGAAATGTACAAGACACCGTCAATATGTTTATACCGACAAGTTTACCTAGCTATGGAGTTGTTGGAAATAGAAGGTATGAACTGTCTAACCATCTAGGAAACGTGCTTGCCGTTGTCAATGATATTATTTATCCATTAAGCGATGATAATACAAACATAACAAGTTACGAAGTAGGTCTTTCATTGGTTTCTGATTACAGTCCATATGGAGTTCAGTTAGATGGAAGAACAATTGAGAATAAGATGTATTCTACGGTTTCAAGTGACACAATGTATGTTGTGAAAGCTTTAGAAGAAGGTTTTGGTACATGGTTTACATGGGAAGCTATGGGGAGCGGATTGGTTACGTATATTTTAGATGAAATGCAAATCGGTAATCCTAGCTATCAGAAGAAGGATATTGGCGCTTCAAAAACTTTTACCACTGGTTCTGGGACACATAATGTAAGTTTTGATATTGTAGACAATACATGTGCTACCATTGTGTATTGGCCTCCAAGCTCTACTCCAAAACCGATTCAAGTTAATATTCGAGATAATAACAATACAATCGTATCGAGTGGTTCATACACGATTTCAGGTACTTATAACTTGAGCTTTACTCCATCAAATCCTGGTTCTACATATAGCATCGAGTTTTTCATGCCACAATCATCAGCTTTCTGTTTTTTCAGGGTTGACAATGTATTAATTACTTATGAAGAGGTTGAAACGAGCTCTGTTAGCTACGTGGTTGAAAGTAATGGATACCGTTATGGGTTCCAAGGACAGGAAATGGATGACGAGATTAAAGGCAAAGGAAACTCTGTTAATTACAAGTACAGAATGCACGATCCGAGGATAGGACGATTTTTTGCAGTGGATCCACTTGCTCCGATGTATCCAAAATGGTCACCTTATGTATTTAGTGGAAATCAAGTGATTCATACTGCTGAATTAGAAGGTT
>Ga0209075_1002282_pt1 | contig 17049 bp, 10 predicted proteins | sample Stecom2011_FD_187523 | JGI IMG/M metagenome (GOLD analysis project Ga0209075, IMG submission 187523) | Agricultural soil microbial communities from Utah to study Nitrogen management - Steer compost 2011 (SPAdes) (version 2) | ecosystem: Environmental > Terrestrial > Soil > Agricultural land...
GGGTGCTGCCAGCGCACCAGCGCTTGGCCTTGTACATCGCCATGTCTGCCTGGCGAATCAGCTTCTCTGGCGACGTTTCGCTGTCATCCAGCAGGCTGATCCCGATACTGGCAGACAAGTACAGCTCGTGGCCGCCCACCTGCTGGGGCCGGGCAATTTTCTGCAGAATGCGTTCTGCCACCTCTTCTGCCTGCCGGGCCGATTCCAGGTCTGGCAGCAGCACCACAAACTCGTCGCCACCGAACCGGGCCAGGGTAAAATCCTGCTGCAACTTCTCTTCAAACAGCGTGCGGTTGGCCAGGCCTGTCAGCGCATCGTGTGAAGCCTGGTACGCCAACTTCTTCAGCAACAACGCCCGGCCAGACGAACGAAACAGCCAGGCAGACATAACCATGCCGCCCACCACCAACGTGAGCGACCCGGCCCAGGAAAAACGCAACGGCTCCGGTACCGGCAGCTGCGGAAAGGCAGACGCCAGCAAACCGGCAAAACCGGCCGCATCAAAAACGCCAACCCAACCTGGCCCGGGGCCTGGCTGGCCAATACCTGAACCCACTCACAAATAAACCAACGCACGACGCTACCTGTCGCTCCCGTGACTACACTGGAACAAAGGCAACGCCAGAGGAGGGCGCACCATGCGAGCGAATACCGTGGCGAAACACCTGATGATCGCCCTGGCCATAGCACTGCTTGTGCTGGCATCCGGCTGGCTGCCCGCACAGGAAAACTGCACCTACCGCAAAGACGCCCTGGGCAACATGCGCTACCAGTGCGACAGCGGCGAACAGGGCACACTCCGCAAAGACGCATTCGGCCACTGGAACGACAACCGAACCGGCAACCGCTACCGCAAAGACAGCCTTGGGAACTATCGGTCTTCTGATGGTGAAGATGTGTGGCGCAAGGATTCGCTGGGGAACTGGCGGAACCGGGAAGGGCGGCGGTGTAGGGAGGATGCGTTGGGGAATCTGGTGTGTGAGTAGGGAAATTGGTTCGTAAACAAATGCAAAATTTTGTGTGTGTTTGCTCGAACTCCCTGGAAATCCTTGGATTATTGTACTTAGAAGGCTAATGTTCCAGTATGGATCATTAGCAAAACAAGAAGTGTTTGCGACAGTGGATGTCGGGCTCCTCCGCAGAATCCTCGCCAATCCGCTCGCTCAAAAATTATGGTGCAATTGCTCTGGATTCGAGGTAGTACATGATCAAATCGTGCCCATTCTGCTCAGATGTCAACAAGGTTTCTTTGGGGGAACTGCCCTCAAACGAGCTCGCCTACGTTCGGCACGATAAATTCCCCGTCTCTGAAGGACATTTATTGATTATTCCCAAGCGGCACGCGTCGGATTGGTTTGCACTGACCAACGACGAAAAGGACGCGATCATGAGCTTGGTTGATGCAGCCAAACATTGGTTGGAGCGGCACTATAAACCTGCGGGATACAACATCGGAATGAACTGCGGTGATGCTGCAGGTCAAACAATTGCTCATATGCACTGCCATTTAATCCCTCGGTATGCCGGTGATCGAGAGGATCCGAGAGGTGGGGTTCGATGGGTAATCCCAGAGAAAGCGGATTACTGGGGTGCCATATGAGTTTGCTTGACTATGAAAAGTGTTTCTCGGCACTGAGACTCAACAGTTCAGGCGGTTCAAAAAGTCCCCACAAAGTGGCACTGCTGCTGGCACTGATGGATCTTATAGATCGTGGTGACCTCAGAGAGAACATAATTCGATTCGATAATGTGCTGAAAGATGCATTTGCTAATCGCCTTGCGTCGTTTGGTGACTCATCTGCCAGAAATAACCCGCACCTTCCTTTTTTTCATCTGCGTAGCGAGGGGTTTTGGCACCACAAGATAGTGCCTGGTCAGCTAGAAAGCTACGAACAGCTATCTACAGCAAGTTCAGTAGGGGTAGTAATTAGCCACATTGAGTACGCGTTTCTTGATGACGAACTTTTTGAGTTGTTGCAGAGCAAGCTGATTCGGAATCTTTTAAGTGAATCGTTGTTAACCAACCTAGATCGGGGTTCGATACTCGATATTCTGAGAGGAGACAGTAGCGCTTGGGACTGGTTGGAATGTGAGTTTCTAGTCAATGACTATATGGTTATGCTCGAGAAGCATTTGAAAGGATGGAAATACAGCAAGGCTGATCATCGACGAGAACTTATGGTTCGGCTGAACAATCGTTCGAAAGGATCCATTGAGTACAAACATCAAAATGTTAGTGCAGTACTTATTGAGTTGGGACTTCCCTATATTCCAGGTTACAAACCCGCTTTCAATTATCAGAAGCAGTTAAAGCAAGTAGTTCTTTCGTATTTTGCTGGCCACCAATCAATCCTTGATGATGTTAATTCTTTTGGAGAAAGTGACGTCACTGAAGGAATTCCCGCTGAACTAAGCTGGAACGAAGTCTATGACCCCAATCCGCCAGAACATGTAACACGTGTTTCGGAAAAGAAACCTCAGTACATAGCTAAAAGAGTGGACTATACCGAGCGAGAGTTTCGTAACAGACAGCTTGGTCTGAAGGCTGAACAGTTCGTGTTGAACCTGGAACGTGAGCGCCTTATTGAGGCAGGCCGTCCGGATTTGGCTAGGGAGGTGGAATGGTCGAGTCAGAAGCGAGGAGATGGGTTAGGGTTTGATATTAGATCTTTTGATGTTGAGCGAGATTCCGAGCGGTTCGTTGAGGTTAAAGCGACAAACTCTGGAAAATACCAACCATTCTACATTAGTGAAAATGAACGAGCATTTTCAAATGATTTTTCGGATGCATACTCGATTTATCGGGTTTATGAGTTTAGAGAAACGCCAAGAATATTCATTCTTTCAGGTTCTGTAGAACAGCATGTTCAGCTTTTTCCTAATAATTATAGGGCTGAGTTTTAGTTTTTAAATCGGAAGATAATTAAGTAGGGATATCATGCTTGATAGGGCAGATAGAGATATATCAGAGGTAGGGAGAGTTTTTTCGAGCCGAGGGCTGGAGACTGCGTATCTAGTTCCGACAGTCACTGGACTAGAAAAATCTATCATGGATGCTCATTCTCAGTTGGTGAACTACTTTAAAAAAACCGGTATTCATGATTTCTCAGGCCAGAGCAAAGGCCGCCAGGCGAAGCGCCTAATAACGACATGGTTTGTGACTAAAGATGACCTGATTGAAACGAAGACGTCCCTTTATCGCCCGGAAACTAAGCTAGGAGATCCAAGAATATGGATTTATAACTTAGGGAAATATGCGGAGCCTTGGAATTTGCTCGCCTTATTTGCTCATGGTGACGAGTTATTTGTCGTTAACACCAGCCATCAAGGTGTTCTGCACTCTGCAGACGATCCTGCAAGTCCACTTAGTTACGTATTAGATATACTGACAGGCGCGAAGAGTGACCCGCTGGACGATAAGTTTGCTGAGTGGAATCTTCGTCTACTTCGGAGCTTTTTCTCAGAGGCGTCGTCAGGTGAAGAGGTCTTTCTCCGTGTCGATAGGGACTTTCTCGATCAGATCGGGCAAGACATTGGCGGCGATGCTGGTTTTATTGAGGCTGTCAGAGCCGGTCCCTCATGGCTAGATCGAAGCCTTAGTTTCACTCGACACGTGATTGATCTTGTGGAACAGCGAGAAAAGCCGTCGCGTAGTTACAAAGATCCCGGGAAGTTTGATCCAGCATATCGCGGGGTTGGTGCTCCAGTGTACCTTCCATATCTAGCAGCATTGGTGAGAAACGATTCTATTACGGCACACTCCTATTATTCGAGACTGGAAGACGAGTTGGCTCTCATGCACAGCTTCGGGTCGCAAGAAATGACGCGGGTGGAGTTGGCATGGGAGGATCTCCAGAATTGGACAGAAGCTAACGAAGGGAGATTTGGATATTTTAGGTTAAGGCGGTTAGGTGGGTATCGGCTAATTGGTGTGCCTCGCTCTCAATGTATTCTTAAACCCAGTGATATTGAAAATTTGCCTCTGGCGTTTGTTCAAGCTCAGGTGAAAGCAGGTCAAGAGTTGAGCGAAAAAGCTGTCACACGCGTTATAGATGAATTAAGGGCGAACGAGTCGCTGTTTTCCGCTAGTTTTGAAAGTGCCCTTAGAATACCTGATTTCGAACAGCCTATTCGTGCAACGATCAGGACGGCATATTCGGACTGGGACGGGGGGTTACCGGCCAAGGATAACGGAACTCTTGGCAACGATTCGGAGAATGTTGGTGGACGATCTACGGGGCCTGGTATCGGATTGTCTGTTGTTGCCGATGAACCTTTGACGCTAGCCGCGGTTTGGAGGCTGCATTCCATTGCCCATGAAGGTAGGTTTGAAATTAGCTGTGGCGCCATTACTTGGGCAGGACAATTCTCAGGGACGGAGGGGGCGAGTACTGAGCTATCTGATGAGAATCAACCGTCGCTCTGGACAATAGCTGAGAGGGCATCCAGAGAAGATATTACATTTAGGTTTAAGCATTTTGGTACTGATGATACCGAGCCTTCTACTCGACAATTCACCTTAGAGAAAAAGTTGTTATGGGTATTTGTTCCCGCCTATGACCTGGGCAGTGGCCGTTACGAATTACGAGAGGGCGACCTGCCCGGAAGCGGCTCAGTTTTTCTCCTTGCGCCACCAGTTAATGCCGCTCATCTTATGGGCTACCTCCGGCGTGAAAATCCCATACATGAGAAGATCAAGGCATTGGGATTACCTGAAGGCTGGATCTTCGTCCGCGTCGATAGCTGCGAATCACTTACGGAAGGGCAAAGAAAACTACCCGATGGTCATGGGCGGCCTCGACCGAAGCCGAGGGTTATTCGCTTCGTTGGTGGGAGATCTATTCGGCGTGGATACAGCCGTATGTACCTACCCTACGACTTACCTACGATTGAACTGGATGCTCCCGAAGGAACTCAGATTGAGCGCCCCCATGGAATAGAGCTTGAGGAAGTACCTTACACCCCAGCTGAGGGCGCAGAACGCCTGCATTTTAAGCCGATGAAGAGGTACAAAATACGCCTATCTAGCTCGCGGAGTGCTTCTTACGAATTTCGTGCCGTAAATCCAAATGGTGAAACGTTAAACCAGTCAAAGCTCAGAATTTCCGGCATCGGGGGCGAAGTGGTCGATGTTGGGCAGCCGTTAAGTCTCGATAGAATTGGGCGAGCCATGCCCAGTGATGAGGGCCTATCTGGAGCATTACTTAGCCTGGATGAGCAGGAGCTTTTTGATCGTCGAGACGAGCTCCCTAAGTTTCGAATCGAAGAGAAATATTTAGGGTCTTATTACTCGAGTGAAGAATGGGCCCCAAGTGTTTCTGAGCTCTTTCTCGATGCATTGGCTCAGGCAGGTTCGATGAATTATGGGGTTGCGAGGGACTTGATGCGACGCTTGCTTTCATCAAGCGGGCAGGCTGGTGACGCTACTCTAATGCTCCTGGAGCTCCGTCGTGCGGGGTATCTGGAGATCTCCAAGACCCACAAAGGGCATATCGCAAGGATACATGCGGTAAGACCTACGTTCTATAGCCTGCCTCAAAGCACTTCCTGTCGTCCCGTCTGGGCTGTGACGGGAACCTTGCGGCTAAGCCATTGGGAGGCTTTGACCAACGAGGCTGGAGTTTGGTCAGTTTACTGTCATAGAGCGGAAGCTCTGGCAGTTCGTGACGTTATTCTGGTCATTGAAAGCGAGGATGAGGCCTTCATCGGTGCTGAAGTCCTCGAGTTTCAATTCTCGAAGATGCCATGCCAAGCCATCATCGAGTGGGCCGCTGATTTGGGGAAATTCCGGGATGAAACCTTCCGAACTACCATGGAGTCTATTGGGAGGGCCCAAGATTCCGCGCTTAGATTTAATCCATCAAAAGGCCTATTCACGGCAACACCATCTGGCGAGTACTGCGAGCTCTGGAAAGTTCAAGACCTTGATACAGGCATAGATAACGTCTACGTACTTGTTGATCAGATGCGGTTTGCATTTGTGCGAGACTCTCGTTGGGGGGTGTGGCTCGCGTTGAATGAGTTCGCAAAATGGATTAGTGAGCGTCATGGGATGGAGGGGGTCCATCCTATACCTGTAACCTATCAAGTGAGTAGCGGAACCCTTTGGCTGCCAGCAAGAATAAGCCCACCACACATACTTGAACGAGCCCTTTATTATTGCAGTGGTTGCGCTCCGCATGTTGTTTCGTTGATGGCGTGCGAGTCTGCTACAGACCTGGACCGCATTTGCTTGTGTGAGAAGTTCTCTGAACAGCCCCTATTTAGCGCCAATAGATTCTATAGCGATATGGCTAATGGCCGATGGCTGGGATACAGAACTGTTCCAGAGCCAGTTGCCCGTTTGTTTGCGGAAAAAATTGGTGCTGTTTTAGATAAGATTTAATCAGGGTTTTAAATTTAAGGAGTTGTAATGAAAGACCCAGTTGGCGCGTATCAGATTTTTCAGGATGGTATAAAGAGATATATAACGTCAGCGTTTTCTACGAACTCAGACTCCTTTGAAGTGGAGCGAAAGAAGCTACTAGACCAGCCTGGGGTTTTATTTCAAGAGCCATATATTGAGCCGATTCCGACGTATAAGTCTGGCGCTAAGCTTGATGATTTAGCTGAAGACGACTTACCTTCTTTGAGTGACGAGGGGCGAGGGGCTTTTAAAAAAATTGTGGGTGCGGGCCTGTTTAATGGTGGCTTTCCGCTTTATCAGCACCAGCAACGCATGCTGAAAGAGTCGTTGCAGGGGAAGCATAGCGTAGTAGTCACTGGCACGGGGTCAGGTAAAACTGAGTCATTCCTGCTGCCTGCAATAGCGAATATTGTTCGTGAAGCAACGCACCCCAAAACGAGGTGGCCGGCACCTACCAAGACACCAGAAGCATGGGATAGCGAAAACAGTCCAAAATGGGATGCTACGCGCAAGGATTTGCGAGGAGAGGCGCGCCCAGCCGCAGTGAGAGCATTGATCCTCTATCCCATGAACGCCCTCGTGGAGGACCAGATCTCCCGTTTGAGGCAGGCTTTAGACTCTGATCCAGTGCTTAGTGAGCTTGATAACTGCCTTTCCGGAAATAGAATTCGATTTGGCCGATATAACGGGGCTACGCCAGTCGCAGGCCACCCATTCAAACCGGATGGTAGGGCAAATAGCAGCAAAAGGACTCAACTAACCAAGGAAATGAAATCTGCAATTGCTGAGTATTCGGCGATGCGAGATAAGATCGAAAAATGTAAAAACGCAGTGGCGGAATGCGGTGTTGACGGTGTTGCCTTAAAAGCAGCAAAAGATGAATTGGATCAGGCATTAGAGGCAGCCAATTTCATTAGGAGAATGGCGCCGGATGCTGCGGAACTGTTTCACCGCTGGGAAATGCAGGTTACGCCACCAGATATTCTGGTTACTAACGTCAGTATGCTGTCCATCATGATGATGAGACATGCCTCGCCTGAGATAGCTGGAGATAGGGCTGATTCGGAGATCTTTGAGCGTACACGTAGATGGCTTGCTGAGGATCGCGAAAACCACGTTTTCCAACTTATTGTCGATGAACTCCATCTCCATCGTAGCTCCGCAGGTACGGAAGTAGCTTACCTCATACGATTACTTCTTGAGAGACTTGGGCTCACTCCTGATAGCCCACAGCTTCGAATTCTTGCGTCGAGTGCTTCTTTAGATGGAAATGATGACGAAACTTATAAATATTTGGGTGGTTTTTTTGGTTTCTCCCTAGATGAAGCAAAACGGCGTTTCCATATAGAGGCCGGGGAGCTGCAGTATCCGTTAGATCATGGTGTGCCCTCTTTTAGTTCAGACATATGTCAGGCGTTGGCCGAAGCCGGGGAGTGTAGCTGGGGTGAGGAGGAGTCCCCTGAGATTAAGCGTGCAGTAGACCAACTGTGTGAGAATGTCGTTGAGTCGAATAAAGCAATCCTTGGTGCATTTAACTCGGGAGGAAGGTCAGTTGCACGGCCACTAGAAACAATCTCTAACCATTGGTTTGGCGACCTAGAGCCCTTCAAACGAGAGGTTGCAGTAAAAGGGCTCTTTAGGGCTCTTGGCTCTGACTCAGCCAAGAAGAGTGGAGCTTCGTTTCCGAGGCTCCGATTTCATTGGATGGCGAAAAACGTGGATGGGTTGTGGGCCACCATTGGGACAAGTGCCGATGACAAGAACCGACGCACGGGAAAGCTCATTCCAGAACGTAAGTTGTCGATTGAGGGGCGTCGTGTACTAGAGGTTCTTTATTGTGAGTGCTGTGGTACGCAGTTGTTATGTGGAAATAAGATTCCTTGGAAACAGAAAAATGGTCTAGGAATCGTATCTGAGACTAGCTTTGAACTCACCTCTCTCGAAACTCAGATTGAGGGTTTGCCTGAGTCCACTGTTGAAACCCGAACCGATGCGCAGACTTACCAAGATGTTGGCGTCGTGTGGTTGAAGCATCCGTCAGACGAATCAAAAATCGAAAACTCTGATCTAACGTGGTTGCAAGGAACAATAGAGACGCACTCGAATGAGGGCCGGCCCGGTAGACCTGTCGATAGAAGGCCCGCTAGTTGGGTACCAGCATCCATAAACCCGGTTACAGGGTTGGTTCGTCTGGGTTCGCAAACGCAAGATGGCGAATTGCCTTGTTATTGGTTTCATATAGAGGCGAATGAATTGCCTGGAGATGGTGCCGATAAGTACTCGGCAATGCCCCAGCGTTGTCCGTCCTGCCTAATTGATTATTCAGAACGGTACGGGCGTAGGTACCCTATTCGATCGTTCGTGACTGGTTTGGCAATGCTGTCGCACTTGTTTTCTAAGCACCTGATGAGCGTTCTGCCAGAAGGGGGCTCAAGGAAGCTCGTTGGATTTTCTGATAGCCGTGAAGCAGCCGCTAACCTAGCAGTTGGTGTGGAAGAGTCCCAGTGGATGCTTCTCCTCCGGTCTCTGATAAACAGAGAGCTTAAAAAGTGGGCTTTGGGTGGGCTGGATGCCGTGAAGGCTGAAGTTCTCTCGCTATTTGAAGAAGGTCGAGAGGATCAGGTTCCCGCCCTAAGGAAAAGATTAAAAGAACAGATAGGTGAATCGCCTGAAGTTCTTGAAAGATTCAATTCTTTTGTGAATTCGGTACGTGCCATGAAGGTCGATCCCGAGGGCTTATCTTCGCGGGAAATTGAAAGCATCAACAGTGCTAAGTCACATCTATCTGGTTACGTAAAAGTTGATGATATTCTTGCCCCGCCCGGCGTTGATGGAGTAGTTAGCCCATTGTGGAAGGACTTTTTGGATAGGGGAGTTAACCCTGGAGGAGCGTCAATAGATAGAAGGCGACTTTCAAGGGGCAAAGACTGGACTTCTATCTTTCGAATTAGTGAAGGAGAGTTGCTTCCTGAGTTAAATCCCGATGCGGCTCCTTACGAAGTGCAAACTATTGCTACATCACTTCGAAAAAACGCTTGGAGAGCATTAACTGGAAGACTTCTCTATGACCTTGAAGCACAAGGTATTGGGCATCTTGCAATGCCTCCAGTCCCTCCCCTTGATGCGCCTACAGGGCTGACGGCTGAGCAGTTCCGTCAAGTTTGTGATAGCGCTTTGCGTATTCTTGCAGAGGAAAACCGGCTAGATCCCAACCCGTGGGATAGCGTGACTGATGGTTGGCGCACTAATCAGCCAACGGGGGCTCAGAATGAGGGCAGCGCCAAAAAGCGCATCTGGTCATTTTTATCCACCGTTGCAGACCGTTATGGGCTGAGCATAGAAGTTTTACGCGATGCGGTGGTTAGCGCTTTCGTCGCAGTGGGGCACAAGCAAAGCGATGAATTGTGGGCTGTTGTAAGGCTGGAAAAGTTGTGGGTGAAAGTGGTTGGGCCAGATAGTCGCCCATGGGAATGTGAGGGCTGTGGGCGATTGCACTGGCAACCCTCTGCGAAGGTATGTTCACGATGCTTTGGTAAACTTGAGGATACGCCAAATGGAACTCTGACAGCCCGCGAGTTAGAAGACACCCATTACTACGCGTATGAAGCCCAGCAGGACTCGTCATTGTTCCGGATTCACTCCGAGGAGTTAACTGGACAGACCCATGACCAAGCGCAACGGCAGCGCCACTTTAGAGATATCTTTTTTGATAGAGAGATGATTGATGATGTTGTCACTCGACCAGCCATAAGGAATGTCGATGCTATAGATTTCTTGTCGGTGACGACAACCATGGAAGTCGGGGTCGATATTGGCTCTTTGCAGGCTGTCATGCAGGCGAACATGCCGCCCGAACGCTTCAACTACCAACAAAGGGTGGGGCGAGCAGGGCGAAAGGGGCAAGCATTCTCCGTGGCCTTTACTTTTTGTCGTGGCCAAACCCATGATCGAATTCACTTTGAGCATCCCGATGAAATGACTGGCGGTGTTCCTCCTCAGCCTCGGCTCGCAATGGGGGATGATCAAAAAATCTTGGCAGAGCGACTAATTGCCAAGGAGGTTTTGAGAAGGGCGTTTTTGGCGGGTGGAGTGTCATGGACGGATACGCATGATGCGCCAGATACTCATGGAGAAATGGGGCTGCTATGTAATCCCGAGGCTACTGTAGCCATCGTGAAGAGTTGGGTGGATAACAACAGGGAAGCAGTTTCCAAAATAGCAGGAATAATTGCTAAAGGTTCTGATGTCTCGGCTGAAGTTCTGCTGGCGTTTGTAGAAACCCTTCCACAAAAGGTTGGCCAGGCAATTAGCAAGACCGAGTTTGTGGCAAGCACTTTGGCTCATCGATTGGCAGAGGCGGGAATACTCCCGATGTTTGGCATGCCGACCAGTGTGCGTCAGCTTTATTTTGATTTGCCGTCTGGAAGTCACAACTATGAATTGGATGCTAAGACTTTAGATAGGCCCGCCGATCAGGCTATAGCAGATTTCGCTCCAGGATCTGAGCGAACATGGGATAAACGCCGACTAACGCCTAAGTATGTTTCAGGCCCATTAGTTACTGATCTGAGGAGTAAAAAGTGGCGTGCAATGGGGGCGCCGATAGGTGCGGCATATGTACATGTTCGTTGCAGTGCGTGTAGACAGTTGCACATTGAGCAAGTCCCTGTAGCGGAGTTGTATAGCTATGAAAGCCCCAATGGACTTTGGGAGCCATCTTGGATTCAGACGCCCCCTAATTTCGTTGATTGTCCGAACCCTAGTTGTAAATCAAGTCACGCTAAACCTTATATGGCGGTGTCACCGAGAGCATTTGTGACCGACTTGGATACTCGGAAACCCGCCACTGGAGGCGGTGAGAGAAGAGGGCGCTCTGGTTCAACGGACATTACCAGTCCAAGGCTTAACTCAGAGGGGTATCAAAGTAATGGTAACTCTGAGATTAAGCTTGAGCGGCAGGCACCCGTATTCCGGACCAACGTTAATCGTGGTGAGTATTTCGGGTTCCAGCAAGTGGGATCAATTTTTGAAGGGTGGGAGCGTGCTTCGGGAGACTCGGTTTGGTTATCGAGTGAGAAGGACCCTGATCTAAGGGTTGCCCTGACGTCTGCAAAGACGACAGATATCCTTGCTATTCGAATGCTTGACGGAAATGGACTGAAGTACTTTGAGGGCCCCAACGAGTCTAGGCTAACCCGCAGGCGAGCGGCATGGTATTCGGCAGCAACGATACTCCAGAGAGCAATTGCATTAGAGCTTGATGTAGATTCAATGGACATCGAAATCGCATCTGTTCACGCAGTAAATTCGGTCAGTGGTGAGCTTGGTTTAAGTGGTGGTGAGCTGTATCTGGCCGATGCGCACCCAAATGGTGCCGGGCTTGTGGATGCCGCAAAAGATCGTTGGGTTTCACTATTGGAAGGATGTTTATTTGGGGAGGGAGACTCTCCGAAAATGGGGCGAATGATACGTGAAGAGTTGGAATATGCTGCGAGGCCGGGAAATGAGTGGCGTACCCCGGATCTTTTGCTGCGGGGTTTTCGCAATCGGCAACTACACGGGCTTTTAGATTGGGAACTCGGCATTGAGATGTTGGCATCGATGCTGGATAAAAACTATAGGCCGGGCTTGGATTCATGCGTTGCTGGGAAGTTGATACCAATGGGCCAAGACGGTTCTTGGAGCTCACGAGCCGAGTCTTTAACTCGTATGTGGAGCCAAAATCGTTTCCCCGTCGATACGATCCTTAATGAAGGACCCATCCACGGCTGGGTTCATGACGGCGTGTTTAACGTGATCGTGCATCCATTATGGGACGGCTATCCAACATCTCAAAATGCCATCGGAAATGCTCACCGTTTAGCAGCAGAGCGGGGCTTCAAGCAAATTAGACGGATAGATTCGTTTAACTTATCTCGTCGAATGGTTTGGGTTCGAGCAAATCTATTGAGCTCAGAATTGTTTGTGGTCGAGGATGTGGATTCTCATTTAGACGATGAGACCCTTACGGCAGTCGACGTGCCTAGCGAACATTATCAAGCGGAAGTGGTAGTTCCACAAAACCTCAGAGAGACCGGAGAAATGTACGCGCATGGGCGAGTCTGGGAGAAAATATCTACTGTAAAACTGAGCCAACTTCGAGATGGTGAGGAGTGGCTGGCGGAATTCCCAGGCGGTAACTTGATGCCAGTGAAGGTCTCTCTTAAACGAGGGATGAGCGCACCTCGCCTGCGAAAAACGGATGGTTCAGGGTTTCTCTCTGCAGATGAGGCCTCTTATCTAAAATTTGTGGCAAAGCCAGTTGATTAAGCGGGGAGAAATCTTGTGCCTAGAATAATTGGTAATCTCCCTGCGGATCGCTGGGAGAATGAGGTGTTGAAAGGGTTGAGAAACCAACTCCCGGATGACTGGGTTGTAATGCCTAGCGTTAAATGGACTTTGAAAAAAAATGGTTATGTTCGTGATGGCGAGGCCGATTTTGTTGTACTGATTCCTGAGTCCGGCCTTGTGATTCTGGAGGTCAAAGGATCAAAAGAATTTAAAGTGGGAGCGGATGGGGTTTGGCAACGAAAACAGAATGACGGTAGCTGGTTCAGCCTGAAGGAGGCCCCACCAGAGCAGGCTACGAGAAATATGTATGATCTCATCAGTGTGCTGAAAGAAAGGCAGGGATGGTCAGATTTCCCAGGGCGATACGCCTATATGGTTGTATATCCGCAGGGGGAGAGCTCTGAGCTACCAGCGATGTTCGACGCATCAACAATCGCTACGAGACGCCATATGAACTCATTGAGGTCCCGTATTCGGAAGTCTCTTGAGATGCGTGGTCGTACAACCCAAGCTGAGAAGTTCAGTTCACATATTATTGAGACAATAATTGATCAGCTCAAGAATAGAGCCTTCGTTATTCAGAAGGTTGACACTGAAGACGATGTCTCTAGTGACGTTGGGCAGATCGAGCAATTAACACGTCAACAGTTTGCAAGTCTTAAAGGCCTGTTTCAATTGCCAAGTGTAGCTGTGATAGGGCCGGCTGGGTCTGGAAAGACTGTGCTAGCAATTTGGCGACTTCAGGCTCTTATTGATCAAGGGCAGACTGCTGTATATGTCTGCTATAACCGAAGCCTCGCGGATGCACTTAGGCTTCGCCACCCGGATTATGCAGACCATATTTGGAATGTGGACAGGCTTTTCTTGGCGCTGCATAAAAATTCACACCCGGATATTGGTCAGCCAGAGTTTCATAGAGAAACACTCCCGTCTTTAATTATTGATTTAGCGGAGTCCGGAACATATAGAAAATATGATTCAATCATTGTAGATGAGGGGCAAGATTTATCAGAGTTTCAAGTGATAGCTCTTTTGGATCTATTATCAGAAGATGGATTGTGGGCGTTCTTTGCAGATTGGAATCAGGATCTTTATAAGTCTGGGTCTTCTACACCAATAGGTGCTGAGGTTATATTTCATCTACATCACAATTGCCGAAATGCAATTAAAATAAATGATGCATGCAATCGTTATCTGGGCACTAGCATTGATTCAATGCCGGGTATGCCCGATGGGGTCCGCCCGTTAGTTGAAGTTGTCAAGAATCAGTCGCTGAGGGTGTGGGAGCTTGCGCGTCAATGGAGTGGGGAGGGGGCCGTTGTAATTCTTAGCCCCTTTAAGTACGAAAACTCTTCAATGGCTGGGGAGAAGAGAGGTCACGGCTTGACCTTGAGCACTGATATTAGTGATCTGGGCGAGAAAGATACGGTTATTTTCTCCACTATTAAGTCATTCAAAGGAATTGAGGCATCTGCAATTATACTTGTCGATGCCTTGATTCCTGATGATCATTTAGCGTTTTCGCGAGAGGATTTATATGTTGCTACCACTCGCGCCACAACTAGACTTGCTATCCTCACTTCAAATCAATCTGTAGCTGATTATTTTAAATAATCAGGCGAGATTATTTTCAGGGAGCGAGTGGACATCATAGCCGTCCAAGCAGGTTTGATATCGCCAGTCCAAGAGCCCTCCCCAAAAGGGGAGGGACGGCGTTTCCAACCTGAGTGTACTGAGGTACTTCGTATCTCCTCATGTGCCCTCCAGTAGTCACCTTTGAACGAAATACAAAGTTGTCTGGGAAAGATTGGATTCGGGCCATCTCCCGCACTGATAGTGTTCTAAGTTCGTCATGATCATAGTGGCAGGCATCGTCTGGAATGGAGAGTGCCGCTGGTGCTGGTTGAGAGCCTAAAAGCGCTTTTTGTGTCTGCTTTTTTGTGCCGTGCGTTATTAGATGATATTCCAGGTGGGATTGCTCTTTAAAGCGCTCGAAATTCCCCGATTCTGCTAGGAAGTCAAACTTCATTACTTTCTTTGCGATGTCGTCAGGTAAAGATGTGATCTCTCCCCTGAGAAGCTTTTTTACTACCTTTTCATCTGCAGTTGAGAGTTGTCTTAGCATTTGATAGATGCGAAAACGACGCTTTACGCGGTCACCATTCTTACGCATCTCATGATTTTCAAGGTCATCTTTCGATTCTATTTTCCGTTTCTGCACAAGGGGGCCGAAGACTCGGTTAACCTCTTTGACGTATTCAGATTTCGAACCTGATGAGCTTAGTTTTAAGTCATCGATTGCGTCACTGACAGTCCTGATATTGTCTTGGTAACTAATTAGGGGGCTGAGAAACGAATTTGCAAACTGGCAGAAGTCGCCTTGCTTTGCCGCGTCAAAATAGCGGAGGTCGGAAAAGCTAGGCTCAGTCCCTTCCGACATGCGTTGATGTAGCTTGACGGATGGTTCAAATAGATCTTTTTCTGTCGGGTTGAACGTTGGTTTTAGCTGCTCGAGTATATCTGAGCGAACTGCGATCATGATGAAGCGTGGGCGGTTCTGGGCAACCCCTGCGAACTTTGCGTTCACGTGTAAGCATAGTGGCACATAGTCAACTGAGCTAAATGCCTTGGCGACCTCAAACCATGCATGGAACTCTTCCCCGTTGTCCCGAAAGGCGTGGAGTATTCCTGTCACATTTTCGAGAAGTGCAAACTTGGGCTGAGTCAGTTTGACAAACTTTGCCATTTCCCAAGGCAGGGAATTTCGTTGGTTGTTGCGCTGTCGGAGGCCCGCGAGGCTAAAGCTTTGACATGGCGGTCCTCCGGAAACCAAGTCTAACTCGCCGCGACCAAAGCTTTCGCTAAGCTTTTTTGCATATTGTGGCTGAGTTTCAAGAAGGTTGTTTAGTTCAATAATACTACCGATTACTAGAGAACCGTTAAGGTCATCAGTGGTAGCGATATCCGTTTCACCCCTGCCTAGCGGAGGGTAGTCGTGTGGGTTTTCCTTTAGTCGATTGAAAAGGTCTGAGCCTGCATATTGGCTGCTTAGCCACTTTGTTTGTTTTCTGGTATCAGGAGGGTATTCCCCCGCAGAAATTGCGCGAAGATTCTCTCCGAAAAAGTTATAGGCAAAGGTTTCTGCCGCCATTGGAGACAGCTCGTTGGCCATGACAAGTCTGAAGTTGGCAGACTCTAATCCGAGTCCCAGGCCGCCACAGCCAGCAAAGAGCTCAATATGGTTCACTGTTTAATACCCGCAGGTTGCTGAATGGGTGCGATTGTACGGGACCTTGGGGTTTCTGTCCAGGATGTCATGCGATGGCTGTTAACTACTCGGAAAAGCAAACAAGGAGGTTTAGTCTGGGCAGATCATAGTTGTTTCCATTGGATAGGTGCCCCAGAGGAATTGAGAGGTATGATTCATGGGCGCGATAAACGAAAAAGCCTCGAGGCGGAAGATCATGCAGGGCAACAAGGGTCAGAATACCCGGCCTGAACTTAAGGTAAGAAAGATGTTGCATGGTTTAGGTGCACGATACCGTCTTTATCGAAAAGACCTCCCGGGTAGGCCTGACATTGTCATGCCCGGAAGGCGGGTGTGTATTTTTGTTCATGGTTGCTTTTGGCATCAACATGAAAATTGTCAGTTGTCGTCAAATCCTAGGAAAAATGTAGAGTTCTGGAAGGCAAAGTTTGAGGCGACTCGGGTGAGAGATGCCCAGAGTCAGGAGCGTCTAAAGCAAATGGGGTGGAAGGTAGTGGTTATCTGGGAATGTGAGGTTGGTAGGCCAGCTGAGTTGAGGGAGCGACTCGAGCGCATCTTAGAAAACTATCCTCTCATTGATAGGCAGCATTAGGGCTCATGCGGTGCTCGAGATGGTTTGAGCTCCAGTTTCCGAAACATACTCCTGACCTACTAAAGAGTATTGGTAGGCATGCTCTAGCTTCAGCGGGGGTGATCTTATGGTCGTTTGGGTATCCTTGCTTTCCTCAAAAACGTATATACAATGTAAATATCTTTCAGCCATGAGCTTCACCCTCACCAGGAGTATCCGCAGTGACTGATGGTCCCAAAAAGGTGAAACCGAAAAAGGTGAAGCCCAACAAGAAAGATAGCCAGCTGCTGATTCGTATCAGCAGTACCGAGCGCGAGCAGTTCATTGAGTTGTGTGAAGAGCTGGATACCAGCGCCGCTCGCGAAATCAGGCAGTTTATTCGTGGGTTTATCAAGAAGAACAAACCCGCAAACTAGCCGCGACAATGCCCAGGAGGCAATTATGTCCAAGAAAGCTGAGAAGAACCTGAAGAAA
>Ga0209075_1002283_pt1 | contig 17045 bp, 14 predicted proteins | sample Stecom2011_FD_187523 | JGI IMG/M metagenome (GOLD analysis project Ga0209075, IMG submission 187523) | Agricultural soil microbial communities from Utah to study Nitrogen management - Steer compost 2011 (SPAdes) (version 2) | ecosystem: Environmental > Terrestrial > Soil > Agricultural land...
CCACGGTCGTAGCACTCATCCACCAGACCGATCAGCCGGCGCACGCTGTCATCCTGCTTGGACAGCGGAGGCAGCACCCGGTCGCCGGCCTGCACCTGCTCCACGGCATCCTCCGTACCCCGGGCGATACGCACTTCCCGGGCAGGCGCGCTCAGGCGCGGGACCTTGCCCAGCAGCACTGCCGGGAAGCGGTCGCACAGGTCGATGAAGTCCAGCGCCGCCAGGGGCCTTTCGCACAGCTCGTCGAAATCGAACCACACAGCTCTGGCGCAGTGGTATCTGGGCCTGACCAGCTGGTGATTCAGCTCGATCGGCTCGTAGTTGCTGTCGATACCCTGGCTGAGTCGGCGGAAGGTTCTCTCCAGCGCCTCCGGGTCCTTTACCCAGTAACGCTGGACCTGCTCGGCCGGGTGCAGGCGGTGGTCCTGGCCCCCGTCCACATTGATCACCTGCATGTGCTTCTTGATGGCATCCAGCGCCGGCAGCAGACGTTCGCGGTTATGGCCGTGCTCGTACAGGCGCTCCGGAGGGATGTTGGAGGTCAGCACCAGCACCAGTCCCTCATCGAACAGGGTGATGAACAGCCGTCCGAGGATGCTGGCATCGCCGATGTCATTGATGAACAGCTCATCGAAGCACAGCACCTTCACCTCGGCGGCCAGTTCCCTGGCGATCACCTTCAACGGATCGACCGTGCCGGTCAGCTCGAACAGGCGCCTGTGCACCCACTGCATGAAGTGATGGAAGTGCTGGCGCCGACTGGGCACCTGCAGGCTGCGGTGGAAGATGTCCATCAGCCAGGTCTTGCCCCGGCCGACCGGCCCCCACAGATAGAGGCCACGGCCCTTCAGCCGACCCTTGCCGTGGAGTTGCTGCTGCAGCTGGTCCAGGGCCAGCGCTGCCTGTTTCTGGGCCGGGTCTTCGACGAAGCCCTGTTCAATGGCGGCCTGCCAGCTCTGCAGCGGGCCGGGAATCTGGGTAAGTGCATTCATGGGGCGCTATGGTCGCCCAGGGCGGGAATAAAGCCAAGCGGATCCGGATTGCAGGTAACGCAGCCCGGCAGAGCCGACGGCCGCCCGCACCGGGCGGACAGCCGTGGCTGCAGGTTACTCCTCCGACGCGAGGAAGTTGACCGCCATCATGGCCATCGCACGGGTGCCCACCACCAGTGCGCTCTCATCGACGAAGAACGCCGGATTGTGGTTGGGCGCGGCGGTGGCCGGGTCCTGACCGTCCGGGGTAATGCCGAGGAACACATACAGGCCCGGGGCCTGCTGGGCGAAGAAGGAGAAGTCCTCCGCCGCGCCGGGCAGCTCGGCGGTGGCGATCTTGCCATCGGCGGCGCGCTCGAGTACCGGCGCCATGCGTTCGGCCAGCTCGGCGTTGTTGATGGTGGTGCTGTACATCGGCTCGATGGATACCTGCGCCGTGGCGCCGGCGCTTTCGGCGATCTTCTCGGCGCTGAGCTTGAGATCGTCCTTGACCTGCTGGCGCACACCCTCATCGTAGGTGCGGATGGTGCCGGTCATTTCCACGGTGTCCGGCACGATATTCGGGCCAGTGCCGCCGTTGATGCTGCCGATGGTGACTACCGCCGGCGAGCGGGTCAGGTTGGCCTTGCGGCTGACCACGGTCTGCACGCCGTTGATCACCTGGGCCGAGGTGACTATGGGGTCTATGGTGTTCCAGGGCATGCCGCCATGGCCCTGGCTGCCGGTGACGCTGATATTGAGCATGTCGCTGGCGGCGGTAGTGGCACCGGTACGCCAGCTGATCTGACCTGAGGGTCCGGGCATCACGTGCAGGGCGAAGATGGCGTCTGGCTTGATTTCGTCGAACAGCCCTTCCTCCAGCATCAGCTTGGCGCCCCAGCTGGCATCCGGGCCCGGCTGTACCAGGCTGGAGCCCTCCTCGGCGGGCTGGAAGATGAACATCACGGTGCCCTCGATTTCATCCCGCATGCCGGCCAGCACCTGGGCAGTGGCCATCAGCATGGCGGTGTGGGCGTCGTGGCCGCAGGCATGCATCACGTCGACCTCGGCGCCGTGATAGAGGCCGGTGGCCCGGGAGGCAAAGGGCAGACCTTCGGGCTCCTTGATCGGCAGGGCGTCCATATCCGCCCGCAGCGCCACGGTGCGACCGGGCCTGGCGCCCTTGAGGATGCCGACCACGCCGGTGCGGCCAACTTCGGTTTTCACCTCCATGCCGAGCGAGCGCAGATGCTCGGCCACCAGCGCCGCTGTGCGGGTTTCCTGCTCGCCCAGCTCCGGGTGCTGATGAATATCCCGTCGCCACTCGATCAGATGCTCTTCGATGGCGGCAGATTCCTTGCGAATCTGCTGTTCCAGGGTGCTTGTTGCGCTCTGCGCGCTGGCGCTGCCACCGAATGCCAGTGTGGCAACCAGCGCGGCGTAGAGAGGGGTGTGTAGCAATTTCATTTCTGATACCTGTCGAAGGGGACCCTGGCTGCCGTTGCGGCAGAGGAGAAGAGCGCGTCCAGTGCAGGTTCCTGGCGGTCCCGGATGAGATTTTGCAGTACCATTCCCTTGAAGGTTGACCAGTCTAACCAATAGAAGTCCCGAGGTTTTGTCGGGGGAGTAACTGAATGTGTGAATTGATGGGCATGAGCGCCAATGTACCCACGGATATCTGTTTCAGCTTTTCCGGGCTGATGCAGCGCGGTGGGCGTACCGGTCCGCATTGCGACGGCTGGGGAGTGGCCTTCTACGAGGGGAGCGGGGTGCGCTGCTTCCATGATCCGGCGCCCTGTCACAGCTCGGCCATTGCCCAGCTGATCGAGAGCTATCCCATCAAATCCGAAAACGTCATCTGCCACATCCGCCAGGCCAATGTCGGACGGGTCACCCTGGCCAATACCCATCCCTTCACCCGGGAGCTGTGGGGCCAGTACTGGACCTTCGCCCACAACGGGCAGATCAATGACTTCGCAGCGGGGGAGGGGCCCTTCCAGCCGGTAGGCAATACCGACAGCGAGGCCATCTTCTGCGATCTGCTCAACCGCCTGCGGGCGCGTTTCACGCAGCGCCCGAGCCAGCAGGAGATTCTCGACTGCCTGACCGGCGCCTGTGCCGATTACGCCCGGCGCGGTGTCTGCAACCTGCTGCTGAGCAACGGCGAATGGCTGTTCAGCCTGTGCACCACCAAGCTGTCCTGGATCACCCGCAGGGCGCCATTCGGCCCGGCGCAGCTGCGCGATGTGGAGATGGTGGTGGACTTCCAGGAACACACCACGCCCAATGACGTGGTGACGGTGATCGCCACCGAGCCGCTGACCAGCAACGAGCAGTGGAATACCTGCGAGTCAGGGGAGTGGCGCCTGTGGCAGGGTGGCGAAACCCTGCAACAGGGCAATGTCCTCAAGGGTTGATCAGTCGGTGCAGGGCCGGTTCTTCAGGCTGGCCTGGGACACGTTGCTGCCCGGCGGCAGACTGCGGGTAACCCAGACATTACCGCCGATGATGGAGCCGGCGCCTATGGTGATGCGCCCGAGAATGGTCGCCCCGGCATAGATCACCACGTCATCCTCGACGATAGGGTGGCGTGGCTGGCCCTTGAGCAGCTTGCCCTCGTCATCCGACTCGAAGCGCTTGGCACCCAGGGTCACCGCCTGATAGATGCGTACCCGCTCGCCGATGATGGCGGTTTCGCCGATCACCACACCGGTGCCGTGATCGATGAAGAAGCTCGATCCGATCCGGGCACCGGGGTGGATGTCGATGCCGGTTTCCGAATGAGCCAGTTCACTGATGATCCGCGCCAGCAGGGTCAGGCCCTCCCGGTACAGCAGGTGCGCGAAGCGATGATGGATGACCGCCAGCACGCCGGGATAGCACAGCAGCACCTCGTCCACCGACTTGGCCGCCGGATCGCCGCGGTAGGCGGCCATCACATCGGTATCGAGGATACGCCGCAGATGCGGCAGTTCGGCGGCGAAGCGGCGCACTATGTCCCGCGCCTGCTGCAGCAGATCATCGGGATCCAGCGGATTCTTGCGATGGGTGTGACGCAGCTCCAGCATGGCCTGTTGCAGCAACAGGTTGAGCGCCTGATCCAGGGTATGCCCCACATAGAAGTCTTCGTTGGCCTTGCGCAGATCCGCCGGCCCCAGCCGCATGGGGAACAGGGCTCCGGCCAGGGATTCGACTATGCTCTTCATCGCCGTACGCGACGGCAGCTCACGGTCGCCCGGCTCGTGGGTTCGTCCCTGGGCGCTGCGCCATTCGGAACGGGCTTCGCGCAGCTGCTCGACGATGGTATCGAGCTGCCAGTTGTGGTCGTAGGTCATTTTCTCTCGTTTCTTCGTCGAAAACGTCCCATGGTAGTCACTCAGCAGCGCGGCGCAAAGGGGCGGCGGGCATCTGTTTTGCCCACGCCGGGTTGCGTCAGCGCGGGTCGATCTGGTTTTCCGGCCGGTTCAGCTCGTCGATCAGTTCCCGCAGCCGGCCCTGGGCCCGGGCGTTGAGGGCGAAGGTCAGATGCGCCAGATGCTGCAGCTCCGGATCTTCCAGAGCCGGCTCGGCAAAGGGCTTCTGGGTAAAGCCGCCACTGGAGCAGATATCCGTGAAGCGGGTATTGAGCATGTCCAGCGCTTCGGGCGTGAGCGGGCGATTCAGGCGGATCAGGTACTGGTCGTTGTGCCAGCGCGATGAGTGGTAATTGCTGTAGAAATGTCGGATACAGTCCATTGCCTGCTCCGGGGAGTCCACCTGCTGCAGCAGCTTCAGATCGCTGGCCAGAATGTAGCCCTCGGCCAGCAACTGATGGTGAAAGAAGTCCAGCAGCGCTGACCAGTAGCGGCCGCCGGGGACGTCGAGCAGTATGATCGGCACCATGGGGCTCTTGCCGGTCTGCACCAGAGTCAGCACTTCCAGGGTCTCATCCAGGGTGCCGAAGCCGCCCGGGCAGAGGACGATGGCATCTGCCTCGCGTACCAGAAACAGCTTGCGCAGGAAGAAGAAGCGGAACGGCATGTCATGTGACGTGCCGGCCACCACGCGGTTGGGCTTCTGCTCGAAGGGCAGGGTGATATTGAAGCTCAGGCTGTTGTCCAGCTCGGCGCCCACATGCACGGCCTCCATGATGCCGCCTCCACCGCCGGTGATAGCCATGAAGTCGTCCTCGGCCAGCAGCCGGCCCATGTGCCGGGCTACGTTGTACAGCTCGCTGTCCACGGGCGTGCGCGCCGATCCGAATACGGTGACCTTGCGCCGCCGCTTGAACTGCTCAAGCCGCGCAAACGCCTCCTCCAATTCGCGGATGGTGTGGCGCATGATCTTGGCGTCCCAGCGGTTGCGGTCAGCCTGGGCCATGCGCACTATGCTCAGGAGCATGTCCTGATACAGCTGGCGGTTGTCGCTGCGGCCGTGGGCCAGATTCAGCAGCTCCTCAACCTTGTCCTGCAGGCCGGTACTCCCGGTCTGCCAGTGGCGGCCGAGATAGTCTGCCGCGTGGGTGTCCTCTGACATGCCTGTCCCTTGTGTACTGCTTTCGGATTTCATCTGAACAGGCTACATCGCCTGGCAGTGATCCGCCACGAAACTCTGGGTCAGTATGGGCTGCTGGGTGTCGGTCAGCACGAAGTGATAGGTGAGGGTGGCGCCCATGTCCAGAAGCCGCCGAAAGCGCTGATCGGCACAGACGCTGGCCTGGAGCTGACTGCGCACCAGCAGGGGCTCGCTCTGCATACGGGTGGCGTAATCGGCATCGACACTCAGATGATTCACCAGCTCCCTGCCCTTGGCGCTGAAGCCTTCATCGGTGATGTGCTCGTTCACCTGGCGGGGCGTGTCCTTGCTGCTTTGCTGAGCCACGGTACGCAGCGTCTCCTCCAGTCGGGTATCACGCAGAGAAACGGAGTGGGCCGGCAGGGCAACGAGAACAGCGAGTACAGCTATCAGATAACGCATGGGGTCTCCCATCGGGGGCGGTTGCAGCTTGTGGATTACCACTGTGACCATGCAGGGGTGCACAGGTTCTGCATGGCAGCAGAGTTTTTTTCAGGCCTCCTGTGCCCGTCCCCGCTGAGCCTGTCTCTGCTGCCGGCGCTGCTGATAGATGGGCGCCAATTGGGCCACCAGCATGCCGCAGAGCATCAGACTGCAGCCGATGAGGCCGCGCAGACTCAGCATCTCGCCGAGAATCAGCCAGCCGGCCAATGCTGCAAACACGGCCTCAAGACTGAGAATGATCGCAGCATGGGAAGCGATGGCGTCCTTCTGGGCCACCACCTGCAGGGTGAACCCTATACCCACTGCGAGAATACCGCCGAAGGCAATCGCCGGGGCTGCCAGCAGTATTGCCGTGAGGTCCGTTTCCTCCAGCGCGGCTGCCAGCATCAGGCTCACCACAGCACATACCGCGAACTGGACGAAGGAGACACGGACCGGATCATAGCGTGATGCCAGCATCCCTACCAGCAACACGTGCACAGCCCAGCAGGCGGCGCTGGCCAGCTGCAGCACGTCACCCAGCGCCACGCGGTAGTCCGCGGTGACGCTCAATAGCAGCATGCCGGCCACTGCCAGCAGCGCGCCGCACCAGGTACCCAGACCGCTGCGCATGCCGACGATCAGACCGAATACCGGCACCAGGATCACATAGAAGCCGGTGATGAATCCGGAATTGGTGACCGTGGTGAACAGCAGGCCGATCTGCTGTAGGTTGATGCCGATGGTCAGCACCGCGCCGAGCAGCATGCTGCCCAGCAGCATGGGGCGGCTGAAACGGCGGTGCGCCTGCTCGGCGCCGCTCGGGCGGGCCAGCAGTACCAGCGGCAGTATCACCAGACAGCCGAGGGCAAAGCGCAGTCCGGTATAAAGGAAGGGGCCGATATGCTCCATGCCCAGACTCTGGGCCACGAAGGTGGTGCCCCAGATCAGGGCGGTCAGCAGCATCAGGGCATCGGCCCGGAGGGTACGGCGTTTCATCGAGTTCTCAGGTCCGGCGAAAAGCCGGGATTATGCGCCCGGCGTGGCAGGAAAGACAGTGCCGCCAACCGGCCGGGCCCGCGGCTTGGTTGACGGTTGGGGCCACCGGTGTCAGGCTTGTAACCCTGACATGATGGCTCACCTCGATACAGTCTGATAAGCGGGCAGGAAGCAAGGCATGGGGACAACCTACGAGATTCTGATCGCCGATGATCACCCACTTTTCCGTAGCGCGTTGTTTCAGGCACTCAACACCGGTCTGAACGGGGATATTCGTCTCACCGAAGCCGGTTCCATCGCCGAACTCCAGTCACTGCTGGAGCAGCGCAGCGACTGGGATCTGGTGCTGCTGGATCTGAACATGCCCGGTGCCCATGGCTTTTCCGGACTGGTGCTGCTGCGCAGCCAGTTCCCCCAGATCCCGGTAATCGTGGTCTCCGCCCAGGAAGAGGCGGCGGTGGTGCGCCGCGCCCGTGACTTCGGGGCCAGCGGCTTCATCCCCAAATCCTCCAGTCTGGAGATCATACAGAGCTCGGTTCAGGATGTGCTGGACGGCGATACCTGCTGGCCGTCCCAGGTCGATGATCAGGTATCGCCGCTGAGCAGCGAACAGGAAGCCATCAGCAGTCAGCTGGCCAGCCTGACGCCCCAGCAGTTCCGGGTGCTGAGCATGGTCTGCGATGGCCTGCTGAACAAGCAGATCGCCTATGAATTGCAGGTATCCGAAGCGACCGTCAAGGCCCACGTGACCGCCATATTCCGCAAGCTCGGCGTGCGTACCCGTACCCAGGCGGCGCTGGCGCTGCAGCAGATGGAACTGTCGCGCTCATAGCAGCCCATCGCGGGGCGGTAAACACGACGGCAGGGCGGTGCGCTTCGACTTAGGTCTGGGGGGTAACGTATGGGAAAAATGATCGTCGCCTGCCAGACTATGCCGCCGTTACACGAGTTGAGATCCACCCCATGATGCTCTCCGGTGGGCTGGTTGCGTCCACGTTCCTCATTTACATAGCTTGCCTGTTCGCCATCGCCTTCTGGGGGGATCGGCAGACCGGGGAGTTCGGCCCGCGTCTGCGTGTGTGGGTCTACAGCCTGTCGATTGCCGTCTGGTGTACCAGCTGGACCTTTTTCGGCGCCGTCGGCATGGCCGCCGGTCAGATCTGGGACTTTCTGCCGATCTACATCGGGCCCATCATCCTGTGTTTCTTCGGCTGGCGTCTGATCGCCCGCATGCTCGCCATCAGCAAGCAGGAGAACATCACCTCCATTGCCGACTTCATCGCCTCGCGCTACGGCAAGTCGCAGGGTCTGGGCGTGATCATCACGCTGATCTGTCTGATCAGCGTGCTGCCCTACATCGCCCTCCAGCTCAAGAGCATAGTGCTGGGCTTCAACCTGCTCACCGGCACCGGCGTATCGCTCACCGGCGGCGACAGTCGCAGTCCCGAGGAAACCGCGCTGGTGGTGACCCTGCTGCTGGCGCTGTTCACCATCCTGTTCGGTACCCGCAGTCTGGATGTGACCGAGCACCACCGGGGAATGATGCTGGCAATTGCCTTCGAGTCGCTGGTCAAGCTGCTGGCCTTCATTGCGGTCGGTATCTTTGTCACCTTCATGCTGTTCGGCGGGGTCACGGATCTGTTCGACCGGGCACTGAACAGTCCCGAGCTGACGGACTACTGGCAGCGCGAAACGCTGCATCTGAACCTGGTGTTCCAGACCTTCATTGCGATACTGGCGTTTCTCTGCCTGCCTCGGCAGTTCCAGGTTGCGGTGGTGGAGAACATCCGCTCCGGGGACCTGCGCGTGGCGCGCTGGGTATTCCCTGCCTATCTGCTGCTGGCCGGCATCTTCGTGATACCGATCAGCCTGGCCGGGCAGCTGAACTTCGGCACCGGCATCACACCGGATTCCTATGTGATCAACCTGCCGCTGTTCGAAGGCAGACCGATCCTGGCGCTGGCGGCGTTTCTCGGCGGTGCCTCGGCGGCCACCGGCATGGTGATCGTGGCGGCCATTGCCCTGAGTACCATGGTGTCCAACGATGTGGTCATGCCGCTGCTGCTGCGCCATCGCAAGCAGCAGAAGCGCTCCTATGAGGAATTCCGCGGCTGGATGCTCAACCTGCGCCGCAGTGCCATCCTCATCATCCTGCTGCTGGCCTATGTGGTCTACCGGCTGATCGGTTCCGCCGGCAGTCTGGCCAATACCGGGCAGATCGCCTTTGCCGCCATTGCTCAGCTGGCCCCGGCCATGTTCGGTGCGCTGATCTGGAAGCATGCCAACCGCACCGGCGTTTATGCCGGTCTGTTCGTCGGCATGAGCCTGTGGTTCCTGCTGCTGGTACTGCCGCTGCTGGGCATTGCCGCCGAGGGCGACTGGCCGGTGCTGAGTCGGCTCTACGAGGATGCCTTCGGCCTGCCGCTGGATGCCATTACCCTGGGCAGCATCATTGCCCTGAGTTGCAACTTCCTGATCTTCGTGGTGGTGTCCATGGTCACCCGTACCCGGGTGGTGGAGCACTGGCAGGCCAGCCGCTTCGTCAGCCTGGATGACGAGATGGACCGTGGCCCCAGCCGCGCCATGCTGCGGGTCACAGTGGAGGACCTGCTGATGCTCGCCGCCCGCTTCATCGGCGAGGAGCGTGCGCGGGCCGGCTTCGAGCGCTTTGCCGAGGCCCAGGAAGTGCCCTTCAACCCCGCCCAGGTGGCCGACAGCAACTGGATCACCCAGACCGAGCGTCTGCTTGCCGGGGTGCTGGGGGCTTCCTCGGCGCGGGTGGTGGTGAAGGCGGCGATCGAAGGCCGGGACATGCACTTCGAGGATGTGGTGCGCATCGTCGACGAGGCCTCCGAGGTGCTGCAGTTCAATCGTGGCCTGCTGCAGGGCGCGATCGAGAATATCACCCAGGGCATCAGCGTGGTGGACAAGGAGCTGCGTCTGGTGGCCTGGAACCAGCGCTATCTGGAGATGTTCCAGTATCCGGAGGGGCTGATCACCATAGGCCGGCCGATTGCCGATCTTATCCTGTGCAATGCCCGGCGCGGCCTCTGTGGTCCGGGCGACCCCTACATGCACATGGAAAAGCGCGTGAACTGGATGCGCCGCGGCACGGCCCACCGCTCCGAGCGTCTGTTTCCCTCCGGGCGGGTGATCGAGATCATCGGCAACCCCATGCCCGGCGGCGGCTTCGTCATGAGCTTCACCGACATCACCGCCTTCCGCAAGGCCGAGCAGGCGCTCAAGGAAGCCAACGAGAGCCTGGAGCAGCGGGTGGCCGAGCGTACCCGGGAACTGTCCGAACTGAACCAGGCGCTGACGGTGGCCAAGGCACAGACCGAGCAGGCCAGTCAGTCCAAGGGACGCTTCCTGATGGCGGTCAGTCATGACCTGATGCAGCCGATGAACGCTGCGCGGCTGTTCTCCGCCTCGCTCATGCACCAAGCGAACCTGCCGCCGGAGGCCCAGCAGCTGGTGCGCCATCTGGATACCTCCCTGCGCTCGGCCGAGGACCTGATCTCCGACCTGCTGGACCTGTCCCGGCTGGAGTCCGGGCGGATCATCCCCGAGTGGAGCGACTTCGTGCTGACCGAGTTGATCGAGCCCCTGCGCATCGAGTTCGGTGCACTGGCTTCGGAGCAGGGCGTGGACCTGCGGGTGCACAGCAGCCGGTTGCGGGTGCGCAGTGATATCCGTCTGCTGCGCCGGGTGTTGCAGAACTTCATGACCAACGCCTTCCGCTATGCAGGCAATTCCCGGGTGGTGCTGGGCATGCGTCGTCTGCCGGATGCGGTGCGCATCGAGGTCTGGGATCAGGGCCCGGGTATCCCGCGGGACAAGCTGCAGACCATCTTCGAGGAATTCCAGCGTCTGGATAACCACCGCACCCAGGCGGAGAAGGGGCTGGGCCTCGGGCTGGCCATCGCCGATGGTCTGTGTCGGGTGCTGGGTCACGAGCTGGCGGTACGTTCCTGGCCGGGCAAGGGCAGCGTGTTCAGCGTCACCGTGCCGGTGGCGCGCTACGACCGCAACCCGCGCAGCGCCCGCACGCCCAGCGTGCCCGTGCTCAGCGGCGCCCAGATACTGTGCATCGACAACGAGGCGACCATCCTTACCGGCATGCAGAGCCTGCTCAGCCGCTGGCAGTGCAATGTCGCCGTGGCCCGCGACCGCGCCGAGGTGCAGGCGGTACTGGAACGCGGCTTCGTGCCGGAGCTGGTGCTGGCCGACTACCATCTGGATAATGGCGACACCGGCCTGGAGTTGATGGGCTGGCTGCGCGAGCAGATCAATCCGGAGTTGCCCGGTGTGGTCATCAGCGCGGATGGTCGTAACGAGCTGGTCACCCAGATCCGCCTGCACGGGCTGGACTACCTGCCCAAGCCGGTCAAGCCGGCGGCGCTGCGGGCACTGATCAGCCGCTACGTCAGTCTGTAGAACCCTCTGAGATGTAACGGGAGCAGAATGTCATCTTCTCGGCAGTTCCTGCTGGGCATGCGGGACACCATCCCCATGCTGGTCGGCGCCGTCCCCTTCGGCATTGTCTATGGCACGCTGGCGGTCTCCTCGGGCCTCAGCGTGGTCGCCACCCTGGCCATGTCCCTGCTGGTGTTCGCCGGCTCGGCGCAGTTCGTCGCCGCCAGTCTGGTAGCCAGCGGCACCAGCCTGACGGTGATCCTGCTGACCACCCTGATCGTCAACCTGCGGCACCTGCTGTACAGCGCCAGCCTGCTGCCCTTCGTCCGCCATCTGCCGCAGCGCTGGCGGGCGCCGCTGGCCTTCTGGCTGACCGATGAGAGCTTTGCCGTGGTGCACCGGCACTACCTGCTGGATGACAGTCCGGTGGAGCGCAAGCACTGGTACTTCCTCGGCTCCTGCCTGGCCATGTACAGCCTCTGGTTCGCCTGCACCCTGATCGGCGTGTTGCTGGGTCAGGCGCTGCCCAGCCTGGGCGACTGGGGCCTGGATTTCGCCATGATCGCCACCTTCATCGGCATAGTGGTGCCGCTGCTGCGCAACCGGCCGATGATCGTTGCGGCGCTGGTGGCCAGCGCGGTGGCGGTCGCCGCCCACGGTCTGCCGTACAAGCTTGGACTGATGCTGGCGGCGCTGCTGGGTGTCTGTGCCGGTGTGATCAGCCAGCGCCTGGCCGAGCGCGGCAAGCCGGCGCAGGAGGAGGCGGCATGAGCAGCTTCGAGATCGGGCTTATCCTGGGTATGGCGATCATCACCTTTGCCATCCGCTATACCCTGTTTGCCGTGGGCCACCGGGTGCGCTTCAGCCCGCTGGTGGTGCAGGCGCTGACCTATGTGCCGGTCGCCGTGCTGTCAGCCATCGTCGTGCCGGTGATGCTGATGCCCGAGGGAGAAGGGCTGCAGCTGTCTTTGCACAACCACTATCTGGTCGGCGGAGTAGCCGCCATTCTCATCGCTGCACGCTGGCGCAATCTGCTGGCGACCATTGCCGGCGGCATCCTGTGCTTCTTCCTGTGGCGCTGGTTCTACGGCTGAACCCGCCTGCGGGTGCACATCAGCGCGACGGCGGCCAGTGAGATCAGCACGGTGAACCCCAGCATGCTGTTGACCATGCCCAGCCGGTCGCTGGCAAAACCCAGCCCCAGCACCACGGTGGCCATGGTCAGGTAGGCGGCGAGATAGAACGCCGAGGTCATGCCGCCGCGCTCGGCCGGCGGTGCCGAGCGGGCAATGGTGACGGTGGCGATCACACCTATGGTGCCGGCGCCGGTTGCGGTCATCACCGTGGCCAGGGTGAACAGCCAGACCGAGCCCAGCAGAACGGCGCCGGCCATGGCGGCCAGACCCATGATCAGCAGCAGCGGACCGGCAAGGATCAATCGGGTGAGCGGCTGGCGCTGGGCGGCAAACTGGGTGATGCCCGCCACCAGCTGCCAGCCGGCAGCAAACAGCCCGGCCAGGGCCAGATCACTGACACCCGCCAGTTCCCGCGCCATGCTCGGCCCGAGCGAGGAATAGAGGCTGCCGGTGGACCAGGCCAGGCAGATGGCCGAGGCGGCGAAGACGAACACACCCAGCAGCGGACGCGGCACCTTGATCGGTGTCGGCCGCCATTTGCGCAGCCGGAAATCCGGGTGGCGCTGACCAAGCCCCGCCGGCCAGGGCGCTTTCAGCAGCAGTATCAGGCACAGCAGCACCAGAGCGATGACGACCAGAAAGGGCCAGATATGGGCATGGCTGGTCCAGCGCAGGGCCAGCGAACTGGTGGTCGGCCCCAGGGACGCGCCCAGGGTAAAGGCCAGCGCCGCAAAGGTCGCACCCCGGGCCCAGTTGCCATCGGTCATCATCTCCACCACGGCTGCGGTGGCGGCGCCGGTCACCAGGCCGGTGCCGATGCCGGTAATCAGTCGCGCCACGCCCAGATGGTTGATGTTGCCGGCGAACATGAACAGCGTCGAGCCCACCAGAATGAACAGCAGCCCGGGAATCACCATCTGCCGGCGCCCGATCTGGTCGGACAGCGAGCCCATGGTCAGCAGTGTCAGCACCACGCCCAGCACGTACACCGAAAACACCGCCGTCAGCGCAGTGGAGGAAAAGCCCCAGGCCTGCTGCCAGACGGCATACAGCGGTGTCGGCAGGTGGCTGGCGAAGATGGTGGTGAAGATCGCCAGCAGGCAGGCGCCCATTGCGAGGCGTGGCGACTGCATCATCGGCAGACAGCAGCCGACAGAGGCTGCGGGGCAGGGAAGGGGCTGGGCATACCTGTACGGTCTCCTTGTGGCCTGCACCGGGCAGGGCAGGTTGTCCGGCATGGGCGAGGGCCTGCCATTATCGCAGATCCCGCAATAGCATGAACATCACAGCCAGTATCAGGATCGCTTATGTACAGGCGCGGCACTTGTGTATAAACAGCATGTAAAAGTCTTTGGATCACGGCCTGCAATGCGGCTGTTATGATGTGCAGGTTACGGCCCGGACCGGGTCAGCCACGGACAATGAAGGGAGCACATGAGCACACCCCCACCCCCATCGATAGTCCCGGCGCAATCAGCGGCGCGCTGGCTGCTGCTGCTGGTGATCGTCGCCGGCATCTACTTCTTCCATGGTTTCATCGTCCCGGTTCTGGCGGCACTGATCGTCGCCTTCGCCAGCTGGCCGCTGTACCAGCGCCTGCTGCGCCTGTGCGGCGGCAGGCGCTCGCTGGCGGCGGCCATCGCCATTCTGGTCATTCTGCTGGTACTGGTGGTGCCCCTGACCATGGCCCTGTCCTTCGCCCTCAGGGAGGCCCAGAGCTGGGTCGCCTGGTTGCTGGAGGCCAACCGCGATGGCGCGCCGGTACCCACCTGGATCGCCGCCTTGCCCTTTGCCGGCGAATGGCTGGCGATCCAGTGGAATGACTACCTGAACCACCCCCACGCCATCAGCGAGATCATCCAGATGGCCAGTGGTCAGCACCTGGGCAACATCTCCCGGGTGATCATGACCATGAGTGGCAAGGCCTTCTCCCTGGCGCTGGCGCTGCTGTTCATGCTCATTACCCTGTTCTTCCTGTACCGCGACGGGCACCACCTGGTTGCCCAGCTGGATCGGGTCGGGGAGGGCGTACTGCCGGCGCGCTGGCAGCGCTTCTCGCGCATGGTGCCGGCCACGGTTACCGCCACCGTCATCGGCATGGGTCTGATCGCCATAGGCGAGGGCATAGTGCTGGGTATTGCCTACTGGATCGCCGGCGTACCCTCCCCGGTGGCCCTGGGGGTAATCACCGGGGTCATGGCGCTGATCCCGGGTGGCGCGCCACTGGCCTTTACCCTGGTGTCGCTCTACCTGGTGGGCAGCGGCAACGTCTTTGCCGGCGTGGCGCTGTTCATCTGGGGGGCGGTGGAACTGTTCATCGTCGACAAGACCATCCGCCCGTCGCTGGTCGGCGGCCCGATCAAGCTGCCCTTCCTGCTGACCTTCTTCGGTCTGATCGGCGGGGTCACCACCATGGGTATCGTGGGGCTGTTTGTCGGCCCGGTGCTGATGTCGCTGCTGCTGGCCATCTGGCGCGAGTGGGTGCACAACGGCGATCCCCAGGTACTGGTCACCGCCCTGCAGGACAAGACCTAGTCGGCGGACTCGTTCGCCGGTGCCCTGGCCAGCGCGCCGGCGAGCTGATCGATGGCAATGGGATGGTCCTGATTCAATGCCCGATCGCGCAGAGCCAGCAGATCCTCCAGCGGCGGCCGGCCCATCGGCCATTGTTCGACCGAGCTGATCAGCTGCACGTCCCCGTGCTCATCCTGCTCGGCGAGGGCGAAGCGGAAAGGGTGATAACCGGGCATGCCCAGGCGCAGATCGGTCACTACCCACTGGCCATCAATCAGGTCATAGCGCAGCAGATCATTGGTAAACCAGCGCAGCCGCGCATGCTGTGGTGACTGCTCCAGCGCCTGCTGGCCCTCACTGGCCCGGCGGGGAAGCCGCTCCAGCTCCATCGGACGCTGATCAAACCAGCTGACCAGCCCCTCGTAATAATCGTCCCCATCCACCGCCATCACCCGCCAGAGCACCGTATTGAAGGGTGTCGCGGCAACAAAGGTAGACTCGGCCTCGATGCCCCGCGCCGCCAGTGCCTGCTCCAGACGTTGCCCGGCCATCTGCTGACCGATCAGGGTGCTCCCCAGATACAGACTGCTCAGCAGCAGGGCCACGGACTGGGCACGCAACCAGCCGGTCCGATGCAGGCCGAACAGCAGCCCGCCCAGCACCGCCAGCAGCAGCGGAATGGTGTACAGCGGATCGATGATGAAGATGCTGGAGATTGCCACCGGAGGCGTGCTCAGCGGCCAGAACAGCTGGGTGCCGTAGGTGGTAAAGGCATCCAGCAGGATATGGGTGGTCAGCACCAGCCAGATACACAGCCACAGGCGCATCGCGCTGTAGCCAGGGTGCGGACGATAGCGGCGCACCAGCCAGGCCAGCAGCAAGCTGACGGCCGCGGTCACCAGCAGGGAATGGCTGAATCCTCGGTGATAGGTCATGTCGGCCACGGCATCGCCGTAGTCGATGACCACATCCAGATCCGGCAGGGTGCCCAGTGCGGCGCCATACAGCAGCGCCTTGCGCCCCTGCCAGCGGCCCAGCAGCGCCCCCTGAACGGAGGCGCCGAGTACCGCCTGGGTTATGGAATCCATCAGAGGTTGTGGTGCTTGTCTTCGTCGATCGCCCAGTCCAGCAGCTCCAGCAGACCCTTGCGGGCCTTGAGCTTGGTCTTGCGGTGGGCTGTCATGTTCAGCTGGGTCAGCTGGCTGGCTATCGCCATTGCCTCGGCTTCCAGCTCCTCCGCCGGCACCGCACGGTCAAGGAAGCCCGCCTCCACAGCCTGCTCGGGGGAGAACATCTCGGCATTGATCACCGAGCGGTTGAAGGCACTGTTGGTCAGCCTGGCCCGGGCCAGCTCGATGCCGGCATGGTGCATGGTCATGCCGATGGCAACCTCGTTCAGACCGATCTTGAACGGACCCTGCACACCGATGCGGTAATCACAGGACAGCAGCAGGAAGGCGCCCTTGGCGATCGCGTGGCCGGTGCACACGGCAACCACGGGGTAGGGGTGGGCAAGCAGACGACGGGACAGAGAGGAACCGATGCTCACCAGGCCTTTCGCCGCCTCAGGGCTGGCGGTCATGACCTTCAGGTCATAGCCACCGGAAAAGATCCCCGGCTTGCCCGAGATGACCACCACAGCACGATCCTGCTCGGCACGATCCAGCGCCGCATTGAGCGCCTCGAACACTTCCGGCGACAGGGCATTGGCCTTGCCATTGTCCAGACCCAGACGGGCAATACCGTCGGAAAAACTGTAGGAAACCAGTTCACTCATCACAAAACCCTCGTCGTTGGAAGCTACAGGCGCATCCCGGCCCGGTCTGGCAGTGTACCAGCAAATAAATGACTGCCGAGTCTGCAAATAGGGTTTGCCAAACCGCTCTGGTTTGGGTACATTAGCGCGCCTCGGAACTGGCAACGTCCAGTGACGGGAATCCGGAGAGGTGTCCGAGTGGTTGAAGGAGCACGCCTGGAAAGTGTGTATACGTTAATAGCGTATCGAGGGTTCGAATCCCTCCCTCTCCGCCAG
>Ga0209075_1002284_pt1 | contig 17040 bp, 15 predicted proteins | sample Stecom2011_FD_187523 | JGI IMG/M metagenome (GOLD analysis project Ga0209075, IMG submission 187523) | Agricultural soil microbial communities from Utah to study Nitrogen management - Steer compost 2011 (SPAdes) (version 2) | ecosystem: Environmental > Terrestrial > Soil > Agricultural land...
ACTTCGTGAAGCTGGATTCGCTAGTAATCGCGCATCAGCCACGGCGCGGTGAATACGTTCCCGGGCCTTGTACACACCGCCCGTCAAGCCATGGAAGCCGGGGGTACCTGAAGTTCGTAACCGTCAAGGAGCGACCTAGGGTAAAACTGGTAACTAGGGCTAAGTCGTAACAAGGTAGCCGTACCGGAAGGTGCGGCTGGAACACCTCCTTTCTGGAGAGACGCCTTGCCAGATTGGTCGGGCAATTACCTACGATGAAGTAAATTAAAGGAAGATCATGTCAATTTTACGAAGAAACGAGTAACTATCTTCTTCATGACTGGCTTTCGGTTCACGATTTTATTTTTTTTCCAATACGACGAGGTACCAAAAAAAAAGATATGCACTGCTTATCCACATCGATTCAACAAAAGAGGTGGGTCTTGAGAAAATGAAATATGTATTTAATGATATAACCCGCCTATAGAAAAAGCGGGAAGAGAAGGAAACCTTCGCACCGCCCCCTTTTTTTGGTGGTGATGAAGTGACCCCAGACATCCCGGAGCCATGCCACACGTAGGAGTGAAAGCAGTACAGACAGGGATGCCGACAGCAAACCAGCCAGTCCTATAGCTCAGTTGGTTAGAGCGCTACACTGATAATGTAGAGGTCGGCAGTTCAACTCTGCCTGGGACTACAGCAGACTGATTCGGTGATTGGTAGATGAGCAGATTCGATGATGGCAAATCAGCAAAAAGGCAAATCAGCAATCAGCAAAATCAACAAACGGGGGATTAGCTCAGCTGGCTAGAGCACCTGCCTTGCACGCAGGGGGTCAACGGTTCGAATCCGTTATTCTCCACAGGAAAGCAACGAGCGCGTTGTTTCTGGAAGATAACGAGAAAAAAGAGAAAGAAAATTATTGATGTTTGAAAAGTCCGTCGGGGACTGAAAAATGAAAAGTGAAAAATGAGTTCACTTTTAGCTTTTCACTTTTCACTTTGAGAAAAAACGGTTCGACTCCGTATCAGACAACTATCGATCAGCTGCCTTTTTTAAAGGTAAGTGCGATTGAAGCGATCTTTGACATGATGAAATAATAACAAGAGCAAATAACAAAGTAAATAAAAGTTCATAAGAACATTTAGACGCTAGTATTTATCAAGCCCGGCTGCAATAAGAGGAGCAATTCTTTTAGTGTGGAACCGGACGGCGAAAAGAAAGTGAATAAGGGCACATGGGGGATGCCTAGGCTCTGGAAGGCGATGAAGGACGTGATAAGCTGCGAAAAGCTGCGGGGATTGGCAAATACGAATCGATCCGCAGATATCCGAATGGGGCAACCCGGTACGAGAAGATTGTACCATTCCATTAACGTGGAAGGCGAACGTGGGGAACTGAAACATCTAAGTACCCATAGGAGAAGAAAACAATAGTGATTCCCGAAGTAGTGGCGAGCGAAACGGGAACAGCCCAAACCGATGTTGTTTCGGCAATATCGGGGTTGTAGGACTGAGAGATGGCAAGAAATCAGAAAAGCGGAAGTACCCTGGAAAGGTGCATCATAGAGGGTGATAATCCCGTACGCGACTTTTTGACGAAGCCTATCAGCATCCTGAGTAACGCGGGACACGAGAAATCTTGCGTGAAACAGGCGGGACCATCCGCCAAGGCTAAATACTCTCCGGAGACCGATAGTGAACCAGTACCGTGAGGGAAAGGTGAAAAGAACCTCGAACAGAGGAGTGAAATAGACCCTGAAACCATGTGCCTGCAAGCGGTCGGAGCCCCTTTATGGGGTGACGGCGTGCCTTTTGCATAATGAACCTACGAGTTACTCTTGCCTGGCAAGGTTAAGTACAACGATGTACGATAAGCCGCAGCGAAAGCGAGTCTTCAAAGGGCGTATAGTCAGCAGGAGTAGACGCGAAACCAAGTGATCTACCCTTGGGCAGGTTGAAGTTTTGGTAACACAAAATGGAGGACCGAACCGGTAAACGTTGAAAAGTTTTCGGATGACCTGAGGGTAGGGGTGAAAGGCTAATCAAACTTGGAGATAGCTCGTACTCCCCGAAATGCATTTAGGTGCAGCCTCGGACTACGAACTTGCATGAGGTAGAGCTACTGATTGGATGCGAGGGCTTCGCCGCCTATCAAGTCCAGACAAACTCCGAATGCGTGCAAGTGATATCCGGGAGTGAGGGCGCGGGTGCTAAGGTCCGTGTCCGAGAGAGGAACAACTCAGACCATCAGCTAAGGTCCCCAAATATATGCTAAGTTGCATTTAACGAAGTTTTGCCGCTATAACAGCTAGGATGTTGGCTTGGAAGCAGCCATTCATTTAAAGAGTGCGTAACAGCTCACTAGTCGAGTGGCGAAGCGTGGATAATAATCGGGCATAAGCATATTACCGAAGCTATGGAATCTACTAATATTAGATTGGTAGGGGAGCATTCCTGTCATGCGTTGAAGGCGTACCGTAAGGTATTCTGGAGCGGCAGGAAAAGCAAATGTAGGTATAAGTAACGACAAAGGGGGTGAGAAACCCCCTCGCCGAAAGACCAAGGTTTCCTGATCAACGCTAATCGGATCAGGGTTAGTCGGGGCCTAAGGATAAGCCGAAGGGCGATTCCGATGGAAGAAACGGTTAATATTCCGTTACTAATATGATAAGTTACGCGGGGACGCAGGAGTGACACCACTGCCTACTGACGGAATAGTAGGTTAAAGGGGGTAGGCGTTGAGAGGTGTAGGCAAATCCGCACCTTGAGTCGAACCTGAAAGTATGGCAAGTCTTCGGATGAGCCAATAATGTGGGTAAGCAGACTGCCGAGAAAAGCCGCTACACGTTAATTATCATATTACCCGTACCGTAAACCGACACAGGTAGTTGGGTTGAGAATACTAAGGCGCTCGAGTGATTCACGGTTAAGGAACTAGGCAAAATAGTCCTGTAACTTCGGGAGAAAGGACGCCTGCAGCAATGCAGGCCGCAGAGAAATGATTCAGGCGACTGTTTATCAAAAACACATGGCTATGCGAATTCGAAAGAAGCGGTATATAGTCTGACACCTGCCCGGTGCTGGAAGGTTAAGAGGAGATGTCATCGCAAGAGAAGCATTGAATTGAAGCCCCAGTAAACGGCGGCCGTAACTATAACGGTCCTAAGGTAGCGAAATTCCTTGTCGGGTAAGTTCCGACCTGCACGAATGGTGTAACGATCTGAATACTGTCTCAACCGTGAGCTCGGTGAAATTGTAGTATCGGTGAAGATGCCGATTACCCGCGATGGGACGAAAAGACCCCGTGAACCTTTACTATAGCTTTACATTGAATTTGGGCATCCGATGTGTAGGATAGGCCGGAGGCTTTGAAGCGGTGACGCTAGTCATCGTGGAGCCAACGTTGAAATACGGCCCTTCGGATGTTTGACTTCTAACTCCCTGGTGGGAGGACACTGTATGGTGGGTAGTTTGACTGGGGTGGTCGCCTCCAAAAGAGTAACGGAGGCTTCTAAAGGTGCGCTCGGGACGATTGGTAACCGTCCTCTAGAGTATAATGGCATAAGCGCGCTTGACTGGGAGACCTACAAGTCGATCAGGTAGGAAACTAGAGCATAGTGATCCGGTGGTTTCAGTATGGAATGGCCATCGCTCAAAGGATAAAAGGTACTCCGGGGATAACAGGCTGATCATTCCCAAGAGCTCATATCGACGGAATGGTTTGGCACCTCGATGTCGGCTCGTCACATCCTGGGGCTGGAGAAGGTCCCAAGGGTTGGGCTGTTCGCCCATTAAAGTGGCACGCGAGCTGGGTTCAGAACGTCGTGAGACAGTTCGGTCTCTATCTATCGTGGGCGTTAGAGATTTGCGAGGCTCCGACACTAGTACGAGAGGACCGTGTTGGACAGACCGCTGGTTTACCGGTTGTGCCGCCAGGTGCATTGCCGGGTAGCTAAGTCTGGGCAGGGATAAGTGCTGAAAGCATCTAAGCACGAAGCCTACCTCAAGATGAGATCTCTTTATAAGGGTGGTTGTAGACGACGACCTTGATAGGCTGTAGGTGTAAAGGCGGTAACGTCAAAGCCGAGCAGTACTAATTGCCCGTAAGCTTTTTTTCGACGAAATCGGAACAATAGGGTTTGACAATTACGAGTTAGTCTTAATGAACTCATCGTGAACGGATATTTATTTTGCGACCTTGCTTTTGTTATCATCATGTCAATTTTTTATAAAGCGACCAGCTGTCAGCGATCAGCTTTCAGCAATCAGCTAAAATCATTAAGGTGGTTATAGCGTTGGGGTTCCACCTCTTCCCATTCCGAACAGAGAAGTTAAGCCCAATTGCGCCGATGGTACTGCACACAAAGTGGGAGAGTAGGTAGCCGCCGTTCTTTACAACGAGCCCCCGGGAGAAATCCCGGGGGCTTTTTTTATTCAGGAGAGTCATGTAACGCTGTTCCATCATTGGTACTGTGTCATTATGGGACAAATTATGTTTTTTTATTCCTTCCTTTTATGCATTGAACATCCTCTATGATATATTTGTTACAATAGAAGATAAAATCATAACCAGACAGATAACTATAAATTAAAAAGACAATCTTATGAAAAAATTATTCACCATTCTTATAGTATTTACCACAACCATACTCTTTACCAACTGTGCCAGTGACAAGCCCGATGACCTGCCGGGATCGATGAATGCTTCGGCTACGCAATCATTCACGATGATTGCCGCAGCAGGTGCCACCTCCACCAGTAACGTGACGTTTGCAATGAGTGACTTCGCGGCAATAAGTGAGTATGTGAAATATGTGAATGTTGCTCTTGTGCAAACATCATCCTATATTCAAATTTCAGGGATCACCTCCGCACAGGAGGTAGAGCTGACGAACGTTACATTATCATTGAAAAGTGATTCAAAAAAGAAAATTGTATTGCCCACGATCACTGCAAATACCAAACTCATGGAATTGCCTCAGCTGACATTCCTGCAGACAGTGATGGATGAGATCAACAGAAAAGGATCCTCATCGCTCGTGTTGTCTTATACATCCACACATCAACTGTCAGCACCGGTAACGCTGACGATTAAGATGGATACCCGGTTTACATTTGATTGACAATAGAGCAGGGATTGATCATCCTTTCTATTTCATGCAAAAAGGTTGCCAAAATTGGCAACCTTTTTGCATTTCGATATGATTTAATTCGGTTGTGTTACTGTACCGGTTCAAGGTATTGCGCGTAGCAGTATCCCTCTTCACCGTCATTGTCGCAAACAAGCCACCACAGATCGTTGGCTTTGCTTATCAGCGTGATGATATCACCCTTCTCTGCTTTGCCGACGATAGGCTGATCCGTTCCGGGACCTTTGCGGATGTTCAGGCGGCTTTCTCTCGTAACCACTTTCACCTTTCCACCATCAGTTACTGCAGTCTTAATATTCAGCAGCACATCGTTGCTTTTAAACTGTGGATCTATCCTTTGATAAATCTCCCACATCTTGTCCTTTATGCTGGCTGATGGAACAACACCATCCAGTTTGAGCACGTTACCTGATTCATTTACCAACACATTGTTTTGTCTGGCGAGATCAACCAGCTCTTTGTATTTGTCTACTAATGCCATAATCAATTATTTAACCGTCAGGTTATTTACGATCTGCTCAGGGTTCAGAGCGTTTAACTTCTGCATAAGGGTAGGAAGATCTCTTTCTCTGATCTCACCGGTGAGCGTGATAACTCCATCCTGTGCAGTAGCAGTGACTGTTGAATGATCCTTAAGTGCGTCTTCCAGGCCTGCATTGATGGTAGCATCTAAAGCTGTGTAATCGGGAGCGGGAGGAATCACTTCGACTTGATTAACAACAGATTTTACATTTTCTACTGCGGCAACAGTACTTTCAGCATATGCCTTTGTAGCATCATCATCCACTATACCTGTCAATGTTGCTACCTGATCCTGAACAGTTACCACAACACCAGCTAAATCAGGATTTGCAATTAATAACTCTTGTGCAGATTCTTGTATCTCTGCATCACTTACTTTTTTACACGAAGTAACACCTGCTCCCAGTGCCAGGATCAGTGTGACCAATGAAATTAAACGAAGTGCTTTCATAATTTTCCTTTTTTAATTAAACGTTAATAAATTTTATCCTCAAACGGTATCTATAAAACATACGAGTATGGGAAAAGTTCTTAAAACATCTGATTATTTATGAATTACGAAATAATAAACCTAAAAGATTTTACGATACTTGTGACAGTAAGGTTTTGTTCCTTTATACGTATAATACTCCTGATGATAATTTTCTGCTTCCCAGAAAGTGGATACAGGTTTCAACATGGTTGCTACTTTATAACCTTTTTCAGTTAAGATATTGATATATTTCTCGGCAATCTCTTTTTCCAATTGACTGGAGTAGAATATAGAGGAGAGATACTGTGGACCGATGTCAGGACCCTGGCCGTTGGTTTGCGTGAAATCGTGCGTTTCAAAGAATAGCTTCACCATCTCCTCGTAGGATGTCACAACCGGATCAAAAACCACCTCAGTGGTCTCAAGATGACCGGTATTCTTCTGACAAACCTGCTCGTAGGTGGGGTTATCGACATGTCCTCCCATAAAGCCAACTGTGGTCTCCTTTACGCCGGGAGCCTTCATGAAAAAGTATTCTGTTCCCCAGAAACAGCCCGATGCAAAATAGACTTTGGACGTTCCTTCCTGCCTGGCAGGAATAAACTTAAGCGAGATGGAGTTGACGCAGTGGCGGGTCTGTTTTGAGGTAAACCCTTCATCCAGGAAAACATGTCCCAGATGAGCGTCACAATTGTTGCAGATGATCTCTGTACGCCTGCCGTCGGCATCCTGCACACGCTTCACGGCACCCTCTATCTCATCATCGAAAGAGGGCCATCCGCACTGCGCATCGAACTTGTCGGAGGAGCGGTACAACTCCGCGTCACACCGCTTACAGAGATAGACTCCTTCTGACTTGTTATTGAGTAATTCACCTGTATAAGGCCTTTCTGTTCCTTTATGTATAATCACTCGCTCCTCTTCGGGAGTTAATTTGTTAAATTCCATAGTTGTTAATTTGATGTTATCTGATTTTTTCTGATGGCCCTGTGCGCACATGGTGAAAAACATGCCGGTAAACAGGATTAACCAATATATTCGTTTCATCGTCTCCTTTTGTTATATCGTCTATTTCCTAAAGATACCGTCTGAAAGCATACCGCTTTCTCCGTTTCAGGTAATGCAGATCGATGTCATGGGCAAACGCTTCACGTTCAAACCCGATCTCCCTGTATGCCCTGTAGCGCTCTCCGTAGCGGATCCATTTGAAGACCCATTCCGTGATGTACCAAACGTAGAAGCCAACCACCCACAATTCCAGTATCTGACGGGTATGGATTGCTTCGTGATTGAGCACGCGTTTATCAAGCGTCTTATGCTCTTTTCTCGCGAAGACTATTCCGAACAGGTTAATCGCCCTGAACCCTTTTACCGGCAGATAGTTGGAATAGATAATTTTCATACGGTTGACCCCAATTTCACAAGCTTTATCTAAATCAAAGGTAGGAACATTCCATGAATTTCGTAACTTTGCATACTTAAAAATAGATAATTCAAAAAAAAGTAACATGGATCAGATTTTTTCTTCAGATATGCCTTTTAAAGTGGCAGACATCACGCTGGCCGACTTCGGACGCAAAGAGATTGAGATTGCCGAGCATGAGATGCCCGGATTGATGGCGATACGTAAGAAATATGCATCGGAAAAACCATTGAAAGGTGCCCGGGTGATGGGGTCGCTACACATGACCATACAAACGGCGGTGCTGATAGAGACACTGGTTGAACTGGGTGCCGATGTGCGCTGGGCCAGCTGTAACATCTTCTCCACCCAGGATCATGCTGCCGCTGCGATCGCTGTGGCAGGTGTACCTGTCTATGCATGGAAAGGTGAGTCGCTCGAGGAGTACTGGTGGTGTACAGAGATGGCCCTTCGTTTCCCCGGTGGTAAGGGACCCAATCTGATCGTTGATGACGGAGGTGATGCCTCACTGCTCGTGCATATGGGCTATCAGGCCGAGAATGATGCGTCAACCATCGACAGGAAGGGTGACAATCGCGAGGAACAGGCTATCCTGGATACCCTGCACCGCATTCTGGAGGAGGATGATCAGCGCTGGCACAGGACCATTGCCGACATGAAAGGTATCTCCGAGGAGACAACCACCGGTGTGCACCGTCTCTATCAGATGATGGAGAGAGGTGAGCTGCTGGTGCCTGCCATCAACGTGAATGATTCTGTTACCAAATCGAAGTTCGATAACCTCTACGGTTGCCGCGAGTCACTTGCCGACGGTATCAAGCGCGCCACCGATGTGATGATCGCAGGTAAAGTGGTCGTTGTGTTGGGTTATGGCGATGTAGGGAAGGGTTGTGCACACTCAATGCGTTCTTACGGTGCCCGTGTCATCGTGACGGAGATCGATCCTATCTGCGCACTGCAGGCAGCCATGGAGGGTTACAAGGTGACCACCATGGAGGAAGCGTTAAAGGAGGGGAACATTTTCGTTACCACCACCGGCAACCGTGATGTGATCACCATTGAGCATATGCAGCAGATGAAGGACCAGGCTATTGTCTGTAATATCGGTCATTTCGACAATGAGATTCAGGTAGATAAGCTTATCTCTTTTCCCGGCATCGTACATACCAATATCAAACCACAGGTGGATAAATACATCTTCCCCGCCGGCAACGCCATCTTCCTGCTGGCTGAAGGACGACTTGTAAACCTTGGCTGTGCTACAGGTCACCCCTCATTCGTGATGAGCAACTCATTCGCCAACCAGACACTGGCACAGATTGATCTCTGGAGGAACAACTATGAAACAGGAGTATACCGTCTCTCCAAAGAACTCGATGAAGAGGTTGCAAGGTTGCACCTGGAACAGATTGGTGTGAAACTGACCACGCTTACGCAGAAGCAGGCCGACTACCTGGGTATATCTGCAGAAGGCCCGTTCAAAGCGGAGCATTACAGGTATTGAATAGCAATAAGCTATAAGCAATAAGCTGTAAGCAATAAGCTATAAGTAATAAGCGTAAGCAATAAGCTATAAGCTATAAGCTCTTTAGGTGAAAACATTGTAGGAGAGCGGTTCGGGTTTTAAAGTTTTCTGTGGTTTACAGTCACCAATAAGCTCTTCGGAGAATGATCGCAGCAAAAACGTTTAGTTTTGAAAGGGTTATCATTGTGGATCGAAAATTTAAAAGATTTTATCCCTTTAACAGTTGCAAATTTAAAATAAACGTTTTATCTTTGCACTCGCTTTTGAAAGAAGGCATTTAGGCTGATTCGCTAGCTCAGCTGGTAGAGCACATCCCTTTTAAGGATGGGGTCCTGGGTTCGAACCCCAGGCGGATCACGGAGAAACCTGCTGTTATGGCGGGTTTTCTTTTTTGTTTGCACTTTAACCCCAAAGAGTAAAACCAAACACCATCATGAATTGTTCTGATTGCTATGCCCCCCGTTTTTCAATATTAAAAACGGGAATGCGTTTTGTGGCAAGCAGTAAACAGTTATTTTTCAATTAGTTAGATTATTATGTCAATTTTACATAATCGTATTTCCAACAGAGAATTAAAATTGAGGATGTTACAGGATGACGAACCGCGCATTACCATTTCTTTCTATCAATATTTTCACATAAGTGATCCGCAGCAATTTCGGGACAATCTCTACATTCAACTCAATGAGATCAGGGTATATGGCCGGATTTATATTGCAAAAGAAGGGATTAACGGACAAGTATCACTGCCGGAAAGTAATAAAGAAACGTTTCGCAATATACTGTATAATGCCGATCCGGCGTTGGATGGCATCCGACTGAATGTAGCAGTGGGGGATAACGGCAAATCGTTTTGGGTGCTGCGCATGAAAGTACGCAATAAAGTGGTTGCCGATAATATTGATGATCCGAAGTTCGACCCTTCCAAAACAGGTAAGTACCTCAATGCATATGAGTATAATGAAATTACACAACAACCTGACACCATCGTCGTGGACATGCGTAACCACTATGAATATGAAGTAGGGCACTTTGAAAATGCAGTAGAAATACCCTCCGAAACCTTTCGTGAGCAATTGCCCATGGCCGTAGAAATGTTGAAGGAGCATAAAGATAAGAACATCGTGATGTATTGTACTGGTGGCATCCGTTGTGAAAAAGCAAGTGCTTATATGCTTTATAAAGGGTTTCAAAACGTCTACCACGTTGAGGGAGGTATCATAGAATATGTCCGCAAAGCAAGGGAGGAAAATATTCCGGTTAAGTTTACCGGTAAGAATTTTGTATTTGACGAACGTCTGGGTGAACGGATTACCGATGATGTGATATCCCATTGTCACCAGTGTGGTGAGCCCTACGATACACATACCAACTGTAACTTCGAAGGATGCCATCTCCTTTTTATTCAGTGCGGAAAGTGTGCTGCTGAGATGGATGGTTGTTGTTCCGACGAGTGCAAGGGTCTTTTTCAGCTGCCTGCAGATGATCGCAAGAAGCTAAGAAAGGGAAGTGACCGCGGAAGAGCTATCTTCAATAAATCGCGAAATAACACACTGTTGCGAAAGAATGCAATCACTTCGTAGCTGTCATCTCATCCACTCTTTCATCACAGTGTTATGCATCCCTTTTGCGGAAACCTTCATGTGCTAATTGAGGTAACGGGCAGGGGTTGAGTTACTACAATAGTGAGTGTCGATTAATTTTGTTCATCAAAAATTAATTGCTATCTTTGCATCCGCAAATACAAATTATACTCATTTAAAAGAACTACTAAATGGCAACAAAACTACGTTTACAGAGAAGAGGACGCAAAAATTATCCTTTTTATCAGATTATTGTTGCAGATAGCAGAGCTCCACGGGATGGAAAGTATATTGAAAGGATTGGTTCATACAACCCGAACACTAATCCTGCTACGATCACTTTAGATTTCGAAAGAGCTTTGTATTGGCTGCAAACAGGGGCACAACCCACAGACACCGTGCGTAATATTTTATCGGACGAAGGCGTATTAATGAAGAAACACCTTTTGGGTGGTGTGACAAAAGGAGCATTCGACGAGACTGAAGCCGAGAAGAGATTCGAGGCGTGGAAAAATAACAAACTGCAAACTTCTCATTCTTTGAAACTGAAAGATGAAGAGTTACAACGTGCTGATGAAAAAGCACGTATGGATGCAGAAAAAGAGGTGAACAAAACAAGAGCTGAAGCTATAGCCAAGAAAAGAACAGATGAGGCTGCTGCGAATGCACCTGTTGCTGCTGTAGAGGAAGCACCTGCTGTAGAGGAAGCACCCGCTGTGGAAGAAGCACCTGCTGTAGAGGAAGCACCCGCTGTGGAAGAAGCACCCGCTGTAGAGGAAGCTCCTGCTGTGGAGGAAGCACCTGCTGTAGAGGAAGCACCCGCTGTGGAGGAAGCACCCGCTGTAGAGGAAGCTCCCGCTGTGGAGGAAGCACCTGCTGTAGAAGAAGCACCTGCTGTAGAAGAAAAACCGGTTGTCGAAGAAGCTCCGGCTGCTACAGAAGAACCCAAAGCGGATGAACCAGCTGCAGAGGAGAAGAAAGAAAAATAAGCTGAATAAGAGATAAACATACTTATAAAAAAGCCCGGTGCAATTGCATCGGGCTTTTTTAGGTTCTGTTCGGTAGTTATTTGTTGAGATAATTCCAGAAGCTTTCTGGCAGGTAAATATTTTGCACCGTTGCAGCACGGTAGAAAAGAGGAGCGATTTCCGAATCATGGAAGCCTGCTATGCCGCAGCCAACACGTGTTACAAGAAATTGCAGTTCGGGGTTAGAGATGGCAAAGTCGATAAAGTCATCCACATAAGGCTGAATATCCTCCACACCGCCATGCATTGTCGGGATACCATAGGATTGTCCCTGTAAGCCTGTTCCCTGTCCCCAGAGTGCACCAAATTTCTCATGAGCTATTTTTGCGGCACCACCGCCATGACTGCCTTCAAGATTACTCCCAAAGACAAATATTTCATTCTCCTCCAGATCGGAGATGTAGTCGGGTGTTATTCTTGTGTTCATTCCTTTATATTGGGTTTGTACATATCGGCAGCGGTGATACCACACTCCTCTTTCATCTGAAAGCAATATTCCATTTTACCAAAATCTCCATCTGCATTGTTCGTGCCGAAGGTGAATTTCAATCCGGCCTCTTTCGCTTTCTGTATAAAGGCTTTGTTGGGGATTTTATACCTGTGGTTTATCTCCAGCACCTTGTCAGTTGCAACCATAGCTGCGATCACCTTATCCATGCGATCATTTGTCCAGAACGCATCATAACGGTCGTTCATCACATCGGGCAGGAAATTGGGGTTTACATAGACATCCATAGGCTCTTCCATCACATCCACTATCTTCTCCACAATAAGATCCATGTATTGATCTTCATCCTCAATAAAGACCTCTTCCGGTATCCAGAGACGGGTGCGGCGACCTTTTGTATCTGTAAAGGTCAACGCATCGGTAAAGACATAGTCGAACTGATCACGAACCTCTTTTGAGAACGTCTCCGGCCATTCTCTTCCTTCTCCCTGCATTGCCTGAATGAAAGGTTGTCCCTCCATTGCTTCAAGATATTCAATCACCTCCTCATCACTGGTGATGGGAAAGCCTACGCCACAGTTAGGGGCAAGCGCATAATTGATACCATGGCTGCGTGCCTGCGCTGCAGCCTGCTCTGCGGTGATTCCTTTCAGATGCACATGATAATCAAGCACGGGAAAGTTCTCCTGATGCATTCTGATAATATGATCTGTTGTTTCATCGATAGCTTCTGACTGTTGTTTTGCAGTGTCAACCTTATCGCCGAGAGGAGTTACTGACACAGATTGAAACTCGATGGTGCCTTCACTGTTTTGCAGGGCAAACTTTCCCCCTGAAAGTAATTGTGCTGCATTTTCAGCAGAACGATAAGGTGATGCCGGTTCAATGTATTCCACCACCGGATCTCCATTCAATTTCACCGTGATTGCCCTACCTTCCACACGTATCACCATATCGAACCACTCGTTGGTTTTTACTATCGATTTTGTAAGGTTGCGTACACCCAGCAGACTGCCTGTTTTTGTCCACCACTGCATGCTCTCAGCATCGTTGTTCAATGCTACCTGATACCCATTCTCAATGTTGCTATCGGTATGAAATGCAATCAACCCCTTGCCGTTATCCACTGTCCTTGCAGTGACACTCAATTCAAAACCGGTGTAATTTCCCTTTTTAAGCAGAAGGGTTGCACCTTCATTCAACTGAAGTATTCCCTCTTTGATTGATACATCGCCCTGAATATTCCACTGATCGCTGTTTTGACCGTCAAATAACTGAGTGGTCGCTTTGTTTCCGGTACAGGAAACCATGATAATAATGGTAGTAAGAATGGTTACAAGAATCTTTTTCATAAAAATAAAAATTTAGTTATTGGTTAGAAGGTAATCAATAGTTCAACTGTGAATTTGTCGGAGTCCATTTCCGGTTCACCCGCGAAGACAATCATTTCGTTATTAATAAAATACCATTCGTAGTCGATCCGAACTATTGATGCGAATTTTTTCTGGTCGAATCCCAGACCTATGCCGGTTGTCAGTCGATTGACATCAAACCCTGATTCATCCAGTCTTTCATCTATACCATCCCATCGTACGGCAGGTAACAGATAATCGAATAGTTTACTTTTTATCGGAAAACTGTAGGCTCCCTGCAGATAATAAGAGAGCATGTCGGAATAGAGCTCCGTTTGACTCTCTCTTTTCATTATTTCGGTTTCCACCTTCCATCTATCGGCCTGATATCTGAAATCAGCACCATAGAAGAGAAAATGTTGGTTCTCATTCCGTGGGTAGTCATATAGTTTGGCAGTTACCCTTGCACCCTCCATACTTCCCAGTTCTACCCGGGCGCCGAATGATTTTTTCTTTTTCCAGACCGGATCATTGATTGCGTTGCCGTTGAAGAGACCCGCTTCAAGTTTTGTAGGAATCATTCCCATGTTAAACTCATATTTGGCCAGTATGCCCAGGTCTCTGGTACTTAGAAAATACTTCCCGAGGAACGCCCTGTTGGCAAACATCATCGTGCCGGGTGTAACGATATAGGAGTTGAACAAAGGGATACCTGTCTGACCCAATGTAAATGTGAGACCATCGAGAGGTTTCAGTGTGCCACTCAGGTCGAGTACTTTAAAATCACCGTTGTCGCTCAACTCAATCTGTACTCTGAAGGAGGTGTAGGGGTTGACAATACCTTTTGCCCCTATACGTGAGTTTCTTACCGAAAAGCGGGACATACCTGTCTCAGTAGCATATTCAAGTTTATTCTTTAATGTCCCATCAAAGGTTATCCCCGGATAGGATATCGAGTCATTCTCCTGAGCCATTATTGAAAAAGAGGAAAAAAGAAGTATCAGTGTCAGTAAATGTTGTCTACGCATATAATGAAAGAGTTTTTTGATAATATGGGTGTATCTTTTATTTTTTAATTGGCGAAAAACTGTTCAAAACCTTCGGAATGAATGGAACCTAATGTTCCGTCGGGCATTTCATATATAAAATAATAATGCAAACCGGCTATCTCTTTCGCTGTTTCTTTCGATTTCTCAATACCCATCGCCATGAAAGCGGTAGCATAAGCATCTGCAGTCATGCAATCATCCGCTAGCACCGTCGCACCCAGAATATCGAGTTGCGATGGATAGCCTGTATGGGGATCGATGGTATGAGCATACTTCCTTCCCTCCTTAATATAGAAGTTGCGGTAATTACCCGAGGTGGCCAGTGATTTATCGCAAAGTGATAAAATCACCTGCAGCTCGTGCTGCATCCCGGAGGCATCGTCGATCGGTTTATCAACACCTATTCGCCAACACTCTCCCTTGTCATTCACTCCTTTGGCCGTAATCTCGCCACCAATCTCAATCATATAGTTCTCAATTCCGTGGCTTTCCAACAGGTTGGCAATCACGTCGCACGAATAACCCTTGGCGATTGCAGAGGTGTTCAGGGTTACGCGGGGGTCTGTTTTAAGAATATTCCCTTCACTATCTACAGTTACCTTGTTGAAACCTACAAATTGTTTCAAACTGTCTATGGTTGCGGGAGTGACATGCTCCATATGTTGAAATCCGAAGCCCCAGGCATTGATCAGGGGGGAGATGGTAATATCGAATTTCCCATCTGTTTTCTGCGAAACTTCCATCGATTTCAGGAACACTTTCATGAAAAAGGAGTCCGGCTTCACGGGCTCATTACGGTTTATTTTGGAGATAACAGAACTCTCCTTGAAAGGATTCAGCGAGAGATCGAACTGATGTAGTTCAGATTCAATCACCTCTTTCAGCGACCGGTTGTAGGCATACTTGATGTGATAACCGGTTGTGAAAATCTCACCCTGCTCCTGATAATAGATGTAATTCTTTTTTTCTCTGTCTGCATTACAGGATAACAGCAACGTTACAGGGATCAACAGATAAAGAAGAAGGTTGTTTTTTGTATTCATTCAATTGAAATTATCCGTTTTCGACTTCCAGCTGACAGCTGTCAACATTTTAATGTAAAGGCATAGTAAGAGCAGCTGATTAGGATTTAGCCTTGTACGAAAAGCTGTCTGCACTTATTTCTCATTACTTACTTCTTATTTCAAAATTCTTCCTCAATCCGGTAATGATTCCTATCCGAAGCATTCCGGGAGATCAGCTCACCCAGAAATCCGGCAAGGAAGAGAAGGGTACCCAGTATCATCATTGTCAGAGAGAGGTAGAAATAGGGTGAATCGGTAACAAGGCGATAGTAGTTACCATGTTGCATATCATACAATTTCATGCCACCTACAAGTATTACTGCAATAAATCCCAAAAGAAACATCACGCTTCCCCATAATCCGAAAAAGTGCATCGGCTTTTTTCCGAACTTATTAAGGAACCAAAGAGTCATCAGATCAAGATATCCGTTCACGAACCTGTTCGCCCCGAACTTACTTTTTCCATAGCGGCGTGACTGATGCTGCACCACTTTCTCTCCAATTTTAGCATATCCGGCATTCTTTGCCAGAACGGGAATATAGCGATGCATGTCGTTGTAGACCTCGATACCTTTGGCCAGCGACTGGTCATATGCCTTCAGACCACAGTTGAAATCATGTATTTTAATCCCCGATATTCTCCGGGCAGTGGCATTGAACAGTTTCGACGGCAGGTTTTTTGTCAGCTTGTCGTCGTACCTCTTCTTCTTCCATCCGGAGACCAGATCGAAACCATCCTCTTTTACCATACGGTAGAGTTCGGGTATTTCATCGGGACTGTCCTGCAGGTCAGCATCCATGGTGATGATTACATCACCCTCTGCTTTCTCAAAAGCACAATGCAGTGCAGGAGACTTACCGTAGTTACGGCGAAATTTAATTGCTTTTACGTTCTCCGATTCTTCACGAAGCTGTTTGATGATCTCCCACGAACTGTCGGTGCTTCCGTCATCCACGAAAATGATCTCATATGAAAAATCATTTTCCTGCATCACCCTGGCGATCCAGCTATGCAGCTCGGGGAGCGACTCCTCTTCGTTCAATAAGGGTATGACAACTGAAATATCCATTTGTCGGGAATATAGTTTATATGTTTTGCTTGGGTTTGTAGCGAATGGCAACGGGTACGATGATCAATGAGAGAATCAAACCCCAAAAAACATCAGCCATGATCACACTATTAAAGATATAGGTGAAAGGGGTAGGGACGGACTGCTCTGTCAGTTGAGTGACGAGCGCCTTCGTTATTTCCATTGACTCAGCCATCTCAATCATCCTGCCGTAAAGATTGGAGATGAATGCCGGATCAATCCATTTCACATGTATGAATACGATCAGTGATTCCAGAATTGAGGCATAAAAGAAGAGCATAATGGAAAATTGCACGCCATGCCAATATCGCATTTTGCTCTCTACCAGCCCGGTGTTGTACTTCACCAGGAA
>Ga0209075_1002285_pt1 | contig 17039 bp, 13 predicted proteins | sample Stecom2011_FD_187523 | JGI IMG/M metagenome (GOLD analysis project Ga0209075, IMG submission 187523) | Agricultural soil microbial communities from Utah to study Nitrogen management - Steer compost 2011 (SPAdes) (version 2) | ecosystem: Environmental > Terrestrial > Soil > Agricultural land...
ATGGGCGAGCAGATGCCCGCTTTTACTGTACAAATTAATTGCGGCTCAGGCATGCAATCCATCGAGACGGCATACCGCTATATTCGCGAAGGCAATGACGATCTGATTCTGGCCGGCGGCACCGAGGCCCTGAGCCATGCGCCGCTGATGCTCACTCCCAAGGCCACCACCTGGTTGGCCGAGCTGGGACTGGCTCGCTCAGTGCCGGCCAAGCTAAAGCAATTGTTGCGCTTCAGCCCCGCCTATCTAAAACCCATCCTCAGTTTGCGCCTGGGCCTGACCGACCCGATTGTGGGAATGGATATGGGCCAGACGGCGGAGCTGGTGGCACAGATTTACAACATTTCACGCGAGGCCGCCGATGCCTATGCCGTAGAGAGCCATTTGCGTCTGGCACGGGCACAGGAAGAAGGTAGCCTGGACGATGAAATCACACCTTTAGTAGACAGCCGTGGCCGTGCCTATGAAGCCGATGACGGCGTGCGACCCAACAGCAACGTGGAGCATCTGGCCAAACTCAAACCCGTTTTCGAGCCACCCTGGGGCAAGGTGACCGCCGGCAACAGCTCGCAAATTACCGACGGCGCCAGTTGGGTGATTCTTGCCTCGAAGGCGGCCGTGGAAAAATACGGCCTTACACCCAAAGCGGTGATACGCGACAGCGAATGGAGCGGCATTGACCCCTCCATTATGGGGCTCGCCCCGGCGGTCAGCGTCGGCCGTTTAATGGCGCGCCACCAGTACGGTTTTGATGATCTCGATCTGGTGGAATTAAACGAGGCCTTTGCCGCCCAAGTGCTGGGCTGCCTGGCGGCTTGGGATGATGAAACTTTCTGTCGCGAGGCACTCGGCCTTGAGGCGCCGTTGGGCGTGCTTGAGCACACCAGACTCAATATTCATGGCGGCGCCATTGCCCTTGGCCATCCGGTGGGCACCAGTGGCAACCGCATTGTTCTGCATCTGGCTAACGCCCTGGCGCAACAGCAACTCAAGCGCGGCATCGCCACGCAGTGTATTGGCGGCGGCCAAGCGGGCGCCATGCTCATTGAAGCGGTATAGGAGATTGTCATGAGCAGATTGGTTATGCACAACCTCGCCGATCGGGAAAAAGCCGTCGGCCCCTTTGCCACCCCCGAAGGCACAGAGCCCGCCTGGCGACACTGGCAGCTGCGGCTGGACGAGAGCAAGGTTGCCTGGCTGATGTTCGATTGCCAAGACGCCGACGTTAACGTCTTGTCGCAAGCGGCGCTGACGGAGCTCAATGAAGTGCTAATGGCGCTGGAAGCGGACAAGCCACGCGCTCTGGTCATTCGTTCGGCAAAGGCATCCAACTTCTGCGTCGGGGCCGATATCAAAGAGTTTCGCCATCTGGAATCGGTGGCCATGGCACGCGACAAACTATTTGACGCCCACGCCGTGGCCAATCGCTTGGCCGCCCTACCCTTTGTTACTGTGGCAGTGGTGCACGGCCATTGTTTTGGCGGCGGCCTGGAGCTGGCGCTGGCATGCGATTATCGTATCGGCATCGAAGGTGCGCGCTTGGGCTTTCCGGAAATTCTGTTGGGATTACACCCGGGCCTTGGCGGCACGGGTCGCAGCATTGCGCTGATTGACCCGATTCAAGCGATGACGCTGATGCTGACCGGCAAGAATGTAAACGCCGCACGGGCGAAAAAACTCGGGCTGATTGACGCGCTGGTGCCCGAGCGGCATGTGCAAGCGGCGCTGGACATGGCCTTTAACAAAAAGCTCGCACGCAAAGCACCAGGCTTTAGCGCCAAGCTGACCAATCTGGCGCCCGTGCGCCGCTGGGCAGCCAAAAAAATGCGCGCCCAAGCGGCACGCAAAGCACCGCCCGAACACTACCCGGCACCGGAAAAATTAATTCAATTGTGGGAGCAGCACGGCAACCATACTCAACAGATGCTGACAGCAGAGGTCGACTCCTTTAGCGAACTGTTGCTCACCGAGGCGTCCAATAATTTAGTGCGAGTGTTTTTTCTGCAAGAGCATATGAAAAAGCTGGCACCCAAAGGACAGGAGCCCGCCCGCCATGTTCACGTAGTGGGCGCAGGCGCAATGGGAGGTGACATTGCCGGTTGGTGTGCCCTGCAGGGCCTCACTGTGACCCTGTTTGATATGCAGACCGAGATTATCGCCAAGGCCATTGGCCGCACCGCAGTGCTGTGCGACAAGAAGCGCTTGAACGCGGCAGAAAAACGCGCCGTGCTGGATCGCTTGATTCCCGATCTTGACCACGCAGGCGCCGCTCATGCCGATGTCATTATCGAGGCGGTGCCGGAAAAAATAGAGATCAAGCGCAGTGTCTATCAAACACTAGAACCCAAAATGAAACCGGGGGCCATTCTTGCCACCAACACTTCCAGTATTCCGCTGGATGAATTACAACAAGAACTCCAGGCACCCGAGCGTTTGGTGGGCCTGCACTTTTTTAATCCAGTGGCACAAATGCAACTGGTGGAAATTGTCAAACACCACAAGCTGAGTAACGACACCTACGAAAAAGCCCTGGCCTTTACCGCACAAATCAAACGCTTGCCGACACCGGTGGCCGGCACGCCGGGATTTTTGGTCAACCGCGTGCTGACACCTTATTTACTCGAAGCCATGCAACTGCTGGATGAGGGCGTAACCGCGGAAACCATTGATCAGGCAGCCGAAAAATTTGGCATGCCCATGGGGCCGGTGGAGCTGGCGGATGTGATTGGTCTGGATATCTGCCAAGGCGTGGCAGAAATGCTTCAGGCGCGTCTCGACACGCCCATGCCCACCATTCCCGAATGGCTGACGCAAAAAGTTAATGCCGGCGATTTGGGCAAAAAAACCGGCAAGGGTCTTTATACCTGGAAGGACGGCAAGCCACAAAAGAAAAGCGCACCTGCCGCTGGCCCCGAGGATCTGACCGACCGGCTGCTATTGCCGATGCTGAATATGTGTGTCACTTGTCTGCGCGAAGAGGTGATCGACAGCGAAGAATTATTAGACGGCGCCATGATTTTCGGCACCGGCTTTGCTCCCTTTCGCGGCGGCCCTATGCATTACCTGCACAGCCGCGGTCAGGATAGAGTAGCAGCCAGTTTGGACGCATTGGCCAGCCGTCATGGCGAACGCTTTAAGCCCGACCCCTGGTTTGCGGCCGCCCCTCATCAGGAGTACGAATGAAATCCAAATCCTCACACCTGGTTTATCACCTGATCGCAACCGGACAGGCGTTATGAAAATCTGGGTAGATGCCGATGCCTGTCCGGTGGTGATTAAAGAGATTCTGTATCGCGCCGCCAACCGCTGCAAGATACCGGTGGTACTGGTGGCCAATCAGCCCCTGCAAACACCGCCCTCACCTTACCTTTCCAGCATGCAGGTGAGCGGCGGTTTTGACGTGGCTGATGATGCCATAGTGGCGCAAGTGACTGCGGGTGATCTGGTGATTACCGCCGACATTCCGCTGGCCGCCGAGGTGATCGAAAAATCCGCTCATGTTCTCAGTCCGCGCGGCGAGCGCTTTACCGCCGACAATATAAAGCCCCGTCTAAATGTCCGCGACTTTATGGATACCATGCGCGCCAGTGGTATGCACAGTGGCGGCCCGCGCCCTCTCGGTCAGGCAGACCGCCAGCATTTTGCCAATCAACTGGATACACTGCTGGCGAAAAACCGCCGCAATTAATACCGCTTCTCGCGTTGCAGAAATTTATCCCAGTTACCGTAATGGCGCTCGACAGGCAGCGGCACCAGCGCCAGCGCAATCACCACCAGTGCACAGACCCAACTGCTGATAATGCCCATCACCCCCACGCCCTGAATAAATGGCAGAGGCAACAGAATCAACGCCAGGGGAATTAACAGGTAGCGCATCGGCCTCGCCACTTCCGCCATGGCACACACACTGACTGTCAACAACAAGGCTCCCACCAAGTGTTCCCAGTCCGCCATAGCCGCCGGATGCTCCAACGTGAGACGCGTAAACATTAACCACAAACCTACCGCCGACACCAGCAGCATGGACCAGGGCGCACTTACGCCTCCGGTCACCATGTCCTTGATGACGCTGCCGGGCGATCGAGAAAAATCATCTTCCAATTTGTCTTCCGGTCCTTCATCCGTATCGCCGGTAAAAAATATTTTCAGCACCGGTTTATCCTGCCGATAGCGCCTTTGCAAAAACTGCCCAGTGGCCACCAGCTCATCCAGCGAGTAGGGAATTTGAATCAACATGGCCAGCGCACCAATCAAACACAAGGTACACCAAGTGCCGATAATGATCGGCTGGATAATAATAAAAGTGATGGAGACAATGCCGAGGGGCACAATCATAAAACCGAACAACACCACCAGCCACGGCATGGTGCGCCAACGCCGGGTGGAACCAAAAAGCCCGGTGAGAATTTCCATCGCGTACACCATTCCGCCCAGCGCCGCATCGGGAACTGGCCAGGCCTCAGACACACTCGAGGTAATAACATCTTCCGTACCATTGAGGGCGTCGCCACGAGTACCGGAAAAAAACGGTTCCCACACGCCATCAATATGGCCCAATTGATAGGCCCCGAGGTAACGGGAAATTAACAGGCCCACTAACGCCAGGGCAATAATTGGCGCACGCTGAAACCAACTGGAAGGGTTGAAACTCCAGCCCGGCGGCATAGATGGCCCTGTCAACTCTGCCACTGGTGATACACCCGGTGTCGGCGGCCACAAGATGGCAAAACCGATTACCAACATACCCACCAAGGTGCCATTGAGGTAGGCGGCAGCACTCGTTGTCCACAATGCCAGAGGCGCAAACATTAACCACAGACCCACCAGCACACTGACCCAGCGGGCACTGCGAAAACGCCAGCTCAACGACAGAGCGCCCAAAACCATTAAAGCCATGCCGCAGAGCAGATCACTGACGCCGAGAGGACTAGCGCCATAGGCCAGAGCAACAGGCGAAGCGACCAGCCAGGCGCCCAACATCATAATCAGAAAATGGCACCACAGATTTTGTCGGTGTGCCTTGCCGCTCCAATCGCGGTATCTGTGCCACAACTGGTGAGGATTGCGATCTTTCTCTTCCGCCGTTTGCATCCACTCGGGCGGCGTAATGCCGTTGGCCTGATACCAGCCCAGCGGGTCTTTTTTTAATGCGCCTATCAAGGATTCCAGCTCGTCATAAATACGGTGCTGGCTTTGCCAGCCCAACATATCTCGCGCCTCAGTGCAGTCCAGTTCATAGTGATCCGAGGCCAGATCAATCATAAAAGGCTTGATAAATGGCGCCTCGCCCTGATCAAAGTCATCGGGCACTAACGGTTCCGTGCGCACCTGCAACCATGCACCGGCTTTGGCCGCAGGCTTAGGTAACTGGAGCGTTTTCCATTCTCGCTCGCCATGAATTAATGCGCCTATGCGATTTTGCAGCGCGGTATAACTCATCACGCTTTCTTCCCCCGCCAGCAAATGATGCTGCTCAGGTAAATCCTTGCGCCGCGCAACCACCTGCTGAAATAGCCGCATCAAGTCGTCGCGATGAATAAACGCCTGCCCCGCTTGAGGGTCACCGGCATAGAGATGGCTGGTAAAATTTTTCTCATATATGCGGGTAATCTGATGAGCCAGTGTGGGCACCGCCGTCTGTTCATCGTACAAGCCCGCCAGATGCAACAAAGTCCAGGGCATAGTCGCTTCTGCGCGTATCACCTCTTCGGCCTTGGCTTTTGATTTGGGATAGGCCCAGCCGGGATCAAGAGGAGTTTGTTCGTTAATTTTTTCCCCCGGCACACCCGGTTGATGCACCAGCATAGTACCGGAGTAAATAAACCGCTCCACCGCAAAGTCTTTTAACGCCTGTAACAAATGCTTGGTACCCTCGACATTGACTTGCTCATAGAGAGGAGACTCTTCACCAGAGAAATCAAAGTAGGCGGCCAAATGAATCACCGCCGCTATCTGATCCCCGTGGTCGCGCTTGAGAAGCTCTAGTGCCTGAACGACCGACTGTGCATCGGTAATGTCCAGCGTATAGTTTGCCGTCACACCCTCGGCTTCGCGTCGGTCCAGATTCACCAGGCGATACTCTGAACCCAGTGCCTGCACCAGACTCGAACCCAAATTACCGGCAGCGCCGGTAAGGACGACCAAAGGTTTTTGCGATAAATTCATACGGTTCCCTCAGGCACAGATACTGTGGGCGCAACTCCCCAAGAGGGGTATCACGACATAACATGGCGCAGGGATAAAGCAAGATCAGGGCCGATGCAATCGGCCGCAATAAGCTATTAAAGTGGGTAAAAGTTAAGGATACAAAGGTGGCAAGCTGTAATATCTGCAATCACCTTGTAGGATTTCCAGCCGTGGCATTAAAATTCTTTTTGTAAAGCGTGATAAAAGGCGCGATGAATATCAATACCTAAAATGAATACCCCCTGAGGCTCAAGCTCGCCCGGCAGATAAATCGGAGAGCTGGCACTGAGCTGAAACCGCGCCGTAGACGCATCGTACTCCACGCCGGAAAAAACATACTGCCCGTAGTCCGCATCAATCGCTGCGGTAAATTTCTCTTCATCACCCTGCCAATAATCCGAACTCCAGGGAAGCACAGCGACATTAAGCCCTCGTTTGTCGGTGACAATAATTTCGTTAATAAAATCATGCTGGGATAACCAATGCTGCAAGTGTGCGGTCAGCTCGGCGTTGACCAGATCAGTCAACACTTGCTCGTCGCCCCCAGATAAAGCTTGCCGCCACTGGTGGTCGCGCTGCAGAATTTCCTCCAGCGGAAAATCAGTGTGCTGTTGATTGTGAGCTTTGAGCGCTTGTTGCAATTGAGACTGTTGCAGCCACTGGGGCACAAATTGCAGCAGCTGCCTGATACTGTCTTCTTCATTGTCGCTCAGAAAAAACGGCTCTTTAACACAGGAATAAACCTGTCGATTAAAAGCTGGCAAAAAACCTGGTTGTTGGCGTAAGAAATGATCGCCAAAATACACCGCCAACGGCATATAGGAAATAAACTCATAGGCATAATCCGCGGGCGACAAATCCATTGCCTTGGCCACGCGCTCAAAGTCTTCTTTATCGGCAATGACTCCTTCAATACGACCGGCCACCAGTAACTTCAGCAACTGCGGTAAGCTTCTGCCCACCAGCGACGGCGTCATCTGTCTTTCCCACAACCATCGCTCTTGGTGGCTACCGAGTATGACTCCGGTACGGCGTTCGCTCAGGGGGCGAGAAGTGGCCTGCTGAGGAAGAGAAAACCAGTACCAGTTTTCCAACATCAAGGGCGCAGACAAGGTGGCGTAGCGCGCAGCCTCGGCATCGGGAATCGCCATAAAAAAACCTTCCAGCGATTCTCGCTTTACATCTTGCTGGGCACGGCGCCAAGGCATGGTTTGTATATGCAGGGGCTGATCCAGCGCGTCAAAGACACAGGCCACCAGCGATAGTTCGCGGGGCTCAGCAGCATCGGAGGCACTATGTATTTGCGTACCCAAACGTACAGATGCCGCAATGCCGAAGGGCATCTGCACCAGCAAAACAAGCCCGAGGAAAACCCAGCGGCGGAAATTGTAACAGAGGGTGAGACGTATCATCCGTCATACTCTTGCCAATCAAACAGCTCTCCCTCTGGAGAGCTGTTTGCGTTAAGACAAGAGTATAGCAACGATCAATACAAAGAGAGGAAAAGTCAGGAAGCGAGACGTTTAATTTGTGGGTTAAAATGCCACTCATCAACACTCATGGTTTCTCCCTTAGGCATACCCAGCAGATAGAGGCCCATGGTTTTTACCCGACCGGTAATATCCAAGGCAATGCTGCCATTGAGCAAGGCGCTCTTGTAAGAGCCGGGCTGGCACATATCCACTAGCACGGTTTTCTCTCCGCTCTGATCGGTGTAACGCAGAGCCAATTGCAGAGGATGCGTACTACCCTGGGGCAAGCGAATCCATACAGCCACTTCAAACACACCGGTCCAAAAACCTGTGGCCTGCCAATTAGCATGCCCCGATACCAGGCTGACTGGCACGTCTACCAAACTGCGATCCCGGCTGCTGAAAACTTCTTCACGCGAGACCCCGCCACCGGCTTGTTGCTGAGCTTCGGTAGCCGCATTGAGCGTTGTTTTACGAATAAACATGATCCACCCTTGCTTATATATTTACAATTTATTTGTCCTTACCTTAACACCCGCCATCGCCGCTCAGGTGTGACCTGATCGGCAGACTGGGGCAAGACAGCCCACAAGCTCTGACAAGTGTTGACAGCTGCCGTACAAGAGCGTGAATGATAGCGCTAGCACGTTCAGACACGCTGCCGTTTTCTTTCACTTCTTTACAGTTGTGTTAGAATTCGCGCGCCTCTTTATCCCACTCACGGAATCGCTATGCACAAACTACTCTCTGCGCTGCTGGGAGCAACTTTATTGTTGTTCGCACCTGCCAGTTTTGCTATCACTGGCCCCATCGATTTAACCACCACCCCTCTGGGTTATCTGCTGCTTTTACTTTTTTCCCTGGCATACATCCTGGTGATGCTGGAAGAGAAGCTGCACCTGCGAAAATCCAAGCCGGTGCTAGTGGCGGCCGGTATTATCTGGATGTGCATTGGGGCGGTATATGTCAATGCCGATATGTCCCACGAGGCAGAGCACGCCTTTCGCCAGACCCTACTGGAGTTTGCCGAACTGATGCTCTTCCTGTTGGTAGCCATGACCTATATCAATGCCCTCGAAGAGCGTCGTCTGTTTGACGCGCTGCGTGCGTGGATGCTGCGCAAGGGATTCAACTATCGGACCCTGTTTTGGCTCACGGGGCTACTGGCGTTCTTTATCTCACCTATTGCCGACAACCTCACCACCGCCTTGCTGATGGGCACAGTGGTTATCAAAGTAGCCAGTAATGACTCGCGGTTTATCTGCCTGTGTCTGGTGAATATCGTGGTGGCTGCTAACGCTGGTGGTGCCTTTAGTCCCTTTGGCGATATCACCACCTTGATGGTGTGGCAAGCGGGGGTAGTGGAGTTCCATGAATTCCTGCCACTATTCTTGCCCTCTCTGGTGAACTTCCTCGTGCCCGCCGCCATCATGAGCATCTTTATTGAGAACCGTAAGCCGCAAGGCGTGAAAGAAGAAGTGGAGCTCAAGCGTGGCGCGCTGCGTATTTTGACGCTGTTTATTCTGACCATTATTACCGCCGTGCTCTGCCACCTTGTGCTCCACCTGCCCCCGGTACTGGGCATGATGACCGGCTTGGGTTACCTGCAGTTTTTTGGCTATTTCCTGCGTCGCTCCCTGCCCGGTTCGCTGACACGCAAGCGTGCAAATGCCGAGCGCAGTGGTGATCAGGAAGCGTTAAAGCGCCTGGGAAGCGTTATCCCCTTTGATGTGTTTAACCGCGTGGCGCGAGCTGAGTGGGATACCCTGTTGTTTTTCTATGGCGTGGTTATGTGTGTTGGCGGTTTGGGCTATATGGGCTACCTGGCCTTAATGTCAGACCTGCTCTATAACGGCTGGGGCCCTACCGTTGCCAATATTACTCTCGGTGTGGCCTCGGCCGTTATCGATAATATTCCAGTGATGTTTGCCGTGTTGACGATGGAGCCGGATATGTCTATTGGCCAGTGGCTGTTGATAACCCTTACCGCCGGTACTGGCGGCAGCCTGCTCTCCATTGGCTCGGCGTCCGGGGTAGCGCTGATGGGTCATGCGCGGGGACATTACACCTTCCTCGGACACCTTAAATGGGCACCTGTCATTGGGTTGGGTTATGTCGCCTCAGTGATAGTCCACATGTGGCTGAATGCGGGGCTGTTTCACTAGGGGTTTGGGTATCGGAATACTTTACCTTTTTGTCTGCCGTTCAATAATGGGTATATAACCTGCAAGCTGACGCCTCAGGATAAGCTACACTTAACCTAAGACTCACTAGCAGGTAGACCCATGAATTCCTTGGAGCGACGCCGTTTTCAGCGCCTGTCATTTAATCTGGCCGCCGAGCTATCCCAGCACGAGCTGCCTTGGCACGCCGGCTTATTGGATATCTCGCTAAAAGGATTGTTAATTGCCGGGCAGTTGCCGGAGCATTTTGACGCGCTGGCACCCATACAGGTGCGTATTGAACTGTCGGAGCAGGCACAGATTGTAATGCAGGTTGCCGTGGCTCATCAGTCCACAGACTCGACGGGATTGTCCAGCCTCTCTATCGATATGGAGAGCATGAGCCACTTGCGACGTTTGATTGAACTCAACCTGGGCGATGCCGGTGCCGCCGAGCGCGAACTGGCGGAGCTGATCTCTTAGGCTTATTAGCCGCCTGCCCAGCTATTCGATGGCGGCCAGAGCTTCGGCCAAGGTCTTAACCGCCGTCACCTCAATCCCTTCTGGCGTTTGACGCGCCGCATTACCCGCCGGCACTATGGCGCGCTTAAAACCGTGCTTGGCCGCTTCGCGAATACGCTCCTGACCGCTGGGCACGGGGCGAATCTCACCCGACAAACCCACTTCGCCAAACACCATCAGATCGGCCGGCAAAGGGCGATCACGAAAACTGGAGACAATGGCCAGCAACAGGGCCAGGTCGGCACTGGTTTCCATCACCCGCAGCCCGCCCACGACGTTGACGAACACATCCTGATCGCCCACCAGCACACCGCCGTGGCGGTGCAAAACGGCCAGCAACATAGACAGTCGATTTTGATCCAGCCCCACGGCCACTCGGCGCGGATTGCCCAGATGACTGTCGTCCACCAGCGCCTGAATTTCCACCAGCAGCGGGCGAGTGCCTTCCCACATCACCATCACTACCGAGCCAGAAGAAATCTCCTCGCTGCGCTGTAAAAAGATGGCGGAAGGGTTGCTGACTTCGCGCATGCCCAACTCGGTCATGGCAAACACGCCCAGCTCATTGACCGCACCAAAACGGTTCTTGCTGCCACGCAAAGTACGAAAGCGGGAATCGTGCGAGCCCTCCAACAAAATAGAGCAGTCGATCATATGCTCCAGCACCTTGGGTCCGGCCAGACTGCCGTCCTTGGTCACATGCCCCACCAGAATAACTACTGTGCCGGTCTGCTTGGCGTAACGAGTTAAATAAGCGGCCGCTTCGCGCACTTGCGAAACAGAGCCGGGGGACGACTGGATATCGTTCAAATGCACCACCTGAATGGAGTCCACCACCATCACTTTGGGAGCCACCTGCTCCGCCACAGCGCAGATCAACTCGACACTGGTTTCGCTCAGCATTTGCAATTTGTCGGTGGGCAACTGTAAACGCTTGGCACGCATGGCGACTTGCTGCAAAGACTCTTCACCGGTCACATATAGAGCTGGCAAAGTCGCCGCCAATTTGCACAGGGTTTGCAGCAGCAAGGTACTCTTACCCGCCCCCGGATGGCCGCCAATCAACACCACCGATCCGGGCACCAAGCCGCCGCCCAGTACTCGGTCGAACTCCGCCGCGCCGCTGGGCAGACGCGGCAAATCTTCCAGGCTGATATCGGCAAGTGTTTGCACCTGACCGCTCACGGCCCCGGCATAGCCCTGCTGAGAAGCCGCGCGAGCACCGCCTTTAACCGCTGGCCCCAGGCGCAGCTCCACCACACTGTTCCAGGTGTTGCACTCGCTGCACTGACCCTGCCATTTGCCAAACTCGGCACCGCATTCGTTGCAGACAAAGGCTGTTTTTTGCTTGGCCACTTCTGCTCCTCTTACCATTCAATGACGGGACTGACGATTACTCTGCGTCCGTCTCCACCACCTGCAAAGAAGCTCCGCGCACGCGCATCTCGCCACCCATGGTCATCAGAATACCCAAATCAAAATCAACGCCGCGCACTTTGTCCGCATCCGGCAAAGCAAAGCGCAGAGTATAGCGACGCCAGGGCAAATAGCCGCTGGTGGTATCCAGTGTTTCACTCGCCGTCAGCAAAGTGGAAGCACCCAACATGGCGGGACTGCCCGCCCGGACGCCGCGCACTCTGACGGTCAAGCCGGGCGGCTCCATAGGCTCGCCATATTCCTCGTTAAACTCACCGGCAATCTCCGCAGAAAACTCCAGCGTTTTACCTAGCAGAGGCTCCACCGCCCCACGGCGAAAACTCTGCCGCAACACACCCCAAGGTTCGGTGCCAATGCGAGCAATCTTCACTACACCATCGTCCACCGCAATCGTAAAAGAAGAGGTATTAGCATGCTGCTGAAACGACCAGCCCACAGGTACGCCGCGATTGGCTACGGCAAAATCGCCATTCTCCAACAGCCCCGACGGTGGTGGCTCATAGGGAACTTGGGGCTGCTTGGGCGTCTCTGCCTGTGGCGGCGGAGTTTGCGCAGACGGCTCGGATTTTTTATCACTATCGCTACAGGCCATCAGGCCCCAGCTCATCAGCACGGCCAGCAATAGCGACCAAGGTGTTAGACCACGGTTAGGTTGAATCATATTGGTTAACTCGCAAGGTTAGACAGTTTTAATTATATGCCGTGACTTCAGATAAACACGGCCTTGCCTCAAACAGCGCATACTACAGTAATCTTACCTGATTAACTCAGACCACTGCCTATTAATGAGCCAGAAATCAGACTCCAAAAGCGGCTTTTACAACGCCACCACTTCTGCCAGATTGCCTTTTTCTTCCAGCCATGCCTTGCGGTCAGAGGCGCGTTTTTTTGCCAGTAACATATCCATTAACTGGAAGGTGTTGTCGCCGTCTTCCAGGCGCAGTTGTACCAAACGGCGGGTATCTCTTGCCATGGTGGTTTCGCGCAGTTGCAGTGGGTTCATTTCACCCAAGCCTTTAAAGCGCTGTACGTTTATTTTGCCTTTTTTTCCTTCAGCGGCAAGACGGTCAAGCACGCCGTTTTTCTCGCTCTCATCCAGCGCGTAGTAAACTTCTTTTCCTACATCAATGCGATACAGCGGCGGCATGGCGACAAAGACATGCCCATTGCGTACCAGAGGTTTGAAATGACGCAAGAAAAGTGCGCACAACAAGGTGGCAATATGCAGGCCGTCGGAGTCGGCATCGGCAAGAATACAAATTTTGTGATAACGCAAGCCACTGAGGTCATCACTGGCCGGATCAATACCCAAGGCGACAGAAATATCGTGCACTTCCTGGCTGGCCAAAATGTCTGTCGACTCCACTTCCCAGGTGTTAAGAATCTTGCCACGCAGCGGCATAATGGCCTGAAACTCGCGGTCGCGCGCCTGTTTGGCCGAGCCGCCTGCTGAGTCACCCTCTACCAGAAACAATTCACCAGCCGCGGGATCGCTACTGGAGCAGTCCGCCAGCTTGCCGGGTAATGCCGGCCCTTGGGTAACACGCTTACGTGCTACTTTTTTGCTCGAACGCACACGCTTGTGGGCGTTGGCGATGCAGTGTTCGGCGAGCTTGTCACCCTCTTCGGTATGTTGATTAAGCCACAGGGCAAAGGCGTCCTTGGCCACTCCGGAAATAAAAGCCACGGCTTCGCGTGAGCTTAAACGCTCTTTGGTTTGGCCGGAAAATTGCGGGTCGGCGAGTTTATAGGACAACACATAAGCACAGTGCGCCCACAAATCTTCTGGCGTGAGCTTGACGCCGCGCGGCAACAGATTGCGAAACTCGCAGTAGTCGCGCAGGGCATCCAATAAGCCGGTGCGCAATCCATTCACATGGGTACCGCCCAGCGCGGTGGGAATCAGGTTGACGTGACTTTCTTGCAGCAGTTCACCGCCTTCGGGTAGCCACTGTACCGCCCAATTAACAGCTTCTGTGGTGCCGGTAAATTCTCCTACAAACGGCAGCTCGGGCAGAACCTCAAAGCCGCTAGTGTGGCCGCGCAAATAATCGCGCAGACCATCCTGGTAATACCAAGTATCTTTTTCGCCGCTCTGCTCGTCGGTAAAGTTCACCGTCAAGCCTGGGCAGAGTACCGCTTTTGCACGCAGCACATGGCGCAGTCGGCTCACCGAAAATTTGTGCGAATCAAAATAGCTTGGGTTCGGCCAAAAGCGTACGCTGGTGCCGGTGTTGCGCTTGCCGCAGGTATCAATCACCTGCAGATCGCTGACCTTATCGCCATTGGCAAAACCCATGCGATAGACCTGGCCATCACGCCGAATAGTCACTTCGAGTTTTTCTGACAAGGCATTGACCACCGACACGCCAACACCGTGCAAGCCGCCAGAGAACTGATAGTTTTTATTGGAGAACTTGCCACCGGCATGCAGGGTGGACAGAATAACTTCCACACCCGGTTTTTTTTGTTCCGGGTGAAGGTCCACCGGCATACCCCGGCCATCATCGGTTACGGTAACCGAGTGATCGCGATGCAGGATAACGTCGATGGTTTTTGCATGGCCGGCCAGGGCTTCGTCCACACTGTTGTCGATAACTTCCTGAGCCAAATGATTGGGGCGGGTGGTATCGGTGTACATACCCGGCCGTTTTTTAACAGGGTCCAGCCCCGTGAGGACTTCAATATCTTCTGCGGAATAATGGGCCATAGCTGCCTTAAAATCAGGTTATTCGGTAGGCGAAAAATCGCGAAAAAATTGCATCATGGCGGGGAAGTGCTGCTCGATATTCTCAAAAGCATGGCCGCCGCCGGTTTCCACCGTCTGTCGGCAACCTTGATATCTTTCTACCGCTTCACGGTAGTCGAGCGTTTCATCGCCCGTCTGGACCAGCAGCCAGTAATTATCGGGCCGCGTGATTTGGGGGCAGTCCACCGCCCGAATCTCATCCACATGGCTGGGTTCGAGACGGTAACTATCATCGGTGTGATACCCCTTAAGGTCAACACCCAAGTAGGCGGGCATAAAATTCCAGGGCTGCACGGCTGGATTTATCAAAACCGCTGGCAGGTTGTGCTGCTCGGCCAGCCAGGTGGCCCAAAAACCCCCGAGAGAACTGCCTATCAGCCACAGGGGCTCGGGCTGCAGAAATTCCACCAGCGCCTCCAGTTCACCCTGACATTCACGCGGATAGGGCGTCAGGTGCGGACAATGAAAACAGATTGCCGGCTCCTGTGTCTGTAAATAGGCTTTAACCGCCTGAGCTTTAATCGATGCCGGAGAGCTTAAAAAGCCGTGAAGATAAATAATGGCAGACACATTTCAGTCCTTACTTAAACAATCAATAGCCTGCAGAGCTGTAGTCAATGGAATAGTTCTTCTCGCGCACACGTGAAACACCCGTGTGAATGCGTCCATCGGGATATAAATCCAGCCAGCGGTAACCAGGCATCGCCGTGTCCACAGTAAAATCATCACAATCGGGTTTAAATTGTACACAGGTAGAAGGCGTGGCCATCAGCAACACCTCGCCCCGCCACTGTTCGTGCAACTGGTGAACATGGCCCCAACTGATCGCCTTCACCTGTGGGTGAGCATCAATCAAGGCAAAAAAAGCTTCGTGATTGCGCACCTGGTACTGATCAATCCAGTCGCTACCCACGGGCACCGGCTGGTGATGCAACATAACCAGAGTGGGGGTATCGGGCGCAGCCGTCAAGGAGGCGGCCAAAAAATCCAGCTCCTCGTCTGCCAGATGACCGTGCACATGACCGGGCACACTCGAGTCCAGCAAAATAATTTGCCAGCCACCTAAAGCCATTAAACGCCCCGCCGGCTGGTGGGGATGTTCTAAATCCTGCATCACCCCTGCCAGATCGTGATTGCCGGGCAACCAGCCCAGCGGTCGATCCGTATAGCGACGCAGCGTATCAATAAACCGCCAATAGCACGCCGCCTCAGGCTCGCCGGCCACGTCGCCGGTACAGATCAGCGCATCATAATGCGACTGTTCATGCTGAATCAGATCCAGCACATCCAGCAAACTTTGATCCGTATTTAAACCAAGCAAGCGCGCACCGTCCGACACCCCCAAGTGAGTATCGGTAATCTGGATCAATCGCACTGGTTTGGCAGGTGCTGCCGCAGAATTGGCCATCGCCCCCATAGCGCTCACCGCGCCCTTTATCAATATTGGAAAATTTGCCTAACGATAAAGACTTTTCTCGTGCCATGCCAGCGATGGCAGCACGAACAAGGCGAATTTATGACTCTATGCCCATTTTATCTGCCAGCGGACTATTTTAATGGCAAAGATACCGCCTCCAACACCCGCCCCTGCCCCAGGCACAAATTCAGCCATTCGCCCAGAAATTCGTTGAACTGGGCCTTTTCGTCGGCTTGGTACATACGCCGGTTGGGGTAATCGTAGCGCACCTCAAGGCGTCGGTGCTGCTCCCACGCCAAAACTTCAGCAATAGCGGCATCGTGATAAAGGCGCACGGTGAGTGTGGGCATTTGCAGCCAGCGGTTATCCATCGCGTCGCGACGGGTAATTTCTACGGTGATGGTGTAGCGCATGCGCTCGGTAATGGCGATTTGCATTTGCCAGTGTTGCGGCTCGCGCCCCACGGCAAACTTCCAGGTATCTTGCACGGCGCTGTCGGGCATTAGTTTGAGCAACAGCCAATAGTTGGCTTCGCAGCGCGCCATGTGGGCAGGAAAGTTGATGGTGTAACGATTTTTTACGGCCATTGGGTATGCTGTTTTCGCAGCCGGTCTCGGTGTAATTGTAACCACTGCAGGCTAATCAGTGCAGCGGGGTTATTGCAGCGACCAGTATAAAGTTCGGCGAATACGGCTTCGGCTGGCAAGCAGTGTACCTGAATATCTTCGTTCTCTTGCGCCAAGCCGTGAATGCCTTGCACGCCGTGCAAGTCGGTAATGCCGCAATACATGTGGACTTTTTCGTCGGTGCCGCCGGGGCTGGAAAGATAGTTGCCAATGTATTCCAGCTCGGCCTCGGTAACTCCCGCTTCTTCTTGCAGCTCGCGGCGGGCCACGCTTTCGAGGTCTTCGCCCGGCTCTACCATACCGGCGACAATTTCCAGGCACCAAGGGCCGGCCGGTTCGTGCAAAGCGCCCACCCGAAACTGTTCCACCAGCGCCACTTGATCGCGCGGCGGATCGTACAGTAACACCCCCACCGCCGGGCCGCGATAGAGCACTTCACGGGTGATGGTGCGGCTCCAGCCGCCGGCA
>Ga0209075_1002287_pt1 | contig 17034 bp, 18 predicted proteins | sample Stecom2011_FD_187523 | JGI IMG/M metagenome (GOLD analysis project Ga0209075, IMG submission 187523) | Agricultural soil microbial communities from Utah to study Nitrogen management - Steer compost 2011 (SPAdes) (version 2) | ecosystem: Environmental > Terrestrial > Soil > Agricultural land...
TCGGCCTGGAAACCACGCTGAAGCGACCGATCATCAACACCAGGGACGAGCCGCACGGCGACCCCTCGCAATACCGGCGCTTCCACGTGATCATCGGCGACGCCAATCTCTCCGAGGTCCAGATCTTCCTCAAGGTCGGGACCACGGCCCTCATGCTCGCCGCTCTCGAGGACGGGGCACTGCCCGACCCGCTCGATCTCTTCGATCCGGTCGAGTCGTGCTGGCAGGTCAGCCACGACCTCACCATGAAGCACCCGCTGGACCTCGACGGTGGGGGCACCGCCACCGCCCTGGAGTTGCAGTGGCGCTACCACGAGTGGCTCGCCAAGTACGCCGAACGGGAACTCGACGACCCGGTGTGGAAGGACCTCCTCGACGAATGGGAGCGCACGCTGAACCTGCTGGAGACCGACCCCATGAAGCTCGCCGACACCCTCGATTGGGTCGCCAAGAAGCGACTGCTCGACGGTTACCGGGAGCGGGACGGGCTGGCCTGGACCGACAGCAAGCTCCGTGCCCTCGCCCTGCAGTACCACGACGTCGACGCCGAGAAGGGGCTCTACTACCGCCTGGCCAACCGCGGCGCCATCCGCAGGCTCTTCACCGACGAGGAGATCGAACGGGCGACCGTCGAGCCGCCGACGCGGACCCGTGCCTACTTCAGGGGCCGTTGTGTCACCGAGTACCCCGGCTCCCTGGTCGCCGCCAACTGGGATTCGCTGGTGTTCGACGTCGGCGAGGCGACGCTGAAGCGTGTTCCTATGATGGAGCCACTGAAGGGCGACGCTGCGAGAGTCGGCCGACTCATCGACGAATCCGAAGACGCTGCCACCCTGATTGAACGCTTAGGAGGTTGAGAGATGTCTGACCGAGAAAGGGCGCAGTCCCGCAAACGGGAAGAGTCCGAGAGCACCGAGGAGACCGAGGCTCGAACCGAGTCCGAGGCGGACCTCGAGGCGCTCGACGACCTGCTCGACGAGATCGACGAGGTCCTCGAGGAGAACGCCGAGGAGTTCGTCAAGAACTACGTGCAGAAGGGCGGCGAGTGAAGGGACGACCCTTCGGGCCGCTTCCCATCGACGCGCCGGTCCCGGGCTCCAGCTTCACCGACCTGCTCGAGTCGTTCGGTCTCACCCCGAAGCTGAGCATTCCCGAAGGGACGGCGGTTCCGATGGTGCCCGAAGGCACCACGGTCCTGGCCACCCGGTACGCCGACGGCGTGGTGATGGCGGGCGACCGTCGAGCCACCGAGGGGCATCTCGTGGCCCATCGCCGAATCCGCAAGGTCTTTCCGGCCGACCGGACGTCGGGGATCGCCATTGCCGGTGTCGCCGGTCTCGCCATCGACATGGTGCGGCTCTTCCAGGTAGAGCTCGAGCATTACGAGAAGATCGAAGGAGTCGCCCTCTCGCTGGAGGGGAAGGCCTCGTTCCTGGCGCGGCTGGTCCGCAACCAGCTCCCGCTCGCCTTCCAGGGGTTGGCGGTCGTCCCGCTCTTCGCCGGCTATGACCAGATCGCCCGCACCGGGCGGGTGTTCAGCTACGACGTGGTGGGCGGCCGTTACGAGGAGACCGACTTCGCCAGCACCGGCTCGGGCTCGCGTCTGGCCAAGTCCTATCTGCGCACCGCATACGAGCCCGACATGACCGCCGACCAGGCCGCGGAACTCGCAGTCCGCGCATTGGTGGCCGCCTCGCAGGAGGACACGGCGACCGGCGGGCCCGACCTGCTGCGCGGGATCCTGCCCAACGTGGTGCGGATCGACGCCTCGGGATTCGAGGAGATGGATGACGACGTGATTCTCCCGATCGCCCAGAACGCAGTGGAGACGATCCGATGACCATCCCGTTCTACGTCGCACCCGAGCAACTCGTCCGGGACAAGGCCGAGTTCGCCCGCAAGGGCATCGCCAGGGGTCGCTCTCTGGTGGCGATGGACTACGCCGACGGCGTGTTGATGATCGCCGAGAACCCGTCCACCGCCCTCCGCAAGATCTCCGAGATGTACGACCGGATCGCGTTCGCCGGTGTTGGTCGCTACAACGAGTTCGAGACCCTTCGCAAGGCGGGCATCCGCCAGGCCGACCTCATGGGCTACCTGTACAGCCGCGACGACGTCACCGCCATGGGTCTGGCCACGGCGTTCTCCCAGACGCTCGGCATGATCTTCACCCGGGACCCGAAGCCCTTCGAGGTCGAGATCCTCATCACGGAATTGTCCCCGGACGGCGGTCACCGTCTCTTCCGGATCTCATACGACGGCACGCTCTATGACGAGCGCCAGTTCGTGGCCATCGGTGGCAAGGCCGAGCGGCTCACCGAGGCCCTGGAGAGCCTGTGGCGCCCCGACATGACCGTCCAGGAGGCGTTCGCCGCAGGCGAGGAGGCCTTCCGTCAGGCAGAGGGCCGCGAGTCGGAGGGCTGGGAGCTGGCGGCACTGGACGCGAACCTGGGCCGGCGGGCGTTTCGACGCATCGATCCTGCCGAGCTGAGCACGAACTGATACTGCGCCGCTACCAGGCACTCCGGCGATAGGCTGACCAAATGGAGCGCCGGATCTTCGGGCTGGAGAGCGAGTACGGGGTCACCTGCACCCTCAGGGGTCAGCGACGCCTCAGTCCCGACGAGGTCGCCCGCTACCTGTTCCGCCGGGTCGTCTCCTGGGGTCGCTCATCCAACGTGTTCCTGGAGAACGGCGCGCGTCTGTATCTCGACGTCGGCTCCCACCCCGAGTTCGCCACACCCGAATGTGACGACCTGGAGGACGTGGTAGCCCACGACAAGGCAGGGGAGAGGATCCTCGAAGGCCTCGTGCACGGGGCCGAGGAGCGTCTCGCCGAAGAGGGCATCCGCGGCGAGATCTACGTCTTCAAGAACAACACCGATTCGGCCGGCAACTCCTACGGATGTCACGAGAACTACCTGGTCAGCCGGCACAAGGACTTCCACCGCACGGTCGACGTCCTCATCCCGTTCCTGGTCACCCGTCAGATATTCCTGGGTGCCGGCAAGCTGACCCAGACCCCGCGAGGGACGACCTACGCCATCGCCCAGCGGGCGGATCACATCTGGGAGGGCGTCTCGTCGGCGACCACCCGATCGCGGCCGATCATCAACACCAGGGACGAGCCGCACGCCGACGCCGAGCGCTACCGCCGTCTCCATGTCATCGCCGGGGACTCCAACATGAGCGAGTACGCCACCTACGTGAAGGTCGGGACGATGGTCGCGCTGCTCCAGATGATCGAACGGGACGTCGTGTTCCGCGACCTCGGTCTGGAGAACCCGATCCGGGCCATCCGCGAGGTAGCCCACGACATGACCGGTCAGCGCAAGATCAAGCTCGCCAACGGACGGGAGTTGAGCGCTCTCGACATCCAGTGGGAGTACCTGGACCGGGCCATGAGGTTCGCCCGCAGTCCCGGCTTCCCGCCCCAGGTGCAACGGGCAGTCGACAAGTGGGAGCACCTGCTCACCGGTCTGGAGAAGGACCCGATGACCCTCGACCGGGAGGTCGACTGGGTGATGAAGTACAAGCTGCTCGAGCGCTACGCCGCCAAGCGGGGCATCCCCATGTCCGACCCCCGGGTGGCGATGATGGACCTGGCCTATCACGACGTCGACCGCAAGCGCGGGCTCTACTACATGATGGAGGCGAGGGGCTTGGCCGACCGCGTGGTCACCGACGAGAAGATCGCCGAAGCCGTCATCCGCCCGCCGCAGACGACCCGGGCGCGTCTTCGTGGCGCCTTCATCAAGGCCGCCAAGGCGAAGCGCCGCGACTTCACCGTCGACTGGGTCCATCTCAAGCTCAACGACCAGGCGCAGCGCACGGTCATGTGCAAGGATCCGTTCAAGTCCCACGACGAGCGCGTGGACAAGCTCATCGAGAGCCTCTAGCGACCAGAATCGCCTCATGCAGAACGTCGTCGAGCGTGTCCTCAACCTGCTCATCTATCTGCTGGAGTCACCGCGCCCGGTGACCGCCGACGACGTCCGCTACACGGTGCAGGGCTACGGGCAGGAATCCGACGAGGCCTTCCATCGCATGTTCGAGCGGGACAAGGACCTGCTGCGGCGCATGGGCGTCCCACTGAAGCTCGTGGCGCTCGACGAGTGGGAGGTGGACTTCGGCTACACGGTCGACCCCGACGAGTACGCCCTCGCCGATCCCGGCCTCACCCAGGAGGAGAAGGTCGCCCTGTCGGTGGCGGCCCGCATGGTCCGCCTGGGCGGCTCCCATCTCGGTGTCAATGCCCTCTTGAAACTCGGCGGCGTGGAGCGTGTCGCCGGTCTCGAGCCCCTCGGCGCCGACCTGGGCGAAGAGTCGGACGTCCTGGGGGAGCTTTTCGGCGCGGTGAGCCAGCGCCGACGGGTCGCGTTCGACTACCGCGGCCACCGCCGTGAATTGGAGCCCTGGGGCATCGCCCATCGCAGGGGGCATTGGTACGTCACGGGAAAGACGCCCGAGGGCGAGAGGGTCTATCGGGTCGACCGCATGGCGAAGGTCGAGGTCTCCGAGGAGACCGGTCAGTTCACGCGCCCCGATGACTTCGACATCAGGAAGGTGATGGACGGCCAGCCGTGGGAGGCCGGATCGGGTGACGAGGTCGAAGCCAGGGTGAGGTTCGACCCGGACCTCGCCTGGTGGGCGGCGCGCACGCTCGGCGTGGCGGCACCGGCCGAGGGTGAGCCACTGGAAGCCACGGTGCCGGTGGTCAACAAGGACGCCTTCCTCGGCTGGGTGCTCAGCTTCGGTGCCGGAGCTGAGATCCTCGAGCCCAGTGACCTTCGTGACGAGGTGGTGGCACGGGTGGAGGGGGCGCTGGAGGCACTGGCATGAGCTCGAACCGCACTGCCGACCGCCTCAACCGCATCCTCGCTCTGATCCCGTACGTACTGGAACAGGGTGTGGTCGACGTCGAGGAAGTGATCGACCGCTTCGGATACACCCGGAACCAATTGCTCAAGGACCTGAACACCGTGTTCGTCTGCGGTCTCCCGGGCTACGGGCCCGGTGATCTCATGGAGGCCTATCTCGACGAGGACGAGGTGGTGATCGACGCCGCCGACTACTTCAAACGTGCACCCCGTCTCACCTCCACCGAGGCTCTCGGCCTCCTCGCCGCCGGACTGACGGTGATCGGGGCCGGTCAGGGGACGCCAGCCCTCGAGTCGGCCGTTTCCAAGCTCATGGCGAAGGTGATGCCCGATGCCGATCCGGCGATCACCGTGGACGTCGTCGACCCGACCGAGCACGTCGCAGAGCTGAAGAGTGCCGCCGCCGACGGACGGGTGGTGCGGATCACCTACACCTCGGTCGGGAAGGAGCAGACCACCGTCCGCGAGGTCGAGCCCTGGACCGTGTTCCACACCATGGGTCGTTGGTACGTTGCCGGCTACTGCCGGATGGTCGAAGAGCAGCGGACCTTCCGTCTCGATCGCATCCGGGAGCTCGAGGAGACCGGGGAGACGTTCACGCCACCCGAGGACCGGCCCGAGCCCGGTGTCGGTTACTCGCCGTCCGACGGCGACGTCGCCGCCGTGATCGAGCTCGGCCCCAATGCCCGCTGGGTGCTCGAGTACTACCCGGTGGAGGTGCTCTCCGACGACGGCGAGACCGCTCGCATCCGATTCTGGGCCCCCGACCCCGAAGTGACCGCGCGTCTGCTGGTCCGGCTCGGCTCCTCGGCCCGGCTGGTCGATGGCCCGGAAGTGGCGCAGCGTCTGCGCGAACTGGGCGAAGCCCTGCTCTCCCGACACAGATTGGGACCGGAGACCTAGACGCCACCCTTCAGATCCTGGCCCCGCTTGCCGATGACCAATTCAGTTATGGGCGAGCGGAGACCAGGAATGACGACCATCAAGACGACTTGCGCACAGTGCGGTGACATCCACCTCACTCCGGACGATGTCTCACTCGAGCTGCGTCCCGGAGGCCGTGAGGGTGACTATCGATTCACCTGCCCGACGTGCACTCATCAGCAGCGACGCCCAGCCAATTCTCGAGTTGTGAGCGTCCTCCTCGCGACCGGGGTCGCCTTCGAGGTGATCAACCCGGAACCAATCACCGAGGAGGAGATCGAGGCGTTCGCAGCCGCCCTGGAGACGGAACCGGATCCATTCCGACTCCTCGCCGGTTGAGAACGGGCCGGTAGGGGCACCGACACACTCCGGGGGGCGGAGTTGTGTCAGGCGGCCGGAAGGTGACGACCTAGGGGGGTCGTCACCTTCTCCCATTTTATGGGCCGTACAAGCTTCACCGGCCCCCGCCGGTGGCAGGGGGGTTCAAATCGCATGGGGGTAGCATCGCTTCCATGCTCCAGGCCGGAGAGATCCTCGTCATCCTGCTCGTGGCGCTGATCGTGCTCGGGCCGACGCGTCTCCCCGAAGCCGCGCGCAAGATCGGTTCCTGGGCCGCCGAGTTGAGAAAGGCCGCACGGGAGATCACCCAGGGCCTGGAGGCCGAGGTGGCAGAGGTGCGGAAGGCTGCCGAGGAGGTCAAGCAGCTGCAGGCCGAGCTGAAACAGGACCTCGACAAGGCCACCCGGTACAACTGGGAGGGCCCCAAGCCGGTGTCAGGGCCGACACCCGAGGACGCCATGGCCGATCTGGAGAAGATCGAGCGGGGCGAGGAGCCGACAGAGGACGGCGAGTGACGGCCGATCGGCCCCAATCGATCCTGAGCCACCTGGACGAGCTCCGCTGGCGGGTGCTCAAGTCGGCAGTGGCTGTGGTGGTTCTGGGCGTGCTCGCCCTGATCTTCGTGGACGAGCTGAGGGTGATCCTGGAGCGGCCCTTCTATCTGGCCGACCCGGACGCGGCCCTGCAGACGTTCGACGCCACCGAGCAGTGGGGTGTCTTGATGCGTGTGGGCCTGTTCGGCGGTCTCATCCTCGGCAGCCCCGTAGTCCTGTACCAGACGTGGGCGTTCATCGTTCCGGCCCTGACGCCCAAGGAGAAGCGCTGGGCGATCCCGCTCGTCTCCTCTTTCGTCCTCCTGTTCGCAGTCGGGGTCTTCTTCGCCTACTGGATCCTCCCGAGGGGTCTGGAATTCCTCCTGGGGATCTTCCCTGACATCGAGAACAACCTGCGGATGGCCTCGTACTACTCGTTCGTGCTCCGATTCCTGCTCGCCTTCGGGGTTGCGTTCACCTACCCGATCTTCCTCTTCTCGGCTGCCGCGGTCGGAGTCATCTCGTCCGCCAAGCTGGCCAGAGGCAGGCGCTGGGCATTCCTGATCGTGGTCATCGTGGCGGCCCTCATCACCCCTACCGGTGACGCGTTCACCCTCCTCGCCCTCTCCCTGCCCCTCTATGCCATGTACGAAGGCACCTATTGGCTGATCCGCCTCATCCTCAAGAAGTGACGCTGGCCGACTTCTGGGCCGGCTACGAGTTCGAGCCCGACCCGTTCCAGGTGGAGGCCGCCGAGGCGATCGCCGCCGGGAGGTCGGTGGTGGTCACCGCTCCGACGGGATCGGGGAAGACGCTCGTCGCCGAGGCCGCGATCCATTTCGCTCTGTCCAACGGGCGGCGTGCGTTCTACACCACGCCGATCAAGGCGCTCTCCAACCAGAAGTACGCCGACTTTGCAGGGGTCCACGGTGTCGATGGAGTCGGGCTGCTCACGGGCGACAACGTGATCAACCCGGGAGCGCCCGTGATCGTGGCCACCCTCGAGGTGCTCCGGAACATGATCTACGCCGACCCGGCCGCTCTGGACCGTGTGGGTCTGGTGGTCCTCGACGAGGCCCACTACCTGCAGGACCCGTCACGCGGGGCCGCCTGGGAGGAGGTGATCATCCACTGCCCACGGCACATCCAGTTCGTGTGCCTGTCGGCCACGATCGCCAACGACGAGGAGTTCGCCGCCTGGGTGGAGGAGCGGAGAGGCCCGACGACGCTGATCAGCACCGATCATCGGCCGGTCCCGCTGGAGTCGATGTACATGATGCGGGACAAGTTCGGGCAGCAGGAGGTCCATCTCCTCCCGATGTTCGTGACCAGGGACGGACGCACCCGACCGAATCCCCGGATCGAGAACATGCTCCGCCTCGAGAGGGGAAAGAGGCGTAGATACGCCACCCCGACCCGGACAGAGGTAGTGGAGACGCTGGCCCGGGAGGCCATGCTCCCCGCCATCTACTTCATCTTCTCCCGTGCCGGATGCGACGCCGCCGCCACCCGGCTCACGGACTCGGGACTCCGTCTCACCGACAGCCAGGAGCGCGAGTCGATCAGGGAGATCGTCGATGAGCGCACCAGCCACCTGACTGACACCGATCTCTCGGTGCTCGGGTACAGCAGGTGGATCGCCGGTCTCGAGGCCGGTGTCGCCGCTCATCACGCGGGGATGGTCCCGGCGTTCAAGGAGACCGTGGAGGAGTTGTTCGAGCTCGGGCTCCTCAAGGTCGTCTTCGCCACGGAGACCCTGGCGCTCGGGATCAACATGCCGGCGAAGTCGGTAGTCCTCGAGACGCTGAGCAAGTTCGACGGGGAGAGTCACCAGATGCTCAGACCGGGCGACTACACCCAGCTCACGGGTCGTGCCGGTCGGCGTGGCATCGACGTCGAGGGTTTCGGCGTGGTGCTCCATTCACCGTTCGTCTCCTTCAACGAGGTGACCGCAGTCGCCTCACTCGGCGCCCATGAGCTGCGATCCAGCTTCCGCCCCACCTACAACATGACGGCCAACCTCATCGCCAACTACTCCCGGGAGGAGGCGGAACGGCTGCTGGAGGCCTCGTTCGCCGCCTTCCAGAGGGTGGGGCAGATGGAGGAGATGGAGGGAGCCCTCGAGGCGCTGGAGCACCAGATCGAGCGGGAGACCGAGGCGGCCACGTGCGAGCGTGGATCCATCGAGGAATACGCAGCCCTCGTCGACCAACTGGCGGCGAAGCGTCACAACGATCAGATCGCCGCGGGTCTCTCGGCGGGCGACGTGGTCCAGTTGGTGGGGGGCCACGCCGACGGTCGCTACGCCATCTTGCGCCGGCTCCCGGCCAAGGATCACGGCGTCCGCTACATGGCCCTCTCCACTTCCGGGAAGGTGAGCACCTTGCGCATGCGGGACATAACGGCGGCGAGCTACCGGGTCGGCCGGATCCCGCTCCCGACACCGTTCCGGCCCCGCGACCGCAAGTTCGTTCAGGAGACGCTGCGCCGGCTCTCCCGCATGAAGGCGGCAAAGGGGCCGTCCAAGCCGGCCAAGGCCTTCATCGATCACCCTGTCGCCGCGTGCCCGGACGCCGCTCGTCATCTCGCCGCCTACCGCCGCGCCCAGCGTCTGGAGCGTCGGCGGGAGCAGACCCTGTCGAGACGCCGATCGTCGGGCCAGGGTCTGGTCGAGGAGTTCTCCGCCATTCGCGGGCTGCTGGAGGAGCTGGACTATGTGCGGGATTGGGCCCTGACGGCTCGTGGACAAAGACTCCGGCGGCTCTACAACGAATCCGACCTCTTGCTCGCCGAGTGCATCGAGCACGGTGCGTTCTACGCCCTGGACCCGGCGGAAACCGCTGCCCTGCTCTCCGTGTTCGTCTACGAGCCCCGCACCGACCAGGTTTCCCCGGCAGAATGGCCCACCGAAGAGTTGGCCGGGAGGTGGGCGATGATCGAAGAACGGTGGGAGGAGTTGATCCGTCGTGAGCGCGCCGGCCGTCTGACACCGACGCGCCGACCCGATCCGGGCTTCGCAATGACCGCGCACCAATGGGCTTCTGGCGTCGAGTTCGAGTCGCTGTCCGTCACGGGGATGGCGCCGGGGGACTTCGTGCGCGTCTCCCGCCAGCTCGCCGACCTCCTGCGCCAGATTCGCGACGGCATCACCGAGATGTCCGAAGAGGCGGCCGACGCCCTCCGCATGGTCGACCGCGGGGTCGTCGCCGCCCAGGGTGTGGGCTGATGGCCCGCTGGCTGGTCCTGGTCAATCGTGAGGCCGGTCGTCGGCCTGCCTCCCCCCGAATGGTGCAGGAGGCGCTCCGTTTCCACGGCGTGGAGCACGACATCGTCGTGCCAGACAGCAGGGAGGAGACACGTGCGGCGGTGCGCTCGGCCCTGGCCGACGGCCGAACCGACCTGGCGGTCGTGGGTGGCGACGGGACCGTGTCGCTGGTCATGGACGAGGCAGTCGAGGCTGGCCCGGATGTCACCGTCGCAGTGCTCCCGTCGGGCACGGGGTGCGACTTGATCCGGACCTTCGGGATCCCCCAGGATCTCGCCGGTGCGGCCAAGCACCTCACCACAGACGAGACCTACCGCGTCGACCTGGTCGCCATCGAGGGAGGATGGGGGAGCAGGCATTACGTGAACGTCGCGCAGGCAGGGGTGGGAGCGGCAGCCGCCCAGACCGCGCCGAAGATCAGCCGGAGGTTCGGGCCCGCCCGCTACCCGCTGGCCTTCGCTGCCCGGCTGCCCAGGTTCCCGCACGCCAGGGTCAAGGTCACCACCGAGCGCCGCACCTACGAGGCGGAGGCCCTCGCCGTGATCGTGGCCAACGCCCAGTTCTTCGCAGGCGGCTGGAATGTGGCGCCCCGGGCAACCCTCATGGATGGGGTGGTGGACGTGCAGGTGTTCAGTGCGAAGAAGACCGAAGCGCCGGCGCTCGTGCCCAAGATCATCCGGGGCACGCACCTCACCGAGAACTCCGTGAGACGGTTCACGGCAGCCGAATTCACCATCGAGACCGACCCCATATGGCCTTTCGAAGCCGACGGGGACCTCATCGGGAATACGCCGGTCAAGGGGCGGGTTGTCCCGGCCGCGATGCGTCTCAAGATCTGAGCCGGTCGAACGTATACTCCCGCCCGCCTCGCCCCCGGTGATTGAAGAAATGACAGCCAAGAAGAAGCAACCTGAAGAAGTCATCGAACTGATCGACGAGCCGGAAGAAGTCGATCCGGACGAAGCCGAGCCCGAAGAGCTCGACGACGAGGACCTCGCCCTCGACGAGGACGACATCGTCGCGCCTGTCGAGACCGAAGAAGACGTCTTCGAAGCCGAAGACGACGAGGACTTCGACGAGGACGACGAGGAAGAGGATGACGAGGAAGAGGACGACGAGCACGACGAAGAGACCGCCGATGCCCTCGAAGAGCTCGAAAGCCAGGAGCTCCAGCTGCTCGAAGACGAGGCCAACGAGGCGATGCTCGTCGACGAGGTCGAGGAACTGCGCGCCATGCGGCGTGCCGAGCTCACCCTCAACGTCGATGCCCAGGCGAAGCGCCCCGACGAGTTCGTCTGCCAGTCCTGTTTCATGGTGAAGAGACTCAGCCAGCTGGCCAACAAGCGACGAATGCTCTGTCGGGACTGTGCTGCCTGACCGGGTAACCGTCGTCGTACCCACGTACAACGAGAAGGAGAATCTCTCCGACCTCGTGTCGGCCGTCACCGCTCAGGGCTACCGGGTCCTCGTCGTAGACGATTCTTCCCCCGACGGAACCGGTGAGCTGGCCGAGGAGATCGCCGCGGGCAATCAGTTGGTCTCGGTGATGCACCGCGCCCGGAAGGAGGGCCTGGGGCGCGCCTACGCCGCCGCATTCGACCAACTCCTGCGATCGGCACATGCCGATGTGATCGTCGAGATGGACGCCGATTTCTCCCACGATCCGGCCGATCTGCCGCGCCTGGTGGAAGCCGTGGAGAAGGGGGCCGACATCGCGATCGGCTCCCGATACGTGCCCGGTGGCGCCACACCCGATTGGTCCCTCACCCGGAAAATCCTCTCCAGGGGCGGGAATCTCTACTCGCGGGTCATGCTCGGCCACGGCGTTCGCGACTCCACCGCAGGGTTCCGGGCCTTCCGCGCCGACGCACTTTCACGGCTGCCCTACGGTGAGGCTCGTGCATCGGGTTATGGATTCCAGGTGGAGATGGCATGGCGCGCCTCGCGGGCAGGTCTGAAGATCGCGGAGGTCCCCGTGGTGTTCCGGGACCGGAGCCGGGGGACGTCGAAGATGGGTGGCAAGATCGTCCTGGAGGCGATGTGGCTCGTGACCCTGTGGGGTCTTCGCCACCTCCCGGAGCGGCTCGGGCTGGTGAGACGATGAAGGTCACCGCACGCCGGGCCGTCCGATCCGATCTCCACGCCCTCGTCGTCATGTATCGCGGCCTGGAGGAGGAGATGACCGCCCTCCACCGCATGTGGCCCCTGGCCGACGGGCTCGACGAACCGGTGGAAGAGAGCCTCGCCGCAGCGATCGACGATCCCGGAACCGTGTTCCTCATCGGCGAGATCGAGGGCGTTCCCTTCGGATTCCTGCTCGCCCGCCCCGAGCCGATGCTCGCCCAGGCGAAAGGGGAGATGATCGGGGTCATCAGGCTGATCTATGTCGATCCCGAAGCCCGTGAGGTCGCAGTCGGCGAGGAGATGCGCGACATGGTGATGGAGATCTTCCGGAGCCAGGGCATCACCAAGTTCGACGCCCACGTCCTGCCGGGGCACAGATTGGCCAAGAACTTCTTCGAGGCCGGGGGCTTCTCCGCCCGCTCCATCGTCATGCATCACGATGACGAGCGCTGATCGCCCGGTCGTGGGCGTCGGCGGCGTCATCATCCGGGACGGGGCGATCCTCCTGGTGCAGCGGGGCCGCGAGCCCGGGAAGGGTCTGTGGGCCGTGCCGGGCGGGAAGGTGCGGCGTGGCGAGACTCTCAAGGACGCCGTGGCGAGGGAGGTGGCCGAGGAGACCGGTCTCGAGGTCGAGGTCGGCGAGCTGGTCTGGCACGGAGAGGTCATCACCGGCGAGCACCATCTGGTCCTCCTCGACTATCGGGCAACTGTCGTGGGCGGGGAGCTCGCGGCGGGGGACGACGCCGACCGAACGGAATGGGTGAGACTCGAGGAGGCACGACAACTGCCTCTGACGGGGACCATGTACGACTTGCTGGATACGCTGGCTCCATGACCGAGGTGATCGACCTCCTCCAGCAGCTGATCCGCAACGCCTGCGTCAACGACGGGACGCCCGAATCCGGTCACGAGCACCGCTCCGTGGCCACCCTCACTGAGTTCTTCGGGGTCGAAGGGCAGGTGTTCGAGCCTGCCCCGGGGCGCCAGTCACTGGTCTACCGGGTGAAGGGCCACGACGCGGAGGCGCCGGCCCTCGCCTTGTTGCCTCACACCGACGTGGTACCGGTCGACCCCTCCGGATGGTCGGTCGACCCGTTCGCCGCCGAGATCATCGACGGGTTCGTCTACGGACGCGGTGCGGTGGACATGCTGAACGTCACCGCGGCCATGGCCTATGCGGCGCGCCCCTACATCACGGGGGAGAAGACCCCACGGGGGGACCTCGTGTTCATCGCCGCCGCGGACGAGGAGGCGGGTGGCATCCAGGGCGCCAAGTACCTGGTGGACGAGCACTGGGATCTCGTGGGAACACCGTACGTGCTCACCGAGGTCGCCTATCCGGCCCTCGAATACGCCGGCAGCTCGACGGTGCCCGTGTCGATCGGGGAGAAGGGTGGCTACTGGTCCGTCCTCAAGGCGAAGGGCAACCCTGGCCACGGCTCGGTGCCCTACCGCCAGGACAACGCACTGCGCAAGGTGGTCGACGCCCTCAAGGGGATCTTCGACACACCCATGCCCGTCGGCATCACTCCGGAGTGGGTCGACTTCGTCTCCAGGCTGTCGGTGGACTCCGACTTCAAGGACGCGCTCACGGACCCGGACCGGATCGACGATGCGATCGACGAGCTGGCCCTGACCGATCCGCTCTTCGCCCGATATGTCCACGCCCTCACCCACACCACGATCTCGCCGAACATGCTCGACTCCGGGGTGAAGATCAACGTGATCCCCGACCAGGCCGAGGCGTTCCTCGACATCCGGTCTCTCCCCGGCCAGGACCGTGACTTCGTGGAGTCCCACCTCCACAAGGCGATGGGTCACGCCCGCGACGAGGTCGACATCGAGCCATACGCCTACGACCTCGAGGCAACGGTGAGCAAGCCCGGCACCCAGCTCTGGGAGGCGATCGCCGCCTCGGTCGAGGATCTGGAGGGTCACCGCAACCTGCTGCCGACCCTGATGACGGTGGGCACCGATGCCCGTTTCTGGAGGGCCAAGGGCTCCATCGGCTACGGCGTCGGCCTGTTCGACGATCGCATGACCTTCTCCGAGATGCTGGCGCTGTTCCACGGGCACGACGAGAGGGTCTCGGTGGAGTCGGTGCTGAAGACGACGGCCCTATACGAGAAGGTCTTCGAACACTTCTTCGCGTCTTGAACAACGTCGTCTGCGACATCGACGGCGTCATATACCGGGGCAACCGTGTGTTCCCGGGCGTCACCGAAGCGCTGCTGCGGCTCAGAGAGTCGGGCGCTCGCATCCTCTTCGTCACCAACAACTCGACGAGATCCCCGGCGGCCGCGGCCGGGCGGGTCAGCGAGTTGACGGGTGTCGAGTTCGGGCCTGGCGACGTCTGTACCTCCCCTCAGGCGGCCGTGGCGATGCTCGGTGCATCCGACCTGCCCGTCTTCGTGGTCGGGGAATCGGGGATCGACGAGACCCTGGCCGCGGAAGGCTGTCCAGTCACCGAGGACCCGGGCGAGGCGCGCTGTGTCATGGTCGGGCTCACCCCCAGGATCACCTACGACTGGATCGGGGCCGCGGCCGACGCGGTCCGCAACGGCGCCCGGTTCATCGCCACCAACACCGACCCCACCTATCCGGTCGAGGACGCCTTGCTCCCGGGGGCAGGAGCCATCGTGGCGGCGATTGCCACCGCCGCCGATGCCGCCCCCGAAGTCGCCGGAAAGCCTCATCAGCCCATGGTCGACCTGGTGCGCAGCCGTCTCCTCGACGGTCCCGTCTGGGTCGTAGGAGACCGGGTGGACACCGACATCGCCCTGGCCCGGGCCGGTGGATGGAGGTCGGTTCTCGTGATGGGAGGGGTGACCCGAGATGCCGACGGATCGGGAGCGGACGCCGTCGCCGACGGGTTCGCCTCGGCGGTCGAATTGATCCTCACCGAGTCCTTGTGATCGGCGATAATCCGGCCATGGAACTGACCCCCGAGACCCTGGAGGAGCTCGAGTCGCTCGTGGCGCAGATCGAAGAGCTCGACCCGACCCAGGTCCCCGAGCCTGCGGCCAGGCTCGCCGACATCCTGGGTCGGATCCTCGACGGGCTCGGGGCGGATTGACGGTCCGCGCCCGGACCATGAGATGAGCCGCAGCGACCTCCCCACGGGAACGGTCACCTTCCTGTTCACCGACATCGAGGGCTCGACGCGTCTCCTCCAGGCGATGGGCCCGTCGTTCTCCCACGCCCTCGAACGACACGCCGGGATCATCCGCTCGGTCATCACGCAGCGCGACGGGACGGTGGTCAAGAACGAGGCGGACGGCTTCTTCGCCGTTTTCCGCTCTGCGGTCGCCGCGGTGGCCGCAGCAGTCGACATCCAGCGAGCCATGGCTGCCGAGGACTGGGATACACCCTGGCCGGTTCGGGTGAGGATCGGGGCCCACACGGGCGAGGCGATGCTCGGCGGTGCCGACTACGTCGGCTTCGACGTCCATCTGGCGGCCAGGATCGGCGCGGCGGGTCACGGGGGCCAGGTCGTTCTCTCGGCCATCACCGCCCGTTTGGTCGAGCACAACCTGGGCGAGGGCGTCCGTCTCGAGGACCTGGGGATGCATCGTCTCAAGGACATCCAGGAAGATGAGCGTCTCTATCAGGTGTCCATCGATGGCCTGCAGAGCAGCTTCCCCCCGGTTCGGACGCTGACCACCTCGAAGGGGAACCTCCCGACCGTGACGACCCAGATGATCGGGCGCCAGCGCGAGAGAGAGCGTTTGATCGAGGCCCTCCAGAGCTCCCGTCTGGTGACGATCACCGGGACCGCCGGCATCGGGAAGACGACCCTGGCCCTCGGTGTGGCGGGCGAGGTCCTCACCGCTTACCCGGACGGTGTCTGGCTGGTCGAGGTGTCGCGGCTCACCGAACCGGGCCTCCTCGCGGACACGATCGCCCGGCACATGCACATCACCGAGACCCAGGGCGAGGAGACGCTGACCACGATCGGGACGCGTCTGAATCGGGCCATGGCGCTCCTCGTCCTCGACGGGTGCGAGCACCTCGTCGACGAAGTCATCTCCGTGGTCGACCATCTGCTCCGGAACACAACGGCCCTACGCATCCTCGTGACGAGCCGGGAGTGGCTCGAGATGAGAGGGGAGCACCTGGTGGCCCTCGAGCCCCTGCCCCTCCCTCCCGAGGGCATTCGCAGCCCGTCCGCCATCGCCGGCTACGACGCCATCGCCCTCTTCCTGGAACGAGCGCGATTGGCGGCTCCGGGCTTCGAGTTGGACGAGGTGTCGGCACCGGTCGTCGCCGAGATCTGTCGGAGGCTCGACGGGATCCCCCTGGCCATGGAACTGGCGGCCGCGCGCCTCAACATGATGACCCCGGACCAACTCCTCGACCGCCTCGACCGGCAGTTCTCCGTGCTCGGCTCCCGACCGGGCAGCCCGATCCCGCATCAGCAGACCCTGGAGGCGACTCTCGACTGGAGCTACGACGCCCTCGGCCCCGTCGAACGGACCCTCTTCAACCGGCTATCGGTGTTCACCGGCGGGTTCACGTTGGATGCCGCCGAGGAGGTGTGCGCCGACTCCATCGTGCCGAAAGAGGCTGTGCTCGAGATCCTCGGCCGTCTCATCGAGACCTCATTGGTCGCGGGCAGTGAGGATCGGCCCGGCCGGTTCCGCCTGCTCAAGCCAATCGCTCAGTATGCCGCCATGAGGCTGGCCGACGGTGAGGACGCTGCCCTGCTGCGGGAGCGGCACGCCGAGTACTTCTGCGCGGTGGCCGACGGCCCGGATCCGCTCGGCGGGAGCCAGGCGGAGCGTCTGGAGACCCTCGACCTGGAGCGGTACAACATCCGGGCGGCACTCAGCTGGCTGGACGAGCACAACCGCGGGGAGGACGTGCTCCGGATCGCCGGGCATCTCCGGTGGTACTGGGTGATCCGCCGCGACGTCACCGAGGGCTGGCACTGGCTGGAGCGCGGGTTCGAGTTCGGCTCGGAGGACCC
>Ga0209075_1002288_pt1 | contig 17029 bp, 13 predicted proteins | sample Stecom2011_FD_187523 | JGI IMG/M metagenome (GOLD analysis project Ga0209075, IMG submission 187523) | Agricultural soil microbial communities from Utah to study Nitrogen management - Steer compost 2011 (SPAdes) (version 2) | ecosystem: Environmental > Terrestrial > Soil > Agricultural land...
GCTGCGGCAAATCTAGGGTCGAAGACTTTATTGATTACGATGAATTTGCAAAACATCGCTCAAATGAGTTGTAATCCTGCCATGGGTGGGATCGCAAAAGGTCAGATTATTCGAGAAATCGATGCCCTTGGAGGTTATAGTGGGATTGTTTCGGATAAGACAGCCATTCAATTTAAGATGCTGAATAAATCTAAAGGACCTGCTATGTGGAGTCCCAGGGTCCAAAGCGATCGGATGCGTTTCGCAGAGACTTGGAGGTTGATGTTGGAGGCAACAGAGAATTTGGACTTTTATCAAGAAATGGTTTCAGGGATTATCGTCGAAAATAATAAAATTGTTGGCGTGCGGACTTCCCTCGGTTTAGAGGTTAAGGCCAAAACAGTTATTCTCACCAATGGAACTTTTTTGAATGGACTCATTCATATCGGAGATAAACAAATGGGTGGGGGTCGTTCTGGTGAAAAGGCTTCGGTTGGAATAACAGCGGATCTTGTTGATTTGGGATTCGAAGCCGGTAGAATGAAAACCGGAACTCCGCCGAGAGTTGATGGACGTTCACTCGATTTTTCAAAAATGATCGAGCAACCTGGAGATGACCATCCCGAAAAGTTTTCCTTTAGCGATGTAACTCAACCTTTGACCGAACAGCGATCTTGTTATATGAGTCACACAAGTTTGGAAGTGCACGATATTCTTCGCGAAGGTTTTGATCGATCTCCCATGTTTAACGGAGCGATAAAAAGTATCGGACCGAGATATTGTCCGTCTATTGAGGATAAGATCAATCGGTTCACTGATAAGGATAGACATCAAATTTACGTCGAACCGGAAGGATGGGACACTATAGAATATTATGTCAATGGTTTCTCTACTTCCCTTCCAGAGGACATTCAGTTTAAGGCGTTGCGTAAAGTTGTCGGTTTCGAGAATGTGAAATTTTTCCGACCGGGATATGCCATTGAATACGATTACTTCCCACCCACACAATTGCAGCACACTTTAGAGACCAAGCTTGTGGAGGGATTGTATTTTGCGGGACAGATAAACGGAACAACCGGATATGAAGAAGCAGCGTCGCAAGGATTGATGGCAGGAATAAATGCCCATTTAAAAATCAATGAGAAAGATCCTTTTATACTGAAGCGAAACGAAGCTTATATCGGTGTTTTGATCGATGATTTGATTACCAAAGGAACTGAAGAGCCTTATAGAATGTTCACTTCTCGAGCGGAGTATAGAACCTTATTACGACAAGATAATGCCGATTTCCGATTGACGCCTCGTTCATATGAAATTGGACTGGCTTCTGAAAGCCGGATGCGTAGGATGGAAGAAAAGAGATCGAAATCGGAAGCCTTCGTGAACTTTTTCAAAGAAACAAGTGCTGCTCCCGAGGTAATAAATCCAATTTTCGAGCGTCGAAATTCTGCAAAGGTGACGCAGAGTGACAAGATGTTTAAATTTTTCTCGCGTCCCGAATTGGATATGGACGATATGCGAACCATTCCGTCAGTGGCGGAATTTATCGCAGCAAACCAATTGGATGACGAAGAGATTCAGCAGGCGGAAATTCAAGTGAAGTATGCGGGATATATTCAAAAAGAAAAGAATAATGCCGATAAACTAAACCGTTTGGAAGGCGTTAAGATTCCAAAGAATTTTGATTATACAAAAGTGAAATCACTCTCTTTTGAAGCTCGTGAAAAACTGACAGAAATTAGGCCGGTAACCATTTCACAAGCATCTCGTATTAGCGGTATTTCACCCAATGACGTTTCTGTTCTGTTAGTATATATGGGCAGATAATGATATTGTTTCACGTGGAACAATTAGAAAAACGCATAGAGATTTATCGCATTGAAAGCTTCAAGAAAATACATCACAACAAAGGACTATTTGGTTTCAGGAGAAAGTTTTGATTTGATTTACGATGAATCGCTCGAGCTTTTAAAGACGGATCCTGTTCCTCCTATTGAAGAAATACCTTCCTATTACAACAGCGAAGAATATATCTCGCATACAGATAATAAAAAGGGACTCCTGGAATTTCTATATGGTATCGTCAAAAACCATTCACTTCGGAAGAAAGTTAGTCTAGTCAACAAATTAAATAAGGGTGCTGGTTCGATTTTAGATGTTGGTGCAGGTACGGGAGATTTTCTACGTGAAGCAAAAAAGAAAGGGTGGAAGACTTTTGGTGTGGAGCCCAATCCATCAGCTTTGAAACGGGCACAAGAAAAGGGAATTTCCTTGGAATCGGAATTGGGGGCTTTCGTGGATCAAAAAATGGATGTGGTAACGCTCTGGCATGTGTTGGAGCATATTCCCAATCTAGAAGAAACAATTGAAACGCTTTCTAAAATCGTAAAACCAGGAGGAACTCTTATTATTGCAGTTCCAAACTACAAAAGTTACGATGCCAAACATTATGGCGAATTTTGGGCAGCTTATGATGTGCCAAGACATATTTGGCATTTCTCTCAAAACTCCATTGAAAAACTTTTTAAAGCTCATTTCAAACTAGAAGATATAAAACCACTTTACTTCGATTCCTTTTACGTAAGTCTTCTTTCGGAAAAATATAAGACGGACTCAAAATTTTCTTTAAAGGCCTTTTGGATTGGATGCAAGTCAAATTGGCGGGCTAGGAGGACAAACGAGTATTCTTCGTTGATCTATTGCCTTAAAAAACCTAAATAACGCCTTTGGAGCGGCGTATAGGGTTTTTTTTGGTTGTTTACGTCATAAACCATAGCGCGCCCTTTAAAAACTCCTTAAAAGTGATTTAAATAGCTTAAATAAAATAGAGATTATCAATTGCAATATTAAAACGCTATAAGAATTAGCTATTATTGCTTTTTGTGGATGTATCGTGTGAGTTTTATAGAGAGATCGGTGAAGAGTACTTTCGGATTTGCATTTCGTTCTACGTGATAGGTTGCTTCTTCCAAAGCAGCATAAATGTCGAAAATATTATTTTGATGAATGAAGGGAGCAAACTTTTCCAGCGAAAACGATTTGTCTTGAGCCTGGAAAAATATCAACTCATCGGCCTGGTAGTTCTTTAGGAATGCTTGACGAAATACCTCAATGCAAAAGGTCAGGAATTTCTTTTGTGTTTCTCTCCCGTGTTTGGCAAGTTCATCGCTCCAATCCAAAAGTCCGTGGATGGCTTGTTTGTTTCCTCTTGCTTGAAAAGCCGTACGGACCCAACTGATAAACCACGCTTCAAAAATGTCGTCTTCATTATATTCGCTAATCAGTTGAAGCGCTTTGTTGTAATCGCCTTGTGCTCGGCGTGAAATCTGAACGGCTTGCGTTGCAGTAAGACCGTTGTTGGCAACCAACGCATCTGCTATTTCGGTTTCGGAAAGTTTTGGAAATACCAATTTTTGACAACGGCTCAAGATGGTTGTCAGTAATTGTTCTTCTCTTTCGGCAAGAAGTAGGATGACCGTGCGTTCGCTAGGTTCTTCAATCAATTTCAAAATGCGGTTAGAACATTCGATGTTCATATTTTCCGCCATCCAAATAATCATCACCTTATATCCCCCTTCGTAGGATTTTAAAGCAAGTTTTTTAGCAATATTATCGGCTTCACGGACGCTAATATTGCCTTGTTTTTTTTCAATTCCAAGACTTTGGAGCCATTCAAAAAGCGATCCGTAGGGATTATTGAGGACAAATTCGCGCCAATTGTTGGCGTAATGGTCTGAAACTGGGTCCTTTTTTACCTCTTCAGTAGTGTTTACAGGATAGACAAAGTGCAAGTCGGGATGGTTCAGCCGCGCAACGTTGTCCTGACATTTTAAATATTCCGGACTTCCCTTTTCATAAGGCAAACAGAGCAACTGCGACGCATAGGCCATGGCCATAGGCAGTAGGCCGCTACCGTTAGCTCCAGCAAAAAGTTGAGCGTGCGGAATCCTACCGGCTTCAACCGTTGTGGTAAGATGTGACTTAATATGTGATTGTCCGATAATTTTTGAAAAGTCCATACGCAAATCTAATCAATTTAAAATTTGAGTCCATACTGAACATTGAAGATATCACAGTTTTTGCAATCTACGAGACTCGACCAATTGGCATTGTTTTCAAAGCTGTATATTTACAATTTAATTTTGTAAAATATACAAAGAAATGGATTTTCCTAAACGTATTGGTTTGGGCCGTTTCATCATAAGATAAAAACATATAAAATATGAAAACCGTCAACGACATTAATTTTAAGAGTAAAAGAGCGCTTATTCGCGTGGATTTCAATGTGCCTTTAAACGAGAACTATCAAATTGTTGATAATTCACGCATACTCGCATCAAAACCAACCATCATGAAGATTTTGGAAGATGGAGGAAGCTGTATTTTAATGTCGCATTTGGGGCGACCAAAAGACAAGGAAGAAAAGTTTTCGCTTAAACATATCATTGGAGGGCTTTCGGATGTCCTTGGCATACAAGTGAAGTTTGTTGCCGAGTGCATCGGTGAAGCAGCTGAAAATGCTGTTGCCGAATTAAAAGCAGGCGAAATCTTGTTGCTTGAAAACTTGCGTTACCACGAAGAAGAAACCCAGGGCGATCGGGCTTTTGCCGAAAAACTATCCCGATTGGGAGATATCTATGTCAATGATGCATTTGGAACTGCCCATAGAGCACACGCTTCTACGACGGTTATTGCAGAGTTTTTCCCAGAGCATAAATGTGCAGGATTGCTGTTGTTTTCGGAAGTGGAGAACGTGAAAAAAGTGTTGGAAGAAAATCAAAAACCCGTTACGGCCATCATTGGTGGTGCTAAAGTTTCGTCGAAAATCACGGTCATTGAAAACATACTTTCCACCATTGACCATCTGATTATTGGTGGTGGCATGGCATTTACTTTTATAAAAGCCCAAGGCGGTGAGGTTGGAAGTTCATTGGTCGAAGACGACAAGCAAGAGTTGGCATTAGAGATTTTAAAGAAGGCAAAAGAAAAAGGAGTTGCAGTTCATTTACCGGTAGACAGTGTTGTTGCAGATGCTTTTTCCAACAGTGCCCAAACGAATATTGAAGCCATAGACAACATTTCAGAGGGATGGATGGGGCTGGACGTCGGACCAAAAACCAACGACATCTTTGGTAGCGTTATCGCAGAATCAAATACCATTTTATGGAATGGCCCTGTTGGTGTTTTTGAAATGGATAAATTTTCCGAAGGAACCTTACAACTTGGAAACCACATTGCCGAAGCCACAAAGCGCGGTGCTTTTTCGCTTGTAGGAGGCGGAGATTCGGTGGCAGCGGTTAAAAAGTTTAACCTTGAAAAAAAGGTGAGTTATGTGTCTACAGGTGGTGGCGCTATGCTCGAAATGTTAGAAGGAAAAGAATTGCCAGGAATCAAGGCGTTATCTTAAGTGTGTTAAAAACCTTCCGTTGAATCTTTTTAATGGTATATATTTTATAGTTTCGTAAGTCCATATACTTTTACCACTTGTATCACTTGATGAATATTAAAAAAATAAAGGCCTTGAATAATTTCCCCAAATTAAAAAGTCCGGCAGTTTTTGTTGCCGTATCTGTATTGTGTTTATGTAGCCATATTGGTTTTGCCCAAGAAAAGGGAAAAACTAGTATAGAAACGAAAACCCAGGTCGCTGTCGATTCTATTGTCGAAGTAGCGGAAATCAGCAAAGAAACTCCTGTCGAAGTAACCATAGATAGCACGATCTATAATTTGAAAGATTTAGCCATCGCACGAGTCAAGGATAGCTTATGGCTTCAAGAAGTTTACAGTTCAAGTCTCTTTGACGAAATGTACGATTTTATCGTCAATGAAGATATCGATGCCTTGGAAGTTGAATACGAAGAGCTTTCTACGGAAGTGCTAAAACAACGCCTCGCAGAACTCAATGCACGCACACCTTTTCAGGTAGAATACAACCCATCATTAGAAAGCGTCATTAAGCATTATCTAAAGAATAGAAGAAGGAGTTTGGAACGCCTTATGGCATTGAGCAATTATTATTTTCCGATGTTTGAAGAGGTGCTCGACCGTCACAACCTTCCTTTAGAGATAAAATACCTCGCTATAGTTGAATCGGCGCTCAACCCACGTGCAAAATCGCGTATGGGGGCTACAGGACTTTGGCAATTTATGTTTACGACTGGTAAGATGTTTGAATTGGATGTGAGCTCCTATGTCGATGAACGGTCCGATCCGCTACGAGCTACCGAAGCAGCGAGCCGCTATTTAAAAAGCTTGAATAATAGTTTTGACGATTGGGATTTGGCATTGGCTGCCTATAACTGTGGACCCGGGAATGTCTCTAAAGCCATTAGACGATCGGGAGGAAAGACCGATTATTGGAAATTACGTCAATATCTTCCACGTGAAACAGCGGGATATGTTCCAGCGTTTTTAGCGACGATGTATATTTTTGAATATGCCCAAGCGCACGGATTCAATACCAAACGACCAGACCATATTCCCTATATGGCAACAGATACCATTCGCGTAAAAAACCAAATCACCTTAGATCAAGTTGCGAAACTGACTTCGCTTGACAAAGAAGAATTAGAGTTTCTAAATCCTTCGTATAAGTTGGGAATTATTCCTGTAGTAGAAGGAAAGGACTATGTGCTTCGGCTGCCTATTACAGCCGTGGGCACATTCGTTGCCAATGAAGCTGCGATTTACGACCACGTAACAAAAGAATTGGAAGAAGAGAAGCTTCCGGAGCTATACGAACGGCCCGAAAGAATTCGCTATCGCGTTAAAAGCGGCGATTATCTAGGAAGAATTGCACAGCGTTATGGAGTCCGAGTGAGCCAGATAAAATCGTGGAATGGATTGCGGAACAACAATTTAAGAGTGGGCCAACTCTTGACGATATATCCAAGAAACTTCGAAACGCAAGTGGCTAAAAATCCGCCAAAAGTGGAACATGTTGGCGGTGAAAAGATCTATACGGTTCGTGCAGGAGACTCACTTTGGAGTATCTCTCGAAAATTTCCAGGAGTTTCGATCGAAAATCTTAAAAAGTGGAACGGTATTAGTGGTACTAATTTGAAACCCGGAACTAAATTAAAAATCAAGGCTTAGTTTCTTAAATATCACTTCAATGAAACCACTTTACGCTGTTGTGTTTTCTTTATTCCTATTGTTCGCTTCGTGCAGCAATAGTGGTAAATCGAACAAATCTTATGTGCCAAGTTCTGTTGGTAATATCAATGCCCTTCAAATTGTAGTTTCCAATGAGTTATGGAATGGTCCTGTGGGCGACGCAATTCGCGAAAACTATGCTGCTGCAGCGGATGGCCTGCCTCAAGACGAACCACTGTTCTCTATGAGTCAGATGGCGATAGAGTCTTTTGTTGACTTCGCGCGGACGAACCGTATTTTTTTATACGTCCAATTGGATGAAGAAGAAACGGTAGGTTTGGTAAAAAATAAATACGCCAAACCACAAACTGGCGGAATTATTAGAGCCAATTCCGAAGAACGACTCATCGAACTCATCCACGCTAATGCGCCTCAGTTTATTGAAGCTTTTCATCAAAGTGAAATCAAGGAAAGGCAACGGCGCACAAGAATTTCAAAGAGAGATGTCGATTCCTTAAAGAAGACGTTAGGCGTGAGCATTGAAATTCCGTCTGCGTACCGCTTGGCAGGAGCCGACAGCAATCACTTTTGGTATCGGAAAGATCTCAAAGAAGGCGAAATGAATGTTTTGATCTATCAAGTTCCTATGGATATGATAACGGACGACAGTACAGCGGTAGTCGATATCATCAAGATAAGAGACTCTATTGGCAGCGCGTTCATTCCTGTGGAAGACGAAGATAAAATGGTCACAGAACAGGCGTATGCGCCTTTTATATTTAAAACCCACATCGATGAACACCCTGCTTATCTCACCAAAGGAATTTGGGAACTCGCGAACTATCACATGGCGGGGCCATTTTTGAATTATGCAGTAAAAGACGAAAAGAACAGTCGTTATCTGATTCTAGAAGGATTTGTATATGCTCCAATGGTTAGAAAACGAAACTTACAGTTTGAACTTGAATCGATATTGGTCTCTGCAAAAATAGAGTGAGAAAACAACAAAAAAACCTCGTGACATTTAGAATATCACGAGGTTTTTTACTTTATAAATAACTAATCTTACTTACTTTTTGTCTTCTACGTTGTTATCAGTAGTGTCGTCTTTTGAAGCATCTTTAAATTCCTTAATTCCACTTCCTAATCCGCGCATAAGTTCTGGTATTTTCTTGCCGCCAAACAGCAGTAGTGCAAGGACTACAATTAGTACTATTTGCCAAGGGCCAATCATCCCTAAAGGAATAAATATTGCATTCATGGTGTTTAAATTTAATTACGCAAAGATAACAAGAAATGTTTAGATAGAACGTTTTATCATGAACTTTAGCATAGAAGGCTTCAGTTTATTTTATATTTGTAGCAAAGCGCTAATAGCAGCATGGAAAAGAAAGAGAAAAGAGTAAAGCGAATTCAAAAGAAGCTTTTGCATAAATACCGGCTGGTCATTCTGAATGAACAGACCTTTGAGGAACGCTTTTCTTTTAAATTGAATCGGCTTAATGTGTTTGTAACGAGTATCCTCTTTGCAGGATTTCTTGTCGGAACAACAACGTTGATTATTGCCTTTACACCTTTGAGAGAGTATATTCCAGGATATTCATCGGCAACCCTAAAACGACAAGTAGCTCAAATGGTTTATCAAACCGACTCGCTAAACCGAGTTCTAGAAATCAACGAACAGTATTTAAACTCCATTAAAAGTGTGTTTACTGGCGAGATCAAAGCCGTTGAGTTTAACAAAGACTCGATTCTTGCCGCAGCACAAACCGACCCGATTGTTTTGGGAAAAACCTCCAAAATGGATTCGATTTTACGCAGTCGAGTCGCTCAAGAAGATAAATACAACCCGTTACTTCCTTCAATGAACGCGCAATATTCATTTTTTGCACCTGTGAAGGGAACGATTAGCGACCCCTACGACAGCGAAACCAAGCACTATGCCGTAGATATCGTTACCGAGAAAGACGCTCCTGTAAAAGCCATTGCCGATGGTACGGTTATTTTTGCCGAATGGTCGGCCCTAACTGGAAACGTGATTATTATAAAACATGCGGATAATATGATCTCGGTATATAAGCACAATGCGATGTTGACCAAATCGCAAGGACAATTGGTCAAAGCCGGAGAGGTAATTGCCACCGTAGGAAGCACCGGCGAGCTCACCACGGGGCCGCATTTGCATTTTGAACTATGGCGAGATGGATTCCCTATAAACCCTACAAACGTTATCAATTTTGATTGATTATCTATGTCATTAAAGTCAACAGCAGCAAAATTATTCGCAAAGATTGTTTCAAGAGATACTAAGAAGTGGACAGACAACCCTATTGAAACCCAAGGAAATATTTTTCAGGAATTGGTTTCAAAAGCATCCGATACTGTTTTTGGCAAAGATCATAATTTTCAAAAAATAACCTCACATAAAGAATTCGCCGAAAACGTGCCCATTCGCGATTATGAAGCATTGCGTCCGTATGTCGAACGCGTGGTTGCTGGAGAAACCGATATCCTATGGCCTGGCAAACCCCTTTACTTTGCAAAAACCTCAGGAACCACGTCGGGGGCAAAATACATTCCGCTTACAAAAGACTCGATGCCCTTTCACATCAAAGCTGCCCGAAATGCTATTTTGAGCTATATAAAAGAAACAGGAAAAGCAGACTTTGTCGATGGGAAGATGATCTTCCTGCAAGGCAGTCCGGAAATGGAAGAGAAAAACGGAATTAAATTCGGAAGATTATCCGGAATTGTGGCACATTATGTTCCGTCCTACTTACAAAAAAACAGATTGCCAAGTTGGGAGACCAATTGCATCGATGATTGGGAAACGAAAGTTGACGCAATCGTTGAAGAGACCAAAGACCAGAATATGACGGTAATCAGTGGAATTCCATCGTGGGTGCAGATGTATTTTGAAAAGTTGCAGGAAAAAACCGGACAGAAAGTTGGCGACCTCTTTAAGAACTTCAACCTCTTTATCTATGGTGGGGTGAATTACGAACCCTACCGGTCGAAGTTCGAAAAAATGATTGGCAGAAAAGTGGACAGCATCGAATTGTATCCCGCCAGCGAAGGTTTTTTTGCCTATCAGGACAGCCAAAAGAAAAAAGGCATGTTGTTGTTGCTGAATTCCGGGATTTTTTATGAATTCATAGCAGCGGATTCCTTTTTCGATGAAAATCCCGAACGCTTGACTATTGGCGAAGTGGCATTGGGAGTCAATTATGTGATGATCGTTTCAACCAATGCCGGATTATGGGGATACAATATTGGCGATACGGTTCAGTTTACTTCGTTAAAGCCTTATCGTGTAATCGTTTCCGGAAGGATCAAACATTTTATTTCTGCCTTTGGAGAACACGTCATCGGAAAAGAAGTAGAAGAAGCGATGAATTTAGCCATGGAAAAATTCGATTTCTCTATTTCGGAATTTACTGTGGCACCTCAAATTACCCCTCCAGAAGAAGGCGAGTTGCCGTATCACGAATGGTTGATTGAGTTTGATAAGAATCCGGAAAATATTTCGGAGGTGGCACTTTTTATCGATGCCGAAATGCAGCGACAAAACTCGTACTACAAAGACTTAATCGTGGGAAAAATCCTGCAACCTTTGAAATTAGTGAGCTTAACCCCGAACAGTTTTAATAACTATATGAAGTCACAAGGGAAGTTAGGCGGACAAAATAAAGTTCCAAGATTGTCAAACGACCGCAAGATTGCAGAACTTCTACATGACTTACAGCGTTAAAAATTGTAGTATCTTTGCAGCCAATGAATACACTTAATCACCACCAACGTACTCGTGCGCAAGAGAGCACCCAAGCCATTGAACGGCTATACATTACCATGCGCCATTTGTTTAACAGAGGGTTTTATAAACCCATGGGCGTATCGGGAGAATCGCTAAGACAAGGATTGCTGACCCTTCGTCCGGAAATCTACGGATCGATCAATGAAGATAAATTGGAACTTCAAGGGCTGTTATACGTCATGGACCGATTGCCTTACGGAATCGAAGAATGCCGATACATCAACCTAACAAGTGACGAAGGTTATAAAAACTCGCATTTCGAAGTCATCATCCCACCCAAAAGACGAAGAAATTGCTACCGCATAGATTCGGAGCAAATGAATATCGAAATTACCCGAGGGCGGTCTGAAATATACGATATCTTAACCCACCTCACCTTTCTCTTTATCGAATCCGATAAAATCAGAAGACAAGTCCTCCTCAACGACAAGGGCGATGTGGTTCGCAATTGGAAAAAATTAGAAAAAACAGTTTTAAACAAAGAAGAACTCAGTCCGGAAGAAAAGGAAGTAACGTTGACTTATACGGCTAACTTTTTGGGACGGACTTTTGAAGAAGTAAAAAACATCTTTGGATCGTTTGCAACGGAGAAAAATGAAAACAGGTTTTTTAACATTGTCTATTTCTTAGGTAAATTGGCGATGGAAGAAGTCGTCACTGAAAAAAGACGACTTATTACGTTCAGTCCGGTGTTGCGCGAGCGCTTGGGGCATCATATTCACGGCGAAGCCTGGGCCCACAATATCAAGCAGACGCTTTACGACAACAATTTAATACACCGACCGCTTCACATCATCAGTGCCAACATGCACAGTGTGATGAACACGCTCTACGGACCGAAGGCGTTGCCAAAAGAATTCAGCAAGCACGGACCTTTTAGAGTCTATGAAACGCTGAGCAGCAGCACGAGCATAGAGTTGCGTGATAAAGTCACTAAAACAGCGCTTAAAGAAGGCATGTTGTTTGTTGAAGACCAAAGCGGAACCAACATCGATGTGCAAATTTTCGATACTGCAAAACTGAAAACACCAGGCTATTTCGAAGGGATAAAAGACTTGGAAGACGATACAAAACCCGTCATTGTCGTGATGGATTACGCCTTTGGAGAGCAGGCATACGAAACGATGGACGAGCTGTTAAGGCCTTTTAAAAACGCTTACGACGAAGAGATTTTCCTCGATGTCGATTCGGTTTCTATTATGGGTAAGGCTGGCATTTTAGAAGGTGGGAAAGGAGACATTATGATTCCTTCTGCCCACGTGTTTGAAGGAACAGCCGATAACTATCCTTTTAAGAACGAGCTTCACGAATCGATGTTTCACGAAAATGATATCAAAGTGTTCTCAGGAACCATGATTTCGGTGTTGGGAACATCACTTCAAAACAAAGATGTTTTAGAGTTCTTTTACAATTCAACTTGGAATGTCATCGGCCTTGAAATGGAAGGTGCACACTATCAAAAAGCCATTCAGGCAGCGTCAAAGATCAGACGAAGTATCAGCCCGGATGTCAAAGTGCGCTACGCCTATTACGCTTCGGATAATCCGTTGGAAACAGGAAGCACCTTAGCCTCGGGAGGCTTGGGAACAACGGGTGTAAAACCCACCTATTTGATTACAGAAAAGATTTTGGAACAGATTTTAGCGATTTCTAAAGACTAATTTTTAAAAACAACAGCATGCTGATTACAGGAGGTGCAGGATTTATTGGCGCCAATTATGTGGAATATGTTTTGAACCATTCGGAAGGAGAAATTGTTGTCTTAGACAAACTCACCTATGCGGGAAGTTTAAAAAACTTGGAAGCCGTTGCCGATAAGATCACGTTTGTCAAAGGTGATATTTGCGATGCGGATTTGGTGCAATCGCTTTTTGAAAAATACCAATTCCAGAAGGTCATTCACCTTGCGGCAGAAAGCCATGTGGACAATTCTATTTCAGGACCAGCCGAATTTATTCAGACCAATATTGTCGGGACCTTCAACCTGCTTCAAAGTGCGTATAAAACTTGGATGGACGGGCCCAATCAATTGAAGCCAGCATTCAATAATGCTCGATTCCTCCACGTTTCTACCGATGAAGTCTACGGAACCTTAGGCGAAAAAGGACTTTTTACTGAAAAAACGCCCTATGCGCCCAACAGTCCGTATAGCGCATCAAAAGCTTCTTCCGATTTTATCGTGAGAAGTTATTTCCACACCTATGGACTTCCTGTAGTAACGACCAACTGTTCTAACAACTACGGACCTTATCAGCACAAGGAAAAACTCATCCCCACCATTATCAGGAAGGCCCTTGCTGGCGAACCCATTCCGATCTATGGCGATGGAAAAAACGTGCGCGATTGGTTGTATGTAACCGATCATTGCAGCGGAATCCATTTGGCCTTAGAAAAGGGAAGATTGGGCGAAACCTATAACATTGGCGGTCGCAACGAACGCGAAAACCTATACATTGCCGAAACCATCTGCAAATTGTTGGATGAAATGGTTCCGAAAAATAAGCCTTACTACAATCAAGTGACCTTTGTGACAGATCGGCCAGGACACGATTTTAGATATGCGATCGATGCCGAAAAAATCGAATCGGAATTGGGGTGGAAAGCCGATGAAAACTTTGAAAGCGGCATTCGGAAAACCATCGCTTGGTATTTAGAAAATCGAGACAGGTTATAATCTTATAGCCATGCCTTCACAATATTACCGTGTAGCAAAATACGCTACAGATTAAGCCTGTAGAAGGTATTGGTAATCTATGGATACAAAGAATAACCTCACGCAGCAATATTCTTGGGAATTTAAGAATAGAGGAGGCTTGCTTTTGTATATGACATCTTATTACTATTTTTAATGTTTTTATAGCGATTCTTTGCGAATATGCTTTTAAAAAACAAAAATAACGAATATAAATTACAGGTTGATTTTAAAAATGCCGTCAATTCTACTGGATTCGGCACTGAACTTTGAACAAAATCAGCACGAATAGGCACAAAATGAAAGGAATTATTTTAGCGGGCGGATCGGGTACACGGTTACATCCATTGACATTGGCGGTGAGCAAACAGCTCATGCCAGTTTATGATAAACCGATGATCTATTATCCGTTGTCCACGTTGATGCTTGCTGGCATTCGCGACATACTGATCATCTCTACTCCAAAAGACCTGCCCCTTTTCAAAGAACTTTTAGGCGATGGAAAAAGATTGGGTTGCAATTTTCAATACGCAGAACAACCAGAACCTAAAGGATTGGCCCAGGCGTTTATTATTGGCGAAGAATTTATCGGAAACGATAAAGTTGCCTTAATCTTGGGCGACAACATTTTCTATGGTTCGGGATTAAAAGAGCTGCTACAGTCGAACAACAATCCCGATGGAGGAATAATTTACGCCTATCATGTTATGGATCCGGAGCGCTACGGTGTGGTTGAGTTCGATAAGAGCGGCAAGGTGTTGTCTATCGCAGAAAAACCAAAAAAGCCAAAATCCAATTATGCTGTTCCGGGGATTTACTTCTACGACAATAGCGTTGTGGATATTGCGAAAACCATAAAACCCAGTGGCAGAGGGGAGTTGGAAATAACCGATGTGAACAACGCTTATCTACAACAAGGCAAACTTCACGTAAGCATCCTCGATAAAGGGACTGCTTGGTTAGACACAGGAACTTTCGCATCCTTAATGCAAGCCGCGCAGTTTGTTGAGGTGATCGAAGAAAGACAAGGGCTGAAAGTGGGCTCCATCGAAGAAGCAGCTTATGAGATGGGGTATATAACCAAAGAGGAATTAATCACTTTAGCAAAACCCCTGCTAAAAAGCGGTTATGGAAAATATTTACTTCAATTGGACTGAGTCGTGAAAATAAAAGAAACCACTTTAAAAGATAGTTTTATTCTCAAACCAAGAGTTTTCAGAGATAAGCGAGGAAGGTTCTTCGAATCCTACAATCAAAAGCGCTTTGAAAAACTCTTAGGGCGTAAGCTCAATTTTGTACAAGACAATCAATCAAAATCCAACTATGGTGTTTTGCGAGGGCTACACTTTCAAAGAGGCGAGATGGCTCAAGCTAAATTAGTGCGTGTTATAAGAGGGAAGGTATTGGATATAATAGTAGATCTTCGCAAGGACTCCGAAACGTTTGGCAAATCCTTCTCAATCATTCTCGACAGTTCCGAAAACCTGCAATTATTCATCCCACGCGGTGTGGCACACGGTTTTGTAACGCTCTCTGAAAAATCTATTTTTGCATACAAATGCGATAATTATTACGATAAAGAATCGGAAAGCGGTATTATCTATAACGACGCAACGTTAGCACTCGATTGGCATCTACCTGAAGATAAACTGATTATTTCGGATAAAGATTTACAACTTCCGAGTTTTGAGGAGGTGGTGAATTTGATGGGTTAGCTATTAAAACCTTTGGAAGACTTCTTTGATTATATTTTTATCAATAATAATTACATCAGAACACATAATTGAAATAATATGTCAGTTTTCATTTTTTGATTAGCTTGATTCCAAACATTTGTTTAAAATTGTACATTCTTCATCTTTTTTTACTTTAAGATGAATCAATCTAAACGTGATATATAAGATTGGAGCATATGAAAGATTTTAAACTGCATCATTTTTTGGAGAATACAGTCAATCTATAAGAAATGTTATTTAACTCCTTTTCTTTTATAATATTCCTTCCTATAGTACTGCTACTGTACTTAGTTACTCCTAAAAGATTTAGGTGGTTACTCTTACTGATAGCTAGTTATTATTTCTATATGAGCTGGAATGCAACCTATGCATTGCTCATCGCATTCTCTACACTCATAACATATTTTAGTGGGATTTTAATCCACAAAGCTTCCACTAAAAAAAAGAAACGACTTGTAGTAGCTTTAAGCTTTATCACCAATCTGTCTATTCTTTTCTTTTATAAGTACTTTAATTTTTTCTCAAGGACTATCGAGGACAGTTTTGCCATTATAGGACTGGATATCGATGCACCCATATTAGACCTTTTGCTTCCTGTGGGAATCTCGTTTTATACGTTTCAAGCGTTGAGCTATACAATGGATGTTTACCGGGATGAAATTAAACCTGAAAGACATTTAGGCATTTATGCGCTCTTTGTATCCTTTTTTCCTCAATTGGTGGCTGGCCCCATTGAACGGTCTAAAAACTTATTACCTCAGCTTCGAAACTTTTCACAATTAAAATATGAAAACCTAAGGTCTGGATTGTTATTGATTTTGTGGGGGTTTTTTAAGAAAGTTGTCATTGCTGATAGGATAGCTATTTTGGTAAATACAGTTTATGATGATCCAGGAAAGTACACAGGAATTGAAACTACAGCAGCTGTACTTCTTTTTTCTTTTCAAATATTTTGTGATTTCTCTGCATATACGGATATAGCACGTGGAATTGCTAGGCTGATGGGAGTGGATCTTATGAAAAACTTTGACAGTCCTTATTTTTCAAAAAATATCACTGAATTTTGGAGAAGATGGCATATTTCATTGTCTACTTGGTTCAGAGATTATTTATATATCCCACTTGGAGGAAGCCGGAAAGGAAAAAATAGAACGTATTGGAATTTATTTATTGTTTTTCTAGTTAGTGGATTATGGCACGGAGCTTCTATGAATTTTGTTATTTGGGGCGCTATGCACGGAGTGATAATAGTATTAGAAAAAATCTATTACAAACGAACTTCTTGGTTTTATTCAATCGAAAGGAACAGTACTTTAAGTATCAAATTGTTTAGAGGATTATTCACTTTTACCTTAGTTACCTTCCTTTGGATTTTCTTTAGAGCAGATACTTTTGCAGATTCTATAACCGTAATAAAGAACCTGTTCAATTGGGATATGGCAAGATTTTTTGATGGTGAATTGTATAATCTTGGACTCACTTCAGGACAAGTATGGCTTAGTGTATTCTTTATTTGTTTAATGTTATTGATAGAATATTATAATTCATTTGTCGCCAACCCTATTGTTTTATTGCTAAAACAACATATTGTTTTTAGATGGTCGGTATATTTGATTCTTTTACTATCTATCTTGATTTTCGGAGCCTATGGGGGTGAGCAACAACAATTCATCTATTTTCAGTTTTAACCAATGAAATAAGACCTTTTAAAAC
>Ga0209075_1002290_pt1 | contig 17020 bp, 17 predicted proteins | sample Stecom2011_FD_187523 | JGI IMG/M metagenome (GOLD analysis project Ga0209075, IMG submission 187523) | Agricultural soil microbial communities from Utah to study Nitrogen management - Steer compost 2011 (SPAdes) (version 2) | ecosystem: Environmental > Terrestrial > Soil > Agricultural land...
GAAATCAATATTTTGAGGGGTAAAGCTTTCATTATTATTATCATCACTACTACAATTTATCAATGCCATTGACAAGATTGCTATTAAAAATATCTTTTTCATAATTTAATAAATTTTATTGTTTGATTAGTGTTGTTGTGTCCTGAATTTGTCCGTTTACAATCAATGCTATCGAATAAAGCCCTTGTGGATAACTGCTTATATCCAAAGTTACTTCGTTTTCTTCAATATCCAGAATATAATTGTTAGAAACATTTGAGCCATAAAAACCTGTTACCGAAAGATAAGCAACCTCTCCTTCGTTGGTTTTATAATGAAGTGATTTAAACTTTTATTAAATAAGAATACTTATTATAATTTTTCTCATAATTTCTCGTTTTTAAGTTTATTTAATTAAGGATTAAAAGTTCCTGTTCCCGAAATCTCTAAAGCAGGGAAACTCCCATCTTCTAAACTATTTGCATCAAGATACATTGTTCCTGAAAAAGAGAAACTGTTTTCTCCGGTTTTAGTTACTGCACCTTGTTCTCCTAAAGAGTAGAAGAAAGCCAAATCATCTTCTTCTCCGTTGTACTGAAAATATGTTGATAATATTTCCTATTGTATTTGAATTTAATAGGTTACTTAGCACTAAAACATTTGCCGTTGGCAAAATTATAAACATAAGAGAAGTCAAAACATACCCCAAAAGAGGTGTTTTCATCAAAAAAAGTCTATGATTTAAAGGTAAAATACCCATATCATGCTGCAAGTAAAGGCTCGACAAAGCCCAAAAACACAACAGAACAGGCACTCCTCTACAGACGCACTTTATTTACCGTCTTGTATTCTTTTTGAAATTTTTTCGACTTCTATTTCACAAGATTATTTCAATGCCGATATGTCATGCCCTTTTTCGGACTATTACTCTAAAAGCAAATATATAAAAACTTTGAAGTTCTCTTGTCAAAAAAGTTCAAATGAGTTAGAATCTAAATCATTACCTTTGTAGCTTCTGATGATAATTTGTATGTTTAAAAAAAAATTTCTTATTGTTTTAACTCTTGCAACGCTTTGGAGTTGTGCCAAAAGAGGAAGCATAACTGGTGGAGAAAAAGATATTTATCCTCCGAAAGTCCTCAAAACTTATCCTGATAATTTTAGTACTAATTTCAATTCGCAGGAAATTGTCATTCAGTTTGACGAGTTTGTAAGGCTCAAAGATGCAAGCAAACAACTCATCATCTCTCCTCCTCTGAAAAACAAACCGGAAATAACTCCTTATAGTGCCTCTAAACAAATCAAAATAAGACTTCGAGACACTCTTAAACCTAACACAACTTACAGTCTTAATTTCGGGCAAAGTATCGAAGATAACAACGAGGCAAACAAACTTCAAGGATACCGATATGTTTTTTCTACAGGAAGTTATATCGACTCTTTATCTATTAAAGGAAGCGTAAAAGACGCTTTGGATAAAGAAACCGAAAGTTTTGTTTCGGTAATGTTGTATGAGGTAAACGAAACTTTCAACGACTCCATTATTTATACAGAAAATCCAAGATATATAACAAATACTCTTGACAGCACTACAACTTTTGCTTTAGAAAACATAAAAGAAGGAAAATACTTGCTAATTGCCCTGAAAGACAAAAACAACAATAACCGATTTGACCCCAAACACGACAAAATCGGGTTTCACAACCAGATAATTTCTATTCCGACAGATGAAAATTATCAGCTCAAAATGTTTAAAGAAATCCCCGATTTTAAAGCAATAAGAGCTTTTGAGGCAGCAAAAAACAAAATAACTTTTGCATACGAAGGAAATCCCGAAAACAAAAAAATCGAACTCCTGAACAATAACATGTCAATAGAAACTATTATTACAAAAGTTCCCGAGAAAGACTCTTTAAACATTTGGTACAAGCCCATTGAAGCCGACTCGCTTGAGCTCAAAGTACATTATACGCTCTCGGAAAAATCTTTTATCATAAAACTCAAAGAAAAAACATCAGACTCACTTTCAGTTACTTTAAAGTCTTCAAAAAGATTAGGTTTCAGAGACAAGGTTGTCTTTTCTTCTCTCACTCCGCTCGTAGCATTTGACAGCACTAAAACTCAACTTCTGAACAAAGATTCGCTATCGGTTGATTTTACTACAAAATACAACGTAAAAAATCAAAATTTGGAATTCTTCTTTAATAAAGAAGAGAAACAAAAATATTATCTTACTTTATTTCCGGGCTCGGTTACTGATTTTTTCGGAGAAACGAACGATACGATTAAAACCGATTTTTCAACACAAAGCTATTCCGATTTCGGAAACCTGAAAATAATTTTGCAGAATGTAAAAGAATTCCCAATAATCGTTCAACTTACTGATGACAAAGGAAATATACAGGCGGAACATTATTCGGAAGAGGAAACCGAAATTGAGTTTTTTAACTTGAATCCGAATATGTACACAATTAGGATTATTTATGATTCCAACAAAAACAAGATATGGGATACCGGAAATTACCTCAACAAAACACAACCTGAAACAGTTATCTATTTTCCGGACAAAATAGATGTCCGAGCCAACTGGGATGTTGAACAAATCTTTTTACTTAAAGAATAATTCCAAATCATTTCTTTGAAAATATTTACCTGATTATACCTAACTTTGCAAGTCAATAAAATTATCTGTAATACCAATGAAAATATCATACAACTGGCTTAAACAATTCATCAAAACCAATAAAACTCCTGAAGAAATCTCAACACTTCTGACCGATTTAGGCTTGGAAGTAGAGGGAATCGAAAAATTTGAATCGGTAAAAGGCGGCTTGAAAGGAGTGGTTGTAGGAGTAGTTCTTACCTGCGAAAAACATCCAAATGCAGACAAACTTAAAATAACAACGGTTGATATCGGAGAAGAAAAACCACTTCAAATCGTATGCGGAGCATCGAATGTGGCTCAAGGTCAGAAAGTACCCGTTGCCACTATCGGAACGACTTTGCATGACAAAGACGGTAACTCGTTCCAAATCAAAAAAGGAAAAATCAGAGGAGAAGACAGCTTCGGGATGATTTGTGCAGAAGACGAATTAGGGTTAGGAACTTCTCACGATGGAATTATGATTCTTGACGATAAAGTCAAAATAGGAACATCTGTAAGCCAAATTTTTGAAATTGAAAGCGATGATGTTTTTGAAATCGGACTGACTCCAAATCGTGCTGATGCTATGAGTCATTGGGGAGTTGCCCGAGATATTAAAGCCGGATTACTACAAGCGGAGAACCTTCATTCAGAAATTATTACGCCTTCTATAAGCAACTTTAGAGTGGACAAACGCACACTTAAAATTGATGTTGATGTGGTCGATTCTAAACTTTGTCCGAGATATTGTGGAGTTACCATTTCCGGAATTACGGTAAAAGAATCTCCGGAGTGGCTCAAAAACAGACTAAAAGCAATCGGGCTTACTCCGAAAAACAATGTGGTTGATGTAACAAATTATGTATTACACGAATTAGGACAACCGCTTCATGCTTTTGACACTTCTAAAATCAAAGGAAATAAAATTGTTGTAAAAACAGCTACTGAAGGTACAAAATTTACAACGCTTGACGAGGTTGAGCGTACGTTAAGTGCAGAAGATTTAATGATTTATAACGAAGAAGTTCCGATGGCTTTGGCAGGGATAATGGGTGGGAAAAATTCTGCTGTTACAGAATCTACTTCGAATATATTTTTAGAAAGTGCTTATTTTGATGCTGTTACAGTCAGGAAATCTGCCAAAAGACACACTATAAGTTCTGATGCTTCGTTTCGTTTCGAAAGAGGAATTGACCCAGCCATTACAGAGTATGCTCTGAAAAGAGCTGCAATACTTATTAAAGAACTCGCAGGAGGCGAAATCACTTCGGACACAGCTGATTTGTATCCTAAAAAAATAGAAGGACATCAGGTATTTCTGAATTTTGAAACTTTAAACAAAATAATCGGACAGGTAATTCCTCAGGAAACTATTAAGAACATTCTGACCTCTTTAGAAATCAAAATCGGAACGATCTCTGATATGGGATTAGGGCTTACGATTCCTCCTTATAGAGTTGATGTGCTGAGGGAAATTGATGTAATCGAAGATATTCTTAGAGTTTACGGATACAATAATATCGACTTTAGCGGAAAACTAAATGCTTCGGTGGCTTATTCGTCTCGTACAGAAGAATATCGCCTTCAAAATATTATTGCGGAGCTTCTTACTGCAAACGGATTTAACGAGATAATGTCTAATTCGCTTACAACTTCACAGTATGTAAAGCTCTCTGAACAACTCTCTGAAGAGCAAAACGTAACAATTCTGAATCCGTTGAGTAGTGATTTGTCGGTTATGCGCCAGTCATTGCTCTTTAGCGGACTCGAAGCTATTTCGTATAACATCAACCGAAAAAATGCAGATCTAAAATTCTACGAATTCGGAAATACATACAAAAAACAAACTAACAATTATATCGAAAACAAACATTTAAGCATTTTTATTACAGGTAACAGAAGTGCAGAAAGCTGGATTGAAAAATCTCAAAAATCAGATTTCTTTTTGTTGAAATCATATATTATGCTAATTATTAACAGACTGGGAATTAAAGGACTGAGAACCTCTGCCCTATCTGACGATGTTTTTACAGAAGGAATTGCGATCGTAAACGGAAGCACTGTTTTAGCTGAGCTTGGAGTTTTGAAAAAATCAATACTAAAACATTTTGACATCAAGCAAGAAGTTTTGTATGCTGATGTAAAATGGGAAAACATCATCAAGCTGGTTACAGGCAAATTCAAATTTACCGAAATTGCCAAATACCCTGAAGTAAGACGTGATTTAGCCCTACTTTTAGACGAGAATGTTACCTTTGAAAACATTTATCAAATAGCAGAACAAACCGATAGAAAGTTAATTAAAGAAATTGATTTGTTCGATGTATATCAAGGAGATAAACTACCTCAAGGAAAAAAATCGTATGCTGTGAGTTTTATTCTTCAAGACGAAGAAAAAACCCTGACCGATGAAAAAATCGAGAAAACTATGTCTAAAATTCTCTCTAATCTAACCGAAAAATTAGGAGTAAGTTTGAGATAAATATGAATAAAACAACTTTAGCAGGCGGGTGTTTTTGGTGTACTGAAAGTATTTTTTCGGAGTTGGAAGGAGTAGAAACCGTAACTTCGGGGTATATCGGAGGGCATCTCAAGAATCCGACATATCAGCAGGTTTGTGAGGGAACAACCGGACATGCAGAGGCAATAGAGATTATTTTTGATTCAGCTAAAATTTCGTATAACGAATTATTAGAAATCTTTTTTGCCACCCACGACCCAACAACCCTTAATCGGCAAGGCGGAGACATCGGAACCCAATACCGAAGCGAGATTTTCTATCATACTTCGGAGCAAAAGCAACAAGCAGAAGATTTTATACAACTATTGGAAACCGAAAAAATATTCGACAACCCGATTGTAACCCGAATTTCGGAAGCAGGTACATTTTACAAAGCAGAAGATTATCATCATCAATATCTGAAAAACAACCCTCAAAACCCATATTGTCAGGCAGTTGTAAATCCGAAACTTCAAAAATTTAAACAGACATTCGCACGAAAATTAAAGAAATAACATTATATTTTTTTGACACTCAAGTCAGTATAATTGTGTCATCACTTTTATAAAAATGAAGAAACAACTTCCTGTTAAGGCAAAATCAGACAAAAAAATACAAAAACTCTTTTTGAGTATTTTGTTTGATTTGTTGGGAATGGCAACTTTTGCAGTTCCTGTCTTAGGAGAAACATTTGACGTAATTTGGGCTCCCGTTGCAGGATTATTACTCAACCGAATGTACAGAGGAACCATAGGGAAAGTTGGAGGATTCATCGTTTTTATCGAAGAATTACTGCCCGGATTAGATATTATCCCTACCTTTACCCTTACCTGGATTTATACGTATTATTTTAGCAAAAAAGAAAAATAAATTTGCTCAATTAAGTCTTTATGAAAATAAAAATAACAGTCGTAATCCTTATGTTGTTTCCCTTTTTTAGCCTTGCCCAAAAGTTCAGCAAATCAGAAAGAGAACTGATTAACAGTGGAAATACGTCCGAGAGAATGTACGTTATTCAGTCTGACATCGAAAAAGAGTTAGAAATTCTGAAATCAGTATCGAAAAACATAAATCCGAAAGCCAAAAATTTAGATATACTTATCAGCCGAATGTATTTAGCTGTTACGCATCCCACAGATGGAGGTGTAGGAATTGCCGCTCCTCAAGTCGGCATCAACCGAAATATAATCTGGGTACAGCGATTTGATAAACCTTCAGAACCTTTTGAAGTATATCTCAACCCTAAAATTGTTTGGCGGTCCGAGCTTATGCGAAAAGGAGCAGAAGGTTGTCTTTCTATTCCGAATACAAGAGGAAGTGTTTACAGACATTACGCTATCGAAATCGAATATCATAATCGAAAAGGGAAAAAACACTCCGAAAAAATAGAAGGGTTTACGGCAGTTATCTTTCAGCACGAAATCGACCACCTAAACGGAATCCTGTTTACAGACAGGATAAAAGAACAAGAACACAAAGATTTTTACCCGATAAATAACCCAAAAGAGTTGTACTTAGAACAGGAATCTTCAAGATAACAAACCGTTTATTCTTCGCACATTATTAAAAAATCACAAGTGTATCGCTCTAAAAACACATCATCTATTTCTAATTTATTTAAATTTTATTTTTTAAATAAATATTAAGCCAAATCCCTCTACAAAAAGAAGTATAATTTTTTGTCACATACTAAAAAAATTACCTAAATTGCCTAAAAAATATATACTATGAATTATATTCAGCAAGCTCTAAAAGGAAAAAATGACTGGTGGAGAACTTTTATTATAGTGTTTGTTTTTGTGTTGATATTTGGTTTGAGCTTTTTGACCGTTATCTACCTAACTCCCGAACAGATAAGCCAAGCAATGGCTATCACAGGAATCAAAAATGTAGATTTAGCCATTAATTTATCGCAATTCGGAATATTGTTAGGGTTGTTGTTTGTTCTTTTTTATGTCTTGCATCAACGAAGCCTCATTACGCTCACAACAGCCCGAAGTAAAATAGATTTCAAACGGATTTTCGTCAGTTCTTTTTTGGTTATTTTCGTGCAAATTCTGTTTTTTGCCATTTCGTATGGCTACGACAGCTCTAATATCGAATGGAATTTTGACGCTTCAAAATTTACTCTTTTAGTAATTATTTGCTTGTTATTGCTACCTATTCAGATTGGGTTTGAAGAATACTTTTTCCGAGGATATTTGATGCAGCAAATCGGAATTGCCACTAAATCGGTTTGGATTACCCTTATTCTGACTTCTGTTTTGTTCGGACTTTTGCATAGTGCCAATCCCGAAGTTTCAGAAATTGGTTTTAAGATGATGGTTTTCTACATCGGAACAGGTTTTTTTATGGGAATAATGACGTTGCTTGACGACGGATTAGAACTCGCTCTCGGATTTCATTTTGCCAATAATCTTATTGCTGCAACGCTTATTACCTCAGATTTTTCGGCTTTACAAACCGATGCTATTTTCAAATACTCGGGAGAAATAAATACAGAGGCAATGTTCAACGAAACGCTACTTTCGATGGCAATCACTTATCCGTTATTTCTTATTGTTTTAGGAAAAATATACAAATGGAATTGGAAAAGTCTATTGAAATTTTAAGCCTATGAATTCCTACAAAAACATACACCCTCAATTTCGTTTAAACGGATTTCGCCTTACCAAAGATGAGTTGTGTAAAGCTACTTTTGACCTTATCAAAGAAGGAAGTTCTTACGAAAAAACTATCGGGCTCTTTATCTCGGAATGGCTCGATAACAGTCCCGAAATAACATTACAAACCTCAGGAACAACAGGGAAATCAAAGAAAATAACTTTCCAAAAACAGGCAATGGTCGATTCGGCTTTGGCTACAGGAAATTTCTTTGAGCTCAAACCAGAAGACACTGCCCTTTGTTGCTTGCCTGTGAATTTTATTGCAGGAAAAATGATGTTAGTCAGAGCTTTTGTTCTCGGATTAAATTTAGATATTGTAGAACCTGACTCCTACCCTCTGAAGAATATTGGTAAAAAATACAGCTTTTGTGCCATGACCCCTATGCAGGTCAAAAATTCAATCGGAAAACTTCACTTTATAGAAAAACTAATCATAGGAGGTAGCAAACTCAATTCTGATTTAGAAAAAAAATTGGTCAATCTGCCTGTAAAGTCTTACGAAACCTATGCTTCAACCGAAACACTAACGCATATTGCTGCCCGAAAAATTGGAGACAAAAACTTTAAACTACTACCTGATATTGCTATTTCAACAGATCAAAGAGGATGTCTGGTTATTGATGCACCGAGAATCAGCAACCAAAAAATAACGACTAATGATCTTGTCGAACTCAAATCAGAAAGAGAATTTTTATGGCTCGGACGCTTTGACAATGTTATAAACAGCGGAGGAATAAAACTATTCCCTGAGAAAATAGAAGCTCTGCTTGCTGAAAAAATTCCTTATCGCTTTTTTATCGGAGGTATTTCAGACTCCTCCTTAGGAGAAAAATCCGTTTTGGTTATAGAGTCCGAAAAATATGAACTTCCTCCTGACGTTTTTAATCATTTAGACAAATACGAAAAACCAAAAGAAATAATCTTTGTTCCTGAATTCTCTGAAACCGAAACCGGAAAAATAAAAAGAAATGATGTTTTGAAAAATATTAAAATTGATTAGAACAAGTTGTTTTTAACGCATATTACTTTATTTTTCAACTACATATATTTGATTTTTGTCGATTTTTGCCTATTGGTATTTTTGTTCATTTATTGTTAAGAAAACCTCCTAAAAACAATTTTTACTCTGGCATAAAAAGAGTATTTTTGCCTGAACTAACTATTTAAAACCAAGATGAGTTTAGCAATTTCACAACTACAAGATTTAACCATTCAGGTTAGAAGAGACATTTTAAGAATGGTACATGCAGTAAATTCTGGGCATCCGGGAGGTTCTCTGGGCTGTACCGAATTTTTTGTGGCACTGTATCAAAACCTGATGAAACACAACAAGGAATTTGATATGGACGGAAAAGAAGAAGATTTGTTCTTCCTTTCTAACGGACATATTTCACCTGTTTTTTATTCCGTTTTAGCAAGAAGCGGATATTTTCCGGTATCAGAACTAAAGACTTTTAGGCTTATCAATTCAAGACTGCAAGGTCACCCAACCACACACGACCATCTTCCGGGAGTTCGTATTGCATCAGGCTCATTGGGTCAGGGAATGTCGGTGGCTATCGGAGCTGCTCTTACCAAAAAGCTAAACGGAGACAGTCATTTGGTTTATAGCCTTCACGGAGATGGAGAATTGCAAGAAGGACAAATCTGGGAAGCCACTATGTATGCTTCTGCCAAAAAGGTTGATAACCTGATTTCGACTATTGACCTTAACGGAAAACAAATTGACGGACCAACAGATGAAGTACTTCCGATGGGAAGCCTAAAAGCTAAATTCGAAGCTTTTGGTTGGGATGTTTTAGAGATTAAAGAGGGAAACAATATCGAAGCTATCATTAACGGAATGACCGAAGCTAAAAGCAGAACCGGAAAAGGAAAACCAGTTTGTGTATTGCTTTATACCGAAATGGGTAACGGAGTTGATTTTATGATGTACACCCACGCTTGGCACGGAAAAGCTCCGAACGATGAACAATTAGAAAAAGCATTGGCTCAAAACCCTGTGACTTTAGGAGATTATTAAAAACAACCAACACACAATGAAAAAATACGAAAATACAGGAAATAAAGATACCCGTTCGGGTTTTGGAGCAGGGCTTACAGAACTCGGAAAAACCAACGAAAATGTAGTAGCACTTTGTGCTGATTTGATAGGCTCGCTTAAAATGGACGATTTCAAGAAAAACCACCCGGATCGGTTTTTCCAAATCGGAATTGCAGAAGCCAATATGATTGGTATTGCAGCAGGAATGACTATCGGAGGAAAAATTCCGTTTACGGGAACTTTTGCTAACTTTTCGACAGGAAGAGTATATGATCAAATTCGTCAATCGGTAGCCTACTCAGAAAAGAACGTAAAAATATGTGCTTCGCATGCAGGGCTTACCCTTGGAGAAGACGGAGCAACTCACCAAATCTTAGAAGACATCGGATTGATGAAAATGCTACCGGGAATGGTCGTTATCAACCCGTGTGATTACAACCAGACCAAAGCAGCTACTATTGCTATTGCGGATTATGAAGGACCGGTTTATCTTCGCTTCGGAAGACCTTCTGTACCTAATTTTACACCTGCTGACCAAAAATTTGAAATAGGGAAAGCTTTGATGCTAAACGAAGGAGCAGATGTAACCATAATTGCAACAGGACATTTGGTTTGGGAAGCTCTTATCGCTTGTGAAGAGTTAGAAAAAGAAGGAATTTTAGCCGAGGTAATTAATATTCACACTATAAAACCTCTTGACCACGAAGCAATTCTGAAATCGGTTGAAAAAACAGGGTGTGTGGTAACAGCCGAAGAGCATAACTTTCTGGGAGGCTTAGGAGAAAGCGTGTCGAGAGTACTTGTACAAAACAATCCTGTTCCACAAGAATTTGTAGCAACAAATGATACTTTCGGAGAAAGCGGAACTCCAAACCAGCTTATGGAAAAATATGAGTTAAACAGCGAGGCAATTATCAAAAAAGCAAAAAAAGCTGTTGCCAGAAAATTCAAACTAAGCTAATAAACTTTTTGTCAAACCAAGTGCGGCTAAACAGTCGCACTGCTTTCTAAACCAAAAACTTTCTCAATCCATTCGATACTTTCTTCGAGTGAGGTGTTTTCGTCTTTGAGGTGGTTGGCGAAATGTGTAGTGATTTTATGAATAATTCGATTTGAAATTATCTCTGCTTGTTGCTCATCAAAATTATTGAGCTTTTTCTTCTGAAAATCAAGTTCAGCTTCTTTGATGTGATTTAGCTTTTCTTTTAAAGCATTGATAGTCGGAGCAAATTTTCTAGCATTAGTCCAATCAAAAAATTCAGTTTTGATTTCTTCAATAATTTCTTCAGCATGAGGGATAAACTTCTTTCTGTTTTCTAAGGTCGAATCTGTAATTCCCGAAAGCTCATCTAAGTGAACAAGTGTTATATTCGGGTTATTTGAAAGGCTTTCATCAACATTTTTAGGAATCGACAAATCTAAAACCAAAATCGGTTTTTGAGGATTCAAGTTTTCGGGAGTAATTGTTGGTTTGTCTGCTCCGGTTGCTACTACCAAAATATCTGTATTTTGCAGCTCGGTCGAAATTTGGTCGTATTCTTTTACAATCAGGTTGAGTTTTCCAGCAATTTTGTCGGCTTTTTCTCGAGTTCTGTTTATGAGTGTAATGTGTTGATTTTTGGTGTGTTTAACCAAATTCTCACAAGTATTTCTTCCTATTTTACCGGTTCCGAAAAGCAAAATATTTTTAGATGAAATATCGCTAACGGTACTCATAATATACTGTACTGATGCAAACGAAACCGAAGTGGCTCCCGAACTCAACCGAGTTTCGTTTTTAATTCTTTTACTTGCCTGAATTACCGAATTCACAAGGCGTTCGGTATAAGCATTCGAGAGTTCATTTACTTTGGACTCCACAAAACCTGATTTAATTTGCCCTACAATTTCGAAATCTCCCAAAATCTGACTATCTAATCCGGTTCCAACTCTGAAAATATGATTGATGGCCTCGTGATTTTTATACACATAACCTACCTTTTGGAAATCATCAATCGTACCTAAACTGTTGTCGCAAAGGAGTTTTATAAGTTCAAATGGATGATTGGCATAACCATAAATTTCGGTTCGGTTACAAGTAGAAATTACCAAAACACCTTGAAGATTTTTTTCTTTTGCCTGTAATAAAACCGTATTTTTGGTAACCGTGTTCAGGCTGAATTTACCTCTGGTTTCAGCATCTGCTTTCAGATAACTCAATCCGATACAGTAAAAAGTCAGGTGTTTGCTCATATTTTTTTATTTTCAGCTACAAAGAATTTTTACAACATTTAGTACAACGTAGATAATTCTTTAATCTGTAACAAAAACTCAAATGCAAAAATAGGACTAACCTTTGTATAAAAGTAACGCTAAAAGTCCTTTTTTCGTCGTTTCAGGTTTTTTAGACATAATCTTGCTCCTAAAATAGTTGAATGTCGTACATTTGTAATAACATCAACGCTTGCAATGGTTTTTATATAGAATGGTTCTAAATAACAAGATTGCTATTTTGACAAAAATACAAATAAAAAAATATCGCTATGAGTCCTTTTGACGAAATTAATATAGAAGATGATTTTATGGTTTTCCGCTTTTTGAATAACGAGTTGAAACCGTTTAGTTTTCAGAAACTTATCAACTCTGATTTAATACAATTTCATTTCGGAATCAAAGGCAAAGCAAGTTTTATTTTTAATGAAGGAAGGTATATACTTCCCTTACAGGAGTCTTCTTCGCTTTTGCTTTATAATCCTCAAAAAACGCTGCCTGTCAATTTGGAGATTGAACCGAATTCGCAAGTAATTTCACTTTTTATTCCTATCAAAAAATTTCACGGACTTTTCTCAGAACAAGCCGATTATATCCCGTTTTTGAGTAAAGAAAACGAACAAAAGAAATATTATAAAGAAGAAAACATTTCGTCTTCGATGATGATTGTACTGAATCAGATGCTGAATTACGATTCGAATTCGCCTGTAAAAAAGCTTTATATCAAAGGAAAGACTTACGAATTATTGAGTTTGTATTTTAACAAAAACGAAGGAACAGATATCGAGCAATGTCCGTTTTTGGCCGATGAAGAAAATGTGTTGAAAATCCGAAAAGCCAAAGACATCGTCATTGGCAATATGGCAGAGCCTCCTGGATTACAAGAATTAGCCGATCAGGTGAGCATTTCGCTCAAAAAACTAAAAATGGGCTTTAAACAAATTTACGGAGACAGTGTATATAGCTTTTTACTGGATTACAAACTTGAATATGCCCGAAAATTGTTAGATTCCGGTTCGTACAACGTAAACGAAGTCGGACTGAAAATCGGATACAGCACTTCGAGCCATTTTATTGCTGCTTTTAAAAAGAAATTCGGAATTACGCCTAAAAAATACCTGATGTCGATTGATGTTGATGCTTAAAAATAGTGGCTTTTCAACCTTTGGCTGATTTTTTGTGTCTTTATGAAAAAGATAGTTTATTTACCTATTACCCGATTAAAAAAGAATTCCGCTACAAAAAGCTCGGAAATTTTCAAGGAAACTTTGCCCGATTTGAACTACCCAACGGACAAAAAGGCTGGCTCGATTTACAAGGAAATGAATATTTAGATGAATAAAGTGTTTATTTCATTGAGCAATTTTAAGATAGTTTTGCTTTTTACAATTAACAATAATTACTTTAAACTGTTTTTTGTAATTAACAATTTTATATCTTTGCCTTGTAAATTGAATTACAATGGAAGAATTACAGTTTGAATTTCAACAAAAGATATCGCAATTATCACTGATTTTTCAGCGATACCTCATTAATGCGATTGATTTAAAAAACCGATTGATTGCCATAAAAGGAGCAAGAGGTTCGGGAAAAACAACCTTACTTTTGCAGATTGCCAAACAAAAATTAGATACAGACAAAACTTTGTATGTCAGTTTAGACCATATTTATTTTTTTGAAAACAAATTATACTATTTAGCCAAAGAATTTTCGGATAACGGAGGCGAAAACCTGTTGTTGGATGAAGTTCATAAATACCCGAACTGGTCAAGAGAAATAAAACTGATTTATGACAACTTTCCGTCATTAAAGGTAATTTTTACTTCTTCGTCAATGTTGGAAATATACAAAGCAGAATCCGATTTAAGCCGAAGAGCCGTAGCTTACAATCTTAAAGAGTTGTCTTTTAGAGAATTTATCGCTTTGGAAACAGGAATCGAATTGCCTGTAAAATCATTTGAAGATATTTTACAGAACCACAACCAAATTGCAACCGATTTGCTCCAAAAAATAAAACCATTAGCCTTGTTTTCCAAATATCTGAAAATGGGTGCTTATCCGTATTTTAAAGAAAACGAATCCGAATACAATCAAAAACTACTCAATACCATTAATTTAATCATAGAAATCGACATTAATGCAGTAGAAGATTTGAATTATGAAACCTTGGTTAAGCTGAAAAAGTTACTGATTTCTATTGCTTCAAGTGCTCCATTTACTCCGAATATTACTAAATTGAGCGAAAAAGTTGGAGTTTCAAGAAATACGTTGGTTCAGGCAATTAAAATTTTAGACCGAGCAGGATTGGTCAATCAACTATACAAAGACACATCAGGAATTGGTGTTTTGACAAAGCCCGAAAAGCTGTTTTTGAATAATACCAATTTGATGTACGTTTTGGCAAAAGAGAACACAAACATCGGAAATGTCAGAGAAACTTTTTTTCTGAATCAATTCAAAGGGCTAAAAGAAATCAACCTTTCGGAGGAATCAGATTTTATTATTGATAAAAAATATACCTTTGAAATTGGAGGGAAAAATAAATCCAAAAAACAAATTACCAATTTAGAAAACGCTTTTATCGCAAAAGACAGTATCGAAATAGGCTTTGGAAATAATATTCCTGTCTGGTTGTTTGGATTTATGTATTAAAAAAGAAAAGAGAAATGTAAAGACATATCGCTGTTAGACCAGGTGCTTTTCAAAGAGCTTTTTTGCTTTTTTCTTTGTTACTTCTTTTTTGTATGCATCTTTATGTTCAATATAAAAGATAGGAGCATTCTTACATTTCCCTTGACATTTCATCTTTTCTAAAGCAATACACAAACCCGATGTTTCTATCAAATCTTTCAGGCAGCTTTTTGCCTCTTTGTTGTATTTGCAACACTTTTTTCCGTCGCAGAAATAAACAACTTTGTCTTTATTTTTCATCAGAGCCTCTTCCTAATTTTTGAACGCAACAAAGTTATATATTTTTTTTAATTATTCTAAATAAGAATTATCTTTGCAGGACATTTATTAATTCAAATTAAATTATTACATTATGAATATTCAGGATAAAGTAGAAAAAGCCCAAAAAAAAAACAAACCTCTTCAGCCTAAGGTAAAAGAACTTATGGCAAGGTGCAAATCTGTTATTTTGGCTACCATTGATTCGGAGGGAATTCCTAATTCGAGCTATGTTCCGCACGTTGTGATAGACAACAAATTATATGTTTTGGTCTCGTTTATGGCTCGTCATACCAAAAATTTAAGAGATATAAAAAAGGTTTCTGTAATGTTTATCGAAGATGAAGCAGATACAAAGCAAATCTATGCTCGTGAGCGATTAACCATTGACGGAACAACGAGTCAAATCGAAAGAGGTACTGAAATGTGGAGCAGAGCTGTAACAGGACTTACTGAATCTCACGGAAAAATCCTTGATATTCTCACAGGAATGGACGACTTTATTATGATAGAAATCACTCCTCTAAAAGGGGCTTACGTAAACGGTTTCGGAAGTGCTTATTTTGTGGATACAAATTTTGAGGTCATAAACCACAGAAACGACATAAATCATACCGTTCGAAAAGAAGAAGCCTAAGTTAAGGTCATTATATGAAACCGGAAGTGTAAACTTTCGGTTTTATTATTCTTACAAATTAAAACCTATTTTGCCAAAGATTAAAAATCTTACTTCTGATTTTCTTCCATCTATAACTTCGGATAAATTCAGCCTGTTGGGGAGTTACTAAAAGTGGTTTTTTGTCGCCTTTCGCCTTAAAGAATCCTTTCAAATAGTCCACAAAAAGCAATGGTTTTTTTTTCTTAAAAGCCAGTTTTAGAGAAGCTAATAAAGTAATCCAAAACCCGTATCCTAATCTATAAAAAGCTTCGCCTTGCTTATGTATAGATTTTTTGTTGTATTCAGACCCCGTTGGTTTTAGGTGTTTTACCTCAAGTGAGGTATCTACAACAATTTCCCAGCCAAAGTACCTTGACAAAAGTTCATCAACCGTATCCCAACCCATTTCGGTTTTGAGTTTTCCTATTTCCAAAAAACACTCTTTTCGGTACGATTTAAAAGCACCTCTGATATGGTCATTATCTGTCAGATTTTCAAAAATCCAATTGCCATTTTTTTCGATAAAAGCTCTCCCTCCTGCCATTCCTACTTTTGGATTTTCAGAAAAAATTCGAGCAATACGTTCAAAATAATTTTCAGGCAAAATCAAATCTGCATCTAACTTTACGATAAAATCATAGTTCTCATCAAGCACTTCTAAACCTTGATTAAAAGCATTTATCACTTTTGACCCTGGTAAATGAATTTGGGTGGAATTGGTGTTTACTAAAGAAATGAAATCATTCTTTTCGGCAAATTCTTTGACTATTGCAGCTGTATTATCTGTAGAATTATCGTTGACCACTACTACATTTTGAGGTAAAAGCGTTTGCTTTAGAATTGAATCCAAAGTTAAACCGATGTTTCTCTGTTCGTTATAAGCAGGAATTACGATGTAATAAATCATTTATTTTTGCTTTTCAGCATATACAATATAATATCTCGGAGTAAATTTTCGGAGCATCGGACGAATTCCTATTTTATTAGTAGGATTAGTCCACTTGGCTCTATCGATGATTTTCCATCCTGTTTTTTCTAAAAGCCAATCGAGTTGCCAATCTTCGAATTCGTGATAGTGCCTGTCCCACATATCCGTTTTGCTTCGATAAGCCGGGCTAAACCACAAGCGAAGCGGAACCGAAACCACCAATTTGTCTGATTTTATTTCCTTTAGTACCGAATACGGATTCAACAAATGCTCCAAGATTTCGAAGGCTGTAACTACAGAATAATCTTCATTTTTCAGAGCAGAAAAATCTTCGTCTAAATCTTCTCCTTTGGTATTAACAACCTGATAACCTTCAGTTTTTAATAGGTTAGAAAAAGGATT
>Ga0209075_1002291_pt1 | contig 17012 bp, 14 predicted proteins | sample Stecom2011_FD_187523 | JGI IMG/M metagenome (GOLD analysis project Ga0209075, IMG submission 187523) | Agricultural soil microbial communities from Utah to study Nitrogen management - Steer compost 2011 (SPAdes) (version 2) | ecosystem: Environmental > Terrestrial > Soil > Agricultural land...
TTTGCTTGTGGTGGACGAAGATGTTCCGGGTGGAGCATCGGCTTATATCCTACAACAAATCGTAGAAGAGCAAAACGCTTATCAATACTTAGACAGCAAACCGCAAACACTGACTTCTAAAGCCCACAGACCGGCATACGGAACCGATGGAGATTACTTCTCTAAACCTTCTTCAGAAGATGTGTTTGAAAAAGTATATGCAATTATGAACGAAGCGAATCCGACAAAATATCCGGATTTGTATTAATTCCGAATTACATCCTAAAAAACAAAAAATCCTGATAAATAGGTTATCAGGATTTTTTATTGACGATAATTTAGAATGGTTAACCATATAAAAAATCCCACTCTTTAGAAATGGGATTTTTCATTTTATAATTAAGAAAATTATGTACGGTCTTGGCAATAGAAAATATAATGTAGTAATCAGTCTGTTGACTTCTTATTCTTGCTCAGCTTTCTTTTTAGCTTTACGTTCTTTTAAAAGTTCTATTGATGTTCCTGTTACCCAATAAAAAGCAAATCCTGCTAAGAAGAGTAACAACCAAAAACCCATTGTAAAAATGGTTAGAAACAATAAAAAGCCTAAATATTGTTGAAAGTCAAACATAACTGTATCTATTTTTTGTTCTTGAAAGCACAAAGGTAAAAAAAAATCTTTTATTTCCCATCACTATAAATGATTTTTTTATACAAATATTTAGGTGTTTCTCTTCAACAATTAACAGTAAAAATTTCGGTAGCTCTTTTGGGTTTTATACTTTTATAGACCTAATTTTATTTTTATGGATTATTCTCAAAAAATGCTTAGAGACGATGCTCTCAAAGGAAAAGTAATTGTGGTAACAGGTGGAGGTAGCGGACTTGGAAAATCAATGACTAAATATTTTCTGGAGCTTGGTGCCCAAGTAGCAGTTACTTCAAGAGATTTAGAAAAACTTCAGACTACGGCTCAAGAATTGGAAAGCGAAACAGGAGGAAAATGCCTTGCCGTTCAGTGTGACGTTCGTCATTATGACCAAGTAGAAACCATGTTAGAGGAGGTTTTGAATGCCTTTGGCAAAGTAGACATACTACTCAACAATGCAGCCGGAAATTTTATTTCTCCAACCGAGAGATTATCTGCTAATGCCTTTGATACGATTATTGATATTGTATTGAAAGGAACCAAAAATTGTACACTGGCTTTCGGAAAGCATTGGATTAGCACGAAACAACAAAACACAAATATTCTGAATATCGTCACGACTTATGCTTGGACCGGTTCTGCTTATGTGGTGCCAAGTGCTGCGGCCAAAGCGGGAGTTTTAGCGATGACTCGAAGCTTGGCTGTGGAATGGGCAAAATATGGAATCAGAACCAATGCTATTGCCCCAGGTCCTTTCCCTACTAAAGGGGCGTGGGACAGGCTACTTCCGGGTGATCTAAAAGATAAATTTGATTTGGCTCAGAAAGTTCCTCTTAAAAGAGTAGGTAATCATCAGGAATTAGCTAATTTGGCAGCGTATTTGGTTTCTGACTTTTCAGCTTACATCAACGGAGAAGTCATCACTATTGACGGTGGAGAATGGTTAAAAGGAGCCGGGGAATTTAATATACTCGAAGCGATTCCAGAAGAAATGTGGGATATGCTGGAGGCTATGATAAAAGCCAAAAAGAATAAATAAGTTTATCTATTCCAGATCTCCCAAGCTTTTTCGGCTTGGTACATCAGCATTTGATATCCGTTTTGAATAGTGGCCCCCTGCTGTTTTGCCTTTCGAAGAAAAGCTGTTTCAGCAGGGTTATATATTAAATCAAATGCCAAGTGTTGGTCTGTAAAATAGTCATAATTAAGCTCCGGACATTGCTCCGTGTTTGGAGAGGTCCCTAGCGGTGTGCAGTTTATCACTATCGTATATTCTTGCATCACTTCTTGAGAGATAGCATCATACGATAATTGATTTTCTATGGGGTTTCGGGAAACAATTTTATACTCTAAACCCAATTTTTCTAAAACATAAATCACAGCTCTTGAAGCTCCTCCTGTCCCGAGTACTAAAGCTTTTTTGTGATGTGGTTTCAAAAGTGGTTTTAAAGACTTTTTAAAACCATATACATCGGTATTATAACCTTTTAATTTCCCTTTTTTTGTAACTTTTATCGTATTTACGGCTCCTACTTCTTCTGCTTTGCGAGAGAGTTTATCAAGATAAGGGATGATTTCTTGTTTATACGGAATCGTGACATTCAGACCTTTCAAGTCTTTGTGTTTTTTCAGGATTTGAAGAAAGTAAGTAATCTCAGGAATATCAAAATTCTTATACAGAGCATCTGTAATACTTTCTTTTTGAAATTTTTCTGAAAAATAAGCTACCGAAAACGAATAGTTGATGTTTTTACCTATTAGCCCAAAAATCCTCATATTATTACAACCATCCTTTTTTATTCTCGCCTAAACTTTTAAAGTTCCTCTTAATAACTCGTTGTACGTCTCTTCTCTTAAAAACCTTCGGGAATAAATCTTCTAGAATTCCGCAGTCAAGCTCGCTTTCGCTCAACCATATAGAGCGAATCAGGTGATATTTACCGGTAACTATATTGTCTTTGCTCCCCATAGTAAAATACAATCCGGCCAAGCGATAGCCTATCTGAATGTTGTATTCATAAAAATTATTTGACTCTAATAACAACTGAGCTGCTGCTTCGTAGTTTTTGAGTTCCGTATAAATATCGGCCAAAGCAAGAATAGTGTTTAGCTCATAATCGCCATGCTCCATGGCTTTTTCGTAGCCTGTCAGCGCCTCGTTAATGTCTCCGAGTTCTTCATTGATTTGAGCATACTTTTTCCAATACTGATAATTTTCTTTATCCGTATCTAGAGCTTTTCCACAATAATGTAGTGCCTTTTGGTAGTTTTTGTCTTCGATATGCAGGTTAATAATCGAAAGCCACGCCTTATCCAACAAAGGGTCTTCTTGAACGGCTTTGTAATAATATTGCACAGCCATTTCTTTGTTGTCCATTTTGTGATAACATCTTCCGATTCGATGTAATGCAAATGAAGTCGGGTCATCGAGCTCAATGGTGTAATTATAGCAAGCAATAGCCTCTTCATATCTTTTGAGATGCTCCAATGATTTTGCTTTCTCTAAATATGCTCCTAGAAAATACTCATCAATTACGATAGCATATTCAAAAGCTCTGATAGCTTGTTCGTATTCTTTCAGTTCATAGTGTTGCACGCCAAGTTGATGCCAAGCCACCTCGCTATACGGATTTTCGTCTATAAACCAATTGAGGAATTCTATAGCCTCTCTGTGTTGTTCCAAAAAGTCAAAACAATACACTACGTTATAGAGCGTAGAATAATCTTGCGGGTCTTCTTCTAAGCATTTGATAAAGTTATCTTTTGCTTTTTCGAACTCGTCCATAAAAAGATATTCCATACCGAGAAATGAATATATCTCGGCTGTATCTTCAGCGGCATATTCTAAGGCTTGGGTTAAGAATTCTACAGCCTTATGATGTGCTCCTCTTTTTGAACACACATTAGCTCTAAGTATATATATATCTTCGTTTGTAGGTTCTATCAACTCCAATTCATCCAACAATTCGTCTGCCTTATCAAGTTTATTGTCATAAATCAATATTTCGACTTGCACCAACTTCAATTCTGTTGAATGCGGATGTTGCTCTAATCCAAGCTTTAATGCCTGTTTTGCCATGTTACTTTTTCCCGTATCCAAATAATAGAGAATGATATTCTCAAACTCTTCTGAATCAAAGAAAAAAACTTTATTCGTCTTGAGCATCGCTTCAAAACGAGTGAGAGACAACTCATAGTTATCTTCTTCTTCTTGATTCCAATTCATAAGCAAAAAAGGTTTTTATACTTTTATAAAAGTACAGGTTTTTAAAAGCGTTTTGCGAGCAAAAACAAAGTTGTTTTAAACAATTTAATCAACAAAAACAACCTTTTAAACCACTACAAAACAAGGTCTTACAATTCAAACAACAAGGTTAAGAAAATACTGTTAACCTTCGCATCGAGTTTAGGAGCTTCTACTAATCCTGTATTGAAAAAACTTTGGTTATATTCTCTTTTTGCAGAAGAATAAGCCAAATCTACTTTTGTAGCTCCAAAATTATACCCTAAACCAAGGGAATATTGTCGCAAGTCACCTATAATATTTGTGTTTTTATAAGGACTTTCTTCATAAGTATATCCTCCTCTGAATCTCCAGTTTTTTACTCTCCATTCCGTTCCTAATCTAAGTTCAGAGGCGACACTTAAAACCTCAGACATATATTCGTTTTGTGAAATAAAATATGGGTCGTCTGATGGCTTTAACTTTGCTGTAGAGTAGTCTTTTATACCGTAATCTACAGACACTAATCCTTTACTTCCAAATACGTAAGCTCCACCTATTGTATACTTCATAGGCGTTTGAACTTTATATTCCGGATAAACATTGATGATTCCATCGTTAAAATAGGCCGGAGTAGTGGTGGATTCTCTAACCGTTCTTAATGACTGGCGAGTTTCATCAAACAATCTATACCAAGTAGGCGATTCAAAACTCAGCCCTAGGCGAAGTTCCTTAGTTAGTTTAGCAATACCTCCTAATTGAAACGAAAATCCGGAACCATATGTATACAATTCATTTCTGAATCTAACCTCTCTTATAGTTTCCCCGCTGGTATTAGACGGGTTGTCGTTCGTTTCATAAAAAGTATGGACGGTATTATAATCAACAAAATGAGCATTCAGATTCAAGCCAAAATAAAAGCGATCATCATACTGAGTAGCTATATTAAACCCTAACTTTCCGTTGTATCCTTTTGAACTTACATAACTTGACTGTTCATAAGTTCCAGCGGGAATATTAGAGTAATAGGCCGTGTTATTCGGGGAGTTCTGAACCGCTTCTAATATATATGTATCATATCCTAAAAAGGCATTCTGATATCGACTCCCGAAGTTTTCACCTAAGTACATATAGAGCTGTCCTGCTGTTTCGTTCGGAAGGGTTTGCAAGTTTTCTAGAGCTACCCCATTGGCTTGATTCAAAAAGAAATCTCCGATGGAATGATATGGATTCACGCCAGCAGCAAGAGTGTTATTGGTAAAGTTATTCTGAATATCATAGTTAATTCCCAACGTAAACTTCTGCCAAGGACTTGCGTGGTCATCGTTATAGAAAACAAATACTGCCCCTGCCTGATTCAAATCAAACACTGTCTCTTTAGAATCCCTATACGTATTAAAAAAACTAGATTCGTTTTTCTTGTTATAGTTAGAAAGTGTTACTCCAAACTGATTGTTATTAAATACAGCCGAGCTGGCAGGGTTGATAGAAATAGCTGACAAATCACCCCCTAAGGCAGTAAAAGCCCCACCCATAGCTCTAAAACGAGCTGTTCCGTTAATATTGGATTGAGAATAGCGCAACACATCGGATATATCTTGAGCCGAAGCTCCTAAAGCTATTCCGAGCGCAGACAAAAGGATATACTTTTTCATGGTTTAATTTTTTAAATCTTAAAAATGTGGGAAGTAAAAGTCATAGGATTCTGATTATCTTCTTCCTCCTCCTGACGAACGCCCTCCTCCGGATGAACCTCCTGACGAACGCCCAGAGCCAAAGCTTCCACTTCCATAAGAAGAATTTCGGCTGGAGCCTGAACCAGAGTTTATATTTCTGGTTCTATTTGAATCTGAATTTCTGTTATTGTTAATTGTCCCTCTATCGTTCTGATTGATATTGGTGTTTCTACCCGTATTGATCGTTCCTCTAGTGTTGCTATTATTGCCTCGGTTTGTATTAATGGTCGAGTTTCTAGTACCTGTATTTAAGTTTCGGTTATCAAAACGACTACTACGAGTGGTGTTCAATTGATTGTTTCTGGTACTATTAGTTTGAACTTCTCGTCCTCTTACTTCATAAGTACTTCTTCTCGTATTCATTACATTTCTTGTATTCCCTCTATAATCAGAGCGAGTACCATATGATCGAGGACCGTTATTATAGACTACATTGTAATAATGATATCCGTAATACGGATAATATCCATAACAATAAGGGTAACCCCAACCATAGTAACCCCAACCGAAGCCCCAATTCCAGCTCAAATAGTAGCTGGGATAATACCAAGACGACCAGCCCCAATAGGGTCTCCAACCCCAATAAGAACCATACCAGCCGTTCCAACCCCAATAAGAACCTCCGTAAATATTTACCGTTACATCACTAGTTTGGTTACCCCACCCGGCATAACCGCTGGAATAAGAACCATCTCCGTAATATGTATCTACATCAGTAAAGATTCCTATAGGTTCTCCGTTATCTTGCATGTAATCTATATCTTGGAATTGACTAAAATAGCTGCTTTGCACAGGTTGTGTTTCTTTGACTTCCGGAAGTTCTGTACGTTGAGCCGTATTACTTCGACCAGAATAAATGCCGTCATTGTCATAATACGAACTATTAGTGTATGAACCACAGGAAACCATCAAAACTCCTAGTGTTAAGGATAGCACCACAAAGGCTATTTTTGATTTGATAAAGCATAAAGTTTTCATATCGTTAGGGGTTTTAATCGGTTTAAATCTGTCATAAATTCCTATAAATGAAAAGAAAGAAATATACCTATAACAAATTTAAACGGTTACTTATTGTTATACATCACAAAAATAGTTAGTTTTGCTGAACTTTTTTTGTAATTAACTTAACAACAACATTTGTGCCAAATACCCTCGTATATGAGCAAGAAACTTACCACTCGATCAGAAGATTATTCTAAATGGTATAACGAACTAATTGTAAAAGCCGATTTAGCTGAAAATTCAGCGGTTAGGGGCTGTATGGTTATCAAACCTTACGGTTATGCCATTTGGGAGAAAATGCAAGCTCAACTCGACAAGATGTTCAAAGAAACCGGACATCAAAATGCTTATTTTCCGCTTTTCATACCTAAAAGTATGTTTGAAGCTGAAGAGAAAAACGCAGAGGGTTTTGCCAAAGAATGTGCTATCGTAACTCACTACAGGCTCAAGACTGATGAGCAAAACAAAGGAAAGCTCATGGTTGACCCTAATGCTAAGCTAGAAGAAGAACTCATCGTGAGACCTACTAGTGAAGCTATTATTTGGAATACATATAGAGGATGGGTACAATCTCACCGAGATTTACCTTTGCTGATTAACCAATGGGCTAATGTAGTTCGTTGGGAGATGCGAACTCGACTTTTCTTGAGGACGGCTGAGTTCTTGTGGCAAGAAGGCCACACCGCTCACGCAACTCAAGAAGAAGCACTTGCCGAGACGAAAACCATGCTTGAAGTATATGCCGACTTCGTTGAAAATTTCATGGCTATTCCGGTTATAAAAGGCGTAAAAACCGAAAACGAACGTTTTGCCGGAGCAGTAGAAACATATTGTATCGAAGCCTTGATGCAAGACGGGAAAGCCCTTCAGACAGGAACTTCACACTTCTTAGGTCAAAATTTTGCCCAAGCATTTGATGTGAAATTCGCTAACAAAGAAGGTAAATTAGAATACGTATGGGGGACTTCATGGGGAGTTTCAACTCGTTTGATGGGTGCTTTAATAATGACTCACTCTGACGACAACGGATTGGTTTTACCTCCAAACTTGGCTCCTATCCAAGTGGTAATTGTCCCTATATTTAGAAGCGACGAAGAATTAGAGGCTATTTCTGCAGAAGCAGACAAACTGACGAAAGAACTTCGTAAACTAGGCATCTCTGTAAAATATGACGACAGAACCAATCAAAAACCGGGATTCAAATTCAACGAATACGAATTAAAAGGAGTTCCTGTTAGAATTGCTCTTGGTCCTAAAGATTTAGAAAACGGAACTTTCGAAGTGGCTCGAAGAGACACTTTGACCAAAGAAATTGTTGCTAAAGACCGAGTGGTAGCCCATATTCAAAACCTATTAAGCGAAATTCAAGACAATTTATTCAATAAAGCTTTACAATATCGTGATACTCATATCACAGAAGTTAACAATTTTGAAGAGTTTAAAGAAGTCTTAGAAAACAAAGGCGGGTTTATTTCGGCTCACTGGGATGGCACAACAGAAACCGAAGAAAAGATTAAAGAATTGACCAAAGCCACGATTCGCTGTATCCCTTTGACTCAAAAACAAGAAGAAGGAAACTGTGTCTTGACGGGAAAACCTTCTAAAGGAAGAGTGCTTTTTGCTAAGGCCTACTAAGTAGTTTTCGAGTGCAGAAAAGATTTTTAAAAAATTTTCACCAGAGGTATTGCAGATATAAAAAATAGTCGTATTTTTGCACTCGCTTAACTAAAGAACAATGGTCCGTTCGTCTAGGGGTTAGGACGCCAGGTTTTCATCCTGGTAACAGGGGTTCGATTCCCCTACGGACTACAACAAAGGCTGGCCCGTTCGTCTATCGGTTAGGACGCCAGGTTTTCATCCTGGTAAGAAGGGTTCGATTCCCTTACGGGCTACAAAAATTATTTTTTAAAGAAAAATTCATCAAAAGAAATGGCAAATCACAAGTCAGCTTTAAAAAGAATCAGAAGCAACGAAAAAAAGAGAGTGCTTAACAGATATCAGCATAAAACTACGCGTAATGCTATCAAAGCTTTGCGTCTAGCGACTGATAAAGCTGAAGCAGCAGAGAGACTACCTCTTGTTATCTCTATGATTGACAAACTTGCTAAAAAGAACGTGATTCACGATAATAAAGCGTCAAACCTAAAATCAAAACTTACAAGACACGTAGCTGCTCTGTAATCTTTGATAACCATCACCGCACTAACCTCTGACGAAAATCGTGAATGTTGGTTCGGGTCTTAAATTTTATAAAACTAAAGCGATGTCAAATTTAGTAAAATTCGTACAAGACGAGTTCGTAACAAAAAAAGATTTCCCTGATTTTGCAGCAGGTGATACTATTACAGTTTATTACGAAATTAAAGAGGGTGACAAAACTAGAACTCAGTTCTTTAAAGGAGTAGTTATCCAAAGAAGAGGATCAGGAGCGACTGAAACTTTCACTATTCGTAAAATGTCTGGTTCTGTAGGTGTTGAGCGTATCTTCCCTATCAATATGCCAGCTCTTCAAAAAATCGAAGTAAATCAAAAAGGTAAAGTTCGTAGAGCAAGAATCTTCTACTTCAGAGAACTTACTGGTAAAAAAGCAAAAATCAAAGAAAAAAGAAAATAATTCTTTATTTCTCTCGCATAGAAGTCCTTCAAAACCTTGTTTTGAAGGACTTTTCTTTTTTAGACCTATTCTAAAAATTAACAAAAGTTTAAATTACTTAGTTCGGTCAAAACCGAACTAACCTCCTATCTTTGCTGCTCGTAATTTTTATTAATCCATGCAGGCAGGAAATATACAAGAAAAAGAGGAATTGATAGAAATGCTTTCTATTCATTTTCAAAATTCCCACAACCTCTCTCCGCTCGGGGCCAAGATTTGGGCGGTTTTAATTATGGATAGAAACGAAGACGGCCTTACGTTTGAATATCTCGTAGAGCGTTTAGGTGCCAGCAAAAGTACTATATCTACTAATTTAAACGAATTACTCCAAAAGGAAATCATCTATTTTGAAACTCGAGAAGGAGACCGAAAAAAATACTTCAAAGCAGCTCCTTTTAGTCAGCGCTTTACCCGTATTTTAAAAAACATGGCTTTCGAAAAGCAACTCGTAGAAAAAATGATTGATTACAAAAGCAAAAATGCCTCTCAATGTGCTATGGAGCAATGTGCTATGGAAAATCTCAAGGCTTTCAAAACCCACTTAATCGAAATGGAAAGGCTAACTCAAAAAATCATAGCCGACCTACAAATCATAGAAAAGAAAAACATTTTAAAACTAAAAGCAAAACCCAACTATTATGAGCAATAAATCCTTTTTCAGTATAGCAAGTGCTATGCTTTTATTAGTTTCTTGTAAAGATGCTCCTCAACAACAAGCTCCGGGAGCGTTACCTTTTACGGTAAGTGAAGTACCTGTTAAAACCGTAATCGGTTATGACACTTATCCGGCGATGATTGAGGGTACAAACAATAGTGCCATCCGAGCAAAAGTTTCGGGTTATATCACCAAAGTTTTAGTTGACGAAGGTCAAAGGGTAAGAAAAGGCCAAATTCTTTTCACTCTCGAAACCCAAGCCATGAGTCAGGATGCAAGTGCTGCTCTAGCTAGTGTTCAGGCAGCGCAAGTTGAAGTGGATAGACTTATTCCGCTAGTTGAAAAAAACATTATCGGAAAAGTTCAACTCGAAACCGCCAAAGCAAGATTGGCTCAAGCTCAAAGTGCATACAACAGCATTCGTGCAAATATCGATTACGCGAACATCAGAAGTTCCATTGACGGTTATGTAGGGGCTATCAACTACAGAGAAGGAGCTTTAGTAAGTCCTAACGACCCTACTCCGCTCACCACAGTTTCTACTACAGAAGATGTTTATGTGTTCTTTGCGCTTAACGAGAGTGACTACATTAACTTCTTGAATAATACGGAGGGGAAAACTCGTGAGGAAAAGCTTAAAAACTTCCCTGAGGTAGAATTAGAGCTCATCAACGGAACGATTTATTCTGAAAAAGGTAAAATCGAAACCGTAACCGGACAAGTTGACAAAGCAACCGGAACCATAAAGTTCAGAGCTAAGTTTGCTAACCCGGCCGGAATCCTAGCCAACGGAAACAGCGGTAGCATCAGAATCCCAAAAATTTATAATGATGTAGTTGTAATTCCTGAATCTGCTACCTATGAGCAACAAGGTATCGACTATGTTTATAAAGTTAAAAACGATACAGCTTATGCTACGATTGTAGAAATCGAAGACCGTGTAAACAAATTAGCTATAGTAAAATCCGGAGTTGAAAAAGGCGATATCATCGTGGTAGAAGGTATTGTGAAACTCCGTAATCAAACTCCTATTCTTCCGAAAAAAGTCGATATGGACAGTTTGATCAATTCGGTAAAACCAACTTTTTAATTCGTTTCAGTTATGCTAAAAACCTTTATAGAAAGACCGGTATTATCTACCGTTATTTCAATCATTATAGTCATCTTAGGAGGTTTAGGAATTGCCGTTTTGCCTATTACGGAATATCCTGACATTGCTCCTACTACTATTCAGATTTCTGCCAACTATCCGGGAGCGAATGCTCAAACCATGTTGGAGAGTGTTATCATCCCGATAGAAGAGCAAGTAAACGGTGTAGAAGACATGGATTACATCACCTCTACCGGAACTAACAACGGTACGGCTACTATCAACGTAGTTTTCAAGCAAGGTGTAAACCCTGATATTGCGGCTGTTAACGTTCAGAACCGCGTAGCTAGGGCCACTCCGTTGTTGCCTGCAGAGGTAACGCGTTCCGGAGTTGTGGTTCAGAAACAGAACCAAAGTGCTTTGATGTTCGTTTCGTTTTATGACACCGACGGAAAATATGACCAAACTTTCATTCAAAACTATATCAACATCAATGTTGTACCTCAGTTAAAAAGGATAAACGGAGTTGGTGATGCCAGTGCTTTCGGACAGCGAAACTACTCGATGCGTATTTGGCTTGATCCTGTAAAAATGGCCAGTTATAGCCTAGTTCCTTCTGATGTTACAGCTGTTATCAACGAGCAAAGTTTGGAGGCAGCTGCCGGGCAATTAGGAGAAAACAATGCCGAGGCTTTTCAGTACGTAATTCGTTATAGTGGAAAATACAGAACTCAAGAGCAATACGAAAACATCGTTATCAAAGCTTTAGATAACGGGCAAATGCTATATCTGAAAGATGTAGCCAAGGTTGAAATGGGGTCTCAAAGTTACTCGGGAATTTCTCGTTTCAACGGGAGACCTGCTGCAGCAATGGCTGTGTATCAAACTCCGGGTTCAAATGCTCAAGAGATTATTACCAACCTGAAAAAGGAGTTGAAATCTATAGAAAGCAACATGCCGGAAGGGTTGAAATACACCGTGATGTTTGACACCAACCAGTTCTTGGAGGCTTCTATCTCTAAAGTGGTGAACACTCTTATTGAAGCATTCATCTTGGTATTCTTGGTGGTGTTTATATTCCTACAAGATTTCCGTTCGACTCTTATTCCACTTATTGCCGTTCCGGTATCTATCATTGGTACGTTCTTTTTCTTGAACCTATTCGGATTCTCGATTAACCTACTAACGCTATTCGCTTTGGTATTAGCCATCGGTATTGTAGTAGATGATGCCATTGTAGTGGTCGAGGCGGTTCATGCCAAAATGGAAAAGACTCATCTTTCGGGTAAAAAAGCGGCGATTAGCACTATGCATGACATTTCGGGGGCGATTGTGTCTATCACCTTGGTAATGGCTGCCGTATTCGTTCCGGTAACTTTTATTAAAGGAACCACAGGAGTATTTTACCAACAATTCGGTATCACGCTGATTGTTGCCATTGGTATTTCTGCTATTAATGCGCTTACCCTCTCTCCGGCTCTTTGTGCGTTGTTACTAAAACCACATAAAGAAGAAGAAAAAGGGAAAAAGAAAAACTTTATGAAGCGTTTCTTCTTCCACTTCAACCGTATTTTTGATGCCATGACCACTCGTTATACGAGAAGCTTCAAATTCTTGATTGCTCACAAATGGGTGACTTTTGCTATCCTTGGAGTGTGTGGAGTACTTATTTATTTTGCAAACAAAACCATGCCTACCGGATTCGTTCCTAGCGAAGACCGAGGTTTTATCATGGCGAATATCGAATTACCCCAAGGAGCAACCGGAGACCGTGTGGTAGCCTTCCAAGAGAAATTCAGACAACAGGCCATGCAAATTCCGGAAATCGAAGGAATCACTCTGGTGGCCGGATTCAGCTTCATTTCTGGTCAAGGTTCCAACTACGGGATGGGAATGATTCGTCTGAAACCTTTTGAACAACGTAAAGGCGAAGAATCATCTATTCAAACCGTAATCGGTAAGCTATTCGGAATTGCCTCACAACTTCCAGAAGGTAAGATGATTTTCTTCTCGCCTCCTAGTATTCCGGGATTCGGACAATCTTCGGGATTTGACTTGAAATTGCTAGACAAATCCGGAGGAGACTTGAAAGAATTTGATGGCGTAGCAAGACAATTTATCGGCGAGCTCATGAAACGTCCGGAAATTCAATATGCTCAAACTTCGTTCAACACTTCGTATGCGCAATACGAGATCGAATTGAACATCCCGAGAGCAAAACAATCCGGGGTTTCTGTTAACAGCATCTTCTCTGCCCTACAAGGATATATCGGAGGAATCTATGCAGCGGATTTCACACGTTACGGAAAACAATTCCGTGTGATGGTACAGGCTTTGCCAAAAGACAGGGCATCTCAAGAGGATTTGAATAAAATATTTGTACGAACCAATGAGGGCACCATGACTCCGATTACGCAATTTGTGAACTTGAAGCGAATCTATGGTCCGCAAACTGTAGACCGTTTTAACCTCTTTACTTCGGCTAGTATTTCGGGAGGAACCAATCCGGGGTACAGTTCCGGTGATGCGATTAAAGCGATTCAGGAAGTAAGTCAAAACAACCTTTCGACCAGCTACGGAATCGACTTTGCCGGGCTTTCGAGACAAGAGATCAATGCTGGTTCACAAACGGCAATCATCTTCGTGTTGTGTTTGGTGTTCGTATACTTCATCTTATCGGCTCAATACGAGAGTTATTTGTTGCCGCTTGCTGTAATTCTTTCGTTACCGGGCGGTATGATGGGCGCTTATTGGGCTCAGAAATTAGCAGGATTAGAGAACAACATTTATTTCCAAATCGCTCTGATTATGCTCGTCGGGCTCTTGGCTAAGAATGCGATTCTGATCGTAGAGTATGCTGTTCAGGGTAGAAGACGTGGGCAAACCATTGCGCTTTCGGCCATCTATGCGGCTAAGGCTCGTTTACGTCCGATTCTGATGACTTCGTTTGCCTTCATCTTAGGATTGATGCCATTGGTATTAGCAACCGGAGTAGGACAAGTAGGTAACCGTTCTATTGCTACCGGAGCCGCTTTCGGATTGCTTATCGGAACCATTATCGGAGTGTTTAATATTCCTGTATTGTATGTCGTTTTCCAATGGTTACAAGAAAAAGTAAAACCTATTGCTCCTAAAGCCGAAGGAAGCAAGCATACAGACGAAGTTTAGGAATTAGATTAATAATTTAGGAATATTCGATATTATGAAACATCATTTAAAATATATACTGGTTGTAGGGAGTGCCTTAACTCTACAATCGTGTTTTGTGGCAAAAAATTACGACCGTCCGAATATAGACACAGCAGACTTATATCGTACAGAAGTGGTTGCCAAAGACACTACTTCTATGGCCGATATGCCTTGGCAAGAGCTCTTTACAGACCCGATCCTACAAGAGCATATTCAAAAAGGGTTAGAAAATAACTTCGACATCCGTACGGCTATCCAAAACATTGCTGCTTCTGAAGCCGCTTTGAAACAAAGAAAAGCGGGGTATTTACCTACTTTAGGGGTTACTGGTACTTGGACACACCAAGAAATTTCCGGGAACAGCCAGTTTGGTAGTATGTTCAGTAGCCTAGACCAATATCAATTGGCAGCTAACCTGTCTTGGGAGGCCGACATTTGGGGGAAAATTCGCAGCAACAAAAGAGCTGCGAATGCTCAGTTCCTACAAAGCGTAGCTGCCAATCAAGCAGTAAAAACTCAAGTGGTGGCTAATATTGCTTCGCTTTACTACCAGTTGTTGTCTCTTGATGCTCAATTGCAAATTGCAGAGCAAACCTTAATCAACAGAAATCGCAGCATCGAGACGATTGTGGCTTTGAAAGAGGCAGGTCAAGTGAACGAAGTTGCCGTGAAGCAAACCGAAGCTCAAAAGTATGCTACGGAGCTTATCATCGAGGATTTAAAATACAACATTGAGATTTTGGAAAACACTATGAGCATTCTTCTTGGAGAAAGTCCTAAGAAAATTGCTCGCAGCAGTTTTGATGCTCAAGTGTTGAATCCTGAAATTGATTTGGGTGTTCCTGCCTTGTTGCTATCTAACCGTCCGGATGTAATTGCTGCGGAATACGGTTTGGTGAATGCCTTTGAACTTACGAATGTAGCTCGTAGCAACTTCTACCCTAGCCTTACGATTACGGCTTCGTCAGGATTTCAGAGTTTAGAGCTTTCGGAATTAATCAATGCGAATTCGTTTTTCGCCAATATCGTAACCGGACTTACTCAACCTATTTTCAATCAAAGACAACTTCGCACTCAAAAGGAAATCGCTTTATCAAACCAAGAAAAAGCGCTTATAGCATTCGAAAGAGCTTTGAAAACAGCAGGCAAAGAAGTCTCTGATGCTTTGGCGAATTACGAGAACGAAACCAAAAAACTAACTATCAGAACCCAACAAGTGGATGCGCTGAAAAAAGCTTCAGAATATTCAGAAGAGTTGTTGAACTATGGATTGGCCACTTATTTAGAAGTGCTTACTGCCAAAGACAATGCGCTTAGCTCAGAACTTAGCTTGGTAGACAACAAATTCAAACAAATGAATGCTATCATCACGCTTTACAGAGCTTTGGGAGGCGGTTGGAAATAAAACCTCAATCTTTTGATAGAATGAATATACAAGGTCGGTTGTGCAAATCGACCTTTGTTTTTTTCCACTCCGAAACTTTTTTGGTTTGAATGAATTCCGTTTCTAAGGTAATATCTGCAGCAATACAAAGCAACGTATGGGGTTGCAGGATTTGAAGCAAATCTTCAAAAAGCTTATTGTTGCGATAAGGCGTTTCGATAAATATTTGGGATTGGTTTTTCTCTGAAGCGAGTCTTTCGAAATACTTCAAAGCATTTTTCTTTTCTTGTTTGTCTATCGGAAGGTAACCATTAAAGGCAAAACTTTGTCCGTTGAAGCCCGAACCCATCATTGCCATCAAAATAGACGAAGGCCCAACCATCGGCACGACTTGAATGCCTTTTTGATGAGCGATTTTAACTATAGCTGCTCCAGGGTCTGCAATGGCGGGGCAGCCTGCTTCAGACATCAACCCTACGTTGATTCCTTCCAAGCAAGGCTGTAACATCTCTGAGAATTCTTTGCTATCGGTATGTTTATTCAACAAACGGATTTTAAGCTCTGGTTGTTTTTTTTCAGGGAGAATTTTCTTGATGTGTCGTCGAGCGGTTTTCTCGTTTTCGACTATGTAATGGTCTATCATTTCGATAGTTTTGGCTACACTTTCGGGCAACACATCTTTGGGGTTGCTCTCTTCTCCCATCATTACGGGAATCAAATATAATTTTCCTAAAACCTTGCTTTTCATAGGTCAAAAGTAGGCATTTTTCCGTAATTTTGTAGTCAATTTTTACCCTTTAAAAATTCTTTAAAATGAGACACAGAAGACTACGAGTAAATCAATCTGTTAGAGATTTAGTCAGAGAATCACACTTAAGTGTAAACGATTTTATAGTTCCGCTTTTTGTAACCGAAGGCTCAAATATAAAAGAAGAAATTTCGTCTATGCCTAACTACTTTAGGCTAAGTATAGACAATCTGGAAAAAGAAGTAAAAGAGTTGTGGGATTTAGGCCTAAAATCTGTCCTGCTTTTCGTAAAAGTTCCCGACAACTTAAAAGACAATGCCGGTACTGAGGCTTTGAATCCTGACGGACTTATGCAAAGAGCTATCAAAGCGGTGAAAAAAGCCGTTCCGGAAATGGTGGTTATGACTGATGTGGCTCTTGACCCCTATTCAAGTTTCGGACATGACGGAATTGTTGAAAACGGAGAAATCATAAACGACAAAACTGTTGAAGTATTAGCCAAAATGAGTCTTTCTCATGCTCAAGCGGGTGCTGATTTTGTGGCCCCGAGTGATATGATGGACGGAAGAATCAAAGCCATTAGAGCTATTTTGGAGGCAAACAACTTCCCGAATGTCGGAATTATGAGTTATAGTGCTAAATATGCTTCTGCTTTCTACGGACCTTTCCGTGATGCTTTGGATTCTGCTCCCGGATTCGGAGAT
>Ga0209075_1002293_pt1 | contig 17007 bp, 13 predicted proteins | sample Stecom2011_FD_187523 | JGI IMG/M metagenome (GOLD analysis project Ga0209075, IMG submission 187523) | Agricultural soil microbial communities from Utah to study Nitrogen management - Steer compost 2011 (SPAdes) (version 2) | ecosystem: Environmental > Terrestrial > Soil > Agricultural land...
ACGACCTCGGTCGAGACGAACTTCGCCTCGGGGAACTTCTCCACATCGAAGAAATCCGCGGATTTAAGGTGCTCGGTCAACTTCTCGTCGTCGGAGAAGATGCTCGCCGCGTCGACGGTGAATTCCAGCTTCTGGACCTTTCCGTCCTTCGCGGAGATTTTGCCCTCCCACTTATTAAAGCCGCCGGTATGATCTCCGGTGACCTTGGCGCCCACCCAGCCGATGGAGGATTCGGCGACGTTGACCGTGTAGACCTCAAGGGCTTCGTCGGTCTTGGCCGTGCCGGCCTCATCGGCGGCTTCCCCGCTCTTCTCGACCACAGGCTCATTGACCTCGGCGGCCACCTTATTGTCGATCTCGCTTTTGCAACCGGCGCTTATCGCCAGAATTGCGGACAGCAGAATTAGCAAAAATGTCTTGGACATAGGTTCCTCGTGTGTGGATTCAAATTAATGGATTTGTGCGCTGCATTCTTACGCGCCTCGGGCTTCATCCGGTTGCTCGGACGAAACAGCGGACTCAACTACCATGCACCGGATTTAAGAACTAGTGCAGCGATCTGGAAACACGAGAGTAGTCTCGGCGAGGATTGCTGCACTAGATCTGCACTAGATCACTGCGAGAATTCGTCGAACTTCCGACCGCCTCGGAATGGCTGCGCAACTTATCGAGCACCTGTTGCAGGGCGGCCAGTTCGACCGGCTTGGTCAGATGGACGTCAAAGCCCGCTTCCCGGCTCTGGGTCCTGTCTTCGGGCCGGCTATAACCACTCAAGGCGATCAGGCCAACGTCTGCGTGCACCGGGTCGTCGCGCAGTGCACGCGCGATATCAAACCCGGTGACCGCCCCGGGCAGACCGAGATCGCAGATGACCACATCCGGCTTGCATTCGTGCACGCAAACCAGCCCCGCCTCGCCCGAGCTGGCCACCTCGACCTCGTGCCCGTGTAAGCCGAACCACTGACCTAGCATATGGGAGAGGTCTTCGTTGTCTTCAATCATCACGATGCGCAAGACATCGACTTCCTCATCATCTTGCATTGGCGAGGGAGCGTGTGCCGCCTGTGAGCGAGGAAGGCGCACCGTAAACGTCGCCCCCTGGCCCTTTCCTGCGCTATACGCCTGAATCGTGCCGCCGTGCAGCTCAACGAGTCCGCGAGCAAGCGCGAGCCCCAATCCCAGCCCGCCGTGCGAGCGCGAAAGGTCTTGCTCCCCCTGGCGTAACGCCTCGAAAAGATGCTCGCCATTCCCGCGCGCAAAGCCCGTGCCCGTATCGGCAATAACCACCTCAACCTGCCCATCCAGCGCTTTTGCCGATACACTTATGCGCCCGCCTTTGGGCGTAAATTTCAGCGCATTCTCAATCAAATTGCCGAAAATCTGGGACAGACGTGTCGCGTCGCCCTGCACGCAAATCGGTTCGTCGCCGACCTCTAAACGAAGCGCGATCCCCTCGCCCTCGGCCTTTCGCGCCCCGCCGGCAATGGCATCCTTGAGCACCCGAATCAGGTCGACCTGAGCCTTCTCGACGGCCAGCTTGCCGCTGGTAATCCGCGAGACGTCAAGCAGCCCGTCGAGCAACCGCGCCATATGATGGGTCTGGCGCTCAAGAATCGCGACGGCCTGCGCGGCAAGCTCCGGATTCTTCGCGCCTCCCAACTTGATGACCTCGCCCGCGCTTTGGATGGCGGCCAGCGGATTCCTCAGTTCATGGCCCAACATGGCCAGATATTCGTCTTTGCGGATATTGGCCTCCAGCACCGCAGCGTCGGCGCGCTTGCGCTCGCGGATATCGCGGGCGATCTTGGAGGCCGCCACGATGCGCCCGGAAGCATCTCGAATCGGCGAGATGGTCAGCGAGACGTCCACGGGGCGTCCATTCTTGGCCACCCGCACCGTCTCAAAATGATCGATGCGCTCGCCGCTGCGCAACTGGGTCAGGAATTCTCGCTCCTCGCCGCGTAGCTCAGGCGGAATAATCAGGTCGATCGACTGCCCAATGGCCTCCTCCGCGCTATAGCCGAAGATACGCTGGGCCGCGGCATTCCACGAAAGGATAACCCCGTCGAGTGTTTTACTGATAATCACGTCGTCGGAGCTCGACACGATCGACGCGAGCAGCGCACGCCCTTCGGCATGCGAGAGCATTTCGGCGAAACGCTCCAGGGTTCGTGGCATATAGTCGATCTCGGTGACCATATCGGCCGCCCCCGATTCAATCGCCCACATCAGCCCGCGCGTGCCGCGCTCATCGGGCGACTGAGCGATCGTCAACCCCCCGGCGTCGCTGATATCCCTGAATCCTTCGATCCCTTCGCCGTCCTGAGCACATAATATAATGCCCACTGTACGCGCGCCGAAAGTTTGGGCCACGCCCCCAAATAGCCGGTCGAGGCCGGGCGGATAAGTCTTCGGGGCGATGGGAATCCCAGTGGTCACCGCCGCCCCCTCAAAACTCACATCGGCTGCCGCATCGACCAGATAGATATGATCGCGCTGCAAAACGATATCGCCATCAACCGGCACGACCGTCATGGTGGTATGCTGGGCGAGCGATACGCGCAGACGGTCGGCCTGCTGCGGCTCAAAATGGCACCCAAATATGAACGCCATGCCCGTATCCAGGGGCAACCTCGCCACCAACCTTTCGAAATCCTCCAGTGAGCCTCTCGACGCACCGACACACACAACGAGACGTGGTTCGTGCGCATTTTGCACAGTTGGATTGGTGTTCATCGATTCATCCTGTTACGACAACGTGATTTCGTCGTCATAGAACGATTGAAGCCCCCAAATATTTCCCATAAAACGTGCCGGCGCGACGTGCGCACCGTCTTGTGGGCTCAGCCGTTTGATAGCTGCATCAATACCAGCCCCGAAACAATCAGAATCGCGGCAACCACGCGCGCCGCGTTAACCGGCTTCCGCCAGGAAGGCGATGCCGACAACAAAAGCCGCGGCCGCGCCGATGCCAGTCCAGATAGGATAGGCCGTGATTTCGTAGAACCTGCGGATTGGTTTAACGTGACGTTATGCCTGGCTATTTTAAAATAACCGTTGCACCAACCGGTCGACGAACTCATCGCCCAGCCCATCGCCACTCAGTTCCATCCGCGTCAACGCGAGATCGGCTTCGACCCGCGCGGCCCAATCGAGCATCTCTTTTTTCAACCCATGCCACCGCGCGCGAAGTCTCTCATTTTGCCCCACGAAAGGTTCAATCAGAGCGTCCATCGACACAAGCACCGCCGCGATGGTTGCGCCCTCCGGGCTCTGCGCGAACGCCTTTTGCGCATCGCCTAGGGCGTGAAAAACAGTGGGAATGAGCCGGCGAATCTCACCGGCCACCACGACCAGATGCTCAGCGAGCTGGCGCGCGCGGGTGGGACCGTTTTTTAGCAGCGGCGGAAGTTGGGAAAGCGGCGCACCAAGCGCCGCCCGCACCTCCGCATCAAGCAGGCTTAGCTGCGCCTGCGCGCCCGCAACATTCTCCTGAATCTGGCGCAGAGACTCACTCTCAACCCACAGCGCCTCACCAAAATCGAAGAGCTCCCCCACAAGCGCCCGCGCCTCGCTCGCCCGCAGGCTTAAGCGCTCTTCAAGCGCTGCGCGTCGCTCCGAGACCATCTGCGAAATGACCGAAGGCGCGTTGTCGCGCGCCTGCACCACCAGCACCCGAGCCGCCACGATCCCCATAATCAACAGCGTCGCGCACGTCACCCACGCAATCAACAACCGACGCCGAGCGCGCCGACGCTCCGCCTGCGCACCCTCAAGGCGTGCCTCGGCAAGCGCCTGGTCGAGTTGATTTTCTTGGGTATTCAGAGTCATGCTTGCTCCCGGTCCGACGTTAGAACCCGCCGGCCGGCGATTTCATTCGATGCGCTCGGCGCGCGCATGGAGACGGGATTATAGATTCTTATAGTCTTTGACCGCGAAGGTATCGCACTGGCGCGGATCGCCACTACTAAACCCCTTCTTGAACCAGCGCAGCCGCTGCGCGCTGGAGCCGTGGGTAAACTTCGCCTCGTCGGTATGCCCGAGCGCGTCGTCGCCGATGGCGTGGGCCGCGCGGGTGGCCTCAGCGAGGTCCTCGTCGGTGATTGAGAGGTCTTGGCGCGCGCTATGCCCCCACACACCCGCCAGACAATCAGCCTGAAGTTCCACGCGCACCGACCCCTGATTCTTACCCTCGCCGGGTGCCTGCTTCTGCAGGGAGCCGATCATATTCTGCACGTGATGGCCAATCTCGTGGGCAATGACATACGCCTGGGCGAAATCGCCGGGGGCCTTTAGGGTTTTGGCTAGCTCGTCGTAAAAGCTGGGATCGATATAGAGTTTATTATCGGCCGGGCAATAAAAGGGTCCCACCGCCGAGCTCGCGTTGCCACAGCCGCCGGTGCTCACCGCGCCCGAAAAAACCACAAGTGTGGGCAATTGATAGGCGCCCGGATTCTGGCCGTAATCGGGCAAATCGCCGGCCTGAAAATGCTGGGTCCAGGTATCTTCGGTGGACGCCAAAACCGCGCGCGAAAAGTCACACGCCGCAGCGTTCCCGGGCGAAGCCTCACACACACTCCCCTGGCCCTGCGTGGCGACCGAGCCGCCGCCCAAAAGCGATTGCTTGACGCTGCTCGGCGCAAGAAAATACACGCCCCCGAGAATCAACCCACCCACCACGACGCCCTTTATCCCAAAGCGACGCACCGCCATGCCGAGCAAGCGTACGCCCATGCCCCCGCCCCCGCCGCCACCACCGCTTCCCGCACCCCGATCTTCGAAATTATCCGACCGCCTCTTTCCACCAATATCCATAAAGCTCCTCGTGTGAGTGTTCGCATGATTACAGCATGAGGAGCAGGCGTGGGGCAAGAAGGAGTTGCCCCTTGGGGGGCGCTAACGACGTTCCGCACGCCTGCACGCCTGGACACACCTCGTGCATTCCCCTAAAGATAGCCGCACCGAAGATGGATAAATGGACCACCGATTCAGCCAGGCAGAGTGAGGAGAATTTTATGGCGCAATCCGACGATATGAGCCTATTGACCGGCGCCATCGGGCGACAGCGCGACATCTACTTAAAGGGCATCGCCGGCTATAAACCGAGCGTCCCGGTGGACTACGCCGAGCTCGAAGCGCGGGCCGCCGAGCATATGAGCCCAGAAGCCTACGCCTATGTCGCGGGCGGTGCAGGCAATGAGCGCACGATCGACGCGAACCAGCAGGCGTTTGAGCGCTGGCGCATCGTGCCGCGCATGCTGCGGGATGTGTCCGCGCTCGACACCCGGGTCGAGCTCTTCGGGCGCACCCTTGCCAGCCCGATCCTGCTCTGCCCGATCGGCGTCGCCGAGATGGCCCACCGCGACGCCGACCTCGCCGCGGCGCGCGCCTGCGCGGCCGAGGGCGTGCCGATGATCTTCTCAAACCAGGCCTCGCGCCCCATGGAAGAATGCGCCGCAGTCATGGGCGACAGCCCGCGCTGGTTTCAGCTCTATTGGAGCAAGTCGCGCGAACTTGTCAAAAGCCTGGTCCAGCGCGCCGAGCGCTGCGGCTGCGATGCGATCGTCGTCACGCTCGACACGACCATGCTCGGCTGGCGCACCCGGGACCTGGACCTGGCCTATCTTCCCTTTTTGCGCGGGCGCGGCATCGCCCAATATACCAGCGACCCGGTCTTCCTGGAGAGCCTGAACCACCTCGAGGACGGCGGCGCGCCCCGCCCACCCATCAACCTCGCCACCCTCAAGACCCTGGCCCAGCAGCTCCAAAACTACTCGGGCAATGCCCTCGAAGGGCTCACCTCGGGAAAGGCCCGCGCCGCGGTCCAGCAATTCATCTCGGTCTACTCCAAGCCCGACCTCACCTGGGAAGACCTGGCCTATCTTCGCGAAATCACCCCATTACCCATCATCCTCAAGGGCATCCTGCACCCTGACGACGCGCGCGCTGCGCTCGACCACGGCATCGACGGCATCGTCGTCTCCAATCACGGCGGGCGCCAGGTCGACGGCGCCATCGCCACGCTCGACGCCCTCAGCCCCATCGTCGACGCCGTCGGCGGCAAGCTCACGATCATCATGGACAGCGGCATCCGCGGCGGCGCGCACGTCTTCAAGGCGCTGGCCCTCGGGGCCGACGCCGTCGGTCTCGGACGCCCCTGGGTCTACGGGCTGGCGATCAACGGCGAGGCGGGAGTGCGCGAAGTTCTACAGAATCTCAAGGTGGATTTTGAGCTGACGATGGGCCTGTCGGGGTGTCGGAGTATTGGGGAGATTGGCGCGGATTGTTTGTCGCTGGCGCCGTGAGCGGGCGGGCGCGCGATGATTCAGACGCGCCGCGTCACCCCTAAAACGAAATCGCCGGGCTGCTCAGCAAAAGCCCGACCAGCTCGGCCTGGCGGTTGGTGTGGGTCTTCTGGAAGATATATTTGACGTGAGTGCGCACGGTGTCGGCCGAGCAGCGGCGCGCTCAGGTGTCCCGCCGCGGTGTCGGCTAAAAGCGCGTCGACTTCCGCAAAGACCGGGTCCTCGAGCGCGTTGAGCAAACGCCGCTCCCCGCTTTGCTCGCCGCGCTTCACAAGCGTGCCGTAGTCGACGACCGGGAGTTCCGCCTCCGTGAACGCGTGGCCGTTGAGGCAGGTGAATGTGTAGAGTTGCCAGTTCATGAGGGGCTCGGTGTAGCGGGTGTTATTTCCAGCCCGCCCCACCCTAAACCATCAAAATAAACGACTCGCACGGTGCGGGTCAGGAGACCCGCACTCCCCTTTTTAACAACATCACCTACTCAAATCCCACCCTCACCGCTCGCAAACTCCGCCTCAAATACCATTGCGCAGGCCTTCGGAAGCGCGATGGGGTTTTGCATCTCGACGATATCGCATACCAGCAGAATCTTCTTGTCCTGCACCGTGCCAAAGGCCATCACCGTGGCCTACGCGCGATGGCCGGGGATATGAAAGACGAGCCCCGAGCAGTCGATGGGCGCGTCCTGGAATTTGCACTGAGCCCCGAACTCTTTAATCGGTACATTTTGAGACGCAAAGTGCGTGCTCATAAGGCGCAGCGGGCCGCGAAGCGTCTCCTCGGAGGTTGAGCCGGGACACTCGTGCCATGAAATCACGTCGTGCCCGCAGCGCAGGGAACCGTCGGAGATGGCATGACCCGGAATTCTCGGACACCTTCTCACATCAAAAATTGATATCCTGTTATTAGGAGGTTCCAAATGTGACCTGCCCCAAAAAGCTGTACCAACCGTTATGTTAGTCCACGGCCCCTGGGGCAGCGGCAAAACCACACGTTCGAATAAAATACCCGCAACACGCTGGTCCAAAGATCGTTTTACCAACGCGCTAAATTGCACAGGCGGCTGCAATGAGCGCTGAAAGTGCAAACACACATGATAATACCATACCCGCTTTGCGAAACTCTTTTACCGCAGCGTCGCTTTCTAAGTTGGGTTCTACTCCAACGAGGCAAATTACTAATGAATAAAACATCCCCCTCAAGGCTTGCGTTTCGAGCAATTCGAAAAGACATCACCACCAACAAAAGCTGGGCCTTACTGGGCGATCTACAATTCTTGCGCACTCTGTTTTTATATGCGACGCGGGTCAGGAGACCCGCGCTCCCATACCCACACCCTACAACCGCGGATCCACCGCCTCACTCTCAAGCGCCAGCACCCCAAACACACATTCATGCACGCGCCTCAACGGCTCGCGCTGCACAAATCGCTCGAGCGCCTCGTGGCCCAGGGCAAACTCGCGAAAGGCGAGCGAGCGCTTCTTTTTGATGCTGCGCCGGCGCAGCCGTTCGAGGTAGGCGGGGGTGGTATATTCGGGGCCGTAGATGATGCGCAGGTATTCGCGCCCGCGGCATTTGAGCGCGGGTTGGACGACGCGGCCTTTGGCGTCGCGGGTGATATAGGTGAACGGTTTGACGACCATGCCCTCGCCGCCCTGCCCGGTCATGGCGTCCCACCAGTCGAGGGCGTCCTGGACCTGGGCGACGTCGTTTAGGTCGACCAGGCGGTAGCGTGTGGGGTGCATCGATGGGGCGTTGGCGGTGTCGAGGTATTTCGCGATCACCTCCATATGCCAGATATGCGACTTATCGAAATACGTCTTTCCCTCGGTCGCCATGATATGAAACGGGGCGAGTTTGAGGTCGTCGAGATTTTGGACCGGCCAGCAATATTGGCGATAGGCGCGTCGGTAGCCGTCGACCATGGCGGCGCGCTCGCGCGTTTGGGCTTCGAGCGCGCCCATGTCGACGCCGCGGGCTGCAGCCTTTGCCATCGCCTGCGCCGCCGCACTCAGCGACGCCGCCGCCGCCGCCCCGACCGGCGCGTATTGCTGCTCCAATAGCGCCTGCGCCTTGATCGACCAGGGCATCAATTCGGCGTCCAAGCAGACCCAGTTCGTCTCGAAGGCCTCCCAGAATCCGCTCTTTGTGAGCGTGGCGTGCACCCGCTCAATCAGGCCGCGCTGGTGCGCATCCTCCTTAAAAAACGGACGTCCCGTGCGGGTATAGACGGTGCCGATTCCGTCGTTGAGCAGACCGAATCGCTCGCGCACGGCCTCCTCATCGCGGCACACCACGAGGATGGCCCGCGAGCCCATATGCTTCTCTTCGCAGACCACTTTGTCGACGCCGCTATCGCGATAATAGGCGAAGGCCTCCTCGGGCGATTCCAGATAACCCTCGCGCGTGCTCGTGTGGGTGGGCGACATGGTCGGCGGCAGATGAATCAGCCATTGCGGGTGCACCGCAAACCGGCTGATCGTCTCAAGCGCCGCCGCGCTAAGGCCCTCCTGAATCGTCATGCCCGAGGCGAGCGTCGTGGCGATGAATAGTTTGCCCGAGACATCTTCTAAGTCGAGCAGATATTCGCTTTCGTGCTGGGCCGAGCGCGCGCCGCCGCGGGCGTTATCTTCCAACGGGCGAATCGGTTCGGAGTAGACCTCACGGGCCTCGACCGCCACGAGTTCGCGCTCAGGATAGCGAAGCGCCGTAAGTTTACCGCCGAAAACACATCCGGTGTCGACGTTAATCGTCCGGTTAAGCCACTCCGCGCGCGCCACGGGCGTATGCCCGTAGACCACGGTCGCCGCGCCCTTATAGGTCGCGGCCCAATCGAGGCGGATGGGCAGCCCGAGCTCGTCAACCTCACCGGTTGTATCGCCAAATAGCGCGAAGCTCTGGACCTTCCCGGAGGCGCGGCCGTGCATCTCCTCTTTGAGCCCGGCGTGCGCCACCACGAGCTCGCCGTCGTCGACCACAATATGGCTGGCGAGCCCGCGGATAAACTCTGCCATCGCGTCCTGATACGAGTCGCGGACCTCCTCGGGCAGCATCTCGATTTCGGCGACCGTTTGCTCTAGCCCGTGTTGAAGCTTGACCTTCTTGCCGCGAAGCCGCTTCTCGAGTTTAAACTCGTGATTTCCCGGTACACATAGCCCCGTGCCGTGCTCGACCATATTGCGGGCGAGGTCGAAGGCATCGAGCGAGCGCGGGCCGCGGTCGACCAGGTCGCCGACAAAGATCGCCCGTCGCCCTTCGGAATGGCGCCATAGCTTTCGATATCGCGACGCCGATTCGGCCGGCACATCCCCGCTCTCATAACCAAGTTTTTCGAGCAGAAGTTCCAGCTCATCGCAGCAACCGTGTACGTCGCCAATGATGTCGAAGGGCCCCTTTTCGTGGCGCAAATCGCTCCAAAGCGGGCGCGTCTCGACCCGAACCGCGTCGACTTGCTCGGGCGAGGCGAGCGTATGGATGACCCGAAAACCCTCGCGACGAAGGTTTTTAAGCGCTTGCTTCATTTCGCGGCGCTGATTGCTGATAACATGGCCGCCGAAGTTGCGGTCGTCTCGCTGCTCGTTGCGCTCCCGGCAAGTCCGCTCCGGAATATCGAGCACGATCGCCACCGGCAGCACGTGGTATTTTCGCGCGAGCGCCACCAGCGGACGCCGCGCGCGTGGCTGCACATTGGTCGCGTCGATCACCGTCACCAGCCCGCGCTGAAGACGCTTCTCGGCGATAAAATTCAAGACCGCGAAGGCGTCCTGCGTCGCCTCCTGACTTCCCTCATCGTCCGACACCATGGCGCGGCATCGATCCGATGAGAGCACCTGGGAGGGCGCAAAATGGGTCGCCGCAAAGGTCGACTTACCCGCGCCCGACGTTCCAATCAAAAGGACCAGCGACTTGTCGGGGATATGCAGCACTTGTTCACTCATTTGCGTCCTCCTCTGCGACCTCAAATACGGCCATCTGCGTCGGGGTACCGACACCCTCTGCCTCCTCGCCGACGCCTTGATAGGCAACGCGGTAGCCGTTTCGCTCGGCCACGCCGTCCGCCCACGCAGCGAACTCTTGGCGCGACCACTCAAATCGATGGTCCTGATGGCGCATATGGCCGGCGTTCAGATTCTCATATTGCGCATTATATTCGCGATTGGGCGTCGTAACGATGACCATCGCGGGGCGCGCGTGCTCAAAAACGGTCATCTCAAGCGTCGCGAGCTTCGGCAAATCCATATGCTCGATCACCTCGACAAGCGCGGCCGCGTCGAAGCCTTCGAGGCTGCGATCACGGTATAAAAGCGAGCTCTGCCTCAACATAATGCGCGCGTCCTGAAGATCGGGCCAACCGTCCAGATGAAGCTTTCGGGCGGCGCGCTGAAGCTCGCGATGCGCGACGTCGACGCCCGTAATTTGCTCAAATTGCGCGTGCGCCCGAAGTCGGCGTATCAACTTCCCTTCGCCGCAGCCCAGGTCGAGGACCGTGCGCGCCCCGCTGCTCAGGAGCACCGCCTCGACGGCCTCCATACGCAGCGTATTGAGGGCGACTTTCTTCGTGGCTGCCTCATCGCCCAGCGTTTCGGCCGTCGCATCGACGCCATGCGCGATATCGTCGTCGTCATCTTCGCCTTCGGCCCCGGCGAGTTCCTCAAGCGCGTCCGCGGCCAGGTGTCGCCGAAATTTCAGATAACGTCGCGTGATTGCCTCAACGTGTGGATGCGCCCCCAACCAGCCCTCACCGTGGCGAAGCAACTTGTCCACCTCGTCATCGCCCACCCAATAATGCTTCTCGCCGTCGAGCGCCGGGACGAGCACATAAAGATGGGAGAGCATATCGGTAAGCCGCTGCTCACCGCGCAGCATGAGCGCAAAATACGACGACTCGCCCCACTCCGGAAACTCGGGGTCAAGGGTAAGGCGCGTCGCCGTGACCTCGTAGCCCAGCGGCTCGAAATAATCCGCGATAAGCGAACCGTCGCCTGGGCACGGCACCGCCGAAAGATGCACCTCCAGCGGGATTGCGGCCTCGGCCAATTCAGGTCGCTCCTTGCAGTGGCCGCCCATTGCGCTGCCGAAGACTTCGCGAAGTGCCACGGTCAGAAACGAAGACGCCACATACGGCCGATCGTTGACATATTCTGCAAGCGTCCAGCTCTCGCCCCGCACGTGCTGACTGCCCCGAACCAACTTGATGCTGTCCATCTCAAGCACCATCGCCGCGGTGCATTTTTCGTCCGATGCTTCCGGATAAAACACATGCGCCTTGCCCGACCCAATCTCAAAGGTCTGCGCGCGCTGCGGATGTTTATAGAGCAAATAGCCCAGGTCGGTCGCGGGCTGATGGGTGGTTGAAATCGTAAGCAGCATGGTCCTCTCCAATCGTGTTCTTATCGCTCGCACCGAAGCTTTATGGCAAATACGGTGCAGCGTCGTTGCGGCGAAGCGTTCTTCCCCCTACGCCGTCAAAATAATCGGGCGTCCATCCGTCACCACCACCGTATGCTCATATTGCACCGCGCGCTGCCCGCCGCGGGTGCGCAGCGTCCAGCCGTCGGCGTCTTCCCAGATGCGGGTGGCGCCGTCGCTTAAAAACGGCTCGATGGCGACGACCGAGCCCCTCTGAAAGCGGCGGCGGTCGCGCGAGGGGCCCGACGGAATGAACTCGGGCGCTTCGTGCAGCGACTGGCCCAGGCCGTGGCCGCCGAGGTCGGCGATGACCGTGAATCCGCCGCGGCGCGCGACCTGGCCGATGGCGCGGCCAAGGCTTCGAAACTCGGAGCCGCTGCGCACTTTTGCGAGCGCCGCGGCCAGCGCGCGTTGGCCGTATTCGCAGAGCTGGCGGCTGCGAGTGTCGGTCGGGCCGGCGGCGAAGCTTGCGCCGGTGTCGGCAAAAAAGCCGTCGAGTTCGGCCGAAATATCGATATTGACCAGGTCCCCCATCTGAATCACCTGCGCGCCGGGAATCCCGTGCGCCGCCGCATCATTGATGCTGATGCAGGTCGCCGCGGGGAACGCGTACGTGAGCTCCGGGGCGGAGCGCGCGCCGTGCTCCTCCAGGCAGCGTCTGCCGATTTCGTCGAGCTCGGCGGTCGTCATCCCTGGCTCAATCGCCGCCGCCATGCGCCGGCGAGTTTCGGCGACGACCCGGCCCACGGCCTGCAACTTTTCCAATTCCAAGGCGGTTTCGATGGTCATGATTTGCTCCTCGATTTAGTTTGAGACCCACTTCTCTTGCTATAACCTGTCTGGGGTCGGGAATCCACCGCGTCACGTGCGTCGACTCGCGATGCAGGGCGGGAGACCCGCGCGCCGACCCATATTCTCAACACGCCATATATGCGCTAAGACGGAAGTTACGACGCAGGACCCATCATCGCTAACTTCGCATCTTTCCATCCGCCTCTCGACCCATGATCTCACTGAATCGCACTCGCCCGTTCCTTTTCGCTCTGCTCATTACCGGCGCCAGCATCGGCTGCGAGCGCGCGCCCGAGTCGCCGCAACCGGACGCCGCGCTGCCGCCCGCAGCAGACGCAACGGCCTCGCCGAGCAACGAAGTCAGCTCGCGCCACGCAGTCAAATTCACAAGCGCCGACGGCGAGACGAAAAGCTTTAGCCTGGCCGAGCTCATCGAAAATGTGCCGACCCACGAGGTCACCGTCCACGACCCGCTCTACAACAAAGAGAAGACCTTCCAGGCATTTTCGCTGCGCGAACTTATCCCCTACGGCTTCGGACAGTCCGCCGAGGAACTCGCCGACCAGGATATCGTGCTCGGCGCGCTCGACGGATATACCGTGCCAACCCACGGCGCGCGCCTCTTCGAAGACGGCGGCTACGCGGCATTTGCCGACGAAGCGCCCGAGGGCTGGGAGCCCATCGAGGCCAAAAAAGCAGACCCTTCTCCGCTCTATATGATCTGGACCAAGGACACCCAGCAAAACGAGCAAACCCACCCGCGCCCCTGGCAACTCGTCGAGTTCGCGCTCAGCTCGCACGAAAAACTCTACGCCAATTCGAGCCCCTCACACCTCGCCGAAGACGACCCCGCCCAGCACGGCTACGACCTCTTTCGCCAGAATTGCATCGTCTGCCACTCGGTGAACCTGAGCGGCGGGCGCGTCGGCCCCGAGATGAATATCCCCCAAAATATCACCGAATACCGCAGCCGCGAATTCGTACTCGCCTATATCTCCAACCCCCAGAAATTTCGCTATAGCCAGATGCCCGCCTTCCCCCAGCTCAGCGACGCGGACCTCGCGAGTATCTGGAGCTATTTTGAGGCGATGAAGGCGCAGAAGATCGACCCGACGCGGTCGCCGGAGTAAGGGCGCGATAACTCAATCATTCTGCGCGCCGTTAAGCACCTGCTGCCAGGCAACCAATATAAGCGAAATCAAAACATGATAGCCACCCAGCGCTAAAGCCATCTCGATAATCGACACCCCAGGCGCAGAATTGCCCACGAGGCTAAAAATGCCGGCGGTCGCCGCGCAGAGGGCAAAAATCGCAACGACGAAGCCAATCACCGCACCCCAGATATTTATATCCAGTAGAGCCCGGTCGCGCGCTTTGTGCCGGTCCAGGCCAATCATGCGCCGACACGCCCGCCAGACCAGCGAGAACGCGCGTAGGCCAATCTGAAAGAAAAGTGCGATAGCCGCGCCCACAAAGCCGATTTTTAGCGCGAGAATCCATAGAATAAACCCGGCAACGCTCCCGACCCATGAGGGCGCATAATAGCGACAAAGCGCGAAACTCCCCGACCATGCGGCGCACATAAATACGAGCAAGGCGACTAAAAGCACCGCGCTAGTCAGGCAAGATGGACGCGTATTCTCGTGTCCAAAAACGTCGTCTTCGCGCGATTCGGCGCGTTCTTGATAGGTTTCCATGGCATGCCGCTCATCGTCGGAGTTCAGGCGTTGACCTTACTATTTGAATGAGGTTCGCGCCAAGCTTAAGCCAAACAAAAACCCCGCCAACCTTCGTATAGGTTGGCGGGGTTTCTCAAGTCGGGGCGGCCGGATTTGAACCGACGACCTCTTGCTCCCGAAGCAAGCGCGCTACCAAGCTGCGCTACGCCCCGATACGGGATGCCGTTGGTATGATGGCCAACGGAGGCGTCTTATAGATTTGTGGCGCATGGGTGTCAAGCTCTTTATTCGTGATTCGCGCACGAAAATATAGAATATCAGGCCGCGCGGGCGCGGGAAAAAGACGATTCATATCTCGGCGAAAAGAATATAGGATAATTCGGGTTTTACTGAGCAGGACGCGCGCGAACACCACGGGGAAGACGCTGATGAGCACCGATGATTTTACGATTGAGCAGGCGCCCGGGTTGCGCCAGATTGCGCAGGCGATGCCCGGGCGCGTGGCGGATTCGTTTGCGCATGTGCGTGCGAAACTCGGCGGAGTGGACTTTGAGGACGCGGCGCTTGTGGCGGTGATGCAGGATATCGTCGCGGGGCGCTACGCAGATGTGCATATCGCTGCTTTTCTGGCCGCGTGCGCCGGCAATCGAATGTCGCTTAAAGAAACCATTGGGCTGACGCGCGCCATGGTCGCGGCCGGTGATCGGATGCACTGGGACTACACCCCGGTGGTCGACAAACACTGCGTAGGCGGACTGCCGGGCAATCGCACCACGCCCATCGTCGTGGCGATCGCGGCCGCCTGTGGGCTTTATATGCCAAAGACCTCCTCGCGCGCGATCACCTCGGCGGCCGGCACCGCCGACACGATGGAGACCTTGACCACGGTGGACCTCAGCCTGGAGGAGATCCGCGAGGTGGTCGACGCCCAGGGCGGCTGCATCGTATGGGGCGGGGCGATGCGCTTGAGCCCGACCGACGATATTCTCATCGGCGTGGAGCGCGCCCTCAAACTCAATAATCCCCACCAACTTGTGGCGTCGATTTTATCGAAGAAGGCCGCCGCGGGTTCCTCCCAGGTGCTGATCGATATCCCGGTGGGGCCCAGTGCGAAGTTCAAGAGCACTCAGGCCGCCGATGCCCTGACCGCACTGATGCACGCGGTCGCCGCGCCCATGGGGCTTAATCTCACGATCATCCAGAGTGACGGGCGCCAGCCGGTCGGCCGGGGCATCGGCCCGGCGCTTGAGGCGCGCGATATCCTGGCGGTCTTGCAAAACGACCCGGGCGCCCCGCTCGATTTGCGCGCGCGCTCCGCGATGCTCGCCGGACATCTTCTGGAGGCCAGCGGGCTCGCCAACGTCGGCAACGGCGCAACGATGGCCGATTCGGTGATCGAAGGCGGGCGAGCGTGGGACAAATTTGAAGCAATTTGCGAAGCCCAGGGCGGGCTTCGACGGCCGCCGACCGCCCTTTTCCAACACGAGTTCCTCGCCAGCCACGCCGGCATCGTCGCCCGCATCAACAACCCGAAACTCGCCACCGTCGCCAAACTCGCCGGCGCCCCCGGCGCACCCGCGGCGGGCCTGGAATTTCTCGCCCCCATCGGCGCCTCGATCGAACGCGGCCAGCCCCTATTCATCATCCACGCCGAATCCCCCGACGCACTGCAAACCGCGCTGGATTACGCCCAAGCGCATCCGGATATTGTCGAGTTTTAAGCGTTCCGTTGGCTTGTGAAAAATCAACGGCGGCGACGTCTTTATCCGCAGCGAGGCCCTCGAAGCCTCGCAGAGAGTCATTTGCGCGGGAATCCCCCGTAGCCTGCCGGGATTAAGGCAGACACCAATTACCCTTACATGTGGTGCCGGGCACGGAGCTGCAATGTCCATTGTTCTGGCACGTCTTTACACATTGATTCACATCCATCTTGCAGTCCACATATTCGCCAACGCAATGACGGTTGTTTTTACATTCAACACATTGGTTCGACTGGCAATACGGATACGCGGTATTCGACTCGCACTGAGCATTCCCAACGCATTCGACGCAGTGTCCATCATCGCATAGTCCCCCGGAGATCTCGGAACACGAATCGTTGTCGGTATCGCGCGCGCATGCGGCGGTGTCGGTTTCCAGGGTTGTGGAGTCAACACAGCTCCCGGCGGCGTTGCAGGCATAATTCGTTATCTCTCGAGTTCGCGCAGGAGCGCTCTCAGCGCAAGTCGATGGGTATTCACATGCTCCCCAATCACCATTGACCGGCTCAGCACATTGAACGCCCAGAGTTACCCGCGTACATGGCTCTGTTTCGACGGTTGAGACCGTTCGGCACGCCCCCCCAGCGCAGGTCGAAGTATGGACATTGCGGCTTCTATGGCCCGCCGCCGCACAAATATCGGTATAGGTACAAGCTCCCCAGTCATCTTCAATCTTGTCCGCGCAAGTAATATTTTCGGTGTCACGCGCACAGCCTTGGGTGTCGATCCTTTCGCCCTGCTTGCACCTTCGCTCCGCATCGCCGGTCGTCTCGCAGAAAAACTCCGTGACCTTCTGCGAGCGGGTACCGTCTTCCACACAGATATCACCGGGCGAGTACACACATTCACCCCATCCGAGCTCCACATCCGTCGGGCAATCCGTATCGATCACACAGAGCTGATTCACCTGGCAAGGTGCACATACGGTCCCGCCGCAATCGATATCGGTCTCATCGCCGTTTTGCTCGCCGTCGGTGCACGACACCGCCTGGCAAACGCCGTTATGACAGAAGTTGCTCGCGCAATCGCCATCCTCCAGGCAGCTCTCCTGATTCCGACAGGGGC
>Ga0209075_1002294_pt1 | contig 17002 bp, 9 predicted proteins | sample Stecom2011_FD_187523 | JGI IMG/M metagenome (GOLD analysis project Ga0209075, IMG submission 187523) | Agricultural soil microbial communities from Utah to study Nitrogen management - Steer compost 2011 (SPAdes) (version 2) | ecosystem: Environmental > Terrestrial > Soil > Agricultural land...
GCAGGGGATACCACACCCGCTTGGTAACGTTGTTGTGCTCAAGCGGATTGCCTGCCCCATTGCAGAACACAAAAGTGTTGTTGCCAGTGGCCTTGCGCTGGTCCTTCAGGGCGTCGTAGACCAGTTGAGGCATTTCAATGTGCCGGTAGCTGCCGTCGGTTTTGGTCTGCTCGATCTCCCCATTCACCAGTGCCTGGCGAACCAGAATCTGCCTGCGCTGAAAGTCGACACAATCCCACTGCAAGCCGTCGATCTCACCGGTCCGAAGACCGGTAAAGAAGCGAACGGTGTAGTAGTTCCTGAAATCTGCCCGAACCGTGGCGAGAATCAGCCGAACCTCCTCCAGTGAAAATGGCTCTACATCGGACCGGGGCACCTTCAGTGATTTGATCCCCTGAAAGGGTGAGGTAAACTCAAACCGGTTGGCTGCCTCTCCCAGAATCATGCGCAAAGGCGTCATGATGCGGTTGATACGGCTGGCGGAAAGTGGCTTTTTGCTCCGGGTCTGAACTTTGGCGAGGGACGCCCGGAACGAAAGAATTTCCTGCCTGGTGATGTGGCCAACCTCCTTCTCCCCGAACTCCGGGATCAGGTAATTCTTCAGAGTGCCTTCGATGGTGGTGATGTGCGACTTTCGCCACTGCACCCGCATCTCATCCATCCAGGTTTCACAAAACTCACTGAACAACGGCGTGTCGTGTGCTTCGTGAGAACGCCGGAGCTCTGCTTGCCGCGTAAACTCCTGAGCTTTGGGGCTGTTTGGGAAATATTTGTGGTACTCGAACGTACCCAGTGTGATTTCCGCTTCGATTCGTTTGAGAATCGCCTTGAGTTTTTTCCGATTTGCGGGCGTGTTGTCCAAGGCCGTTTGCTCCCGGCAGCGCTTACCCCGAAACTGAAAATCAAAAAACAGCTTCTGCGTTGCTTCGCGTACTCGAATGCTAGCCATGCATACGTCCTCCGTTGGCCATAGGAATAGAAAGTGAGTGGTGGCCCGAGTGCAGCGCCATATCTCGCTGGATGGGCTCCCACATGTAAAGAATCTTCCGGCCGCCAAACGGCCGAATGTAATGAACGCCTTCGAGGAGCACGGAGTCTTTCAGGCGCTCGCGAATGGTCCGGGCTTCATAGCGAATCCGTTCTGCAAGCTCTTCAGTGGTCAGGTATTCGGTAGTGTTCATATGTTTCTCCTAGGCTTTCTTTGTAGCGTACAAGCTACATATTAAGACTATATTCGACGCTGTCAACAGTCTTTTGTAGGCTTTAATCATCATTGGATGCGGGTTTGCGTCTTATGAGGTATCATCGCTACACACTCAAAGGCCTGCCGACCATGATCAGATTTCGTCTAAAAGAACTAATCGCAGAGAAAGGATTTCAAGAAAATCGAAGGGTTACGCTGGATGAGGTTTCGAAGGAGACTGGAATCCACAGGACGACGCTATCCAAAATTGCGAACCAGCGTGGCTATAACACCACGACTGAGATTTTGGACAAACTGTGTGTTTATTTCGGAGTAGAGCTGCAGGAGGTGGCGCAGTTTGTGGAGGAACCACACCGTGAGAGTTGATTTGTAAATAGCCAAGCAAACTTTGTTTCGCTCATAGGCTTTTATTGGTTGTTCTCGATTTATGCCCAGAACTAGAGACCACCGGCCTCACGGATGAAGCTGGCGGTGAGACGGCAAGCACCATCTATGGCAGCTATGGCTGTGCAGCGGCTGCCTTGCCCACCACGTCCATTAGCTTGGCGTAGTCTGTGACCACGTCGTACTTCACCTTGTCCTCTGTGACTTGCTGGCTGATCTCGTCGAAGAACTTTCGAGCGCAGTCGATCTTCTTCTGCTCAATCTCTCGTAGCTTCATGGATGACATGGTGCCCTTAGTCTCGGCCACGAAGTAAATGTGCTTCACGCTACCCGCACGGAAGGAGATAGCCCAGTCCGGGTTGTAGTCACCTACCGGCGTCGGGATCAAGAAGCCCCGTGGCAGCTTGGCATAGACCACCACCTCGCTGCTGGTATCAAGCTCTGCGACAAAGCGCCGCTCGATCTCAGAATCAGTAATGGCATAGTCGTAAACGTGATTCTTCAGCTTGTCCGTGGCCCGGGAGAAGTCCTGTCCAGTCTGATTTGCGGTGAATATATCGACCTCGTAACGCTCATCGACTTCGTCGTAAGCCAAGCGTTCAATTACCATTGCTGCTTTTTGTTCTGTGATCAGTTGTGAGGCCTCGGAAATAAAATGCTCGGGGTTCTGACGAAACTGGTTGAACACGGCCGCCTGGATGCCCTGCAGAATTTTGGCGGCGGTTCCGCGGGTCAGGTGGGCATTTTCTGACACCTTACCCAACAGGTCATACCGGACCCTTGAGTAGATGGAGTCGCCGTACTCCGTCGCCGTTTCCTCGACCTTGAAGCCGTCGCCCCGCTGCAATTGCTCGTCAGTCAGCGCATCTTGCTGGATACCCTTCTGCACGGTGTACTGCAGGGGCGTTACGCGCAGTTCCTTATCCAGCGTTGCAATACACTTGCGCACCAGTTCATCGGAGTCAAAGTCGACGCGATACACGGCCTTGCGGTTGATACGCTGCCAAAGCGCCTGGAATTCTTTCCTGTCGAAGTTGGCATTGAGCGGGTTGGTCTTCGGTTTGCGGCCATCCTCGATTTTGGGTAACTGGCCTTCACTGAACACGGTGTCGATCAGAGCGAATACCTGATCAGAATAGGGCTTCAGATCTTCTGGGAGCTCGGCTATTGTGCCAGCCGCTTTAGCCTCATGGTACTTGTCCAGAATGTTTTTTTGGCGGTCTACATATCCATTTTGCACCAGATAAAACTCGATGCCAGCGCCCATATCTGCACTAACCTCTAACTGGCCTTGCTCAGTGTTCAGCACCTTGCCAGTAAAGAAATCAGCGGTCGCCTGTCTTGGCCGGGCACTCAGGTTTTCACTGATTTCCTGCTGCAGTCCGGTAACAAAATCTTTGTAGCTTTCGCTGGCAATCACCGTCAGTACGTTGATGTCATGAACCACAGCTGGGTGGTCCATTCGGTCGCCGTGTTTATCGACGGACAAGCGCAGGCCACGCCCCACCTCCTGGCGCCGGGATATCATGTTGTCGCTGTGCTTGAGCATGCACATGATGAACACATTTGGGTTGTCCCAGCCTTCACGCAGCGCCGAGTGGGAGAAGATAAACCTGGTCGGTTCCTGGAAGGAGAGAAGGCGCTCCTTGTCTTTCAAGATCAGGTCATAGGCGTCCACATCGTCAGAATCAACGGCCCGTTTCCCCACAGCTGGATCTTTCAGGCGATTGGTTTTCTTATCAATGGCGAAGTAGCCATTGTGCGTGCTGGCAGGGTCAATGCCGTCCAGGTACTGGCGGTAAGCCTGATTGTCTATCGCCAGTTCAGATAGGTATTCATTCTTAAGCAGCTGATACTCTTCCTCAAAGATGCGGGCGTACTCACCATTCTCATCTTCCTGGTTGTAGTCGCGGTACTTGGCCACCTCGTCGATAAAAAACAACGAAAGTACCTTGATGCCTTGCGCGAACAGCTGCTTTTCCCGTTCCAGGTGCGCTTTGATGGTCTCGCGGATTTGGATACGGCGGATATCGCCTTCGGAAACGTCACCGCTGGCTTCTCCAGCCGTGAGCACTAGCCCATTGGTAAACTCCACGGTGTCAGTAGTGGCGTCAATCTGGCTGATGGTGAAGCCGTCCCGGTATTGATCCAGTTCACCCGATTCCGCAAACAGATCATCTTTGAACCGAAGACGCCTGAGCTGGCGCTTGATCTCGCCGGATTTGAGCTTCACTTCCAGCTCTATGCGGGCCACCGGCGCGTGCTTAGAGATGTCGATACCTTCCAGATACAGGTAGGCATTGGTGCCGGCCAGACCGCGTGTCTGGATACCGCGCACAGCGATCTTTTTGACCAGTTTCTGGTTGTAGGCGTCCAGGGCATCCAGGCGGTGAATGCGGTTGTGCTGGGTGCGGTGGGTAGCCGAGTATCGGAGAATAGCCAACGGCTTAAACTGAGGTAGAGCCTCCATGGTGGCTTTACCTTCCATCTTCTGTGGCTCGTCCAGAATCAGAATTGGCCGGTTCGCAGCAATGACATCGATGGGTTTGCGTGACTGGAAGTCATCGAGCTCGTCATAGATACGCCTGTTGTCGGCACCCCGGGCGTTGAAGGCCTGGATGTTCATAATCATCACATTGATGCCGGCGTCGGAAGAGAAACTCTCCAGCTCATGCAGCCGCTTGGAATTGTAGATGAAGAACCGCGCCTTCTTGCCGTAGCTTTCGGTGAAATGCTCAGCGGTAATCTGCAGCGACTTATACACGCCTTCTCGGATGGCTATGGAGGGCACCATGATGATGAACTTGCTCCAGCCATAGCGCTTGTTCATCTCAAAGATGGTTTTGATGTAGCAGTAGGTCTTGCCGGTGCCCGTCTCCATCTCCACGTCCAGGTGGATGCGTGTGGCGGCCAGGGCATCCTTTTTATAGGCGGCCTTCGCCGGTACACGGTTGTTCTTGGAGTCGTAGGTGGAGAAGTCCGTCAGTGACGATGACGCCGGAAGATTTTGTCGGCGCTGAACGGCCTGAATGTTCTCCAGCACCTGCGCCTCGCTGAGTGCCAGGTCAGCATTCTTGAAGCCTTCCGCATCAAAGGCGCCAGTCTGAGCCTGCTGCCCGGGGTCAATGCGGTAAGCCAGGCCGTCACGCATCGGTTGGCCGGCAAAACAGTCCACCACTGCTTCAACCGCATTGGTTTGGTAAGCCTGGGTTTTGAACTTCAGCTTCATGGCATTCTCTTTCTGTATTCTTTCTGCAAGGCTTTCTGCACGCTGCTGTGCAGAAAGGACCTGGGTTGGTGATCAACGCTGTGGGTCTTTGTCGCCCTTTCTTTCGGGTGACTTCAACTGCTTCAGCTTCTTTTCGGCCTCGATGAAATGCTTTTCAACTTCCGAGGGCTGTTGCAGCTGTTGCTCGCGGTATTTATCGAACTCCTGATGCGCTTTGTTCAACGCTTGCTGGTTACTGATGCTACCTGCATTGGTCAGCAATTCGCGCCCGGTCATGGTCAGGAATTGATCAAGTCGTTGCTGCCAGTCCACCATCGTCATGGGTTGGCGGTTGAGCGCTTGCACCTCAGCCAATTCCAGGTAGGCATTGACGATGCGGTTCAGGATATTGAGCTCTTCTTCATTCAGGTAGTTCTTGGCAACCTCAATATCCCGTTTCAGCAGATTCTTGCCCGGGAAGTTGGTGACACCCATGTTGGGTGCGCTGGCGTCTGCTCGCTGGAAAATCAGCTCGGAGGCAGTATGCCCGTGAGCCGCCCAATGCATCTTGTTCTGCACCTGCTTGAAGAACAGCTGGGTTTGCTCCGCCTTGGGATCGTAATCAGTGCTGGTGGCATAAATGTCCAATACCTTGCGCCAGAACACCTTCTCGGAGCTGCGGATATCGCGGATGCGCGCCAACAGCTCTTCAAAATAGCGGTCGTTCTGCGGCTCCTTGAGACGTTCATCATCCATGACAAAGCCTTTGATGATGTATTCCTTGAGGCGCTCGGTGGCCCAGATCCGGAAGCGGGTAGCGATGGCGCTTTTGACTCGATAGCCAACGGCAATGATCATGTCCAGATTGTAGAAATCCCGCTGGCGTCGGACCTCACGGCCACCCTCGAGCTGAACTGACAAGAATTTCTTGTGAGTTGCTTCCTTCTCCAGTTCACCCTCTGCGTAGACGTTCTGGATGTGGCCACTGATATTTTGCTGGGTGGTCTGGAACAGCTCAGCCAGCTGGTTCTGGGTCAGCCACAGGGTTTCATCCTGCAAGCGCACCTCAAGCCGCAGCCGACCTTCGGCCGCCTCATACAGCAGGATATCCGCTGTGCTACCAGGCTGCTCAGTACCTTGGCTCATAGCGAACGAACCTCTGTGCTGGGCGATAGCTGACGGAAGATCTGCTCGACATTGATCTTCACGGCATCGGAGACAAAGCCGTTATCGCGGAACACGACACGCAGCGGCTCATGTTTGGCCAGTTCTTTGACCAGCCCCTCCGTAATGCCAGTGTCAAAGCAGGCGACGAGGGCGTTGTCATCGACGAAGAACACTGTTTTTCCTTGCACGGATTCGCGGCGAATCGGCAGGGTCAGATCCACGCCCCAGTCCACCAGCACCTGGAACAGCAGATCTTCCGGCGTTCGGTCGGGTTTAACGTTATCCACCGCTTCTAGCAGGTCGCCTTGGGAGAGCTCGTCGGGACGGTAGTAGATGTCCTTCATATTCGAAGTATCGACCTTGAGCACTCGGAAACCAACGTCGCGGTTCCAATCTGGGTGGCACTCGCCCTCAAGAGCTTTTGTTCCTGCACGGCGGATACGCTCTTTTGTAATGTCCGAAATGGTATTAAAGCCAGCGATGGCTGCCTTTTTGCTAGCTTCAACCTGCTCAGGCAGCTGAATGGAAATGAAGTTTCGGGTGCCTCCATCAATCGCATTTTGCTGAATTGTGGCATGCGCGGTTGTCCCAGAGCCTGCAAAAAAATCAAGAATAATGCCGTCCTTTGAGGACGCCATCTGAATAAAATAGCGAATTAAACTAATCGGCTTTGGGTAGTCATCAAAGGTGATGCCAATTTGGTCAAGTTCGGCGGTAGCTCTCTGTGAGCCACCAAAACCTGTCAGCCAAGATATTACATGGCTGGGTTCGCCTCGAACCTTAACCGCCTCGACAGCCCCTGACACAGTCAACTCAAATGATGTTGGTTGTTTCTTTCCATCGAGAATAGACTCACATCCACTTTGAATAAACTCATCTAATAGGTCCCGAGAACTCCAGCCACTGTATATTTCGACCGGATTTTGTGTTTTCCAGTCGGAAACTTGCACTCTGCTTCTGAAATGCGGCCACGTATCGCTGCGTTGCTCAATAGTTCCCTCCTCAAAGGCCGCCGGGAACCCGGCTGGAAGGAGAATTGAACTTGGGGGATTTTTGGGGCCATTCTTTACAATCGTGTTTCTGATTTCTGGCCGAAAAATCTTGCTTGACTCTGGGACATTAGGGTCCACAGTTAAGGGATGAGGGAAGTATGATTCATCCTTGGCATAAGCTAGAATGTATTCGTGGCAATGTTTGAATTTTGCTTGGTTATCAAAGTTGCCATCTGTACGCCAAGCAAAAATACAAACTGCATTTTCCATTCCAAAAACTTCGTCCATGACGAGTTTAAGCTGCGCAACTTCTCTATGGTTTATAGAGCAAAGTATGATTCCATCTTGGGATAGCAGGTTTCGGGCAACACGAAGTCTGCTATACATCATTGTGAGCCAGTCTGAGTGAAATCGACCATTGCTCTCTGGATTGGCAACTAGCTTTCCACCAGCATCGTTGACTTGATCAGTCCTTTCGAGGAAAGACTTTAGACCCTCGGAAAAATTGTCTTCATATATAAAGTCTTTCCCAGTGTTGTATGGTGGGTCAATGTAAATCAATGACACGGCCCCTAGTAAGGATTTATGCAATAGTTTGAGGGAGTCAAGGTTCTCTCCCTCAATGAATAGATTTTTTGTGGTTTCAAAGCTGATACTTTCTTCTTTTGAAGGTCGCAGAGTTTTTATAATAGGAGCATTTGCAAGAGCAAGTGCTTCCCGCTTCCCTGGCCAATCCAACCGATAACGCTCTTGCGGCCCCTCCACAATCGAGTCGCTCAGCTCCTGTCGCAACTGATCAAAATCCACTGCTAAACGCAGGTTGCCAGTGGCTTCATCTCTTGCCTCAGTTACACAGCCGGGGAATAACTCCCGAATCTTTGCGATATTGTCTTGGCTCAGGTCGGGGCTGTGCATTCTCAGTTTTTCCATCTCTTGTTCCTAGAGGTGTCGATGCTCAAAAAATGTTGATCGTTTGATCACTCAAGCTTTTGTTTGAGTGATTAGTCGTGTTGGCTCCAATTTTGGCCAAATTGATCGCGGAGTCTCTCTATGGTTGCCGGCAGCTTGCCTTTGCAGGTCACGCCCAGATAAGTGGCCGCTCGTGTTGTACCTACATAAAGGTATTTGTCAAATAGAGCTGGCTGCAATGCAGCCAGTTGATCAACGCCGACAAAGAACACGGCCTCGAATTCCAGGCCTTTGATGTGCTGGATGTCAAACACACGAACATTGCTTTCCTGGCCGACAGCTTGGCCTTCGCGACAAGCCGTGACCTGAATATTATGTTCGGCCAGCCTGGCATTGAGCGCGCCCGCCATAGGCGCAACGTCTTCCTCGGTATTAACGAAAATGGCTATGGATGGCAACTGCCCAACGAAGCGTTCGATCTCTCGTATTCTGTCAGCGAGCCAATCGACCACGCTGGTGATCTCAGAGGCATATTCCAGTAGGGCTGGTGTAACTCCCGTGCTGTCCATATGCTCCGGCAAGCTGGTGTTTTGCTCATGGCCGCTGACAGTGCTGATTATGGAGCGAGCCAGCTCGTTGAGCTGCTTGCTCTGGCGGTAGGAAACCGAAACTTCTTTGACGTCGAAGTCATCAAGGGCCCACTTTAGTTCATCTGCGGAGCGAGACCCCCAGGTGGTCAAACGTTGATTGAAGTCGCCGCATGCAAAGAATGAACGTAGCCTAGGGTGGGAGAGCGCGGCCATGCATGCAAGTTGGATAGGTGAGAAATCAGTCGCCTCATCCACTAACACTTGATTTCGGTAATGTCCCAGGAAGGGACGTAACGATGACCAAGCGGGGCTTTCGATATCGCGCAGTATGCTGGGCCGGCTAAGCAGATCACCTGCTGCGCGCAAGATGGCTAGCAGAACGATATCGAGTTCTAGCGGATGAATCTCGCGAGGTTCGAACCCCTCACCGTGATACCAGGTGCCCGACTCCTGGCATTCACGTCTGAATGCCCGGTAGCGCTTGGGAATGCCGTCAATGTAGCGTTTGACCGGGTTTAAGAACCGGCGGAGGCTGGTTTGTATTAGTAGTTTCGCCCCTACCTCGGTGAGATCAACATCATTCAACCCGCGGTCAGCCAGCCACTCAATAATTCTGCCGTTACGGGATGTCTTGCTGATACTGCGCTTTGAAGCCACGGCACGGGCTTGAGCCCTTACTGCTTGCATGTAGGCATTTACGGCAGCGCCACGACCTGTTCGGAGAGTGGTAGCGTCTTCATCTTCTTCAGCGTCGAAGTCATCTTGTTCGTCGCTGTCTATCCCCTGGACTTGCTGTAGGCCATCAATGAAGCGGGCTAGTTCATCCGGGAAACCCCGATCTCTGTTGAGTTGAAGGTTGAGTGCGGCCTTAATCTTGCCGTCCGATTCATCTTTCAGACGGGCGACAAGAGCTTGCACCTTGGGAAGCTCGGCTGCTAGAGATGCGAATGGGATTGCTAGTGCGTTGTCACCAGCCTGAGCCAAGGTGTTTGCCAGCTGTTCTCCCAAGCTCTGAACCTCTGGCGCCTTTGCTTGCTGAAGTGTTTTGGCGGCTTGGTGGAGCTCCTGAGCGTAATTCTTGCGCTGCCACGTGTTGAACTCATCGAACAATTTAGTTGGGCCGTTCAGCGCGTCCTTGTTCAGGCTGTTCAAGTCGTCCTTAAGAATAAAGACACCACTGCCATTCGCGGTTCTGAGAACACCGAACGCATTTCTGGCCAATTCGCGCCGATAATCCTGCCACGTCCTTATGCGCATATCTGAAGCGGGAACACTCTCACGAGCAAATGCCTCTTTCAGGTACTGCTTAAGAAGCTCAGTGGGGGTGAACATTAGCCAGCTGTTAGCGTGTGTGATGTTCTGCTCTACACTTGCTGATTCGACCAGTCTTTGTTCGCGTTCATCCAAATAGGTCTGGTCGAGCTTTTGGCCCAAGCGGCGAATTAGTGTTGTCGTCTTGCCGGTTCCGGGAGGGCCAAGAATCAGCAGGCGTTGGTCTAAAGGCAGGCGGAATATTTCGTCTTGATATCGATCTAGTATTGGTTGGTCCCGCAGTCCCATCTTGGTAATGACGCTGCGACGAACGCCTTCGATGATATTGTCTTTGATGCTCTCTTCAGCCAGAAGCTGACCTAGAAGATCCTCAGTAACTTCTTCTCCGTCGGTTTCAATCAAGAGCGCGCGCAGGGATTCGACGGTCAGGGGCCCAAAGTGTTCAACCTCCAACACCGTATCGCGTGAGTCCCAGCCATTTTCCAGCGCGGAAGGCTGTAGCCTGGCCTTTTCCAAGACTTCTACGATTGTCCCATTGGGCAGCTTGAACTCGCTACCTATGCCCAGGGATGCCAGGCGCCCGACCGGAGCTAGGTAGCTTGCGAGATTGGGGATTCCGGAAACAGGTGTGGTGCGGCAGATATAGTAAGTGTGCTCTTTCCCTTCTTCGTCAACAACGACAACACGAGCGATAGCAGGTTCGGTTGATAGCCGCTGATAGCTTTCTCTATTGGATTGACTGATCTGATCGAGTTTTTGGATGGCCGAGCTGGAGGTCATTGTGTTGACGTTCGCCAGGGTGTCCGAGCCCAGGGTTTCCCCATCTTGCAGCTTGTTTTTGGCCGCTGTGGCGACCTTTTCAAACTGGGCTAGAGCTTCAGTTGCAACTTGCTCCAGGTAGTCTCGCGAATTGTCATTCAGTCCGTTCATGGTGATCCCTCAGCCTTTGTAGTTTTTCTTTTGCGTCGCGAAGCTCGGCATTGATGGCTACGCGTTTGTTAAATTGTTTCTCGCGGCCCAGCCGCGCCTTGATCCTATCGACCTGCTTCTGCTGCAGTGCAATTGCTTCTGTCATCGCTATGCGCTGCTCGAGCGATAGCGGTGCTTCCTGACCTGCATTTGCTGGCTTATTGTAGGAAGTTGCAGTGCTGTTGCTAGCGTTTAACGCGTGTTCCTGTGCGTCTGACGACGTACTGGTCAGCTTGCTCTGCACCAGTGGGCTGAGCAGCTTTTCGTAGAGTCCAGCCATATCCAGGGCGACTGGAAGCGGCTGGCGGTTGCTGCTTTCCGGTAGCCAACTGGTCTCGAAGTAGTTGCCTACTACCCAGCGGCTAGGGTCGGTTTCACCCTTCTGGTTTTGCGCCGGCCGTTTGTAGGCAGCTACCATTTTGATGCGCTCACCTTGCACCAGCTCGAAAATCAAGGGGGAGGGAATCGCACGATCTATGGTCCTCAGTACGTCCTGATCCAGCTCTAAACCCTTGAGGGTGACGCGAAATACCTGAATTTCTGTCACCGCTGGCGTAGCTGGCAGGTTGACTGTTTCGGGTGCCAGTTTGTACTGCCACGCGATTTGGGCCACCTGGTCTGTGAAATGATCGCGCACTCGACGCCCCGGGTTGCTAAAGGCCAGAATTCGATTTTTAGGCACGACTCGGCCAAGCCAGGCGCGCTGGGGATACTCGATCAATGCTGGATGGCCCTGCACGGTCATGCAGTCTATTGCTCTTGAAGGTCGGTGGCGTATTCTTCTTTCTCGTACGCCTGGTTGACCTTCTTGCCCATGGCGCCTTCAATCAGTCCGGCCAGACGTCGCCGTCGATCTTCGATGAACTGATAGAAATCATTGGCACGAAGCAGGTCGGGTGCGATGGCATGGCTGGCGAGCAAGGAGTCCATCTCATCATCGCTTAGGCCCACTTGCTTTTCCTGCTGAATTCTCGGGAGGTATTCAGAAGGTGCATCACCGCCGATCTTCCTGTTAGCTTTGTAGGAGATGGGAGTCTTGTTGAGAATGCTGTCGTATTCTTCTCGGGCAATGCCCAAACCTTCACACCAGTTACGGGGAAATATGTGATGGATGTCCAGTGCGATCTCGCTGGCGTCCAGCTCCCGAATGCTGGCCTTCCAGAACCAGTCTTTGGAGCCTTCCCGAAGCACGAGAATATTGATGCCCTTATAGGCTGCGCTGAGCCGAGAGCGCAGGGTGTCGAAGCGATCTGGCTGGAAGCTTGCGTCACGCACGGTTCTTGGCAGAGCTTCATCGTCTTCGAACCAGCGCAGAAGCTCTTCGTAGTCGTTGGCCATGCGAGTTTCTACGGCCCCGCCGTATAGCTCACCTAGTACGCCGCACCAATACCAACGAGCCAGCTTGTCGTAGATTCGTGGCTCCAGCCAGCGATCTCCCAAACGGGCTAGAACCGCTGCTAGCGGGACAAGCTGGGTGCTGTAAGGCAATTCTTTTCGGCTGTAGAAGCACTCTTTGCGCAGAAAGTGCCCGACAAGTTTGAACCCCGCCTCCAGATCATCTGCCCATTGCTGCCACGCAGACAGGGGCAGTTGCAGCACGTCCGCACGTTTGGCGCTGACAGGTCGCACGTGTTTGCCGGTCTTCCCAGCAGCTATGTCTGCGAGCCGTTGCTCAAAGGTATGGAGCAGGCTGATGGCCTGGAGAAACTCAGTCGCCTCAGTGCCTTTCAGCAAGTCATCCTGCTCAATCCTTGCTCTTCGCGATTCAACATTGCGCACCTTGGAGCCAAACCAGTCATCGCGTAAGTTGTAGCCGTCTGCAGCATAGCTGGCCGTTATGAGCTCGAAAACGGACAGCTGAACCCCTCCAGTGTTAACTTTCTCAAACACCAGGCAGACGGCCTCTTTGCTGGTCTCTTTCTTGAGGAGAATTACCGGGAGCTGGTAGCTCCGAAATGGTGCAAGTATCAGACTACGGAAAGTCATGTAGGTACCGAAATGCTCTGGTGCAACCTGGTGCAGGGTGGCTTCCCAGTCATCGGATCCCATGATCTGGTTGCAGGGAAAGTAAAGTTGCTGGCATTCGAGCTCTTGGCTGGATAGGTCCAGTACGACGTCGCGGCCAAAATTGCTGCGTAACTGTTTATTTTCATCCACTGCGATCACGGCCTCTTCCAGGGCATGGGGCATTTCCACAGCCTTGCGGATGTCAAAGTAATAGTGGCGCTTGATCTTTTTGCCCTTTGCCGTAGTCGTTCTTACTGGGGCATCCAGGGCCAGGGCCTGGGTAAGTGTGGTTAGCCGTTGTTGGCCATCGAGGATGAGTTTCTCTGGTTTCTGGTCTTTTGGGATCTGCTTTTCAAGGCCTTCCACCGGTCGCGTCTCAAAGCGCACCTCCCCACCAGCTTCTAGCAACATGACGGCACCAATCGGGAAAGAGCGCGCAATGCTGACCAGCAGGTCGCGAATATGGTCGTCATCCCACACCCATCCGCGTTGGAAATCCGGGAGTTGGATTTTGCCTTCACGAATCTCTCTTAGTAGGTCATTCAGCGAAGCCTTGGTGCTATCGAAGGTTGTCATGTCGGCTCTCCATAAAATTGTGTAATCGGCGCTTGGTTGTTATTGGCTCTGCACTACCACAAATGACAGCAGCTCGAAGTCATCTAATCCTGCGATGGTGGTGGTAAGAGCACTGGTGCGCGATCCTGTGAAAAGACTTTCTAGATCTTTTTCGTCTTGAACTTGGATCATGCTGCGAATGGCTTGGCTAAGTAAGTCGGAGTATGCCTGCATATTGCGCCCGTCTTGGGTACGTTCGTTGAATTGCTGGCAGAGATCGCGAAGAGGCTCAGTTTTTCCCTTGCAGCTACTGCGAACGAGGTCGAGCAGGCGTTTGACCTCAGTGTGGTCGGCTATTATCTCGCCGCCTTCACCGATATAAATCAAGTAGTAGGGGTGCAAACGGTTCTGTTGATTAATGTTGATACTGTCATGAATGTTCTTCAGCGCAAAGATTGCACCCGGGTGCAGGCCTAGGTGAGGTTGTGCAGGAACGACGGCATGCATGCCGAAGGGCACGTTATCTAGATCGCCGTTCTCTTTCACATAGTTCAGCAGATCCATGCGGAAGTCGTTCAGGCCCAGGTCGGTGATTGAAATGCCGGCTTTCACGTCTTCTAGCTCAATGACTTCATCTTGTAGACGTTTCAGCTGTTCCTTTCGGTAAGCAATGTCGCTGGACTTGGCAGTGAGCACGTTGTCATCGCCAGTCGCAGTGACGTCGGCAATCACCATGCGGTTCTCAACACGTTCTTTGAGGTTGATGTATTCGTCCAGGGTGATGTCGGGCCAGTAGTTGACGAGCTGGATCTGCTGATTAATTGAGCCAATCCGGTCAATCCGTCCAAACCGCTGGATGATGCGTACCGGGTTCCAGTGGATGTCATAGTTGACCAGAAAATCACAGTCCTGAAGGTTTTGGCCTTCAGAGATGCAGTCAGTGCCGATAAGGATGTCCAGCTCGCCAGGTTCGTTAGGCAGTGCTATGGCCTTTTCTTTGGAGCGCGGAGAGAACAGCGTAAGCAGACTTTGGAAATCGTAGGCTTTACGCAAGGTCGATTTTGGTGCGTCGGAGCCGGTGACCTTACCCACATGCAGGCCGAGCTTCATGGCCATAGGTGCCAGGTTGTCATACAGGTAGTTGGCGGTGTCCGCGAAAGCGGTGAAAATCAGGACTTTGCGGTTGTCCGGGTTAAGGGGGCGCTCGATCTTGTCATTGATCAGCTTGAGGAGGTGTTGCAGCTTGCAGTCATCTGCGGGCGTTACCTGACGCATGGAGTTCAGAAGGCTGTTGATTATCTCCAGGTCCGAAGCCAGGTCATGACGCCATGAAGGCAGGTCCATATCTGCCAAATTGATCTGTACTTTCTTGCCGACAGTAAATTCGTCCAAGCCGCCCAGTTCCTCGTCATCGGCATCGAGGGCGCTGATGTCATCGAGATAATCACCAATCTGCCCGGCCTGACCGCTGGACTCGAATGCATCGATTGCTTCCAGGGTGCGAGCGATATTGGCTCTGAGGGAAGCTAGTGTCAGCCGGAAAGCTGCAACCGAGCTTTCCAAGCGCTTGAGCAGGTTTGTGGTCATCAATGCCTGCAAGCTGCGCTCCCGGTCGGCCTGTCGAAGTTTGCCTCGCCCGCCTTCTGTCTCGGTATCGTAGAGGTCTTCATACTTGCGCAGCCGGCTTGGCAGAATGTAGCCAATCGGTGCATAGACTGAGAGTTTGAGCACTGATAGCTGGCTGAAAATCTCATTGAGGTCCGCAACATCTGGTCGTTCGGTGATTGGGCAGTGGAACGAGAGCGGCTTGCGCCGTTCCGGGAAGTGGCCAATGTCTGTGGTGTCGTAGAACGTCTGTATGTGCTTACGTGAGCGGGCAATGGTTACCGAGTCCAGAAGCTCGAAGAAGTCGAAATCCAGCGCGCGTAGGATGGACGCGGCTGTGCGCTCTTCCGGAGGAAGGCTGGACCAATCGTTGAAGGCCTTCTGTGCCCGCCGGAAGATCTCTTCCACGCTAGTGCTGGTTTTTAAGTGCTTGCCCAATGCGTCGGACTGGCCTTCATAGGCAAGAGCCAGCTGGTTGCGCAAATCGGTGAAGCGGTTGTTCACTGGGGTTGCAGATAGCATTAGCACTTTGGTCTTCACGCCGGAGCGGATGACCTTGTTCATCAGCTTTTGGTAACGAGTCTCACGGTCTTTGTAGACGTCGTTGTTTCGGAAATTGTGAGATTCGTCGATCACCACGAGGTCATAGTTACCCCAGTTAACCCTGTTCAGTGGAATGCCGAATGACTCGCCGGCGGTGCGAGACAGGTCTGTGTGGCAGAGCACGTCGTAGTTGAAGCGGTCTTTGGCAAATATGTTTGTGGTGAGGTTGCTGTTGTAGTTGCGCCAGTTATCGGCCAGCTTCTTGGGACATAACACCAGTACCGATTTATTGCGTAGTTCGTAATATTTGACGACCGCGAGGGCGGTAAAGGTTTTACCTAAACCGACACTGTCCGCCAGGATGCAGCCGTTATAAGTTTCCAGCTTGTTGATGATGCCGGTGGCGGCATCCTTTTGGTAGTTGAACAGTTTGTTCCACACCAAAGTATCCCTGTAGCCCGTTAGATCATTGGGCAGCACATCTTCGTCTACGTCCTCCAGGAAGTCCTTGAAGATGTTGTAGAGCATGATGAAGTAGATCCGTTCCGGCGAATTTTCCTGATAGACGGACTCGATATGGTCACAGATAGCGCTGGTGACGTCCTCTACCTTGCCAGGGTCATTCCAGATCTGGTCAAACAGTTGTAGATACATTTGTGCATGGGGCTGCTCATCCATGCGCGTTACGAAGTTAGATACAGCATTGCCTTGCTGGTAACCAAGATCGACTGCGGTAAAGCCATTGATTGGCATGTAAGCCGTAGCGCCCTCGCTGCCGGCCACATGCATGAAGGGCTGCATGGGCGCCTTGGTTTTGTTGGAGCGGAACTGGGCTTTGTGGCGAATCCACTGAGCGCACTCCCGGGCCACGGCTCTTTGGGTGAGCTTATTACGTAGCTGTATCTCGAACTCGGTGCCGTACAGGCCGCTCTCGCGCTGCGCTTTGGGGATAAAGAATTCCCGACGCTCCTTTTTAAGCCGATCTGTGACTTCGTTGGGCACGAACGTGGGAGCTGTAAACACGAACTGGACACTCTCAACCTTGGCTAACTCAGCCTTGAGAGCTTCAAATGCGTAGATGGAGAAACAGGAAGCCGCAATTTTCAGGCGCGTGCCGGGCTCAATAGTTTCCTTGAGATCATCACCCAGCAGGCGATTGATATTGTCGATCATCTCCAAAATCTGCCCTCCCGTGGGCATGCCAGCCTGGCTTACAATCCAACGTGGTGGCGCTGTTGTGTCAAATGGTTACGGTGGCTGAATTAGGCTGGTGAGTTGTATCGCCTCGTTGCTGACGCATCTGTATATGTAGCTTGCAGTTTATGTGTGTGACTGGGGTAGGGCAAGAAGGCGAGAATGCTGTGCCTAAACTCTGTTTTCAGGAAGCAGGGCAAAGGTCAGGAAAAAGATCGGCAGCTAATCTGTGAAAAAATGCTGGGCACTGTCAGGGCACCATTTGGGCACAAGCCAAAAAAAAGGACCTGCGCTTTCACGCAAGTCCTTGATATTCATGGCGCGCCCGAGAGGATTCGAACCTCTGACCTCTGCCTCCGGAGGGCAGCGCTCTATCCAGCTGAGCTACGGGCGCATTCGAAAC
>Ga0209075_1002296_pt1 | contig 16989 bp, 16 predicted proteins | sample Stecom2011_FD_187523 | JGI IMG/M metagenome (GOLD analysis project Ga0209075, IMG submission 187523) | Agricultural soil microbial communities from Utah to study Nitrogen management - Steer compost 2011 (SPAdes) (version 2) | ecosystem: Environmental > Terrestrial > Soil > Agricultural land...
TCCCGAACTCAGAAGTGAAACAGACCTGCGCCGATGGTAGTGTGGTTCGCCCATGTGAGAGTAGGTCATCGTCAGGCTCTTAATACCAAAAGCCCCAGCATCCTTGATGCTGGGGCTTTTTTATTGGTCCGGGAAAGGTTCTTCCGGTCAGGCCTATTTGCTGATCAGCTCAATGAGGCCGCCCATTATGCTTTGCATCAGAGCAAAGCGGTCATTGGTTCGTTCCGCCTGGTACTGCATTTGCCCGGTTTGCCAGTTGGTCACCCACACCAGGGCGACGGCCAGTACTAAACACGCGGCTGTCAGCCATCGGATGCTGCTGGCCATACGCCTGCTGCGCATCTGCTGTCGCCTGCGTTCGTCGTCCTGCTGTTGACGCAGTTCTCTCAGTTGCTCTTCGAGTTCCTCGTAAGCGACTTCAAGGGTGGACATCCGGCCGGTGATCTTGCGCTGAATCTGTTCCGGCGCTTCCGTGCTGGGATGTCCCACATTTTCCACTGCAAACCTCAGGGCTTCGCTTTGTTCTGGCTCGGGAATGTCGGAGAGGATCAGGTCCAGAGTTCTCATCAACTGGTCTCTGTCGACCTGCTTGCGTATAACCCCGGCTGCGCCGAGTGCCCGTGCTTCTTCGATGTATTTCTCGGCATTCTGGGAGGTGTACATAAAGACGGGGATGTCCCGGGTTTCCGGTAGGCTCTTGAGCTTCTCGAGGGCCTGAAAGCCATTCATGCCAGGGAGCATGTGGTCCAGAAAGATAATGTCGAAATGGTCTGACTGGAGGACGGGAAACGCTTCTTCGGCGGTTGCAACGGATTTGCTTGAGATATCGGCACGCTCTAGCAAGCGTGCAAGTATGATGCGCGCTGTAGAAGAGTCCTCGATGATAAGCGCGTGGCCCCGTGGCATTCCTTTTCCCTCTTTGGTTTACCGTTCTCCGGTATAAGAAGGAACTATATAAGCAGATCAGAAAATATACAGTGGGTTAAGGGGCCGGGGTGTCATATTTGAGACACCCTTTTGATTTTTGACGTTGTTCTTTCACCGCTTCTGTTTGAGCTGCTTGTTAACAAGGGCCCGCAACGCTGCCGGTTTCACCGGCTTGTAGAGCACCTGATAGCCACGGCTGATGGCATCCTCGCGGACTTCCGGTGCCATGTAGCCGGTAATCAGTATGCCCGGTATATCCTCTTCCAAGGCCTCCCGGATGCTGTCCATGGCGTCCAGTCCATTGCGGTTGTCGTCCAGTTGGTAGTCGGCAAGGATAATATCGGGACTTTCGCCGTCGAGTTTAGCCAGTGCTGCTTCCAGGCTTTCGGCGGCTGTCACCTCGCACTGCCAGTTGCTGAGCAGGGCCACCATGCCCTGCAGGATAGATGCGTCGTTATCAATGCAAAGCACCCTTAACCCGCCAAGGTTGGATACGCGCCGTGATCCGGCATTGGCCTTGCTGGCAGTTGCATGAACCTGTTCGGCGGGCGCGGTGGGTACGGTAATGGCAAAGGTGCTGCCTTTGCCCTGGGTGGAGCGCACGGTGATTGGGTGGTCGAGCATGCCGCTGATCCGGTCTACGATGGCCAGGCCAAGGCCAAGACCGTTTTTATCACGCCCATGCCGGAAACGGCGGAACTCCTCAAAGATGTGTGCCAGCTGCTCTTCGGACATGCCTGGGCCGGTGTCCCAAACTTCAATGCGCAAATAGCCTTTCATGCGCCGGCAACCCATCAGAATCTTGCCGCTGGCCGTGTAGCGTATTGCATTAGACAGGAAGTTCTGTACCACACGCCGGAGCAGTTTGGCGTCTGAACGGACCCATGCGGAGCTTGGTACCACGTGAAGGTCAAGCTCCTGGTCTTTGGCTATGGCGGAGAACTCAGTCGCGAGGTGCCGCAGCAACTCATTGATCGGGAATACGCTGATATCCGGTTCCAGTGCGCCTGCGTCCAGCTTGGAAATATCCAGCAGGGTACTGATGATTTCCTCGGCGGCACTCAGGGAGCTGTCAATATGCTCCACCAGTTGCCTTGGCTCTCCCTCGGTTATCTTGCCGGTGAGGGCAGAGGTGAACAGGCGGGCTGCATTAAGTGGTTGCAGAAGGTCATGGCTGGCAGAGGCCAGGAACCGGGTTTTACTCTGGTTTGCTTGTTCGGCAACAGACTTGGCCTTGAGCATTTGTTCGTTGATGACTTGCAGTTCCTGTGTGCGTTCACGCACCCGCTGCTCAAGATAGATGTTGGTTTCTTTGAGCGCCTGTTCGGTCCGCCGCATAGCGGTGATGTCCTGGAACGTGGTTACGTAGCCACCGCCCGGTATCGGGCTGCCGTCTACCCTGACCACAGTGCCATCGGGTCTCTGGCGTTCGTAGGACATTGGTTTTCCTTCCCGCATGGCGCCGCAGCGGTCTTCGATGACCTCATCAATCCGGCGGGCCGACAGGTTGGCATTGGTGAGGTTGTAACGCATCAGGTCTTCCACCGGCCGGCCGACCCGGACAAACCCTTTCGGGTAATGGAAAAGTTCAAGGTAGCGATGGTTCCAGACGACCAGCTGCTGCTGATGGTTAACCACCGACACCCCGAGACTGATGTTCTCGATGGCTGACTGTAGTAGTTCCCGACTGAAGGTCATAGCCTGGGAGGCTTCGTCTACGATGCTGACCACGTCTTCGATCTGCATGTCGCGACCGGTGAGGGTCGATTCGAGAACAACCCTTGCGGTCGAGGCTCCAATGACCGATGCCAACTGCCGTTCGACGTATTTCATCAGGTGCGAGGAGGCCGGACGGTGAGGGTGCAGGCGAATGGCGTTGCGCCGCTCGTAATTCTGAAAAATGCTTTCCGACCGTTCCTCACCCATGAACCGGTCGGCCAGGGCTTGCAGGTCTGCAGTCAGAATCTCCCCCTGCCAGCTTTGGTGCTGGGCGCTTTCGGCTTTGGGCTGAGACTCGTGGAAGAAGGCGGCGATCTGGATTTTTTCCCGGATGCGCTGGCGGGTGACCAGAGACAGGAATACGTACACACCGGTATTCACGCCCAGGCTCCAGAGAATGCCGTGGCTCATTTGGTCCAGTTCTGATCCAAACAGGGCTGTGGGGCGGGTCCAGTGCCAGCCAAACAGGCCATGTTCAATGACCTGCGCAGAGATCCAGCCTGTGGCGGCCAGGGCAGGCAGTAGCAGGGTGTAACACCACATGAGGAAGCCCAGGCCCAGGCCCCAGGCGGCACCGGTAAAGTTGCCCCGGCGCCAGAGAATACCGCCAACCAGGGCCGGCCCGAACTGGGCAGCAGCGGCAAAGGAGAGCAGGCCAAAGGCCGTCAGGCTGTAGTCAGCACCGGCCATCCGGTAGAACCCATAGGCAGTCAGCAGTACCACGAAGATGGCGGCCCGGCGAATGGAGAGCAGCAGGAAGCTGAGATCGGCGCGCCGGTTCATGCGTGGCCGGAAGAAACGTAACAGGCCCGGCATGATGATCTCGTTACTCACCATAGTGGCGATTGCAACGGAGCACACAATAACCATGGCGGCGGCAGCCGATCCGCCGCCGAGGAAGGCGAGTACGGCGAGCCACTGCTGGCCGGCCATGATAGGTAATTGCAGTATGATGATGTCAGGATCGCCACCCACTGAATCAGCGTACAGCAGGCCCCCGGCCGCAATCGGAATGACAAAGGCGCTGGCGATCAAAAGATAGATGGGCATGGCCCAGCGGGCCACGTCGAAATCCCGGTGATCCGCGTTTTCAACCACCATAACGTGAAACTGTCGGGGCAGGCAGATGATGGCGAGCATGGCCACCAGGGTCTGGGTCAGGAAGGCTGGCGCTTCCACGGCATCGGTGGTCAGAATGCCAATCAGGTCCGCCTCGGCTGCTTTCTGAAACAGGTCACCGAAACCGTTGAACAGTCCATACCCCACGAACAGGCCGACAGCGACAAATGCGATCAGTTTGATCAGGGATTCAAAGGCTACGGCCTGAATCATTCCCCTGTGATGCTCGGTGGATTCCAGGTGACGAGTGCCGAACAAAACGGTAAAAACGGCCAGCGCCAGGGTGATATACCAGGCCGAGTCGTTCCAGGCGGCACTGCTCAGCTCCTGATAGGCGTCGCCGGTGCTGGACAGCACGTTGAAACCCAGAGCAATGGCTTTCAGCTGCAGGGCGATGTAGGGCACGCTGCCAATCAGGGCAAAGAGTGCCACCATGGCCGCCAGCAGCTGGGATTTACCGTAGCGGGATGCTATGAAGTCGGCAATCGAGGTACTGTTGTTGCGTTTACTGATGTAGATGATCCGGCGCAGCAGGGGCGCAAAGAACACGAACACCAGCAAAGGCCCCAGATAGATCGGCAGAAAGGCAAAACCTTCCTGGGTGGCCCGGCCAACCGCGCCGTAGAAGGTCCAGGAGGTAAAGTAAACGGCCAGTGACAGGCCGTAAATGTGGGTCCGCGCCAGCCTGTGCCGGTAAAGGCCCGGGTGTCGATCTCCCGCCCAGGCTATCAGGAACAGCAGGGATATATAGGAGATCGAAATCAGTACAAGCAGCCAGACGCTAATCATGGGGTGTTGCTATCCGGTTTTGGCTTTTCAGGCTCCGCACACGGTTCTGTAGAGCGGGTCGTTCATCTCGAGTACTTTCATATTATCCACTCGCGGCCTGCCGTTGGAATCCAGGGGTACCAGCTCCCGGCTCTGGCAGTTGATCAGGTGGACCCGATGAGAAACCGCATCGGTAACCGTCTGTTCGAAACGATAAAGGGTAAAGCGGACAATGTCGGAATCTGCTGTGTCAGTGCTTCTGCTCTCGACATCTACCGTGGAAAATGCGGTTACGTAAGGCACCACGAAGGTCCAGGGGCGAAAGAAGAGTTTCTCCTGCTCGGTGCTGACAACAACCGCTTCCTCAGGCAAAAGCGATCGTTTGTGGTCGTACCAGGTATATTCACCATAAATAAGATAGCCCAGCATGCCGGCGCCGGCGAAGACCGGGATGATCCATTTCGGGGCGCGCTTGGCTGTGATGGTGCGAATGCCCAGTGCAATCCCCGCAGCACCCAAGCCGCAAACGATGGTGGCAATTAAGTTCCAGAACATACAGCGGTTTCCTCAAAAAAGAACGGGCTTCCTCACTGAGGAAGCCCGTTCGGTATCAACCCGTCATTGCAGGCAATGAGTCAGGTTGTCTTACAGTTTAATGGTCGTGGGCAGATCCGGCACCGCGCGGGTAACGGACGCTTTCAACCAGTTCCTGGATCTCAACGGGCGGCTCGGCAGTCACTTTGGATACTGCGAAGGCTACCGCAAAGTTGACCAGAGCACCAACCGCACCGATAGCCATCGGGGAGATACCCAGCATCCAGTTTTCAGGGATGTCAGCCAGGTTGTTGGTACCCGGGATGAAGAACCAGCCCTTGTAGATGAAGATATATACCACCGTGAAGATCAGGCCGGACAACATGCCCAGAGTCGCACCAACGTTGTTCACGCGCTTGGAGAAGATGCCCATCATCAGTGCCGGGAACAGTGAGGCTGCGGCAATACCGAATGCCAGGGCCACCACCTGCGCCGCAAAGCCCGGAGGGTTAGCGCCCAGGTAGGTTGCAACCACAATGGCGACTGCCATGGAAATCCGGGCAGCCATCAGCTCGCCTTTCTCGGAAATCCCCGGGTTAAGCCGGCCTTTGATCAGGTCGTGACTGACCGCCGAAGAAATTGCCAGCAGCAGGCCAGCTGCGGTCGACAGTGCTGCGGCAAGACCACCAGCGGCAATCAGGCCGATAACCCAGCCTGGCAGGTTGGCGATTTCCGGGTTGGCCAGTACCAGGATGTCGTTGTTAACGACCAGCTCGTTGCCTTCCCAGCCACGCTCGGAGGCGGTCGCTGCGAAGTTGGAGTTGCCATCGTTATACAGCTGGATACGACCATCGTTGTTTTTGTCTTCAAACTTGATCAGGCCGGTTTCTTCCCAGGTAGCAATCCAGCCAGGACGCGCATCGTACTCGATGGGCTGGGCAGCAGTGCCATCCGGATAGATGGTGGTCATCAGGTTCAGACGAGCCATAGAGGCAACAGCCGGTGCAGTCAGATACAGCAGGGCGATGAACACCAGGGCCCAGCCGCCGGACCAGCGTGCGTCAGCTACCTTGGGCACGGTGAAGAAGCGAATGATTACGTGGGGCAGGCCGGCCGTACCGATCATCAGGGTCAGGGTGAACAGAATCATGTTCAGTTTGTTGTCGACATCGGCAGTGTACTGGTTGAAGCCGAGGTCGGTGACCACCTGGTTCAGCTTGACCAGCAGTGGCAAGCCGGACTCTTCGTGGGTAGAGAACATACCGAGCATCGGAATCGGGTTGCCGGTCAGTTGCAGGGAGATGAACACCGCCGGAATGGTGTAGGCGACGATCAGAACGCAGTACTGGGCTACCTGAGTGTAGGTTATGCCTTTCATACCGCCGAGTACCGCGTAGATGAATACAACGACCGCCGCGATGATCAGACCAGTGGTCGCTTCAACTTCCAGGAAGCGGGAGAAGGCAACACCAGCACCGGCCATCTGGCCGATAACATAGGTTACCGAGGCTACAATCAGGCAGATAACGGCTACCAGTCGGGCGTTGGCACTGTAGTAACGGTCGCCGATGAACTCGGGCACCGTGAACTTGCCGAACTTCCGCAGGTACGGGGCCAGCAGCATGGCCAGCAGTACATAACCGCCGGTCCAGCCCATCAGGTAGGTGGAGTTGGAGTAGCCGCCGGCGGCAATCAGGCCCGCCATGGAGATGAACGACGCTGCAGACATCCAGTCGGCACCGATGGCCATCCCGTTGGTGACTGGGTGTACACCGCCACCGGCAACGTAGAAGTCACTGGTACTGCCGGCCTTCGCCCAGATGGCGATGCCGATGTAGAGGAGGAACGAGCCCCCTACGAATATCAGGTTAATGGCAAATTGGCTCATGCGATCTTACTCCTCGTGTACGCCGAATTGTTCGTCGATTCTGTTCATGCGCCAGGCATAGAAGAAAATGAGAACAATGAAGGTAAGAATTGAGCCTTGCTGGGCGAACCAGAAGCCAATGTCGGTGCCGCCGACTTCAATGCCGGACAGCATGGGGCGTAGGATGATGGCGGCGCCATATGAGCACAGTGCCCAGATGATCAGACTGCCAAAGATAAGGCGGAGGTTCGCCTTCCAGTAACTCTCAGCGTCGTAGCTGTGACCTGACATATCATCACTCCTGTATTGTTTTTGTAGAGTTAAGATGCTTTTTTTCTGGGGTGTTGCGGATAGAGAATTTATTATTCATGTAATACTTCTCCGACTTGTTGTCATATCCGACTTTACTGGTCAATGGGATTATGGATATTGGCAAATAGTCTAAGTGTCAGTGACTTGCCGTGCCTTTCGTCAAGGAAAATCAGGTGGGATCGGGAAAGGTCAGTATCGGTGCATCTGCTGCAAACGGCGCTGATAATGCAGTTTATCGACCAGTTCTTTCAGGGTTTTTACGTCTTTTTTTTGCGCGATGTTGAGGGCTGCAAGTGTCAGTTCAGCCGTTACCATCGCATCTGCCGCAGCGTGATGCCGTTCACTTATTTGCAGGTTGAAATAATCCGCCCAGTTATCCAGGCCCCGCCCTCCGGTTTCTGCATGAGGAAAGAAAGCAGGTAAAAGTTCAGCTACGTCCATCCATAGATGGGAGGCAGAGTACCCCAGCTGGGTTTTCAGGGTTTTTTCCAGAAATTTCTGATCGAAAGCTGAGTGGTAGGCCAGAATCGGGTCGCCATTCATCCATTCCAGCAGGTGCAGCAGCGCGTCTTCAGTTTCATGGCCTTGAGTGAGGGCTTCAGGGCCAATGCCGTGGATCAGAACGGTTTCGCTGATATCCAGCTCAGGGCGTCGAAGGATCAGGTCAAACTGGTCGTCCAGGTGGATCACACCACCTTCTATGGCGACTGCGCCAATGGCAATGACTTCGTCTTTTGAGGCGTTCAGCCCGGTCGTTTCGAGGTCCAGTACCACCAGCCTGCAGCGCGACAGCAGCTGGTCTCCTGCGGTTTTCGGTAACGGCAGGTTGTCGGTGTCGTGGTCACCGGGGGTGCCCCCTCGTCGTTGAGCCAGCCAATTCTTGATCTGCTCGAGCATGGTTGCCGGCCTATAGTTGGTAGGTGATTTCCAGTTTTTGCTGGAGCCGCTGGGCCTGGCGGAAGGACTCCCGGAGAATGCGCCGGTCAAGCGGGTTCAGGTCGTCCGGGTCTATGTAGTTGGTCAGCTCCTCGCCTTTGTCCAGCATCTCCTGGTGGGCGCGCATCCGAATGGCCTGAATCAGGCTGTAGGCCTCTTTCCAGGCATTGGCATCTTTGGCGTCGAACACCTCTTTGCGGGCGAGTTCGTCGATCCGCTCCAGGGTATTCGCGGTTTCAACGCCGTGGGCGAGTGCGAACACCCTCACCGATTCTACGAACGGGGCCAGCCCCTGGCGTTTCAGGTCCAGCGCATGTTTCTTTTCATCATTCAGGTAACGGAAGTTCCTGAACATGGTCAGGGGCGGCTTTCTTTGCAGGGCGTTTCCGGCCAGCATTTTCTGGAACAGTGCGTTTTTGCGGATGCGTGCCAGTACATCTACCAGCAAGCGGTGTAGCGGTTCTGAGGGCCCGAACACGGCCCGCATATCCAGAAAAATTGAAGAATAAACCAGATTCTGTGGTGTGGATGCATCAATAAAGCGGATAAACCATTCATCCCACTCCCCGATACTCAGGCAGAGCTTTGGATTGCTGGCCATGATGTTGCCCTTGCACAGGGTGAAGCCGCACTCAGCCAGTTCATCATTAACCTTGCGGGCGAATGGCAGCAGCTTTTCACGGACCTGTTCCGGGGTCATGCCCTCTGGCGTCTCGAACAGGATGCCATTGTCCTGGTCGGTCAGCAGGGTTTGCTCTTGCCGTCCCTCACTGCCGAAGGTCAGCCAGGTAAAAGGGATGCCCGGGTCGTTCTTTTTCAGGTTCAGTTCCAGCACCCGGCGCACGGTCACATCATTCAGGGTGGTGATGATTTTGACCACCTGCCCGGAATCGGCGCCGTGTGCCAGCATGGCGTCTACCAGTCTGGCAACATCTGTGCGCAAAGCCACCAGTGTGCGCAGGTGGGTAGCTGTGCCAATGGTGCGGGCAAGGTTGACCAGGTCCACCCGCTGCAGTGAGAACAGGTCCCGCTCCGAAACAACGCCAATCAGCCGCTGTTCTTCATCAATCACACACAGGTGTGCAAAGTGGTGCTCTGCCATAAGCATGGCGGCCTCGAAGGCATCGGCAGTGGCGGGCAGGCTGCAGGGGCTTAGTGTCATTACCTGTCCAATGGGGGTGTCCAGCGACCCCTTGTCTTCGGCAATCATGGTGCGCAGGTCGCGCAGGGTAAATATACCGGTGGGGTGGCGGCTGTCATCGGTGATGATAATGCTGCCCACATTGTTCTCGTGCATGCGGGCTACGGCCTTGCGCACGGGCAGGTCTGGTGTGCAAACAATGGGGTTGCGCAAGGCATAGCGTTCCAATGGGGTATCCAGGCTATGGCTGGAGCCGATGGAGGCCATGGCTTTGGACTGAAGGCGCTGGTTTACCTGCTCCAGCAGGCTGCTGACCCCGCGCAGGCAGAAATCCCGGAATGGCTCGCTTTCAGAAATCAGGGTTACAAAATCTTTCTTCTCGATACTCAGGCAGAAGGTGTCCCCGGAGGCCCGGTGCAGGGTGCGGGTAGGGCGCTCACCCACTAGCGCGGCAAGGGGAAAGCACTCGCCCTGGCTGATCTCGAACGTGGTTTGGGTCCGCTCTTCGGTTTTGTGCTGGCGTTCACCCCGGATTCGCCCCTGTTTTACAACATAGAAGCGTTTCGCTAAACCGTCCTCCGGTGCCAGAACGACATCACCATCGGCGTAGAAACTCAGCGTGGCGTGCTCGGCAAAGTGGGCAAGGTGGGGGTCGTCCATATTGGAGAACGGAGCGTGTTCCCGGAGGAACGACATAATCGCACGGGTGTTCTGGGGGCGGGTGGTGTCGTGGTTGGCTGCGGCCATAGTGGAATTCGTCCTGATCCTGGGCTGCCCGGCTGAAAACCGGCGCTTTTCATTATTGTTGTCTATCTGCAGTGTAGTGCAGCAGGTAGTTGTTGTACCTTACGATTTTGGTCGAAAACCCGTAAGACTGTCCTCTTTATGGTAGCCCCACGCGGTGGTAGAGTTCTGATACTTGTCAATCCGGAAACAGTAAGTGTTATGACCAGTAAAGACGAACGCCTGGCCTTCCTTGAAGAGATGAAGGATGTCCGGCGGATCCGTAAACCCAATCGAGCGGAAGTCGACGTGCCCCGGGAACTTACGCCAGGCCACCTGGCGCGGCAGCAGGCGGCGGTGGCAACCCCGGTGCGCGACCTCAACCCGCTGACTGCAGACGTCGTGGAGCCGCTGACCGCTCACGATGTGCTGAGCTGGATGCGCCCGGGCGTTCAGCACGGGGTGTTTCGCAAACTGCGGCTGGGCCAGTATCCGATCGATGCCAGGTTGGACCTGCACCGGATGACCGTAGAAGAGGCGCGCCGGGAAGTGTTCGCATTTATTAATGATTGTGTGCGCTATGGTTTACGCTCGGTGCTTATCCTTCACGGTAAGGGCGAGCGAAATCCTGACGGTATCGCCCAGTTAAAGAGTTACCTGGCCAAGTGGCTGCCGGAGTTGGACAGTGTGTTGGCGTTCCACTCGGCCCAGAAGCATCATGGAGGTACCGGCGCGGTCTACGTGATGGTGCGTAAAAGCGAGCGCGACAAGCAGCATAACCGGGAAGTTCATGGCAGCCGTTAAGGTACCTTTTGAATAGCAAGAAACGAGGAATATGATATGTCCAAACGTTCTGTAGCAGTGTTGATGTTAGCAGGCCTTTTTGCCCTGGCAGGCTGTAAAGACCGTGTTATTTGGGACGACAACGGCAAGATGGAGAGTGCTACGGAAAATCGGGAAGTCTGGGATACCAAAGGCCAGATGGACTCCGGTGATCGCAAAATCTGGGTAAACAAAGATGGCAAGGAAGTGATCAAGTAAGCCGTAGATCTTCGTTTTCAAGGGCACTGGAACAGAAAAACAAGAGGAAGGGTTCATGGCGTTCAGCCTGACAGTGAATGGTCACCGGCACACGGTGGATGTAGACCCGGATACGCCGCTGTTATGGGTGATCCGGGATGAGCTGGGCCTGAAGGGCACCAAGTTTGGTTGTGGTGCCGGACTGTGTGGCGCGTGCACAGTGCATGTGAATGGTCAGCCGGCCCGTTCCTGCTCCACCGCCATTGAGCTGGTGGATGGCGCCGAGATTACCACCATAGAAGGGCTGTCTGAGGGCGGTAAGCTGCATCCCCTGCAGCAGGCGTGGATCAGTGAGGGCGTGCCCCAGTGTGGCTACTGCCAGTCTGGCCAGATCATGACAGCTGCGCACCTGCTGGCCAATAACCCTTCGCCCTCCCGGGACGACATTGTCTCCGCCATGACCGGCAACCTGTGTCGCTGTGGTACCTACGCCCGCATTGTTGCGGCAGTGGAATCGGTGGCTGGCGGTGTTGGCCATTATCAGCCCGGGCAGGAGAGCAATTGATATGACCATGAACCGCCGTGATTTCATGAAAGTCAGTACCGGTGCCTCTGGCAGCCTGGTGTTGGCCTTATCCCTGCCGGGCTGCGCTTCGGTGCCGACCGGCTTCGAGCCGGAAACCGGTGAATGGACGCCGGATGTCTGGCTGGAACTCAACAAACAGGACGAAATTACCTTCACCCTGGCCCGGGTGGAAATGGGGCAGGGGACTTATACCGGTTTGACCACCCTGGTTGCCGAAGAGCTGGACGTGGCCCCGGCCCGGATTCAGGTGAAGTTTGCCCCTGTGGCACCGGAATACCGGAACCCGTTGATTGGCCTGCAGCTGACCGGTGGCAGTACCAGTGTGGCCAGCAGCTGGCAGCCCCTGCGGGAAGCGGGTGCTTCGGCCAGGCAAATGCTGGTGATGGCCGCCGCCCGGATTTGGGGGGTGAAAGCTGGTGATTGCCGTACTGACAACGGGCGCGTGATTCATCCCAATGGGTTGGATTCGCTGCGCTATGGCCAGCTGGTGGAGCTGGCAGATAAAGAAGTGATTCGTGGCGATGTACCGCTCAAACCTCGTTCGGAGTGGAAGTACATCGGCAAGCAGGCCGGAAAGCTGGACGCCCGGGCCAAGGCAACCGGCACCGCCGTATACGGTATTGATGTAGAACTGCCCGGTATGGTGTACGCGGTGATGACCCGCAGCCCTCGCTATGGTGGCCGTGTGCAATCGTTCAACCGTGATGAAGTTCTGTCTATGGCCGGGGTGCGTGCCGCGTTTATCACTGAGCGCGGTATCGCCGTGGTGGCAGACAGCTACTGGAAAGCCAGGAAAGCCCAGCAGGTCGTGCGCGCGCAGTGGGATTTCTCGGAGGCGCTGGACACCTCCGTTGAACAGGTGTTCGAGGGCTACCGCAAAGCCGCCGCGGAAGATCCTGGTGTGCAGGAGCGCGCCGAGGGCGATGTAGGCGAGGCCATCAAAAAGGCCGGCCGGGTGGTGGAAGCCGAGTACGAGCAACCCTACCTGGCCCATGCCGCGATGGAGCCCATGAACGCCACCGCCTGGTACCACGATGGTGGCATGGAGATCTGGGCACCGACACAGGCGCCGGATCTCGGGCGGATTGCTGCCGTCCGGAATTCGGATTTATCGCCCGGCGATGTCACCGTTCATACTACTTTTCTGGGCGGCGGCTTCGGCCGGCGCCTGACCCAGGACTACATCGAGGAAGCCGCTGCGGTAGCCTATGAGGTGAAGTTGCCGGTAAAACTGATCTGGTCCCGGGAAGAAGATATGCGCCATGGCTTCTGGCGCCCGGCCATGCTGCACCGGATGACGGCCAGCCTGGACGGCTCCGGTCTCACTGGCTGGGATCACCAGATTGTCGGCCCGCAGATTCTCGACTGGTACGTGCGCAACGCCGCGCCGGCCCAGTACCCCTGGGCACCGAAGATCCTGTACAACACACTCGGTAAAGTGGGGCTGATGGTCGAAGGCCTGGCTACACCGAAAGATATGTCCGCCATTGAGGGCGCAATCGACTACCCCTATCAGGTGCCAAATGTCAGCGTGCGCCACACCCACACAGATCCGGGCGTGCCGATAACCTGGTGGCGCTCGGTGGGGTACTCCCATACCGGTTTTGCAGTAGAGACTTTTATGGACGAGCTGGCCCATGAGGCCGGACAGGATCCGCTGGAGTTCCGCAGAAAACTGCTGGCCAAAGAACCGCGCCATGCAAAGGTTCTGGAGCGGGCTGCGGAGCTGGCGGAATGGGGGAAGCCGCTTCCTGAAGGTCGGGCGCACGGGATAGCGCTGTTCCGCAGTTTCAGTACCTACGTGGCTCAGGTGGTGGAAGCCGGTATCGAGAACGGCGAGATCCGTGTTTATAAGGTGACTTGTAGTGTCGACTGCGGCCAGGTGGTGAACCCCCGCATTGTGGAAGACCAGATTTCCGGCGGCATTCTGTTTGGCCTGACGGCGGCGCTGTTTGGTGAAATTACCTTCAACAGGGGTGAAGTGCAGCAGGGCAACTTCCACGATTATCGTCTGTTGCAGATGCATCAGGTGCCGGAGGTGGTGGTGGATATTGTCGACAGCAATGAAGCCCCCACCGGGGTGGGAGAGCCGGGGGTTCCACCGGTCATTCCGGCCCTTGGTAATGCGCTGTTTGCCCTTACCGGAAAGCGCCAGCGGCGGCTACCGCTGAGCGCCTGACAAAGCGGTTTGCCGTAACCGGCGGCCGCCCTATAATAGCGGCCGATCTGTGCCCGGCAGGGCCTGTACCAACCGGGAGAGCACCTGTGTTTGATGTTACCCGATATGCTATTGCCGCCCAGTCCATTGTGGATGCCGGGCGTTTTCTGTACGACCGGGGCTGGTCCCCCGCCACCAGCAGTAACTATTCTGCCCGTATCGACAACAATCACGTGGCCATCACCGTATCCGGGCGCCATAAGGGCCAGCTCGCCGCCGGCGACGTAATGGTAGTGGACCTGAATGGCAAGCCGGTCCAGAGCAGCTGCAAATCTTCGGCAGAAACACTGTTGCACACGGTGTTGTATCAGGTGTTTCCGGATACCGGTGCGGTGCTGCATACCCATTCTGTGAAGGCAACGGTGCTCAGCCGCCTGGTCCCTCAAGGCCAGGCCCTGGAGCTGGAAGGCTATGAGCTGCAGAAGGCTTTTCCCGGCGTAACCAGCCACGAAGGCCGGTTAACTGTCCCGGTCTTTGACAACACCCAGGATATCCCGGCGCTGGCGGAGCAGACCGCCGAATGGTTCCGGGCACATCCGGAACAACCGGGTTATCTGATCCGGGGCCACGGCCTGTACACCTGGGGCGCCACCATGGCCGATTGCCTGCGCCATGTGGAAGCCTTCGAATTCCTGTTTGAATGTGAACTTGAAACTATGAGGGTCCGCCCATGACCACACTGAGCATCTTTCACCAGAACCAGCCGAAAACCGCTCACACCGTAACGACAGACCCCGAGGTGATCCGCGATACGCTGGCCAGTCAGGGTGTGCGGTTTGAACAGTGGCCAACCCGGGATCTGCCCGCCGGCGCAACCCAGGAGCAGATTCTGGGAGCCTATGCGGACGAAGTCGACAGCCTGAAGCAGGAATGCGGTTTCCAGACGGCTGATGTGGTCAGTCTGACCGCGGACCACCCGGATAAAGACGCCTTCCGCCAGAAATTCCTCGACGAGCACACCCACAGTGAAGACGAAGTGCGTTTCTTCGTGCGGGGGCAGGGCCTGTTTTATCTGCACTTTGGCGACCAGGTTTATGCCCTGATGTGCGAAAAGAACGACCTCATCAGTGTGCCGGACGGTACCCGTCACTGGTTCGATATGGGGCCGGAGCCTGAATTCACCTGTATCCGCCTGTTCAGTAATCCTGAGGGCTGGGTTGCCAGCTTTACCGGTGAAGAAATTGCCTCCAGCCTGCCCAGATATGAAGCGCTGGCGGGGGTGGCCCGATGATTCGGGTGATCCTGACCGATATTGAAGGCACCACCAGTTCCATTTCCTTTGTTCATGAGGTGCTGTTTCCCTATGCCAGCAAGCACCTGCCGGAGTTTGTACGGGCCAATCACCACACCATGCCGGTGGTCGCCAGGGAGCTGGCGGAGGTGGCCGGGAAAAGTGGTGTTGACGGCAAAGACGTTGAGGCCCTGATCAGCGTGCTGCAAACCTGGATTGAGGAAGATCGCAAGGAAGGTTCGCTCAAGGCTTTGCAGGGCATGGTCTGGGAGCAGGGATACACCAGCGGTGAGCTGAAGGGCCATATCTATCCCGACGCAGCAGACTATCTGCAGCGCTGGCACGACCGGGGGCTGCGACTGTTTGTCTATTCCTCTGGGTCGGTTAAGGCTCAGAAGCTGATTTTCGGGCAAAGCAATGCAGGTGATTTCACGCCGTTTTTCTCCGGGTATTTTGATACGGCAGTCGGTGGCAAGAAAGACGCGCAGTCTTACCGCAACATTCTGGAAGAGTTGGGTGTAGAGCCGGCCACAGTGCTGTTCCTGTCGGATGTCGAAGCTGAGCTTGAAGCTGCGGAGCAGGCTGGCCTGAAAACGGCCTGGCTGGTGCGGGAAGGGGAGCTGCCGGATACCGGCCGCTTCGTTGCCCGGGACTTTGCCGAGGTCGATGCCTTGCTGCGTAAGCGCTAGCAGATGCGGGCTGCAGCCGGGTGGCTGACAGCCCGCAAGTACCCTGACTGGTCAGCCGGCTACGGGGCGATTCACTTTCAGGTGTACCATGGCAACGGTAAACAGCAGGAATGTGAGAACGGTCATGATCACCGGCCCGGCAGCACCTTCACTCAACCAGGCCGAAACCACCGCTTGGGTAAAGTAGAAAATCAGCACGAAGGCCATCCAGATGTAGCCCCGGTTGTGGCCACGGAAGACCGGTACGGCAAAGGCCAGCAGCGGCAGGAGTTTGACCGTTAGCATCAGGGGAATCGAGACCCCTTCTACCGGTGCCGGGTAGAAGGTAGTCAGCAGCAAGCCGGCAAGCACCGAGATGTACAGGGCGATGGTCAGGCGTGCCGTGGTTTTTGCTTTGTCGTTGTGGAGCATAGAAGGTTCCGGGTGGTGGAGTTCGAATCAGTCAGCCAGTTTCACGGCCAGCCGGGCCAGTCGCTGGCCAAAGGCCTGGCACAGGGCTTTCTCGTGGTCGCTCAAACCTTGCTGGGCGCCGGTGCCGGCCCAGTGTGACGGCCCGTAGGGGGTGCCGCCAGTGCTGGTTTCATTCAGGGCGCTCTCCGAGTAGGGCAGGCCGCACAGCACCATACCGTGGTGTAGCAGAGGCAACATCATGGTCAGCAGGGTGGTTTCCTGGCCACCATGCAGGCTGCCGGTGGAGGTGAACGCACCGCCAGGTTTTCCGGTGAGCTTGCCGTTCAGCCACAGGTCTCCGGTGCCATCCAGGAAATGCTTGAGCGGTGCCGCCATATTGCCAAAGCGGGTAGGGCTGCCCAGTGCCAGGCCGGCACAGTTGGCCAGCTCTTCCCTGGTTGCATAGGGCGCGCCGGTATCCGGAACCGGGGGCAGGCTGGCGGTCGTGTCTGGTGACACTGGTGGAACGGTGCGGATCTTCGCTTCCATCCCGCTTACCCGGGCCACGCCCCGGCCAATCTGGGTGGCCATTTCGGCAGTCTGGCCGTTCCGGCTGTAATAAAGAACAAGAATGTACGGGCTGGTATCGCTCATGCCTGGCTCCTGAACAATGCTTCAGAGGATCTCGAGAACGCTTTCCGGTGGCCGGCCGATGGCCGCCTTGCCGTTGGCCAGTACAATCGGCCGCTCGATCAGTTTGGGGGTGGCCACCATGGCTTTTACCAGCTGTTCCCGGCTCAGTTCCGGGT
>Ga0209075_1002297_pt1 | contig 16977 bp, 16 predicted proteins | sample Stecom2011_FD_187523 | JGI IMG/M metagenome (GOLD analysis project Ga0209075, IMG submission 187523) | Agricultural soil microbial communities from Utah to study Nitrogen management - Steer compost 2011 (SPAdes) (version 2) | ecosystem: Environmental > Terrestrial > Soil > Agricultural land...
CGCGCTTGTTGCCAGCCAAAAGGTCGACGTTGTTGTTGCTGAAACCGACCTTGGCACAGGTTAAGCTGTGCCTGTGGCCAATTTCTCAGCATCGCCAATAAAGGCAGGTCGATGTCTAATTGGCGCACTGGTGCTGGCAATGGAGTTCCTTCTGGCCAATTTAATTCGCCAATAGTGAGTAGTTCTGCTGGCAACTCTTGCTCATCGTATTCAATGTGCGCGAGCCATTCAGGCACTAAACTGACACCCCGCCACGGCCCCTGGCGGACAATCCAAGTGCCATTAAAATGAGCAAAACTCCAACGGTCTTGCTCATAGGGCAATAAGAGAAAATCAGGCACCAATTGTGTTACCGGTATATTTGCCGCAGCCAAGCTGTCTAACCAAAAATCCATTTGCGCCCGCGCCACTGCTGCCACAGGTATGGGCTCGTTAGACGGTGTTATGCTCGGCCAAGCAAAGTGCAGCTTGTCGATGTCTTGGCTAACGTCGTCTTCAAGTGTATAGGGAATTATTTGCTGTAAATGCCGCCGTGATTTTGCCGGCACAGCAGCTTCGTGCATGCTGACCGCTTCGCCCGCTACCGCCACATAAACTTTACGTTGGCTGGCTCTCTCACTCAGCTCCGATAAAACTTTGCTGTTAACCAACACCCCGCTAGCAATAACTTCTGTACCACTGCCGTCAGCAATCAACCATGAAACCGGCGACTCTGCATCTATTGGTAGTCTTATTATTAGTATTTCACTCATCTCGCTCATAACCTCCGCGCGACCGATGCAGAACCCACGCTTTACCTTCATTTATTTGTAACTGTGAGTAGCCGTAAAACTCCAAATCACCATACTTTACTTGCGCATTCAACTCAAAGTACTGGCTATTGATGGTAATGTCTTCTAAGTCTTCAGTAAGTTGCATTGAACCTGATAGCCCCTGTATGGCCGGCTCATCTTTAATAGCAGCAACCGACTCATAGCCTTTAGCTGGGCGTCCACGAAGCAAATTTTCAGCACCACTCAAATCGAGTGCGCCACGAAAAAAAGCCATCACTACTTCAGGCTTGTTTTCAGGCACTGTATTTAAATTCAGCTGCCATTCTGTCACCCCTGGTATAACGCACACAAAAGGCCGTATACGGTTATAAACGTCTTGACTATAACCAAGAATTTGGCGCAACTCCGAACGGTGCGCTAATAAATTGTTTGCTGCCTGATAGGGTTGCGGCAACGACTCATAATCAGGGTCTTCCGCCCCCATTGAATTATGTAACTCGGTGTCAGCATCTAACCAGTCAATCAGGGTCGCGGTCAATCGGCGAATAGTGTATTCATCGAACTCTAGCACCGTTAATAACTGTTCGTAACGTTCCGTTGCCTTCGCAAAATTCGCCGTATTGTTTGGGTTTTTATATAAGCTGTTTAAGTTTAAACACGCATGTAGATCATGAACACGTCCGCCTATAGCTCCCCCACGCACAGGGAATGGCCCTTGCTGCGAGGCCCAGCCTTGTTGTAAATGCGTTCGGCCTTCCGATTCTTCATGTTCTTGTAATAACACCTGGCGTACTAACGCTTCGGCACTTAGCCAATGCCAGTAGGCTTGTTCTGCATGTTCGCTACCGCTGACACGCGCAATTTGTAACTGTAAATGGCTGCTCATACGGGTCGCCAACACAGTTACAATAGCAACCACTAATAGCACGCTAATAATAGCCACGCCCTGGGTACGCTTTATAACAGTTCTCATTGTGTGAGCTCTTGCGGTTTAGCACCGCTGGTCAGCAGAACCCGTTCGATCACACCAAGTTGTTTATGCTCAATGCGAATATAAACTCGTTCAGGCAAGTCGTTCGCTTGTTGCCAGCGACTTAATTGTTCGCTGCTGCCACCTGTAGCAAATTTCACCTCGAAATTTTCAACCCCAGTAAGTAAGTCTTGTACGGCAGGCTCAACGCTAACCGAGTCGACGAATGGCTGGTACAAACGCTGCAATACTTGGTCGCGTACCCGGTATACCACGGGCTGTAATTCCGAGCGCGGCAACATGCTTTGTGGGTTTGTCCATCCGCCACGTACGAAGCCTAAAGCACCACTGTCGCTTTCCAGTAAGTCACTGTCGTTGGTTAAATAAATATGCTTCGCTTGCTCTTCTGTTGTGCGGTTGCTTCGTGTCACCATTTGCCGCACATCACGGTCAACAATTAATAGCGCAAATTGAAGCTCTGCGATTAACGCATGGCGTTTATTTGAGGCTTCTTCCGCTTGAGTCATTTGACTAAGTACCGCCGCACTAGCTAGGCCAATAAGGGCCAATACAGCCATGGCTACCATGACTTCAATAAGCGTAAAACCGTTCGGTTTTTTCATTAGCGCCGCCCTACGAAGGTACTCAGCTCAGCAACTATCGCCCCTTCCTCTTCGTATTTCACCTGTATGGTTACTTCACGTAAGTCGTCGGTAATGGTTTCCAATACTTTTTGCTGCCAAAACCACGTGTGCCCAGCAAATTCTACTTCACCACTTTCATTATTTTTAGGTGGCCATGCGTTTGCTACTTGCCCAGGGCCAACAACATCAGCCAAACGGTTACTCGCCACCAACTGACCGAAATAACGCTCCTGCAAATATCGAGTGCTGTCTATTTGTTGGGTCGCCACCATAAGTGCCGCTAAGGCTGACAGGCCAAATATCGCCAAGGCAAACATAACTTCCACTAGGGTAAAGCCGCGTATGTTTACCACAGCTCATTCTCCACTAAACGGAGTTGAATACCGTCACTGGCGTCAACTTGGAGCCTTAAATCAGAGCTAGAAGTAAGGCTTAGCCACTGTAATTTAAAAGGAATAAACTCGGTGCTTTCGAAAATAATCACCTGCGGCTTAGCTACGGGCGTTTCGCCGTCTTCCCGTGTTCGCTCTCGCTCATGGTTACTAGAAAAAAGCCCGTCGCGATTCTCTAAGTTATCAAGTAAGCGAAACTCACCAGGAATAAAGTCCAGTTGCATTGTTTCATTCAGCTTAACTTGTTCTAAAGGTTTTTCATGAAAGGCTTGCCATTTAGTGTCATGCCAACGGTAGAAGGTGTAGCTGTCGTCTTTAAACTCAACGCCTATCACCCAATTGCGTAATAAGGCTTGTTCGCGGGCATAGTGGAACTTAAGCTGAAATTGTCGACGAGCGTCGGAGGCCGTTTCACCTCGCTGGCTGTCGGGTAATTGCAGCACAATGACTAATGCCGCAATACCAATAATAGCCACCACCAGCAGCACCTCAAGCAATGTAAAGCCTCGATGGCGCTGATTATGTGTATGCTGGCTAGCAAATTTCATTACTGGTTTTCACCGTCAATGTTATGCATGTTCCAAGTACCAATGTCGTCGTCGGTACCCGGTTGACCATCAAAGCCCATACTAAAAATATCATAACGACCATTTTGGCCTGGGCTTAGTAACTGGTATTGATTGCCCCAAGGGTCTGCAGGCAAACGGCGAATATAACCCGCTTCTGGGAAATTACGTGGCTGCGGGTCCATGCGTGCTTTTTCTACTAAGGCGTCGAGTCCCTGTTCGCTCGTTGGGTAAATACCGTTATCAAGACGGTACATTTCCATCGCATTTTCTAGCGCCGTTAAGTCGGAAACTACTTTCTGTCGTTCTGCTTTGTCGCGGTTACTAAACACATTGGGAATAACCATGGTGGCTAAAATACCAAGAATAACGATCACTACCATAAGTTCTAAAAGTGAAAAGCCCGACTGCCGCTTACTTACTTTCATAATTACAATCCTATTTGTTGGTTCAAGTTCATAATTGGCGTAATAATAGCCAACACAATAAATAATACGACACTCGACATGGTAATAATGAGCACCGGCTCAAATACTTTTAAACTCACATTAACCACATTTGAAAACTCGTTGTCTTGATTGTCGGCTAAGCGCCGCAACATTTGTTCCAACTCTCCACTACGTTCACCCGAAGCAATCATGTGTAACATCATGGGTGGAAATAACTTACTTTTCCCCAAAGCTGCACGCAGGCTTGAACCTTCGCGTAAGTCGTCTGCGGCTTCTTCCACTACTTCGCGCATACGTAAATTACCCATCACTTGCGACGTAATAAGTAAACCGTCAAGTAACGGAATAGCCGAAGCGGTTAAAATACTCAAAGTGCGTGCAAAACGCGCCGTATTCACACCTCGTACCAACTTACCAATAATAGGTAAATGCAATAGCCGCGAATGCACACGATAACGAAATTTCTCTTGCTGTAATAAACGCCCCCACACCAACAAGAAAACAATCATCGCCAATAAAGTGTAGAGCCCATAAGCTTGCATCCAGTCGCTCACCACAATAAGAATGCGGGTCACCATAGGCAACTCAGCACCCATGTCCGTAAACTGGTCGACAATTTCTGGCACCACAACAGCAAGCAAAAAACTCACCACGGCAATGGCCACTAAAGTAAGCACCACAGGGTAAACCGCCGCCTGAATAATTTGGCTTTTCATCATTTGCCGTTGTTCAGTGTAGTCGGCAAGGCGCTCCAGCACTTCGTCTAAATGCCCTGACTTTTCGCCTGCAGCCACCATGGCGCAATATAAATCGTCAAAAATAGCAGGAAAGTCGCGTAATCCTTCCGCCAAGCTATAACCTTCAACAACTCGGCTGCGCACCGACATAAGCATTTTTTGTAAGCGAGGCTTTTCCGTTTGGTCTGCTACCGCTAATAAAGCCTGCTCAATTGGCAGGGCGGCGGTAATTAAGGTAGCAAGTTGGCGGGTAATTAACGCTAAATCAGGAGTGCTAATACCCCGTTGAAACAAAGCGCGTTTACGTTTTGGGTTGTGTTCTGCAGCAGAAGCAAGTTCAACATGCACAGGAAACAAGCCCTGTTCGCGCAACTGTTGGCGAATTTGGCGTTCTGTGTCGGCTTCTAGTACACCATTTTTCTTTTTACCGGCTCCGTCGAGCGCTTGATAGGCGAACGCTGGCATTAATCCTCCCGCGTTACCCGCATAACTTCTTCTAAACTTGTTATGCCTTGAATAATTTTATCGCGACCGTCTTGGCGAATACCTGGGTACTTGGTACGAGCATAATGTTCAATATCTTGCTCGCCCTTACCCTTGTGTACCAGCTCACGTACGCGTTCATCTACAATTAGTACTTCATGAATACCTGTACGCCCGCGGTATCCTGAGTTATTACAGTGCGCACAGCCTTTCGCTCGATAAATTTTGGGCCGTTCCTCATTGTTATAAGTTAAAGGCAAATCTAATAGTGCCATTTCATCGTCGTTTGGAACGTGTTGCTCACGGCATTCTTTGCACAATGTGCGCACTAAACGTTGTGACAAAACAGCTAATAAACTCGACGACAATAAGAAGGGTTCAATACCCATGTCTTCGAGTCGTGTTAACGCCCCTGCAGCAGTATTGGTGTGCAAGGTTGATAGCACCAAGTGCCCAGTTAAACTTGCTTGTACTGCTATTTGTGCGGTTTCTGTGTCACGTATTTCACCGATCATCACCACATCGGGGTCTTGCCGTAAAATTGCCCGTAAACCGCGCGCGAAGGTCATATCAACTCGTGGGTTGACTTGCGTTTGGCCAATACCTTCTAAAGCGTACTCAATGGGGTCTTCGACCGTCAAAATATTGCGATCTTTGGTGTTAATCTCCGACAAGCCCGCATACAAGGTGGTACTTTTACCCGAGCCGGTTGGCCCGGTGACTAAAATAATACCGTGGGGTTTGTGAATCAGCTCGCCAAATAAACGCCGGTTCGCGGCTGTCATACCCAATTGAGCGAGGTCTAAGCGCGCGTTGTTTTTATCCAGTAACCGCAGTACCACACGTTCGCCATGGTTCGATGGCATGGTCGACACCCGAACATCGACAGCTCGCCCGGCAATAAGTAACGAAATACGGCCGTCTTGGGGCACCCGTTTTTCTGCAATATCAAGCTGCGCCATTACTTTAATTCGGCTCACCAACAAAGACGCCAACTTACGATGTGGCCGTAATATTTCACGTAATACACCGTCAATTCGGAAGCGAATAATGAGATCTTTTTCAAAGGTTTCAATATGAATGTCTGACGAGCCCTCTTTGATCGCTTCGCTCAGCATAGCGTTGATCAGTTTAATAATAGGTGCGTCGTCTTCACTGGCAAGTAAGTCTTCAGTTTTCGGCAGTTCTTCAGCTAACGAAAACAAGTTCACTTCGTTCCCTATATCTTCCATAAGCTGTTTGGCTTCCGACGAGTCGCGCTGGTAAGCCAGCCCAAGGATAGCGTCGAACTCGGCGCTCGGGTGTGGCTGTACACTGAATGTGCGACCGATCATACGCCGTATTTCATGTAGCACATGAAGCGCCACTTGTTCACGAGTATGTACTAACGGTTTGTTGTTTTCCCAAACTAAAACTGCGCCAAAGCGTTTGGCGAAGGAAAACGGAATACGCGCTGGCTGCTGCCCAGTGGCCACTGCTTCTAGCTGTGCCTCTAATTCTGCTTCAACAATATTAGTATGGGGAACATGTTCACTCATGGCTTACTCGTCACCATTCTTATAGCCCGCAGCTTTTTGCCGGTCGCGTAACAACTGTTCAAAACTTTCAGGTAAAGGTGTGTCTGCTGGCCAGTCAGGTAATACTGGAACCACATCACGACTGCGTAATGAAACACCGCGCTCTTGCTGCATTAACTGTTGTGCGCGAATGTAGCTATATTTACGCTGACTTAAACCCGACATAGTGCGGTCGTCGCGTACAATTGTTGGCCGAATAAAAATCATCAGGTTACGTTTGCGGGTGCTAACGTTGGTCGACTTGAATAAATGGCCAAGAATTGGAATGCTGCCTAAAATTGGCACTTTCGAAATACTTTCTTGTACGTCTTCGTCGATAAGCCCACCCAACACCACAGTATCGCCGTCGTTAGCCAATACTGTGGTTTTTAATTCACGTTTATTAAAGATAACGTCAACGCTGGTTGTACCCGCCATGCTCGACACTTCTTGTTCAATCATCAGCTGTACTGAGTCGCCTTCGTTTACTTGCGGCGTTACCCGCAAACGAATACCAATTTCACGGCGGTCAACGGTTTGAAATGGGTTGTCGTTATTTGAACCCGCGGTTCCCCCCGTTAGAATAGGTACTTCTTGACCCACTAAAAACACCGCTTCTTGATTATCTAAGGTTGTAATACTGGGTGCAGATAGAATATTAGAGTTGGTATTGGTCGCCACTGCTTGCACAATTGCTCCCCAACTGTCTTGCACTGTGCCGAACAATAAACCATTGGCCGAGCCAAGTAAGTTGGCAAGTAGTGACAAATCGCCTTTTTGATCCGGTTCTCGGGTAGTAAATTCATTCCCCGCATTATCTACTCGGGTTACTTCAGAACCTGGCCGATCACGGGCTTGCTCAACGCCTACTGCAAGCTGTCCCAATGGCACCATGCCACTGCCCGAGTATTGGGTCATGCCGTAGTTTTCACTAACCCACTGAATACCAAAAGTGGTGCCATCGCCTTCGAATACTTCCACAATAATGGCTTCTACCAGCACCTGCGCACGGCGAATGTCGAGTTGCCCCACGACATCACCAATAGCACGCAACATATCTGGCTGTGCAGTAACAACTAGTGCGTTAGTTGGTTCATGCGACTCAATGCTTACTTCTGCACCACTGCGGCGGCTACGCTGTGGCGTTGCTGCGCCGCCAGAGGAAGTGCGTTCTTCTTCAGCAATGAGGGTTGCAGTCATGCCGCGCAATAACGCCACCATGTCTTCTGCTTTGGCATAGCGTAAATAAAACACCCGCGTATTACCGCTGCTTTGCATTTCTTGATCGAGTTGTTTGATTAAACGAACCACGCGTTCTCGGGCGCGTTCTTCACCACTGACTAATACACGATTGGTGCGTTCGTCGGCCACTAATCGCGGCACTAACATTTCAGGAGTATTACTACCTTGTTGAGCAAATACACTTTGCGCAATACGTACCATTTCGCCAGCAGAAGCATATTGCAGTTCTACTATTTCAACGTCTTGGTTACCGACGCGATCTACACGACGAATGATTTCTGCTAAGCGATTTACGTTTGCCGCTCGGCCTGTAATCATAATGACATTCGACACGTCATAATTCATTACTGCGCCACCGGCGGTTTGGTCGTTCAATTGACGTAATAAAGGCGCTAGCTCACGAACGGAAACATTTTCAACCGGTACCACGCGAGTTACCCATTCGTCGCCAATCCGTTCATCGCCTTCGGCCACAAATGAAGGGGCGTTTTTAGCATCGCGATCACGAATGACTTTAAGCGGGCCCGTGTCCATTTCAATGACCGCATAACCATAAACTGACAACACATTTAAAAAGAACTGGTAATACTCTTTGCGCGACATAACGTCATAGCTACGCACGTTCACGCGCCCGCGCACTTCCGGGTCAACAATAATTGTTTTTTCTAGGTTACGGCTCACCACCTGAATAAATTCATTTATTTCAGTGTTGCGAAAACTCGCCGAAAACTCGTCGTCCTGCGCACTAGCGGGTGACGCAAGTAAAGCGATGCCGAATAACAGCCCTGTGAGTCGTTTCAATACATGCATTACTAGTACCTACTCTTCTGGTATGTAGATCTCAATATCTACATACTCTCCATCTCGTAAAACGCGCACCTGCGCTTGGGTTAAGCCTTCAAGCTGGCTTAACAATTCTAATGACTCAGCCATATTGGTTAAGTCGTAGCCGTTAATAGCAACGGCTAAGTCGCCGGGGCGTAATCCAAACTGGCGAAATAAAGCTTCGTCACCTTTAGGTGCAAGCCGGTAACCGGCCAAACCACCTTCGCCTTGCTGAGGCGTGATATTGATCAACTGTAAGATTTCTTTTTGTTGTTTGTTTAAGCTGATGTCTGGTTCGTTTTCTTTGTTCTCAGCTTTTTCTGGTAGTGACTGTGTTTGTAATACTAAAGGCACTTCACTACCGTCACGCCCTTCTAGCCACAAAGTTTCTAGACGACTATTGTTTTCTAACATCACCCGATCACTTCGTATTTCTTTGACTACTGCACGGCTATTGCTCACTGTGTCGCCAGGTATATAAGTACTTTGCTCTGCACCTTGCTGAATAATAGCTGCAGATAAATTGGGGTTATTACTGGCTGTGACGCCCACTAAACGAATATTTAAACTTGTTACGGGTGCATCCTCACTGCGCAGTTGCGAAGTTTCAGCACCTTTTTCCCCAAACAAATGTAACGCTTGAACGCGATGAATGTCTACGCCGGCCACATCCATTGGCGACGCTTTTATTGAGCTTAATGGCGCGAGTTGAATTTGTTCTACGGGCACGACAACACGCCAGGTTAGCTGTGCCAATAGCCATGCAGCCATCAGCAACAAAACCAGCCCTAGGCAAGTAAAGATATAATTTAAAAACTGCGGCGAGCGCAGTCGTTCGAATGTTGTAATGAGTTGTGCCACTATTATTTTAATTCTTATAAGTTAGCTATTCATTCTATACTGCGTTGGTCGCTGCAACAACCGATCCTGTACCCTAGTCTTGAAGCCCGTTTTTAGGTGCTCCGTGTTACACTTAAAGTGTCAACCTACTAGAAATTATTTCTACTAGGTTTAGGTTCATTGTATCGGAGTTAGTTCAACTTATGTCTAAGCAACAGGTGGCTGAACAACAAGTACGCCTTGATAAGTGGCTTTGGGCTGCACGCTTTTTTAAAAATAGAGCTTTAGCACGAACTGCGGCGCAGTCAGGTAAAGTACATTACAACGGACAACGTGTAAAACCAGCCAAAGTAGTCGAATTAGGTGCCGTGATTGAGGTTCCTCTTGGTTACGACCGTATCACCATAATGGTTACCGGCCTTAGTGAACACAGGGGTAATGCAATCAAGGCTGCAGAACTCTACGAGGAAACAGCAGAAAGCATTCGCAAGCGCGAGGCAAATGCAGCAGCACGAAAAGCAAATGCATTATATAATCCTCACCCTGAACAGCGCCCTAATAGTAAACAAAGGCGCGAACTCATTAAATTTAAGCATCAATAGGTTGTAATTCATGGCTGAAGACACTTCTGGTTCTAATCCAACCACTCGGAATGACATTAATCGCTTTACCTTTGCCGAGCACGATGTGCGCGGTGAGCTTGTGCAGCTCAGCTCAAGCTATAACGCATTATGCGACAAGCATGAATACCCTGCGCCCGTTGCTAAATTGCTGGGCGAATTACTCGCTGTCACCAGTTTGCTAACAGCGACGCTTAAATTTGAGGGGCATATTAACCTACAGCTACAAGGCAGCGGCGCGCTTAATTTCGCGACTGTAAATGGTCGTCATGATCAGAAACTACGTGGCTTGGCTCGTACTCGAGCTGAAATTACCGATGAGTCGCTACTCGGTATGTTAGGCGACGATGCCTTACTTATTCTTACCCTGACACCGGAACAAGGTGAGCGCTACCAAGGTATGGTGCGGGTAGAAGACAATAGTCTTGCTACTGCGGTAGAAAGCTATTTTGCCCAATCGGAACAATTACCTACTCGCATTTGGTTGCATGCTGACCCAGCGCGTTCCTTGTGTGCCGGTTTTATGTTGCAAGTACTGCCTGTGGTTCCTGGCTCGGCTTCAACAGCGGTAGAAGAACAAACCACCAGCTTTGAGCACTTTGTAACCCTTGCCAACACATTAACTGAAGAAGAAATATTTGAGCTTAACGTAGAAAGTATTTTGCACCGCTTATTCCACGAAGAAGACATTCACTTGTTCCCTGTGCAACAGGTATCGTTTTTCTGCGGTTGTTCGCGCGAGCGCACGGCGGTTGCACTGCGGTCAATAGACCGTAGTGAATTGCGTGAAATTATTGAGGAAGACGGGCAGTTAGTGCTTACTTGTGACTATTGCTTAGTTGACTATAGCTACGACATTATCGACGTAGAAGCGCTTGATAGCCATAACCCACCGCCACAAGCGCAATAGTCTAAGTTTATTTTTTCACAAAGCGCATCATACGTTTGCGTTTGCGTTGCTGCGACAAGCTCAGCTTGTTGCGGCGACCTGAGAATGGGTTGTCTCCAGCACGGAACTCAATTTTTACCGGTGTTCCCATAAGATCTAACGAGCGACGGAAATAGTTTGTTAAGAAGCGCTTGTAACTTTCAGGCATATTTGTCACTTGATTGCCGTGAATAACGATCAAGGGTGGGTTATAGCCCCCTGCATGCGCATATTTCATTTTCACTCGGCGACCACGTACTAATGGCGGTTGGTGCTCATCAATGGCCGATTCCATAATGCGGGTTAGCTTAGCAGTGCTCACTCGCTTGGTTGCGCTGGCGTAAGCTTCCTGCACCGACTCGAATAAGTTACCCACGTTGGTGCCATATAAGGCTGAAATAAAGTGAATGCGGGCAAAATCGACAAAGCCTAAACGGCGATCGAGTTCTTGTTTCACCCAGTCGCGAGCGTCCGATTCAAGGCCGTCCCACTTATTAATGGCAATAACGATTGAACGACCGGCGTTCATAACAAAACCTAATAGGCTTAAGTCTTGATCGCTAATCGACTCGCGGGCATCCACAACCATAATGACGACGTTAGCGTCTTCAATGGCTTGTAGTGTTTTAATTACCGAGAATTTTTCAATCACTTCACCAATACGGCCACGGCGGCGTACACCTGCCGTATCGATTAAAATATATTCTTGACCGTCGCGTTCCATAGGAATGTAAACGCTGTCACGGGTCGTTCCCGGCTCGTCGAAAACAACCACACGGTCTTCACCTAAAATTCGGTTCGTAAGGGTCGACTTACCCACGTTTGGCCGACCCACAATAGCCAGTTTAATTGGCGTTGAAGGATCTGGCGCAGTAAACTCAGAGTCTTCATTAATATCAATCGGGTCAACAACGGGCTGAATTAAGTCTGGGAATGCTTCAAGCAAAGGCTCAAAAGAGCTTCTCATTAGCTTGCTAACACCACGGCCTTGGGCCGCAGCTATTTGCCAAACTTCGCCTAAACCTAATTTATAAAAATCAGAACTGGCAGAGTCACCGTCGATACCATCTACTTTGTTGGCCACCAAGCGAATTTCTTTTTCTTGGCGGCGTAAGTAGTCGGCTAGATATTCGTCAGAAGCGGTTAAGCCATCGCGGGCATCAACGAGGAACAAAACTAAGTCGGCTTCATGCACTGCTTGTAACGACTGTTCAGCCATTAAGCGATCTATGCCTTCTTCGTCGCCTTGAACACCGCCCGTGTCTACCACAATAAACTGGTAGCCGTCGAAACGCGCTGTGCCATATTGGCGGTCCCGCGTTAATCCTGGAAAGTCAGCTACGAGTGCATCGCGGCTGTTCGTTAAGCGGTTAAACAATGTGGATTTACCCACATTAGGGCGGCCAACAAGGGCCACGACTGGCAACATGAAACTTCCTTTTCGCTCGCTGAGCTTATTTAGGCTCGAGCAGCTCTAATAAATATAAACGGCCAGCAGCACTTTGCACTACTAGGTTTTGTTCCGCTTTAATTGGGGCTGTGCGTATTGCATCGCCTTCGTTTAATTCAATTCGGCCAACGAGCTCACCCGTCTGACGGTTTAGCCAATGCACGTAACCAAAGCGGTCACCAACAGCGAGGTAGTCGCCATGCAACATTACGTCGGTTAGGCTACGAAAATACAAATCACTGTTGCGCCATAACTCAGTACCCGAAATTCGGTCGAGGGCAACAACATGGCTTTCTTGGTTCACTAAAATAAGGCGGTTGCGAACAAGTACAGGCGCGCTAGCACTGGCTTGATCACGTTTCCATAAAACGTCACCGGTACGTAGTTCTAAAGCCACTGTTTCGCCGTTATAACCAGAAACGAAAACCGTGTCGCCAACAATAAGCGGTGTACCATCAACGTCGGTCATACGCTCTAAATCAGACGAGCCTTTCGGTGCTGCAATACGTTCTTCCCAAGCAAGGCGGCCACTTTCAAGTAAAAGCACTTGCAACTTTCCAGTGCCCGTACCCACAACCACACCACCGGCGGTAATCACTGGGCGCGAAACACTACGCAAAGAAAGTAAACTGGTGTCTTCTTCGAATGTCCACTGTTCTGTACCGTCTTCTTCGCTTAACGCGACTAAGAACCCGTTACTAAGATGAACGACCACATAGCCTTCATCCACAGCTGGGGCGCTCATGACCTCGCCTTTTACTTTCGCTTGCCAAATGGTTTCACCATTACTTTTGTCGAGGGCATAAACAACACCATTTTCCGACGACAAATAAATGCGCTCACCCACAATAATTGGACCTGCAGATAAGCGGGCTGACTCGCCACGTGGGTAGTGTTCAAAAATACGTTTTTTGCCACCCAAATCACGTTGCCAAACTCGTTTGCCGGTTTTAACATCGTGTGCTACTAACAAGCCATAACGCTCAGCAGCGTATACGATACCATCGTCATACGCAGGCTGTAGGCTGGTATAATGCTCTTCCGTGCCCAAACCAACGCGTGTTTTCCATACCACTTTCGCTTTTACGCTGGGGGTAAACTCTTGTAAGTCAGCATGACGTTGTTGCACATCATTCGAAGAACAACCGGCAATAAAAACGGTTGCTGCTGCGAAGACCAGCAACGACTTGAGCAAATCATTCATTAGTTAGCCGCCAAGTTATCAAATTTCATTTGCAAGAATGGGTTCGCACCACTGGCTGATAATTCAATGGCATTTTCGTATGCTATTTTTGCAGCAGTTAACTGGCCTTGGGCAAATAATAAATCGCCTTCAACTTCGGCTTTTAACGCACCAAAGCCTTTACTTGGCACAGTCGTTAACGCTTTTTCAGCGGCAGCAAATTCACCACGAGCAATATCAACACGCGCTAAACGTAAAGCGATTAAAGCTTTTAGTTCAACTCGCGAAGTTTCGCCCAGTGCTTTGTTTAATAACTGTGAAGCTTCGTCGAGTTTGCCTTCGTTTACCGCTTTACCGGCTAACTGTAAGCGTGTCAGCGCTGCATACGAGCTGCCTTCAAGTTCAGCTAAAACGTCATTCGCAAATTCAGTATTGGCTAAGCTGTCCGTGTCTTGTAATTGCTCAAGTACTTGCTCGTAAGCGCTAGTTTTAGCTTCCGCAGCGGCAATTTGTGCGCCTTGGTAACTGCGCCATGCAAACATAGAGCCTAGGCCAATTACGAGGCCAGCAACAATCCATGGACCGTATTCTTTAATAAAGTTCTTTACCAGTTCGACTTCTTGATCGTTATCCACTTGCCAGTCCTCTTTATATTAATTCTAATTCTTTAATGAGCGCCTGCAAACCGTTCCAGTCTACTGACACTTGATCACGCTGTTCGCGTAGGTATTTTACCGTAAAGGTGTTTTCCGCAATTTCGCTCTCACCTAAAATAATAGCGATTGCAGCACCCGACTTATCAGCACGCTTTAATTGTCTACCAAAGTTACCGCCCCCACAATGCTGGAGTACGCGTAAACCTGGGAAATGATCGCGCAGTTTTTCGGCAACAGCTTGGGCTGGAAGTTCCGCACTATCACCAACTGCGGCAATGTAAACTTGCACAGCATCGGCAACAGCTAAGGTATTCGCTACTTCAAGCATAAGAACTAAGCGCTCTAAACCCATAGCGAAGCCAACTGCAGGGGTGTCTTTACCACCTAACTGCCCTACTAAACCGTCGTATCGGCCACCTGCACAAACAGTTCCTTGAGCCCCTAAACTTTCGGTCACCCATTCAAAAACGGTGCGGTTATAGTAATCAAGGCCGCGAACTAACCGTTCGTTTAAGGTGTAAGCAACGCCAGCGGCATCAAGGCGTTCACATAAACTTGTAAAATGTTCCCGCGACTCGTCGTCCCAGTAATCAGACAGCTTAGGCGCGTTACTGAGCATTTCGGCCATAGCTGGGTTCTTTGAATCAAGAATACGTAGCGGGTTCGACTCTAAACGGCGAACACTGTCTTCATCGAGCTGTTCGCTATGGCTGCGCAAGTATTCCGTCAGTGCATTGCGATAAACGGCCCGCGCTTCGTTAGAGGCGAGCGAGTTTAATTCAAGCTTTAAATGTTCCGAAATACCCAAATCGCGCCATAAGCGCGCGGTCATAATAATAAGTTCAGCGTCAATATCTGGACTTGCAATACCAAAAGTTTCCACACCAACTTGATGAAATTGGCGATAACGCCCTTTCTGCGGGCGCTCATAGCGAAACATTGGCCCCATATACCACAGCCGTTGTTGCTGGTTATAGAGTAAGCCATGTTGGTTCCCAGCTCGCACACAGCTCGCTGTTCCTTCAGGACGCAGGGTAAGGCTTTCGCCATTACGATCGTCGAAGGTGTACATTTCTTTTTCAACAATATCGGTTACTTCACCGATAGAGCGCTTAAAGAGCTCCGTTTGCTCAACTACCGGCATGCGAATTTCGCTATAGCCATAGCTAGCCACAAGCCGGCGGATCACCGACTCGACAGCCTGCCAGCGACCGGTTTGCTCGGGCAGAATGTCATTCATTCCACGAATTGCTTGAATCTGCTTTGCCACTGCAACAGCCTTCCTATTTTAAAGTGTCGGCATTATAGGGTGTTTAGACGGGGAGGTAAAACGTCGAACGCACGCTTATCCTGCATTAGTGGTATCAACCACTGGGATTTTCTGACTTTCATCTGCACGCGCTGCATAAGCGCGAATCCGCGCTTCAAGTTGATCAACTAAATCATTGTTATCAAGCCGCTCGCGTTGCCGTTCGCCGTCCACATAAAAACCACTGCGCGTTTTAGCGCCGGCCAAACCAATATGAGCGACATGCGCTTCGCCTGGGCCATTCACCACACAACCAATAATAGACACATCAAGTGCCGTGGTAATGTCTTCCAGCCGTTGTTCTAAGGCATTCACGGTCGCAATAACGTCGAACTCTTGGCGTGAACAACTAGGGCAGGCAATAAAATTTATACCGCGCGAACGAATACGTAGGGACTTCAGAATATCGAAAGCAACTTTAATTTCTTCCACTGGGTCTGCGGCTAAAGACACACGCATAGTGTCGCCAATACCTTCAGCCAACAGCATGCCTAACCCAATCGCTGATTTCACCGCACCGCTGCGAGCACCACCGGCTTCGGTAATACCTAAATGTAAGGGTTGATCGATTTCTTTCGCTAGTAAACGGTAGGCATCAACGGCAAGAAATACATCGGAGGCTTTCACACTTACTTTAAAGTTGTGGAAGTTTAACCGATTTAAAATATCCACATGCCGCATAGCTGATTCAACTAACGCAGCACCATTAGGCTCGCCATATTTTTCCTGAATGTCGCGCTCTAATGAACCGGCATTAACACCAATACGAATAGGAATATTGCGCTCGCGTGCGGCGTCAACAACCGCGCGAATGCGTTCTTCATTGCCAATGTTACCTGGATTAATGCGCAGGCAATCGACACCATATTCAGCCACCTTTAAGGCTATACGGTAGTCGAAATGTATATCCGCCACTAAGGGAACTGTCGTTTGCTGTTTAATAAGTTTAAATGCTTCAGCTGCATCCATGGTAGGTACAGATACGCGCACTATGTCTGCGCCCGCTGCAGCAATCGCATTAATTTGCGCTACTGTTGCTGCCACGTCTGTGGTTGACGTGTTCGTCATCGACTGCACCGCAATAGGTGCACCGTCGCCTATTGGCACGTTGCCAACATAAATACGACTGCTTTTACGTCTTGGAATATCCACTGTGGTACTCATGAATTACTACTCAACATTTATCGTTATAAACTTGGTACACGAAGCTGACCAACCCTGTTTTTAGGCAATGTACTTAAATCGACAGGCTCACCACGGTAATAAATTTCAACCGCATCAGGAGCACCCAGGGTAATGTTATACGCCTCAGAACCGCCTATCGGCATATTATAGCCCTTTTCTTTAGTGCCAT
>Ga0209075_1002298_pt1 | contig 16974 bp, 10 predicted proteins | sample Stecom2011_FD_187523 | JGI IMG/M metagenome (GOLD analysis project Ga0209075, IMG submission 187523) | Agricultural soil microbial communities from Utah to study Nitrogen management - Steer compost 2011 (SPAdes) (version 2) | ecosystem: Environmental > Terrestrial > Soil > Agricultural land...
TCATAAAACTCACGTTCGAATGTGGAATTTAACACGGGGTTGACCAGCAGAATCGCGTTCGTGTTGGTTTTGTTGTAATAGTCTAAGCTACCCGATAACCGCTGATCCAGTAACGTGTAGTCAATCCCTACACCCCATTCACGGGTTACCTCCCAGCTTAAATCCATTGCCGGGGTCCCAAAGGTAGCTCCATACACTAAGTTTTGGTCCGCTCCAAACACGTAATTCATGGTGGCACTGCCCGGGTCGGTAATCACTTGGGAAATATTCAAGGGGACATTATGATTCCCCAGCATACCCCAAGTCCCTTTCAATTTCAAGTGATCCAAGAAATCAACATCCCTCATGAACTCTTCCTGTGTCAGCGTCCATCCTAAACCGATAGAAGGGAATGTTCCCCAGTAATCTTCGTTCTGTTTAAAGGTGCTGGCACCGTCCCGCCTTAATACCGCGGAGAGGTAATACTTGTGGTCGTAGTTGTACTGGAAACGGCCAAAGTAGGAGGCAATTGCCGTGGGCGTATATCCAAACTGGGCGACCTCTGTCTCGTAATCGCCCGATACCATGCTGAGGTTCCAGTATTGCGAGCTTCGGGGGACTTCATACCCTGTTAAGGTGCTTGTTACTCCCACTCCATACTTTTCGCGTGACAAACCCGCGACCGCCTCTAAGTTGTGGCGGTCGAAGCTCTTGTTGAAGGTGGCAAACCCTTCCCATGTCCACCGGAACGTCTCGCTATCGTTCAAGCGCAGTGAGTTGATCGCGTAGGTAGTAGTCGTGGGATTGGCCTCTTTCAGCTGTTCAAACTCCTGCAGCGTGCGTACCGGGTCCGTGCTTAACCAGTTGTCCCTAATATCCACGAACTGCCTGTTTTTACGCTGGTATTTCGTACCTCCAACACGTGAGTTCACCTTTAAAAAATCGGTTATCTGAAACTCCGCTTCAAATCCTCCTTGAAGGGTTAACACGGATTCCGTTTCGTTGGTACGCGCCACGTTATGGACCGGGTTTCCAATAGAGTTCAGTGACCCGATAACATCGCCCGGGGCACCTTCGAAATTCACGATTCCAGTCGTGGTATTCACGAAGGGCCTTCCCCACCGGTCGTTGTTGTAACGTACCGGGACAAGGGGCGACTGCCTATAGGCTTCGTTGAATGCCCCGTACGGTTTTTTTACTTCTGACGAATAGGAGATATTGAGGGTTTGGTTCAGCCGGAGGCGATTGTCGAAGAAGGAGTATTCGTTGTTATTCCGGATGGTGGATCTCCTGTAATTTTGATCATTTAGCAGGCCATCTTCGTCGTAGTAGTTATAGCTCACGTAGTACCGGACGGCTTCACTACCCCCGGTCACCGATACCAAGTTGTTGGTTACCAGTCCCGCGCTAATCAGCTCGTCATACCAGTCCGTACGATAAGGCTGTGATGAAACAGGCTGTAAAATAACCGGATTGGCAAGTGTCTCTTGGTTCTGGTTGTAATACTCGATGTACTGTTCAGGATTGGCCATCTGCACCTTGTTCAGGATGTTTTTAACTCCCACGTAGGATTCCACCCCTACGCGCGGTGCCCCCGCTTGCCCTTTTTTGGTGGTGATAAGCACCACACCGTTGGCAGCCCGGACCCCGTAAATGGAGGCGGATGCCGCGTCTTTCAGTATGTCCATCGATACGATATCCGACGCGCTAATATTTCGGATGTCCGTTACCGGGAATCCATCCACGATATACAGCGGTTCACGCCCCCCCAAGGCGGTGCCAAGGCCGCGAATAACGACGGTGGGAGTGGAGCCCGGGGCGTCGTTATTGATGATGTTGACGCCCGATACCTTGCCTTGTACTGATTGCAGGGGATTCAGTGCCGGTTGCCTCGCGATAATATCCTCGCTTACGCTACCGATTGATCCGGTAAGGTCAATTCTTCTGGCGGTACCATACCCGATAACCACCACCTCTTCCAATGCTTGAACATCTTCAGAAAGGGTGACGTTGATGGTAGTCCGACCGTTTACAGGCTCCTCCACGGTATTCATCCCGATATAGCTAAACACCAACGTGGCATTACTCGCGACACCGGGTAGGGTATAATTACCGTCGAGATCGGTTACTGTACCGTTGTTTGTGCCTTGTTCTAATACCGTGACACCGATTGCCGGATCACCGGTAGATGCCTCAATAACCGTTCCAGAAACGGTTATTTGCCCTTGTGCCCATAGTGACAATGAACCACAGAGCACGACGAAAAGTGAAATAATCTTTAACTTCATGGAATTTTCATTTTTATGTTCATTTAAAAAAATAGTTTCGGAACAAATTAAGTCCGTATCTACCTTAGAACAAAAAAAAGTGGCACTTTGATTCTACGTTATGTTTTATAACATTCTTTTAAAGTACCCTATTTTACTACGTCAGATTGAGTTAATTATTTGTAGTATAGGTCAATGTGTTTTTTTGCTTCTGATATACGCGGTAGTCATTATTTGAACTCGATCATAAAATTTACCAAATTATCGGTTTCTGTTAGTCCCAGTTTCTTCCGCAGACGGTATCGTGCAGTCTCCACACCTCTTACTGATAGGTTAAGCATCTCCGCGATCTCTTTCGTGGTATAGTTTAATCGGAGAAGTGAACATAATTTTAAATCGGTAGGGGTAAGCGAAGGGTATTCGGCTTTTAACCTTCGAAAAAAGTTTTCATGAATCAGGTCGAAGTTCTCTTGAAAACGGTCCCATTCCGCTTCGTCCGTAATGTTGTTGTTTATTTGATTTAAAAGGTTGTTTCCTTCGGTCCGGTTTATTTTGCCATTGAGGATTTGGGATTGGATGGTAGTCCGGAGTCCTTTAAGAAACTCCGAGTGGTTGATGATCATCATGCTGGCACTGGCTAACTGCTTGCCTTTATAAACCAAGTCGGCTTCAAGCCGGTCATTTTTTAGCGAAGTGATTTCCCGTTCTTGTCGGTCTATTTGAGCTACACGCTTTTTTTCCTGTTCTTCGAATAGCCTGTTTTTCTTTTCTACAATCCGGCGAATATGCGCTTTGATGAAAAGCCCCACGATAAGTAATAATAATAAAATATAAGAGAGGTATGCCCACCATGTTTTATACCATGGATTCTTTATACGAAACGAATAAGCAAGCGACGATAACTCATTTCGTGAACTGTCCACTACTCTGGCTTTAAGGTTGTATTCGCCGGGTGGCAGGTTCTGGTATAAAATGGCGAGTTGCTCGTTGGCAGGAATCCACCGGTTATCATATCCCTCCAGGATACATTCCACGTGAAACGTTTTCTTAGAGAACTCGGGATAGACGAAATGGAATGCAACTTGGTTGTGTTTATAGGAAAGGGTACTTGCTTTTGTCGTCTCAAGATAAAAGGTGTTGTCACTTTTCCTGTCGTAAATTTCAATCGACGCGATCGATAGGCTGCTGCCCGGTTGTTCCACTTGTTCCCGGAAATTGTATTGGCCGATGCCTCCGTTTAAACATAGAAACGATACATCGTTGTCGGTTACATACACGTTAGCACGCCCTTCGTTGGGTGGGTTGTTAAGTATGCTATACGCTACACGGTCGATAGGGGTATACCTATTCTCGTTGAAGGAAACCAACGCGTACTCCGTGTTGCGAATAAACCAGAACAGCTGATCATTGATCGGAACTATCCGGTGCGTGTCTCCAAAGCCGGGCAAGTCGTTATTGAGCAACTCAAAAGGAACAATTTTTTGCTCCAGGTCGTCGTAGGTGTAAAAATGGCTTCCGTCAGACAGAACCAGCCTCCCTCTTAATTTCATTACCCTGATGGGATGATTCCTCGGTGTCTCGTGGACCTTATCGATGCTGTCGAGGGAAAGGTAGTTTTCCGACTCAGTGATATTTCGAAGCTCATCGTCTAATCGCAATCGATACACCCCTTTATACATGTGATCGGCCCAGATGTTGCCCGCGTGATCGATCTCAATGTTTTTAATTAAATCTGAAAAACCTTCTACGCGGTGGCTGAAAGCCCACGCTCCGGTTTCGTTTTTAAGGTAGATATAGAGTGACGTGTACGAGGATTCGAGCAGGATGTTTTTCCCGTGGATCATCCCCTCTTTCATATCCATCCCCCCGGTCCGGGCTCCCTCTACACGCACCTCGCGATTATTCTGTAAAAGTGAAGTGCCTTGATTATGGCCCACGAACACTTGATCTCCGAAACGTTTAATAAACCACGATTGGATATCGAAATCGGGGACCCGTGCAAGGGCTTTGTTGTTGTCGGAGTAATGGTATATTCCTTGGTTGGTAGCCAAATAGAGGGCATTATCGTGAACCAGGATGTCCTCAACCAACCCCACCTGTATATCCGTTGGTTCAAAAAAGGAGAGGGGAGAGTGTACCCGGATATTGGAGATTCCGTTATCGAGTGCCGCCCAAATATTTTGTTCCCGATCGAGAAACAGTGCCAGCACGGTATTGTTGTTGAGTCCGTTATGGCGCTCCACGTGCCACTTCATGCTTCCATCGACATCCATGGCGAATAGCCCGCTGTTGAGGGTGCCAAAAATATAGGTGTCTCCGGTAAAAAGAGCCCGGTTTACGCTGTGGGATTCCAGATCGTTATCGAAAGGAGTGCGCCATTTCGTTAAAGAGGATGTCTGTTCCGAGTAGAGGTAAAGCCCGCTCTTGGAGGTGACCAACAGGCAATCATCACCCCGCGGCAATACCGCCACCACGTTATCGTCATTCAGTTGTTCCCGGGAGACCACTTGGTGAAAATCACTTCCATCGAAGCGATAAAAATCGCTGTTAATCAACTGCGCGTATAGGGTGTCGCCAAAAGGAAAAAAATAGAGTACCGCGGGCGATGGGCGGGTCGTGTTTACCCGCTGTCCGTCATACTCGAAAAATGCCGAGAACGACTGAAAGTAGATGCTGCCCTTAAACGGGTAGATGGTCCATATCTCATCGTTATGAAAGGTGTAGTCGGAAGCGAGGTTCTTTAACGAGTGATAGGCCAGCTGATGGGTCGAGTCGCGCTCGAAATAGCCGAACTCCTCAAACGACCCCACGTAGATACGTTCCGGTACATGGATCGTGTCGATATGGATCGATTTCACTGAAAGCCGGTTCGGGAGGGTGTGAAGTTGCCAATTGGTGCCGTCGAAACTGAGCAAGCCGTTGTCGTTCCCAAAATAGAGTACCCCGTCGCTTCCTTGGGCAATAGCCCAGTTCTGGTTGCTTGCCCGGTAGTGGCTGGTGGTGTAATTGTAGACCGGGGGGATAAACGGGATATTTAAATCATCGGCATAAAGGGTGGTTGCCGTGCAAGTCACGGCAAGAAGGAAGATGAAGAACCGTTTTTTACGGGTCGGCATACGAAGTTATTTCTTCTCCAGTAAGTTATTAATCTCGGCTTCACTCAATACTTTCACGTTGGTGAACAAGAATTTTTTATCGAGGAAGTTACCGTATTGGTTGCATTCGTTCACGGCAGCATCGAGGCACGATCGCGCGTCGCTATCGAAAGCAAAGAGTATCTGAATCGTGAAGTAATTCGCCTTGATCTCGAACTTCTCGATAATCACGTCGGCTTTCTCCAGCTGGAAAGTAAACTCCCGGGTCACGATCTCTTTCTGTAAATCGGTTAATGGCTGCCGATCGATGGTAGTAAAAAGCGAAAAAAACCGGAGTTTCTTATCCTGCCCACCCAGTCCCGATGATATGTATATCTGCTGTTGACCCGACAGGTCGGAACTCAACACGATGCGGCTACTCACCAGTGCCATGGATGCCCAGTGGCTGAGTTCGGGTTCGAGCGGGCTACTGTGGTAGGTCTCAATCGACCGATAGGCTCCTACATCTGGAATAGATGCCAAGAGGATAAGACTGCGCTTTTTACGCTCTACCGGCTCTTCGGGAGAAAACAAAAGGGCTACCTCTTCGTCCCGGACGAAGGCTCTGTTTTCTCTGCGGATTCTGTCAAAATATCGAAAATACTCCATCTGCTCCTCAATCGGAACGAGATCCTCAAGGATGTGGAACGAGTCGATACCCTGCTCTTCCAATGTCTGCCTCAATCTTGCTAATAGGTCGTCTTGTCCACTCATATACGCGAAGATATGGTTTTTTCATCGCAAATGAAACGCGCTTCTCCGATTTCTTCCCGAGAATAAGGGGTTAAGGGCTTAAATTTCATCAATTCGACTGTTAATTCCTCGGAATTGTATAAATTCGCAGTACCAAATAAATATGACTACCGCACATGAGAATTAAAATAGTGAACAATTCCCGACATTCGTTGCCTGAATATGCCACGGCTGCTGCAGCGGGCATGGACTTACGTGCCAGCCTGGAGCAGCCCATCGTGTTAAAACCGCTTGAAAGGGCGCTTGTGCCGACGGGAATCCACATTCAACTTCCTGAAGGGTATGAAGCGCAAATTAGGCCCCGCAGTGGGCTGGCCATCAAGCATGGCATTAGCATTGTTAACTCTCCGGGAACCATCGATTCCGATTATCGAGGCGAAATTAGGGTGATCCTCGTGAACCTCTCTAACGAAAATTTCACGATCCAAGATGGGGAGCGAATTTGCCAAATGGTCGTGGCACAGCATGCCACGATAGAGTGGGAAGAGGTGAACAGCTTGGATGAAACGAGAAGAGGATCTGGCGGCTTTGGACATACGGGCGCGCTGTAAACACCAATTTTGTACCGTAATTAAAAAAAGGTATGTACATACACAAAAATACAAAGTGGCTTTACGCTTCACTGTTTCTCTCGCTGATATTTATCGTAGCACCGGTGAGGGCTGAGATTTCAATGATTCCAGCAGACGAAATGCAGGAGCCCGTAGAATCGGAACAGGGTAAAGCGACGGTACTCGACGAGAAGGATCGCCGGAAGTTCGACTATTTCTTCTATGCCGCGCTGAATGCCAAAGCACTGGGGAACTACGACGAAGCGATGGATTTTCTCCGACATTGCCACTCGATTGATTCAACCAATGCCAACGTGCTCATCGAACTGGGTACCTTTTACAACGTGCTGCAAGAGAAAAATAAAGCGTTGGATTTTTTCAAAAAGGCAGTCCACTACGATCCACCCAACTACTATTACAATATGATGCTCGCGGGGTTAAGCAAAGAGTTGGGGTTGAAACAAGAAGTGGTGGATATCTACGAGCAGTTGCTGGAGCTCTACCCGGAAAAACAGGAACTCCATTTCGAACTGGCAAATGCTTATGCCGATAATGGTGAGCTCGAGAGAGCTATCAAGGCGTTAAATGAATTGGAAAAATCGACCGGTATTTCGGAAGTGCTCACCTTGAACAAGTTTCGACTCTACTCGATGATGGACGAGAAGGAGCAAGCGTTCGATGAGATCCGGCAGATTATCGAAAAAAACCCGGATGATCCGAGATATTTAGTGTTGATGGGAGAACTCTACATGGAAGATAACCAGAACGAGGAGGCCATTCGTTACCTGGAAAGAGCAAAAGCCATTGATTCGGAATTCCCGGCCCTCGTGTTGGCCATGGTGAACTATTACGAGAAAACCAATAACAGGAAAGCGGCTCAGGAGGAACTGCAGAAAGCGATCACCGGCACCGCGATGGACGTGGACACTAAGCTCCAGCTCCTTACCCGCTACTTGGCAATCCTGCAGCAGACAAAGCAGGAGTTGACACAAGCGAACACGCTGTTTGAAGCACTATTCGAGCAGTATCCCAATAATACGCAGCTAAACCTGATTTATGGAAACGTGCTTCTGCTCCAAGAAAATAAAGAGGCGGCCATGGAACAGTTTGAAAGATTCACGGCCGCGAACCCCGCCGATCCGCGAGGCTATGAACAGATACTTCGCGTGGCTCTACCCGACGAAGATCTCGATAAGGTCGTGGAAGTGACTACCGAAGCATTGAAGCATCTGCCGGAAGAGCCCCAGTTCTATTTTTACTTGGGGGCATCCCACTATCAGCTGGGTCAACACGAAAAGGCATTGCAAGTTTTCGAGGAAGGACTTGAAAATTCCATTATCCCGAATCCCCTCGTGGAGTCGGACTTCCATGGGCAGATAGCCGACCTGAACTATTTCTTGGGAAATGCCGACGAAGCGTTTCAAAGCTACGAAAGGGCGTTGCAACTCAACCCGCAAAATCTTCCCATATTAAACAATTACAGCTATTACTTGTCTCTTGAAAAGCGGGATCTCGACAAGGCGGAGCAGATGAGTGGAATCACCATAAAAGCGGAACCACTAAATCCGACATATCTCGACACGTACGGTTGGGTAATGTTCGTGCAAGGTTCCTACACGATGGCAAAAATATACATCGAAAGGGCCATCGAGTATAGTGAAGAAAATCCCTCGGCAGAGGTGTACGAACATTATGGCGACGTGCTTTTCCGGACAGGCAACCCGGAAGAGGCAAAAAAGCAGTGGTTAAAAGCCCAAGAGCTCGGTGGCGACTCGGAAGAGTTGCTCCGCAAAATCGAAACCGGGGAGATGGAATAAGAATACTTGTATGGCACATTTTTGTAAAACTATGACTATTTCACGAATCAACTATCTGATATTGTTTTTTATCCTGCTGGGGCTAACTTTCTCGGGATGTAAATCAAAGCAACGGATTGTCTATTCCTCTACGCCAGTGGAAGAAAAGAACCACGATGCACTTTTCCGTGATATTCTTACTGAAAGCTTTTCGTACAACACTTTTTCCGCACGTTTGAACATGAGTCTCACGAGTGGTACCCGCTCGTTGAGCTCTCGAGCCAATATCCGTATCGTGAAGGACAGTGCGTTGCAGGTATCGATACAACCCTTGTTCGGAGTGGAGATGTTTCGTATCTATATTGATCCTGACACCATGTTATTCCTCGATCGTATGAATAAGCGTTACGTGAAAGAATCAATTGCTTCCTTGAAGGAACATTATCCGGTTGGCTTTGATTATTATACCTTGCAATCTGTTTTTACCAATGCCCTTTTTGTTTCTGGTAAAGAGAGCGTAGAGCCTACCGATTATCGAAAATTCTCCTACACCCGTACTTCCAACAGGAACTATTACCTGACTACAGAAGATATTGAATCGGGGATCGAGTACTCTTTCACCGTGGATGGGGATGATCGTATCACTTTTACTCACCTTATGCAACCAAAAGAAAAATACTCGCTACAGTGGAGCTATGGTAACTTTGCCGTGCTCGACCAGAGCACCTTTCCGCACAAAATGAACGCGTCGATTGCTTCCGCGAATAGGAAGATTCACACAGAGTTGCTTTTTTCTGATATCGTAATCAACGAGCCCATACAGCTGTCGATGCAAGTGCCCAACAGTTACACGGAAACATCTGTCTCTGAAATAATAAAAATTATCGCGCCAAGCCAATGAAAAAGGTGACGCTCATATTGCTGCTTGTAGTTATTGCCACGGGCGCGAACTCGCAGAACGCGCGCATAGAAGCGTTACAGAAACAACAGCAAGCCTTGCAAGAAGAGATCCGGAACACGAACCGTCTCTACTTGGACGTGAGAAAACATACCACCACCATTCTCGATCGCATAAATCTTATCAATAAGCAGATCGCTTCGCGCAGGGAATTGATTAACGTACAGAGGGAGGAGATTGAAGCACTGCGAAAGGAGGAGGCGCGATTGGAAAGCGAGATCGTGCGGCTCAACAAGGAGCTGAAGCAGAAGCAAGATAATTACGCGAACGCTATCCAAGGAATGCTGAACCAAAAATTTAGTCAGAATAAACTTCTGTTTATCTTGTCGGGGCAGTCGCTCGGTGAATCGCTCCGAAGGATGCAGTACCTGAGGGAGTACTCCAAATGGCAACGGTCGCAGGCGGACGAAATAAAACAGCAGAACGAAGAAATAAGCCGAAAAAAAGAGGCACTCGCCCTGGCGAAAGTCGAGAAAGAACAGGCCCTGTCGTCGCTCCAAGCAGAGCAAGAGAAGCTCCGCGGTGAAGAAAAAACCCACCAGACGGAGGTGGAGCAGGCACGGGGACAAGAGCGCCAGCTTCAACGAGTATTGCGTGAGAAACAGCAACAAGCGAATCAACTGAATTCCCAGATCGAGAAATTGATCGCGGAAGAGGTGGCGAGGCAGGAGCGCGAAGCTGAAGCACGACGTCGTGCCGAAGAGGCGGAGCGACGAAAAATAGCTGAAGCACGAGGCGAAAAGGAGACGGAGCGAACCGAGAAATCCGAAACAGCCGAAACGGCCGCGAGGGAAGAAACTGCCACCGATCGTGCGGCACCGGGCCCCCGGATCGAAGCAGGGGCGAGCACGGCTTCCGCGGAGTCGTTCAATCTTTCAAAAAATTTCGCCGCCAACAAGGGACGATTGCCCATGCCTGTAACGGGTACCGCTTCTATCGTGGGAACCTTTGGGAACAAGCGGCACTCCGAGTGGAATATTACCACCAATAGTAACGGGATTGATATACAAGCGCAACAAGGTGCCAACATCCGGTCGGTATTCGATGGAGAGGTGTCGAAAGTGTTCTCGTTCCCCGGTTCAAATACGTGCGTAATCGTGCGTCACGGCGATTATTACACGTTCTATGCCAATATATACGACCTGTTCGTGAAGCAGGGAGATAAGGTGACCGCCGGCCAGTCGTTAGGCCGCATCTTTACCGATCCCGATACGGGGGTGTCGACCATGCATTTCCAGTTGTGGCAAAAAACCAATAAGCTCAACCCCGCGCCATGGTTACAGCGATAAAACAGTATGATAATCGAATATACCTATGTCAATAAAGCTTCGTCTCATCGTTATGAATTTCCTCCAGTTCGCGGTCTGGGGGGCGTACCTCACTTCCATGTCCCGCTACCTGGGTCCTGCCGGGTTGGGGGCGCACATTGGAATCTTTTATTCGGTACAAGGCATTGTTTCCATTTTCATGCCCGCCTTGGTCGGAATTATTGCTGACCGGTGGATCCCTGCTCAAAAGCTGCTGGGCATGTGCCATCTGTTGGCCGCCGCCTTTATGCTATCCGCCGGACTCTACGGATTAAACGCCGGCGAGGGGGTGTCGTTCTCGGTGTTTTTCACGCTCTACACCTTTTCGGTAGCTTTTTACATGCCCACGCTGGCTCTCTCTAACTCGGTTGCCTACACTATCTTGGAAAGGGGAGGCATGGATACCGTGAAGTCTTTCCCCCCCATCCGTGTCTTCGGGACCATTGGTTTCATATGTACCATGTGGCTCGTGGATATCCTGGGATTTCAGACCACCGCGATGCAATTCGTGATGAGCGCGCTTATCGGCCTTCTCTTAGGGGGGTATGCATTCACGTTGCCCAACTGCCCCGTCAGCACCGATACGCGTGACAAAACACTGTTTCAAGCACTGGGGTTGGATGCATTCAAGCTTTTTAAGGAGCGAAAAATGGCCCTCTTTTTTATTTTCTCGATGTTGTTGGGTGTTTCTTTGCAGATCACCAATGGATTTGCCAATCCCTTTATCGCGAGCTTCGAAGCCGATCCACACTACGCGAACACCTTCGGGGTGCAACACTCCAATATCCTTATCTCGCTTTCGCAGATATCCGAAGCACTCTGTATCTTGCTTATTCCCTTTTTCTTAAAGCGATACGGGATCAAAAATGTAATCTTGATCGCGATGGTTGCTTGGGTGCTGCGCTTTGGCTTTTTTGGCTTAGGCAACCCGGGCAGCGGGGCTTGGTTGCTTATTCTCTCGATGCTCGTTTATGGCGTGGCGTTCGATTTCTTCAACGTGTCGGGATCGCTGTTCGTGGATAAGGAGACTCCCCATCATATTCGTTCCAGCGCGCAAGGCATGTTCATGCTGATGACCAACGGTATCGGTGCCACGGTGGGCACCCTCGGCGCGCAATGGGTCGTGAATCAATTTACCAGTTGGCAGGAGGTGATGGTGAACGGGGAGGCGAAGTCGCTCATGATTGGCGATTGGTCGTCGGTCTGGTTTGTTTTTGCCGGCTACGCGCTCGTGGTCACCATTCTCTTCGCGATTTTATTCAAATACAAGCACACGCCCGAGAAAGCTTGAAAAAAGAGGCATCAATAAAAAAGCCCTTGCCGGTATTCCGACAGGGGCTTTTTTCAGTCCGATCAATCTCTTACCTCTGAAGAGCCTATTCTGTTTCCGGCATCATTACCACGGTCTTCAAGTTGCCTTGGCCGAGCAAGTTTGCCACGAACTCCCGTATATCTTCGCGCGTAACCGCGTTCACCGTCTTCAGGTAGTCTGAATGAGTATCCTCTTCGTAGAAATATTTATGGTTAAGGGTACTCAGCCAGTAGCTGTTCTCTTTCAAGTTCTCGTCGTGGCTCTTGTTCATGTACTCCTTCACCTTGCTGAAATCGTCCTCACGCGGGCCATCGGTAGCGATGGCGTTCAGCTCGTTGATCACTATTTGGTTCAGGTGCTGCATTAACTCCGGGTCGGTGTCGAAGGTGATCTGCAGGATGGTTTGTCCTTCCGGGTAACGCGAGATAGAGCCCCCCGTGCGCACCCCGTAGGTTCCCCCTTCCTCTTCGCGTACCTTCTCGGTATACACGATGGATAAGATCTGGTTGAGCATGTTCATACGGATCTGGTTCTCGAGGGTGCGTTCCATGTTGCCGGCTACCACGTTGAATACCGAGGCTTTGGGATTCTGCATGGCACGCTGGAAAATATTTTCAGAAGCCCCTGCTTGGAACTCCATTGGCACCTTCGTGAATTCGCCCTCTTCGGGTTGTCCCGGTAACGAAGCAAGGTATTGCTCGATCACGGGGCGCACCTTTTCTTCATCGATATTTCCCACGAAGGTAAAAACGAAGCTGCCCGGGTTGCTAAATTGCTTGGCATACATCTCCATGATACGGTCGTAATCGATTTTTTTCAGGTCGTCGGCCTTCGTTCTTCCCGTCAGCGGGTTATCGCCATAAATAGCGTGGGTGACCGAGTCGCTGAACGCGACCATCGGCTCCGCTTCTTGGTTACGAAGTTGAATCTCGCTGCGTTGTATAAACGATTGAAAAGCCTCCGCGTCTTTCCGGGGTGATGTAAAGTAGAGGTAAACCAGCTGAAGCATCGTTTCGAAATCCCGAATAGAGGATGAACCGTTGAATAGCTGGGTGGTAAGGTTGATTCCCGGGCGAGCGGACGCCGTTTTTCCTGCCAACACTTTCGGCAAGTCGGTCGCGCTAAAGTTGCCCACGCCTCCCAGCGACATCACGGAGCCCATCATCCGGCTGTTGATCGGGTCATCCTCCGCGAAAGGTGAATAGCCCCCCGTGCTGGCAGCGATCATCATTATCTGGTCGTCTTTAAAATCGGTCTCTTTCAGGATCACCTTCATGCCATTTTCAAGCGTCCACACGGCAGCGTCCATCGCCTCGTCCCTTTCAACGCGGGTGATTTTCCCCGGCGCGGGCGGCTCCGCCACGAGTGGTTCGTCGATCGACACCCCCTCGTATGCTTCGATGGTTTCGGTCTTCACCCCTGCCAATACAGCAAGCAGCTCCTCTTCAGTAGGGTAGGTCAACTCCTCTTTCTCGGGGCCGGTCACCGCGATCACGATGTTGTCATCGCCCAAGAGCTGCAGGAGGGTCTGGTTGACCGCTTCCACCGGTATCTGTGGCGCGATGGATTGGATGAATTGATACTCGAACTCGATCCCCGGAAAGGGCTCTCCATCGGTGAACGCGCGCACGTATTCTTGTGAATAGGACGAGTTTCGTTGCTTGTCTCTATTATTATAGGCCTCCTCGTAACGATTTATGATGTTGGTGCGAGCCACTTCATACTCGGCCGCGGTGAAGCCGTGTTGTCTAACACGCTCCGTTTCTCTCACTACGGCTGCCAGCGCGTCGTCGATTTTATCTTCCGCGCTGCCCGCGATCACTGTCCACGCGTCCTTCGTTTTGGCCACGAAGTAATCGCCATCGTACGCGTACGCGCTGGTGAAAGGAGCGTCCGGTTTTTGGGTGATCTCCGCGAAACGAAGGTTCATCATCGAAGATGCCGCGCTCAATATATACTCTGACAGGTATCCCGCTTGCGTGTTTCGCAGCTCTTGGGGAATGGGATCGTGCTTGTAAAACACCATGATTTGCGTGTTACGTGCCTCTTTATCGGTAGCGATGGCCACGATAGGCTCTTCGTTATCCGATACCGGGTAGTACACCCGTTCCGCTCTCTCCTCTTCCAGGGGGATAGGCGAGAAGAGTTCAATCACTTTTTGTTCCATCTCCTCCGCATCGAAATCGCCCACCACGATGATCCCTTGCAGGTCGGGGCGATACCATTTGTGGTAATAGGCTCGAATCTCTTCCGGTTTGAAGTTATTAATCACGTCGATGCTACCGATTGGCATACGGTGCGCGTACTTGCTCTCGGGGTACATTTTCGGGAGCAGTTGATCCCACAGGCGTTGCTGGGCACCTCCTCGGGTACGCCACTCTTCGCGGATCACACCCCGTTCGCTTTCCAGCTCGTCCTCCTCCAGCAGGATAGCGTTCGACCAGTCATGCAGCACCAGAAGTGCCGAATCCATCAGATTTTGGTTGGTGGTAGGGATATTGCTCATGAAGTACACCGTTTCATCGAACGAGGTGTACGCGTTAATGTTGGTGCCAAACTTGATCCCGTTGTCTTGCAGGTAATCGAGCATTGTTTTCCCGGGAAAGTTTTTAGTCCCGTTAAATGCCATATGTTCCAGGAAGTGAGCCAATCCGGCTTGATTATCTTCCTCTTGCATCGACCCCACCTTTTGCGCGATGTAGAAGTCGGCCCGGTTTTCGGGCAACTTGTTATGGCGGATGTAGTAGGTGAGCCCGTTCTCGAGTGTGCCGGTCCTCACGTTAGGGTCCACCGGCAGTGGTTGGTTCTGTTGCGCGAACGCGGTTAAGGTAATCGCGAGCAACAGGAGCGTGGAAATTTTTTTCATACGGTTATTTTATTATTGGTTCGTGGAGCTCTTTGCCTCCACGTTTTGAATTACAAGTCGTGGATTTAATCTTTAAATTCTGTCCAAGACAATTTTAATAAGGTCTTCGGTAGAGCCTTTGTAGTCGGCATTCGATTCGAGGGCCACCCGGTTAGCGATAATGGCGCAGACGGTCATTGCTTTGTGTCCCATCATCTTGGCAAGGCCCGCGATGGCAGAGCCCTCCATTTCGTAATTGGTGATGGAGTGCTCTTCGAACCTGAACGATTCGATCTTGCTGTTCAATTCGGGGTCGGCGAGTGCTAATCGCACGTGCCTGCCTTGCGGGCCGTAAAAGCCAATGGCGGAGATGGTGACCCCGCGGATCATATCGTGTCCGATACGATCCACGAGCTCCTCATCGGCGCTCACCACGTAGGGCGAACAGTGGAAAGGCGACCAGTTGACGTGGCGCTGGAAAGCTTCTTCGAACTCCTCTTCACGTACTCGGGCCGAACCCGCGTAATAGTGGAGGAGGCCATCGAAACCGAGCGATTTTTCCGACACCACGTAGGAGCCTACCGGGCAATGCGGTTGCATCCCCCCGGATGTGCCTACGCGTACCATGGTCAGCTGTTTGAACTCCTTCTTCACCCGGCGGGTGTTGAAGTCGATGTTCGCGAGCGCGTCCAACTCCGTGAGCACGATATCGATGTTATCGGTACCGATCCCGTGCGAAAGGGCCGTGATTCGCTTTCCCTTGTAGGTGCCCGTGACGGTGTGGAATTCGCGGCTTTGCACGTCGACTTCGATCTCGTCGAAGAAAGAGGCCGTAACAGCTACCCTGCCGGGATCGCCCATCATCACGATTTTATTGGACAGCTGTTCCGGCTTCACGTGAAGGTGAAACGCGCTTCCATCGGAATTAATGATCAATTCCGATTCGGGAATAATTCTCATAGCTTGGTTTATTAAAAAATCACGCTTTCACGTTACTTCTTGTTCTCTTTATTACCTCCTTGTGGACGTGCGATAGAGTCCCTCATATCGGTATCGGCTTTGATATTCTCCATCCGGTAATAATCCATGATGCCTAAATTGCCGCTCCGGAATGCTTCGGCCATCGCGATGGGCACCTCTGCCTCCGCTTCAATCACCTTGGCGCGTGCCTCCTGTGCCTTGGCCTTCATCTCTTGCTCCAAGGCAATAGCCATGGCGCGACGCTCTTCTGCCCTCGCCTGCGCGATGTTCTTATCGGCCTGCGCTTGGTCCATTTGCAGTACCGCGCCAATGTTTTTACCTATATCGATATCCGCGATATCGATGGAGAGGATTTCAAACGCGGTACCCGCGTCGAGCCCTTTTCTCAATACCACCTTCGAGATGTTGTCGGGATTCTCGAGTACCGACTTATGGGATGCGGCCGAACCGATGGATGAAACGATACCCTCGCCCACGCGGGCAAGGATGGTCTCTTCACCGGCTCCTCCCACGAGACGTTTAATGTTGGCCCGCACGGTTACCCTTGCCTTGGCGATCAGCTGTATTCCATCGATGGCCACCGCTGAAACGGGCGGTGTATCGATCACTTTCGGGTTCACCGACATCCGCACGGCTTCCAGCACGTCGCGCCCCGCGAGGTCAATGGCCGTGGCCATTTGAAAGGTCAGTTCAATATTGGCCTTCGAAGCCGATACCAGCGCGTGCACCACGTTCTCCACGTGCCCCCCCGCGAGGTAGTGCGCTTCCAGGTTGTCGCGCGTTACATTTTTCAACCCGGCTTTATGTGCCTCGATCATCGCGTACACGATGGTGTGGGGCGGCACGCGGCGTAGGCGCATCAAAAAGAGCTGCACCAGCGAGATGCGGACACCTGCCGACAGCGCGTTGATCCATAGAAAAAACGGCACGTAGTGAAAAAATATCAACAGGAAAATGACGATTACGGCAATCGTAATAATCAAGGGAAATGAAAAATCCATAATGGTTTTGTTTTAGGATGTTATTGAATTGCTAATTGACTCGTTTTCTTTTTTCTTGACGAGAATATTATATGTTTTTACTTTCACGAC
>Ga0209075_1002299_pt1 | contig 16969 bp, 14 predicted proteins | sample Stecom2011_FD_187523 | JGI IMG/M metagenome (GOLD analysis project Ga0209075, IMG submission 187523) | Agricultural soil microbial communities from Utah to study Nitrogen management - Steer compost 2011 (SPAdes) (version 2) | ecosystem: Environmental > Terrestrial > Soil > Agricultural land...
CGTCGAGTCGATGAAGTCACTGGAGGCCGAGGTCACCCCCGACCTCATCGCACGTGTTCGCCCCGAATCACGCGAGCTGATCGAGATGCATCACTCCCACGATCGGGACACCTGGATCGTCTCCGCTTCGCCACAGCCCCTCGTCGAGCCGTTGGCCGCGGCGCTCGGCATGACCGGGGCGATCGGGACGAAGGGTGAGATCGTCGACGGCCACTACACCGGCAATCTCGACGGACCCTTCGTCTACGGCCCCGGCAAGGCAGAAGCGGTGGAGAAGCTCGCCCACGACCGGGGCTACGACCTGGATCTCTCCTACGCCTACTCGGACTCCTCGTCCGACCTGCCGATGCTGGAGCTCGTCGGTCACCCGGTCGCCGTCAACCCGGATGCGGAGCTCGCCTCAGTCGCACGGCAGCGGGGATGGCCCATCGTGATCTTCGCCCGCAAGACCAAGCGGGCCCTGGCCGTGGCGGGGATGACGGCGTCGCTCATCGGCTCGGGCCTCGTCGGCTACGCCATCGGGAGACGCCGCACGCGCTGAGAGGCTTGCGTCTGGAGAACCGACCCCCTCCCCGGCTTCGCCGGTACTCCCCCAGCAAGCTGGGGGAGAAATCCAAGAGAAGGCCCCGTCCCCGGCAAGCTGGGGGAGAAATCCAAGAGAAGGCCCCGTCCCCGGCAAGCTGGGGGAGAAATCCAAGAGAAGGCCCCGTCCCCGGCAAGCTGGGGGAGAAATCCAAAGGCCGGTTAGAGGATTGCTCTGGGGCCGAGGAGCTCCTTGAGCTCCGCGAACAGCGCCGTGCGTGGCTCCACCTTGTGCTCGTCGGAGAGCTTCAGCACCTTGGTGTTGCCGTCGTCGGTGAGATGGAGGTACACCGGGGATGTGCCCGGGTGGTTGGAGAGGATGCTCTTCAGCGATCCCACGGTCTCCGGTGTCAGTCGTGACGCAGGCACACCCAGCCGGACCACGGAGTCGTCGCGGATCTGCAGCTCCTGGATGTCCCGGACCACGACCTTCACGTCCTCCGAGCGGTTGTCCACGTAGCCGTTGACCACCACGACCGCATCCTCCACCACCAGCGCCCCGTAGTCGTGGACGGTCTTGGGGAAGACGATGCACTCCACCGAACCTTCGAGGTCCTCGAGCTGGAAGAAGATCATGGGGTCGCCGTTGCGGGTCCACCGCCGGGTGATGGCGCCGATGATCCCGCCGATCGCGACCGAGGACCGATCCTGCTGGTCGATCAGTTCAGGGATGCGGTGGGTCGTCGCCGCGGCGAGGGCCGTGCCCACGCCAAGCAGCGGGTGGTCGGACACGTAGAGGCCCAGCATCTCCTTCTCGAAGGCCAGCTTCGACTTCTGGGGAAACTCGAGGTCGGGGATGTCGATCTCCGTCTCCGAAGCTTCCGCGGCATCCCCCGAGAACAGCGAGTACTGGCCCATCTCCTCGTTCCGCCGGCGCTCGACGACCGCGTCGAGAGCCTGCTCGTGAACTAGCACGAGACCCCTTCGGGGTAGACCCATCCCGTCGAAGGCACCCGCCTTGATCAGCGACTCGATGGTCCTCTTGTTGAGGACCGTCACGTCCACCCGGTCGAGGAAGTCGGAGAACGAGGTGAACGGACCGTCCGCTCGAGCCTCCAGGATCTTCTCCACGACGCCCTCGCCGACGTTCCGCACCGCCGACAGCCCGAAGCGGATCCGGCCTTCGTGCACGGTGAAGTCGCTGTCCGACTCGTTGACGTCGGGAACCATGACCTCGATCCCCATCTGACGGCACTCGGCGAGATAGACGGCCGTGCGGTCCTTGTCGCGCTTGGTGGCGGTGAGCAGCGCCGCCATGTACTCGGCCGGGTAGTGCGCCTTCAGATAGGCGGTCTGGTAGGCCACGAGGCCGTAGCCGGCGGAGTGGGACTTGTTGAAGCCGTAGCCGGCGAAGTGCTCGATGAGCTTGAAGATCTCCCGGCCGGTCTCCTCGCTGTGTCCCTGGGAGACACAGCCCTGGACGAACTTCTCTTCCTCGGCCTCCATGACCGACTTGACCTTCTTGCCCATCGCCTTGCGCAGGTTCTCCGCGTCGGCGAACGAGTACCCGGCCATCTCCTGGGCGACCAGCAGCACCTGCTCCTGGTACACCATGATCTGGTAGGTGTCGGCGAGCTTGTCGCCGAGCGCAGGGTGGAACACCTCGACAGGCACCCGCCCGTTCTTTCGGTCGGCGTAGAGGTTGTGCATGTTGGCGCCCATCGGCCCGGGCCGATACAGGGCGACCAGGGCGACGACGTCGTCGAACCGGTCGGGTTTCAGCGACCGGATCAGGGCGCGCATGGCCGTGCCTTCGAGCTGGAACACACCGATGGTGTTCCCCGCCTGGAGCAGTTCGAAAGTCTTCTCGTCGTCCAGCGGGACGTTGTCGATGTCGAGGCGCTCGCCGTGCGTGTCCTCGATCAGCTCCAGGCAACGCTCGATGATCGAGAGGTTCCGCAGCCCGAGGAAGTCCATCTTGAGCAGCCCCAGCTCCTCGACCGCGTGCATCTCGAACTGGGTGACGATCTCGGCGTTCTCACCCTTGCGCTGGATCGGGACGATGTTGGTGAGCGGCTCCGGGGCGATGACCACTGCCGCGGCGTGGATCGAGTCCTGCCGGCGCAGCCCCTCGATCCCCCGAGCAGCCTCGATGACCTCCTTCACCGCCGGGTCCGTCTCGTACATCTCCCGGAGGCCCTGACCGTTGGCGTACCAGTCCTTCAGCTCCGACCCGGCGTCGGCGGGCGGCTGGGTCAGGACCTGGTCGAGTGTTGGGTCCTTGCCCAGGATCATCGGGGGCATCGCCTTGGCGATGCGGTCACCCAGTGAGTACGGATGACCGAGCACCCTGGTGGCGTCCCGGATGGCCTGCTTCCCCTTGATGGTGGAGAACGTGATGATCTGGGCGACGCGGTCCTGGCCGTACTTCTCCGCGGCGTAGCGGATCATCTCGCCGCGGTACCGCTCGTCGAAGTCCATGTCGATGTCGGGCATCTGCTTGCGACCCGGGTTGAGGAATCTCTCGAAGATCAACCCGTACTCGAGGGGGTCGATGTCGGTGATCCGGAGGCAGTAGGAGACGATGGAGCCGGCGGCGGAGCCACGACCCGGCCCGACGCGGATCCCGTTCTCCCGGGCGTGGCGGATCAGGTCCCAGACGATGAGGAAGTAGGCGGGGAAGCCCATCTCCTCGATGATCTTGAGCTCGTGCTCGATGCGGTCCCACACCTCGGGGCCCGGGCTGGCGCCGTAGCGCTCGCGGGCGCCGTTCTCCACGAGCTTGCGCAGATAGGTGACCTCGGTCTCGCCTTCCGGCACCGGGAAGTGCGGCAGCAGGATCTTGCCCAGCTCGAGCTTCGTCTCGACCCTCTCGGCGACCCAGAGCGTGTTGTCACACGCGCCCGGGAAGTCGTCGTCGGGGAAGATCGCTCGCATCTCGGCGGCGCTCTTGACGTAGAAGTCGTCCCCCTCGAAGCGAAGCCGGGCCGTCTCGCTGCGGAGCGAGCCAGTCTGCACACACAGAAGGACGTCGTGGAGGTCGTGCTCCTCGCGGAACGTGTAGTGGGCGTCGTTCGTTGCCAGCAGCGGCGCCCCGATCCGCTTCGAGATGTCGAGCAGGTCGCCCATGATCCGTCGCTGGGCGGGGATCCCGTGATCCTGGATCTCAATGAAGAAGTTGTCCTTGCCGAAGACGTCCTGGAACCGGGCGGCGGCGGCGAGAGCGGCGTCGAAGTCGCGCTCGGTGTTGACCGTGCCTTCCTCGGTGGCGGCGTCCGGACCGAGCAGCTGTGGGACGAGGCCGCCGAGACACCCCGATGTGGCGATGATGCCCTCCGAGTGCTCGGCGAGCAGCTCGATGTCCATCCGGGGCTTGTAGTAGTAGCCGTCGAGGAACGACTTGGACGAGAGCTGCAGCAGGTTGCGGTACCCCGTCGGGTTCTCGGCCAACAGGATCATGTGATACCGCTGGTTCTGCGAGTGTGGAGGCCGGTCGAAGCGTGACCCTTCCACGTAGTAGGCCTCGATCCCGATGATGGGCTTGATCCCCGCCTCGTTGGCCTTCTTGTAGAACTCGACCGCGCCGTAGAGGTTGCCGTGATCGGTGATGGCGATGGCCGGCTGGCCGTCGGCCGCGGCGGCCTTCGTCACCCGCTCGATGCGGGCCGCTCCGTCTAGGAGGGAGTACTCGGTGTGGAGGTGAAGGTGGGCAAACGACACGTCAGCGACTTACAACGATGTAGTTCCTCGAATCTAACACCACCGTCAAACGGCCGGTCCGACCTCGCTCGAGCGATCTTCGCGAGTTGGAGGACACCTCAGAGCAAGACCGCGAGGACGGACAGGACGGCCACGGCGGCGGCCGCCGCGGTCCTCAGGACCAGGGCGTTCCGACCCCGGATCCGGGACCACATCTCCCCGATGACGAAGCCGGCGATGAGCCCGCCGAGGTGTGCCTGCCACGCCACGTTCGGCACCAGGAAGGGGATGAGAGCGTTGATGAGGAGGAGGAAACCCATCTGCTGGAGCAGTGCCCGTCCATACGGGGTGTGCCTCCGGTGCAGCGCCCAGTTCGACCAGACCCCGAAGAGGCCGAAGATCGCACCCGAGGCTCCGACGGCAAAGGTACCGAGATCGCCCGTGAAGTATGTGACGGCGCCTCCGAACCCCGCGGACGCCAGATAGAGCGCTGCGAATGGCGCGGTGCCGACCCCCCGTTCCACCTGGGGGCCGAGCACCCACAGGGCCCACATGTTGAAGAGGATGTGCGTGATACCCCCATGAAGAAGGACCGGCGTGAAGAGTCGCCACCACTCCCCTGCCTCAAGGAAGAAGTTCCATTGCGCCAGGTTTTGCAGGATCGGGTTGTTGAGGTCGCCCATCCCGGTGATCAGGAAGAACCCTGCGGCCAGGCCGAGAAAGGTCATCGTCGCCGGGGCCCCTGCCGCCCGTCCCGCCCTGGTCCGGGTCGGGATGACCCGCTGCGGCCCTTCGGACCTCACACACTCCGGGCAGCGCTGCCCGACGGTGGCGTCGATGGAGCAGGCCGCACAGATGGGACGTCCGCAGCGGCTGCAGGAGAGGAGTGTGTGGCGGTCGGGGTGGCGATAGCAGACCGGCGCTTCGGTCTCGCGGCTCGATTCCTGAGTCACCCGGTCACGGTATCGGATTGGGACCGGAACCTGGACCGAGGCCCCCGAGCACGGTCGCCAGATCCTCGGGAAGAGGGCTCTCGACCTCGAGGCGCTCCCCCGTGACGGGATGGGTGAGGGACAGGCGGGCGGCGTGCAGGAAGATCCGGCGCGCCCCATGCCGATGCCGGCGGGCCCCGTAGAGCGTGTCCGCGACGACGGGATGACCGATGGCGGACAGGTGGACGCGTATCTGGTGGGTCCTCCCGGTCTCCAACCTCACCTCGAGGAGGCTGCAGTCCCGATCGGGGAAGCGGTCGAGCACCCGGTAGTGCGTGCGGGCGTGCTTCCCGTCGGGGTGAACGGCTCTGCGGAGGGGATTCGCCGGGTCACGCCCGATGGGTGCGTCGATGGTGCCGGTCGGCGACCCTGGCAGACCGTGGACCAGGGCGAGGTAGACCCGGCTGATCTCCCGCCGACGCATCATCTCCGAGAGGGCGCCGTGGGCGTCGGCGGTCCGGGCCACGACGAGAGCACCGGAAGTGTCCCGGTCGAGACGATGGACGAGACCCCAGCGGCCGGCCTCCCCCACCCCTTCCAACTCGGGGTACCGGTGCAACAGCCCCGCCACGAGGGTGCCCCTGGACCTCCCGCTGCCGGGGTGCACCACCACGCCGGCGGGCTTGTCGACGACGATGAGGTGCTCGTCTTCGTAGAGCACGTCGAAGCCGACCGATTCGGCGGCGAGGTCCTCCTCGGGCTCGGGAGTGGCCACGGTTATCACTGACCCGGCCGACACGCGATCCGACGCCGAGACGGGCGCCCCGTCGACCCGGGCCCCGAGGTCCACCAACTCGCGCGCCACCGATCGGCTGACCCCGAGCAAGCCGGCCACCACCTTGTCGACGCGCTCCCCCGACACGCCCTCCGGGACTACGAGTTCCTGGTTCGCCACGAGTAGACCAACAAGAGAACCACGGCGATGGTCAGAGATGCGTCGGCGATGTTGAAGGTGGGGATCCACCAGAGATTGATCCAGTCGACCACCTTCCCGTCGAACAGGCCGTCACCCCGGGTGAGCCGGTCGAACAGGTTGCCCAGCGCCCCGCCCAGCACGAGGCCGAACCCGATGCGCTCGGGCATCGGCCGGGGCGTGCGCAGGTACCAGATGACGAATGCAGAGACGAGGATCGCCACCACGGCGAAGAACGGGCCGCCCCTCCCGAACAGGGAGAACGCGGCCCCCGGGTTCTCGTGGAACGTGAAGCCGAAGAAGCCGTCGATCACCCAGACCCGCCGGTCGGAGAACAGGGACTCGGCCATGCGCTTGGTGGCCTGGTCGGCCACGACGACGGCCGCGGCGATGACCAGCGGGAGGGCGAGACGCCGGATCAATTGGAGCGGGAGGCACACTCCACGCAGAGTGTGGCGTACGGCAGTGCCTCGAGACGCTGGACCGGGATCGCCTTGCCACAGCTCTCGCAGATGCCGTAGGACCCGGCCTCGATCCTCAGCAAGGCGTGCCGGACCTTGCCCAGGAGGTCGATGGTGTTCTGCTCGATCGAGAGCTCCTTGGCGTACTCCAGCTTGACGGAGCTGGCCTCGGCGTTGCCCGGGTCGGGGCTCCGGTCAGAGGACGCCTCGGTCATCCGGGCCTCTTCGATCTCGCGCTCGTACTCGGCGATCTGCTCTTCGAGGTGATCCCGCTCCTCCTCGAGACGCTTGCGGAAGCGCTCCACGGTGCTCTTGGCGAGTTTTCTTGACATGTGTAGATCAGTCCCCTGTGTAAAAGGTGCGGAACCCTACCAACGCGCAATGGCCTAAGGAAGATTCCCGAAGCAGGAGTTATGTGTCCGGAACCTTTCGTCTTACGATTCCGCCTCCATGACCCCTGAGAAGCGCACCACCTTCACGCCACTCCCGCCGGCGCCGAATCACGACGAGTTGGAGCGCCACATCCTCGATTGGTGGGAGGAGAACCGGATTTTCGACCGGCTGCGTGAGCAGAACGCCGATGGTCCGATCTTCAGCTTCGTGGACGGCCCGGTCACCGCCAACAAGACCCTGGGCGTCCACACCGCCTGGGGCCGCACCCTGAAGGACGTCTTCCAGCGATACAAGGCGGCCACCGGCCATCACCTGCGCTATCAGAACGGATTCGACTGTCAGGGTCTCTGGATCGAGGTCGGCGTCGAACAGGAGCTCGGTCTCAACTCGAAGCGGGACATCGAGGCGTACGGACTGGAGAACTTCGCCCGCAAGTGCCGTGAGAAGGTGGCCTGGTCTGTCGAGGAGCTGACCAGGGGGTCGAAACGCCTCGGATACTGGATGGACTGGGGCAACGACTACCTCACGTTCGCCGACACCAATATCGAGTACATCTGGCGCTTCCTCAAGACGCTTCACGAGCGCGGGATGCTCTACAAGGGCCTCCGGGCGACCGAATGGTGCCCCCGCTGCGGCACCTCGATCTCCCAGCACGAGATCACGATGTCGGGCGTCTATCAGGAGAAGGCCGACCCGTCCCTGTTCGTCCGTCTCCCCCTCGTCGACCGGGAGGGCGAGTCGCTGGTCGTCTGGACGACCACGCCGTGGACGCTTCCGGCCAACGTCGCGGCCGCGGTCCATCCCGAGCACCAGTACGGGCGCCGCAGCAACGGCGAGTGGGTGGCGGTCGACCGGTACCCCGACGAGGACCTGACCGACATCCGCCCGGGCAGCGAGCTGGAGGGGTGGGCCTACCGGGGCCCGTTCGACGACCTCGAGCCGGGAGCGGGCGTCGAGCACCGCGTGGTCCTCTGGGACGAAGTCACCATGGACCAGGGGACCGGCATCGTCCACATCGCCCCCGGTTGTGGTGGCGAGGACTTCGACCTCGGAAAGCGCGAGGGCCTCGGGATCATCATGCCGGTCGACGAGTCCGGCCGCTTCTACCCGCAGTTCGGGCGGTTGGCCGGGAAGGACGCCGGGGAGGCCGCCAAGGAGATCATCGCCGACCTGGAGCGCAAGGGCGTGCTGGTCGAGGCGGGCGAGTACGTCCACTCCTATCCGCATTGCTGGCGCTGTGACACCCCGCTCATCTTCAGGGTCGCCGACGACTGGTACATCGCCGTCGACACCATTCGAGACGACCTGCGCGAGGCGAATTCCACCGTGGAGTGGACCCCGGCCTACATGGGCAAGCTCATGGACGACTGGCTCGTCAACATGGGCGACTGGAACATCTCCCGCCGTCGCTACTACGGCCTCCCCCTCCCCTTCTTCCCGTGCGAGTGCGGCCACCTCACGGTCGTCGGGTCCAAGGAGGAGTTGGGGCGTCTGGCGACGCGGGGCATGGATCAGCTCGAAGAACTGCATCGGCCGTGGGTCGACCGCGTGGCGATCCGCTGCGAAGCCTGCGGAAACACCGAGGTGACCCGCATCGCCGAAGTGGGCGACGTCTGGCTCGACGCAGGCATTGTCCCGCTCTCCACCCTCGGCTGGCAGAACCCCGAGTGGATCGAAGAGGGTTACGCCACCGGCGCCGCCAGGGGCCTGACCAAGGCCGACCTCCCGGACCACTCCTATTGGGAGAAGTGGTTCCCGGCCCACTGGGTCACGGAGATGCGGGAACAGGTCCGTCTCTGGTTCTACTCGCAGCTGTTCATGTCGGTGGCGATGGTCGGCCAGTCCCCGTTCAAGGCGGTCCTCGGCTACGAGAAGATGCTTGCCGAGGACGGCCGTGAGATGCACGGGTCGTGGGGCAACCTGATCTCGGCCGAGGAGGCCTTCGAGAGGATGGGAGCCGACGTGATGAGATGGCTCTACTGCGCCCATCCGCCGGACCGGAACCTGCTGTTCGGCTACGAGGGTGCCCACGAAGTGCGCCGACGCCTCCTCACCCTCTGGAACTCGGTGAAGTTCCTCGTCGACTACGGGAACATCGAGGGCTTCGTCCCCACCTACTCGGACCTCACGGGGGGCCCGGACGTCGATCTCGACGAGATCGACCGCTGGCTACTGGCCCGCGCCGACGCCGCGATCACGGATGCGCAGGCGGCCTATGAGCGCTGGCGCTCCGACGAGGTGGCCGAGGTGTTCGAGGCGTACCTGGACGACCTCTCCAACTGGTACATCCGTCGCAACCGCCGGCGCTTCTACGAGTACGACGCAGCCGCCTTCCGCACTCTCTGGGTCGGAGTGGTCACGGCGATCCGCATCGTGAGCCCGATCATGCCATTCCTCACCGAGCATCTCTGGCAGGTGCTGGTGGCGGGGCCGTGTGCGGACGCACCCGATTCGATCCATCTCGCAGGATGGCCCGGCTCCCTGGGCTCGTCCGACAACGATCTCCTCGAATCCATGGAGATCACCCGTGAGATCGTCGAACTGGGACGGCGCGCCCGCAGCGAAGCCGGGGTCAAGCTCCGCCAGCCGCTGCGCTCGGCCCGGGTCCGGGGTGGTGACGCCGCCCGCAGGCACGCCGGGATCATCAGGGACGAGCTCAGGGTCCGGGAGGTCGACTTCGACGCAGACGCCGTGGTCGAAGTCTCCTACAAGCCCGACTTCCCCGTCCTGGGGCCCCGCATCGGCCCCAAGGTGAAGGAGGTCGCCGCCGCCCTCGCCGCCGGTGACTACGAGGTCCGCGATGACGGCTCCGTCTTCGCCGCAGGTGAAGTCCTGGCACCGAACGAGGTGGTCCGGACCGAGACCGTGACGGTCGAGGGATGGGGCGTGGCCCAGGACGGGAACCTCAGCGTTGCCGTCGATCTCGACCTCGACGACGACCTGATCATGGAGGGCCGTGTCTACGACCTGGTCCGCGCTCTCAACGAGCAGCGGAAGCAGGAAGGTCTGGATCTGACCGACCGGATCAGCCTGCGTCTGCCCTCCGAGCATGCAGACCTCGTGGAACACCATGGCGAATGGATCGCCTCGGAGGTGCTGGCGACGTCGATCGAGGTCGACGAGGCGATCAGCGCACCGGTGATCGAGCGGGTCTAGAAGTCCCGGTCGACGAAGCTGAACTCGTCGTCGGACGGATCGTCGTCCTCGTCCGGGTCGTCCTCGTCGGCTTCCCCGTCTTCGACGAGATCGGGTGATCCGTCCTCGTCGTCATCGGGCGAGTCGTCCGGGGTGTCTTCGGAGGATCCCGGGTCGTCATCGGAGCCGAACTCGTCATCGGGTGACTCCCCGGAGCCCCCGTCGTCTTCGCCCCAGTCGATCTCGTCATCAGCGGCGACATGCCGGGCCACCGGCCCGTCGGCATCGTCGTCCTCGTCGACCGCATCGCCCGGGACACCCGCGATGGCCGCGTCCATCTGGTCGAGGCTGTCGGCGACGTTGGAGGCCAGATGAGCGAGCTCACGACGCACGGCGTGGACACGCTCGGACAACTCGGCCATCTCGCGCTCTGCGGCGGCGCGGGCGGCGTCCCTCTCGCTCTCCCAGGACTCCGCCTCGATCCGGGCCTGTTCCTTGATCCTCTCGGCCTCGGCTGTGGCCTCGGCGACGATCTTGTCTGCCGCCTCCTGGGCGGCGATGAGGGCGCGACCGACGGCGCTCTCGTCGGGAGCCACCGACGGCTCGGCCGGGGCCGCCACGGCCGGTGCAGAGCCCTGCCTGGCGCGGGCCTCCTCGAGCTGCTCGTGCAGTGAGCGGATGGTGGCCATGACCTCGTCGAGGAAGTCGTCGACCTCGTTCAGGTCGTAGCCGCGCAGAGCGGTGGAAAAGGTCCTCTGTTCGATGTCCTCGGGCGTCAGCATCTCCCAACCTTCCTGAGTGGGTCCGATGAGGATAAAGGGTGCGGGCGTGCCAGATGAGGATCACCGGGGACCCGAATCACCGACCCGCCGTCAAATGCTCCTCAGACCAGGCGACGAAGGATCTGAACCAGGAAGATGAGGACGATCGGCGACAGGTCGAGCGCCGCAGCACCCATCCGGATCGGCGGGAGCAACTGTCGGAGCGGGCGCAGGACGGGTTCGATGATCCGACCGAGCGCGTACTGGAACCGGGTGACCGGGTGACCCGGCGTCACCGGGACCCACGAGAGGATCACCCAGACGATGATCGCGTAGAAGTAGAGGTCTAAGGCGATTCGGAGCAGGTCGCGCAAAGGCCTGCCTCAGTCGACGTCGTCGAGTTCGTAGGCGCCGAGACCGGCCAGCCTCCGCTTCTCGTCACGGCTCAAGGTGACCCGGGACGGGAGGACCGCGATCAGACCGTCGCCGACCTTCCGCATCGAGCCATCGAGGGCGTAGATCAGGCCGGAGGCGAAGTCGATGACCCGACGCGTCGTGTCGGCATCGATGTGACGCATGTCCAGGATCACGGGCACACGCTCCCGGACCCGGTCGGCGAGCATGCGGGCGTCGGTGAACTCCTCGACCACCAGGATGTCGGACTGGACCTCCACCGGCCGCACGTCGACGGTGGGCGGCGCCGGGTCATGGAATTGCGGACGCGTCGCGGTGCGCGCCGTGGGTGGCGGCTCGACCCGACGGCCCTGAGGTTCGGCAACCACGGGGGCGGGCTGGTCGGGCGTGGCGACGTACTGGTCCACCTGGCCCTCGTCGACCTGATCTTCGTCGACGAGGCCCAGATACACGAGCGCTTTGGAGAACAAGGATGACATCAGGCTCCGGTCATTGACGCGGCCCAAAGATAGCCCGTCCCACGCGAATCATGGTTGCACCTTCTTCGATGGCCACTTCGAAATCGTCGGTCATGCCCATCGACAACTCCGTCACCCGGGGGTGGTCGGGCCTGATCTTCTCGGCCAGTTCCCGCAGCCGGCGGAACCACGGTCGGCTGGCCTCCGGGTCCTCGCCGAGCGGCGGCACGATCATCAGGCCCCTCACCTCGATCCCGAGGTCCTCGCATTCGGCCACCAGGGGCTCCACCTCGGCTTCGAGGGCCCCCGACTTCTGCGGTTCTGCGGCCAGGTTCACCTGGATCAAGACCGGTGGCGGCAGACCGACGCCCTTGACCCAGGCACCGGCGAGCCGGCTCCGGTCCATCGAGTGGAGGAGGTGCGCGATCGGCCGGACCGACCTCGCCTTGTTGGTCTGCAACGACCCGACGAAGTGCCAGCGGATGTCACCCGGCAACCGGGACGCCTTGTCGCCGAGGTCCTGGGCCCGGTTCTCTCCGAAGTCGCGGTGACCCGCCTCGTACAACTCGAGAACGGCCTCTATCGGCTGCTCCTTGGACACGGCCACCACCGTCAACTCCGCCGGATCGCGGCCGGAGCGCTCCATCGCCGCCACGGCCCGGCTCATCACCTGCTCGTACTTGCTCAAACCCATGTCAGCGTCGCCTGCCTCTCGCGGTCCGCGTTCCTCCTGTGGCTGAACCACCCGTCCTCGTGATAGGTGCAGCCGCCCGACAACTCCAACTCGAGACCTTCCAGTTGGGCCGCGATCACCCCTGGGAGATCGACCGACGGGGTGTCCCAGGTGGTCCGGGATGTGTGGCCCGGGAACACCTCCGCCACCTCCGGCCCCACCTCGAAACAGCACGGCCCTATTCGCGGGCCGATCAAGGCCTTCGAGGGGACGTGACCTGCCGCCTCCATCTCCTTGGCGAGCGCGGGCACGACACCGCCTGCGGCGCCCCTCCATCCGGCATGAGCGACACCTACCGCGTGCTCGGCCAGGAGCACCACGCCGAGACAGTCGGCGGTGAACACCGCCAGCGGGACACCGGGCCGATCGGTCCACATCGCATCACCCGCGCCCTGAAGACCGGGCGCGGAAACGCGATGGACGGTGGCGCCGTGGATCTGGCGGACGACCGCCCATTCGGCGGGGATGCCGACGGCCTGGCTCACCCGCGCCCTGGCGTCCAGGTCGCGGAGAAGGTCACCCTGGGACGCGGTGGTGAACGCGACCCGGTCCAGGGCGATCACCCCTGCACGAAGCTGGGGATCTCCAGATCGTCGTCGAAGTCTCCACCGCCGCGTCGCTCGGTGGTGGTGCCGGTGTAACCGCCGGTCTCGGTGCGAACCGGGCGGTTGGGCCGACGGCGACCCTCGAACCCGGCGGCGATGACCGTGACCTTCATCTCCTCGCCGAGGTTGTCGTCGACGATCGCTCCGAAGATGATCTCCGCCTCGGCGTCGGCGTGATCGGAGACCACACGGGCAGCCTCGGTCGCCTCGTGGAGGGACATCGTGGTCGGGCCGGAGACCGACAGGAGGACACCACGCGCCCCGTCCATCGACGATTCCAGCATCGGGCTGGAGATGGCGCGCTCGGCGGCTTGCCGGGCCCGATTCTCACCCGTCGCCCGGCCGATGCCCATGACTGCCGACCCGGCGTCGGCCATGATCGTCCGCACGTCGGCGAAGTCGACGTTGATCAAGCCCGGGGTCGTGATCAGGTCGGTGATCCCGGTGACACCGCTCATCAGCACCTCGTCGGCGAGACGGAAAGTCTCCTTGATCGGAGCCGCGGGGTCGCCTACCTCGAGCAGACGATCATTGGGGATGACGATGAGGGTGTCGACGGCATCCTTCAGCGCTTCGATGCCCGCCTCGGCGTGAACCGCCCGGCGCCGGCCCTCGAAGCCGAATGGCCGGGTGACGACACCCACGGTGAGCGCGCCCAGCGAGCGGGCCACCTCGGCGACGACCGGAGCACCGCCGGTGCCGGTCCCGCCGCCCTCACCGGCGGTGATGAAGACCATGTCGGCACCCTTGAGCGTGTCCTCGAGCTCGGCCCGATGCTCCTCGGCGGCGGCCCGCCCGATCTCCGGGTTGGCCCCGGCGCCGAGACCGCGGGTCACCTCACGGCCGATGTCGAGCTTGACGTCGGCATCACTCATGAGGAGGGCCTGGGCGTCGGTGTTGAGGGCGATGAACTCGACCCCGCGCACGCCGGCCTCCACCATGCGATTGACGGCATTGACACCGGCTCCACCGATGCCCACGACCTTGATGACGGCGAGATAGCCGCCGCTACTGGAGCTGGTGCTCTTGGTCACGATTGGTCCTCCACATTCGTAAGCTGAAGTTGAGGTTTACACTTGCGATGAGGTTATGTAAACCTCATAGGTTTCAACCTCAAGTACAGCTTTAGTGTTGGTCCTTCACTCCCCTTCTGCTTCCTGATCCTGCTCGTCGTCACCGGTGTCATCCGCATCCTCACCCTGCTCGCTCCCCTGATCGTCCTCCGCCGAGGTGCCGGGCGGGAGCACCGACGGTCGGGAAGGTGAGATGAGCACTATCAACGAGCCTTCCGCCAGATCGTCTTGGGCCAACAGGGTCACCAACGACAGCGCCTTTTCACGCATCTCGTCGGCACGTCCGAGACGCACGTCCCATCCATCGACATTGGCCCACAACTCCCTGTCTTGAACTCGAACGGTTGCGGTCGCGGCGGTCTCGGGAGGCAGGGTCATCAAGAACTCGATGGCGCCGACCATTTGGGTGGCGGTGGCCGGGTCTTCCGGGTCCAATTCGGGGAGATGGACCCTTCCCAGGTCGTCGCCCGGCTGGTCGCCTCCGGGAAGCCTGACACCCTCACCGTCCCGCAGCGACCAACCTTCCCGGGTCTCCACCCAGGCCCGGGGCACACGCTCGGTGACGTTCACGTCCACCCTCTCCGGCCACACCACGTCGACCTCTGCCCGGGCCACCCAGGGGTCCTCCTCGAGGGCCGCCGCCACCGCGCCGGGGCGGATCAGGATGAGGGGTCGTCCCGGGACCACCGAGTGGGCGGCCAGGATCTCTTCGACGGCCGCCCTGTCCACGCCTTCGACCACGACGGATCGGGCGCTCATGTAGGGCGACAGCATGAACCACACGACCAGCGCGACGAACCCCCCGAAGCTCAGGAAACGCAACAGGCGTCTCACCGTGCGCTTGGCGCGCTCCTCCGCGACCTCCTTGCGCCGCTCGGCGAGTCTCGGGTCCATGTTCACGACTCGAACCCCACGAACTGGATCTCCGGCTCGAGGTCCACGCCGGTCTCGGCCTTCACCTTCTCCCGGACCAGCCGGACGAGGGCGGCGATGTCATCGGCCGTGGCTCCGGGCCCGGCCACGAAGAAGTTGGCGTGCTTCTCCGAGACCGTCACGTCCCCGACCCTGAGGCCCTTCAAGCCGAGCTCGTCGATGATCTTCCCCGCCGACGACCCTTCGGGGTTCTTGAACACACTTCCTGCGTTGAGTGTCCCACCGGGTTGGTGATCCCGCCGCCAGCGGGTGATCTCCCGAATGAGCCGCAGGGACTCTTCGGGCTCACCGGGCTCAGTGCGGAAGGTGGCACGCTCCACGAGATGATGAGCGGCCACGTTCGAGTGCCGATATGACAGGTCGAGGTCGTCCGGGCCGCCGCTGAAACGCCTCCCGGTGCCAAGATCGACGAGGTGGGCCTCGACCAGACGGTCCCTGGTCTCGTACCCGAAACAGCCCGCGTTCTGGCGGACCGCTCCCCCAACCGAGCCCGGCACTCCGACGAAGAACTCGAGACCGGCCATGCCGCGCTCGGCGGTCGTCCTGGCGAGCCTCGGGAGCGGGACCGCGGCCCCTGCTTCGACGGCGTCCCCGTCGAAGCCGATGTCCGAGTAGCCCTTGCCGAGCCGGAGCACGACGCCGTCGAAACCCCTGTCGGACACCACGAGGTTGGAACCCCGACCGACCACCAGCACCGGGACCTCCCGGAACACCCCGGTGGCGATCACCTCGTCGAGAACGCCGGGATCGTCGACGGTGACGAGCCACCGAGCCCGGCCTCCGAGCTTGTAGGTGGTCAGCGGGCCGAGCGGGACGTTCTCCTCGACCCACGGACGGTCGGCGAGGACGGCCAGCGGGCTCATCCGGTGGCCTCCAGCAACGGCGCCAGCTCGCTGTGGACGAGAGTCACGTCTCCGGCGCCCATCGTGAGGATCAGGTCGCCGGGCCGGGCGAGTGGCGCCAGGGTGCCGGCCAGGTCGGCGCGGTGCGCTACGTAGAGGACTTCCGCCCCTCGTCGCCGGACGGCTTCGGCGACGAGCTCCCCCGTCACACCAGGGACGGGGTTCTCCCGTGCCCCGTAGACATCGGTGACCACGATGAGGTCGGCCGAGGAGAGGGCGTCACCGAACTCCTCGTGGAACCGCTGGGTCCGCGAGTACAAGTGCGGCTGGAACACGGCGACGAGGCGTTGGGGAGACAACGCACGGGCCGCTTCGACGGTGGCCGCCACCTCTGTCGGGTGGTGGGCGTAGTCGTCGTAGAGGGCAACACCGCCCACGGTCCCCCGGTGCTCGAAACGACGGGCCACGCCGCGATAGGGCACGAGCGCCCGGCCGAGGCCCTCGAGGGGCGTCCCCAGCTCGGCGAGGAGCGAGATGGCACCGGCTGCGTTGCGAACCAGATGGAGCCCCGGTCCGGGCACCTGGGCCATGACCGAGCCGGCAGGGCCGGTCAGTGTGAACATGCTGCCGGACGCGTCTGTCTGCACGTCGCTGATCTGCCAGTCGACACCCTCGGAGATCCCATAGGTCCGCGCTCCGGCCGCCGCCGCCACCGCGGCTGCGCCGGGATCGTCCGCGCAGCACACGACCGGGCCGTCCACGGCGGAGGCGACCGCGGTGAAAGCCTTGGCGAGATCGTCCTCGGTCCCGAAATGGTCGAGATGGTCGACCTCGACGTTGGTGACCACCAGTCCGACCAGACGCACGGACTCGAAAGTGCGGAACGCCTCGTCGACCTCTAGCACCATGAGGGGGTCGGCTCCGAGATGGGCGTTGGTCCCGGGCCCGGCCATCTCCGCACCGACCACGAACGACGGGTCCTGGCCCAGCGAGCGGAGCGCCGTGACCAACATCGCGGTCGTCGTGGTCTTGCCG
>Ga0209075_1002300_pt1 | contig 16965 bp, 12 predicted proteins | sample Stecom2011_FD_187523 | JGI IMG/M metagenome (GOLD analysis project Ga0209075, IMG submission 187523) | Agricultural soil microbial communities from Utah to study Nitrogen management - Steer compost 2011 (SPAdes) (version 2) | ecosystem: Environmental > Terrestrial > Soil > Agricultural land...
AACACTAGCCCTTAAAGGACTAGTGTCAATGTTTGAATATTATACTACACGCATAAATTTGAATGTACATTAAACCGCCGTATACGTGGTCCGTATGTACGGTGGTGTGAGAGGGATGAAATAAACTTATTTATTTCTCTCTACTCGATTTAAAATTCACAATGTTTTGGAGTTCTTGGGAATGGGATAACATCACGAATGTTTTCGATTCCTGTTACATACATAATAAGTCTTTCGAAACCAAGACCATATCCTGCGTGTTTTGTTCCACCATATTTTCTTAAATCTAAGTACCAAAATAATTCATCAATCGGTATGTTCATATCTTTCATTTTTTGAACTAAAACATCATAGCGTTCTTCTCTTTGGCTACCACCGATTAATTCACCAGCACCAGGAACTAGTAAGTCCATTGCTGCTACAGTTTCGCCATCTTCATTAATACGCATATAGAATGCTTTAATATCTTTTGGCCAGTTAATTACAAAGACTGGTGCTTTAAAATGAACATCAGTTAAATATTTTTCGTGTTCTGTTGCGAGATCTGAGCCAAACTCCACTTTGTTTTCAAATTTTACATTTGCTGCTTGTAAAATTTTAATTGCATCGCGGTAATCACAAACAGCAACTTCTGATGCTACAAGATCCTCTAATTGTTTTATTTTTCCTGGTTGTACAAATTTATCAAAAAACTCTAGTTCTTCTCTTGCATGTTCTAATACATAACTAATTACATACTTAAGCATATCTTCTGCAAGTTTCATTATACCTTTTAAATCAGTAAATGCTACTTCTGGTTCAATCATCCAAAACTCGCTTGCGTGTTTTGTTGTGTTTGAGTTTTCAGCTCTAAATGTTGGTCCAAATGTGTAGACTTGTTTAAAAGCTTGAGCAAAAATTTCAGCTTCTAACTGACCTGATACGGTTAAGTTTGTTGCTTTACCGAAGAAATCTTTAGAAAAATCAACTTGTCCATCTTTTGTTTTTGGAATATTATCTAAATCTAATGTTGTAACTTGGAACATTTCTCCTGCACCTTCAGCATCACTTGCAGTAATGATTGGTGTGTGCACATACATAAAATCACGCTTTCTAAAGAATTCATGGATTGCAAAAGCAAGTAAGCTTCTTACTCTAAATGCAGCATTAAATAGGTTTGTTCTTACTCTTAAATGAGCAACTTCACGTAAAAATTCTCTTGTGTGTCTTTTTGGTTGAATTGGAAAATCTTCTGGTGAGTCACCTTCAAGAATAACATTTGTTGCTTTTAATTCATAAGGTTGTTTCATAGTTGGTGTTAATACTACTTTTCCTGTAACAGTTAAGCTACAACCAACCCTAAACTTACTAACATCATCAAAATTACTTAATTCTTTATCATAGACAATTTGTAAGTTTCCAAGTGTTGATCCATCATTAAAACTAATAAAACCAAACTCTTTTTGGTTACGATTAGTTCTAATCCATCCTTGTACTGTTACTTCTTTTTCCGCCAAATCTTGATAAATTTGATTTAGTTTATTGATATTAATAATCATGATATACCTCCTTTTATATTTAAAAAAAAGTCCTTAAGAGAAAAATCTTAAGGACGAAAAAATTCCGCGGTGCCACCTTGATTCAATACTAAAGTAAAAAATACTTTAATATTGCACTTAAAACTCTGTAACGTGAGTAAGACGGTTAGTTCTACTTCTATTTCTTCTAACTGCTCCAAGTGTTCTTTCACTAAATATTGTTATGGTTTTCCACTATCACCACTCACTGAAAACAAGGGATTTAGCTACTTTTCTCTTCATCGCATTATCAAATTATTTATATTATATGATAAGTTTACCACAATTATGAATTTGAGTCAATTATTTTTAATTTAGTACTACTTCCTACTTCTAAACTTCGCTCATATGATTTATTAAATAAATAATTATATAGAAAGTAAAAGATGATTGTACTTACTATATTATATATAAGATGGGAATAGGCTATAGTTATTTTTTTATTAGTTATAAGATTAGGAACTTTTTCTAATAAATACAAAAATTCTACAAACGGCTTTAGTATAATTAAAAAGATAACACCGCCAATGACATTAAATAATATATTTACATTAATTGCTTTTATTGATATTGCATTAGCACCTAGCGCAACAATTAGGCTCGCAATTGTAGTTCCGGCATTAGCACCAAGCATAATTGCAACTGCACTTTCAAGATTGATGATATTTAAATAATATAAGTTTTGTACAAGACCGATTGTAGCACTTGATGATTGAATTAATGCACTTAGGACTGCACCACCTATAAAGCCTAAGATAGCATTTTTAGAGATAAACATTGTGATAAAGAAAAAAGTTGGTGACTCTGAAACAGCTCTAAATGCTTCATTCATAAAAGAGATACCTTGAAATAAAATTCCAAGGCCTAAAATTGCATTAGCAAAAAGTTTAACTTTCGTACTTTTAAAGATATTTAAAAAATATGCAACCGCAATTATTACTAAAGCATAATTTTCTAAGTTTAAACTAAAGATAAAGGCAGTAAGGGTAGTTCCGATATTAGCGCCAATCATAATCATTACTCCTTGAGTAAAACCGATCATATCTGCTGACATAAACGCAACAACTATTGCCGTAACTCCCGATGATGATTGAATGAGGGCGGTTGTAAAAATGCCTGTTATTAGGGCTTTAAATTTACTGCCGGTTGCTTTTTGTAAAATCATGCGTAGCTTTTGGTTGTTAATTTTTATTAATGATTCTCGCATTAGATTTAGTCCAAAGAGAAATAATGCTAAACCTCCAATAATTAAAAATATATTTCTTATACTTTCCACCCCCATTAATAATTATGATATAGGGAATAGAAATATTAAAAAAACCCATCTTAGAAAGACGGGTTTGAACGTTCTTTGCTTAAATAATGTGGATCGATTACATTTTCAGCAATATTATTACAATGGTCACTAATACGTTCAAGGTTCGATAAAATATCTACATAGTGAATATCATTGCATTCGTCAGAACTTTCCTTTTTATGGAGAAGTTGTGCTCTCCTATAATGTTTTTCTAGTTTGTCAATTTCAATTTCTGTTTCAATAACCTTTTTCGCTAACTTTTTATCATTTGCTTGGAAACTCAAAATTGCATTTTCAACTTGTAATACTATTAAATCAAAATAGTGATTTAAGTTTTCAGCAACTTTACCAGTTAAAGGACAATCTTGTTCATAACGGTTTTGATAAAATTCTGATAAGTTAACAGCATGATCTGCAATTCTTTCAAAGTCGCGAATTACATCAAGTAAAATTACTTGGGTTTGTTTATATTTTTGTGATAAATCAAATGATTGGATTTCCATTAAGTAATCATGGATTGATTTATCGTATAAGTCAATTCTATTTTCTAAATCTGCAATTTTTCCAAAGTAGTCTTCGCTATTATCATTTTGATAAAGTCTTGCGGTTTTAATCATTTCCTGTGCAATACCGCCCATTTCAATAACTACTCCTTTTGCACTTTCTAGCGCTAAGACTGGAGAAGAAATAATTAAGTCATAATTTAGTTTCTCCACAAGTGAAGCATCTTTGTCTTCTTTAATAGGTAACATTTTTTCAATTAAAACTACAAAGTATTTTACTAAGAACAATACAAAAATAGTCGTAACAGTATTAAAGATAATATGTGCATAAGCAATGGTTAATTTATTATTAGGACCTAAAATGGAGTTTTCTATGTTTCCGAGTAATTTTAAATATGTTCCAAAAAAGATTAAAAATATAACACTGCCAAAGAGGTTAAATAGTAAATGGAACATAATAGCTTGTTTTGCTTCTCTAGATGAACTGAGTGAGGCAAGTATTCCGGTAATAGTTGTCCCAATATTTGAACCTATCAAGACCGCTAGTGCTCCTGGTAAAGCGATATTACCATCAAAGAATACTTGCTGTACAACCCCAATAGTTGCACTTGATGATTGTACAATAACAGTTAAAAAGGTTCCAGCTAAAACTCCTAGGATTGGAACTTCAGCTAAAGATATCATAGCTGTTTCAAACCAATCTTTTTCTGCTAAAGGTTCTAAGCCTAAACTCATCAATTCTAAACCTAAGAATAACATACCAAAACCTAAAATAATTCCGCCAGTATAACTTGCTTTTTTAGTTGTAATAAAAATTACAATTGCAGCTCCAAGAGCGATAAATATTAAAGAATATTCATTAATTTTTAAACCAATTAAGAATGCTGTTACAGTAGTTCCAATATTAGCTCCCATCATTACTCCGACAGCTTGTCTTAAGCTCATCAGACCTGCAGATATTAAACCAATAACAATTACAGTAGTTGCTGATGATGATTGAACTAATACTGTAACTGCTATTCCCGTGAGTAATCCCATAAAGATATTATCAGTTGCTTTTTCGATTAATATCTTAAGTCGATTACCAGATAAATTTTTGAGTGAAGTACTCATATACTCAATTCCGTATAAAAATAAACCTAAACCACCTAAAACAGTAAAAATAATCGCTAAAGTGGTTGAAGGTTCAAAAAGCGATAAAGTATGCATCTTGCACTCCCTATTATAAAATTTTGCCGTATATATTATATAATATAATGAAAGCGATGTAAAAAGAAAAGTGTTTTCAAGTGGTTATATTATTTACATATTTAATATATTTTATTAGATTTTATATTTTATAAGTGCTTTCTTTAAATATTTTAATTAATAAAAAAGAATGGTAAATAAAACTAATAAATGATATAATATTAAAAAAGGAGTTGGACATAATGGTTTACAAAGCGCTATATAGAACTTATAGACCACAAAAATTTTCTGAAGTTGTTGGTCAAGAACATATAGTAAGGACTCTCCAAAATTCAATAGAAAATAATAAGACATCACATGCTTATTTATTTAGCGGTCCTAGGGGAACTGGTAAAACATCAGTAGCTAGGATCTTTGCAAAAGCATTAAATTGTGCTGCTCCTAAAAATATGGAACCTTGTGGGGAGTGTACATCTTGTAAAGAGATTGCAGAAGGTATGAGCCCAGATGTCGTTGAAATAGACGCTGCTAGTAACAACGGTGTTGATGAAATTAGAGAAATAAGGGAAAAGGTTAAATTTCTTCCAGGTGGCGCTAAATATAAAATTTATATAATTGATGAAGTCCACATGCTTAGCCAAGGTGCTTTTAATGCATTACTTAAAACATTAGAGGAACCTCCAAAACATGTTATTTTCATCTTAGCAACAACTGAACCTCATAAAGTTATCCCGACTATTTTATCACGTTGTCAAAGATTTGATTTCAAAACTTTAACAGTTCAAGAAATAGCTGATTTAATTAAAACAGTATCCTTAAAAGAAGGATTTAAAATTTCTGATGAAGCGATTATTTCGATTGCAGAAAGTGCAGAAGGTGGAATGCGAGATGCACTTAGCTTCTTAGATCAAGCGGCTTCATTTACTGATGATGAAATAACTATTGATGATGTAAATAGTGTTACGGGTAACTTAAGTTTAGATAAGATTGTAGAACTTGCGAAATATTTTGAAGAAAAAAATATAAATAAAGCACTAAAAACAATTAATGAATTAGTAATTATAGGGAAAGAAATAACCAAAATCACTGCTTCATTATTACAATTTTATCGCGACTGTCTATTATATAAAAACATTGATACAACAATGTTTAGTAAATATATTTTCGAAAAAGAAGAGTTCAAACAAATTGCATCAAAAATCAATACTGAAAAAGTGTTTTATTATATAGATGTATTAAGTGATGTACAATCAAAAATTAAAACAGCTAGCACTCCGGGTATTTACCTTGAAGTTGCTGCGATTAAAATGATTAATTCTAGTGATGAGGATTTCTCATACTATGAAAAAATAAAAGAACTTGAAGAGAGAATTGAGAATCTAAACTTTAGTCCAACTGGTGAAGAAGGTTCAGTAAATAATGAAAAGTTAGTTATTCTTGAAAATAGACTAAATAAAGTAATTAATGAATTAAGTCGATTAGAATTGCATAAATTGCGTGAAATGGTTGAAGGTTTAAGTGGTCAAACTGTTATAAGCCAAACCAACTCTGAAGACTATAGCAAATTAGAAGCAAGAATAAATGAATTAAGTCTTAGTTTTAAAGAGTTCAAAGAAAATCTTAATTTAGAATCAAGACCTACTTCTACTTCTATTACTCCAAGTGGAGAATATGATGAGAAGATTGAAAAAATCAAAACCATCATTTTAGGTATGCAATCTGATATTTATGAACTTAAAAACACAAAAACTGAAACACCAAAAATAGATATATCACAAAATAGTGATTTATTAAATAAGCTAAAGATTTTAGAATCAGAAGTTGAAGCGTTGAAATTAAATATAAATCAAGGAACTGATTCTAATATTAAGTATGATTTTGAAATAATAAAAGATAAGCTTAATAACTTAGAATCAAGAGTTTATAAATTAATGTCTGGTGAACTTGAAAAAATTGAAACTAAGAAACCAAAAGTTAAACTAAAAGGTAAACAAATTGGTCTATTTGGTGATGAGATAGTTAACTTGAATGATTTTAAAAAACCAGTAAAACAAGAAGATAATAGCTTAGATGCCGAAAAAATTGAAGAAGATGACTTAGGTACTGTTGCTGAAGAAAGAGTTGAGGAATTAATTCCTGAAGCGGAAACCAAAGAAGTTCCAGTTCAAGATGAAATTACTGAAGATGATGCTACTCAAGCAACTAAGGAAACAAAAGATACAGAAGAAAAAGTTGTTAGAACAATAAAAACTGAAAATGAAGAAATCATTGAAAGTGAGCACTCACAATTAGTAAGAAGACTAAATCCTGACATTCCGCCTGCAATCGATGAAGTTCAAGAGTCATTAAATCTTGATATGCATCTAAGTAAAGGCGCAACTGAAAGCGAAGAACGACAAGAATTTAATACTAGAACTCATGATTATGTGCCTCCAATCGAAATGGCAGATGATGAGTATAGTAGATATGATGTAAAAGTATTAGAAAGAATCTTACATGATTCTAGGACTGAAGATGCAAGAACTGATAAAGCAAGAATCATTAATTTATGGAAAAATTTAGATCGAAGTGTACCTAAATCACAACTGCACATCGCAACCCTTTTACAAGACGGTAAAGTAGTTGCGTCTGGAAATAAAGAATTTGTGTTGGTATATCCAAGTTCTGCTCTTTGTAACCAAGTAATGAGAATGTCATTTAAACGTGAGTCATTAAAATTGCTTTATGATTTCTTAGGTGATACATACAATTATTTTGCTATTCCAGAAAATATTTGGTTAGAAAAGCGAACTGAATATATAAATCAATATAATATAGGGATTCGCTTCCCTAAATTAACTCCAATTAATGATAATACATTAAATGTATTAGAAGATAATAAAGAATATCTAAAAAAAGAAGAATCTTCTACAAGTAAAGCAATTGCTTTCTTTGGTGAAGATTTAGTAAAAGTAGAATAGGAGAAATAAATATGAATCAACAAGCATTACTTAAAAAAATAAAAAAATTACAAGATGAAATGGTAGCTGCGCAAGAAGAATTAGAAGCAACTAGTTTTTATGCTTCAGCTGGTGGCGTAGTTAGTGTTGAAGTTAAAGGTACTAAAGAACTTGTAAAGGTGACAATTCATGAAGATTTTGAAGTTGAATCTAAAGAAGATTTAGAAATGTTAGAAGAAATGGTTGTTGCAGCGTGTAATCAAGCATATAAAGATATTGAAAAAGCAACCAAGGAAAAGTTAGGTAAATATACTGATATGTTAGGTGGTTTTGGTGGCTTTGGCGGATTTTAAAATATGAAATATCCAAAGGCAATTCAAAACTTAATTGAAAGTTTTCAAAAGTTACCTAGTATTGGCCCCAAAACCGCTGAGCGTTTAGCTTTCTTTGCTTTTTCAAAGTTAAGTGAAGAAGAACTACTAAGTTTTAGCAGAAATTTACTAACCTTAAAAACGGATGTTCATTATTGCAAAACTTGTGGAGTTTTAGCAGATGGTGAACAATGTGAAGTGTGTACTGATCCAACAAGAGACAATAAATTAATAGTAGTAGAGGGAAGTAAAGATGTTATTTCCATCGAAAAAACTAGACAATATCACGGTAAATATCATGTCTTAAATGGATTAATATCACCGACACATGGAGTTTCTCCAGATGACCTTAATATTAAACAATTATTTGAAAGAATAAAAACAGAAAATATAACAGAAATAATCATAGCAACAAGTGCAACTATTGAAGGTGAAATGACCGCATTATATATAAATAACGCCCTTGAAGGGCAGGAATTAGTAGTATCTAGAATAGGCTACGGCTTACCTGCTGGGGGAGATATTGAATATGCGGACGAAATTACTTTAATAAAAGCGCTTGAAGGCCGTAAAAAAATGTAGTATAATGGTGGTACAAATAACCAAAAGGTGATATTTATGGAATTTATAAGGGATATTATAGAAAAAGGGAATAACTTTTTAGAACCGTATATAAGTAAAGTTGTAGACTTTATAACTAACTTTTTAGGAAATGGAGAATATTTAGTAATCGGTGCGATCTTATTCTTTGTAACTTTAGTTTTATTAGTAGGACTAATAAGATGGTTACGAAAAGCGCCTAAACTATTCTTCTTTATATTGATACTTGTTGGAATAGTAGTTACATTAGGGCTATTGAGTAAATAATTTAATATACAATAATGTTCTCTAAGACGGGGGATATTTGTTGTATATGAAAAGCTCAAATTGAACTCAAGAGGAGAACAATATATTGTTCTCCTTTTTTTGCGAAACAGTAGGAAATATTTATTGAGTAATAGCGAAATCATTTTCTACATTTATTACCAATTAATTAGGTTATGTACATTTTTAGACAATCGTTGCATAAAATTGTTTACGCAACGGGCTAAATATGTTATAATATTCATAGAATTAAATAATATAAGGAGATTAGAATGGAAAAAGAGAAGGCTAGATTAGCTAATGAATCTAATGTTAATTTAGGTAGTAAGATTGAACATCAAAGTGTTGAGGTTCGCCTTCAAAATCTTACAAAAGAATTCGTCGACAAATCTGGTAAAGTTACTGTCGCGGTTAATGATTTTTCTGTAGTAATCCCTGCTGGTAAACTTATCGGTTTACTTGGTCCAAGTGGTTGCGGAAAATCAACCACTTTATATATGATTGCAGGCTTACACAAACCGACTGCTGGCCGAATTTTCTTCGGCGATGATGATGTGACAAATACACCTCCTGAACAGAGAGGTATTGGGTTAGTGTTCCAAAACTATGCTCTATATCCACATATGACTGTTCGCCAAAATATAATGTTCCCACTAGAAAACATGAAAGTTCCTAGAGAGGAAGCATTAGCAAGAGCTAAAGAAATGGCTGAACTTGTTCATATTGGAGAGTTAATGGATCGAAAACCAAATCAACTTAGTGGTGGGCAACAACAACGTGTTGCTATCGCAAGGGCGCTTGTTAAAAAGCCAAGAGTTCTACTACTTGATGAGCCACTATCTAACTTGGATGCGAGATTGAGATTACAAACTCGTGAAGAAATTAAGAGAATCCAAAGAGAAACTGGAATTACAACGATCTTTGTTACTCATGACCAAGAAGAGGCAATGAGTATTTCTGATGAAATTGTTGTTATGAACTTAGGTTTAAAACAACAAATGGATAAACCTCAAGCAGTTTATGAAGAACCAGCTAACTTATTTGTTGCTAAGTTCTTAGGTAATCCACCTATTAATACATATGAAGCAAAAATTAAAAATGGTCAATTAATGATTCATGATGGTTCTGTTGTAGAAAGGGGATTTGATGTTGAAGACCAAGACGTAATTATGGGTCTAAGACCTGAATACCTCAAAATTTCCGCAAACGGAAAAATACCAGCTGTTATTGATTTAATTGAACACATTGGTAGAGATACAATGATTATATGTTATATCCCTGAAACTAATCAAAAGCTAAGAGCAATAGTTCCTAGCGATAAAGAATTACATGTTGGACAAGAAGTTAAGTTTAACTATACTAAACTATTTGTCTTTAATGCTGAAACAGGGGAGCGTATTAGATAATGCTAGAGTTTAAAAAGGATAATCTACGGGCTTTAGTAGCACTTGCTCCAACACTCTTGTTGATGGCAGTGTTTACGTTTTGGCCAATTATCAACTCGTTTATTATGGCATTTTTGGAAGAGTATTCGTTCTCTGGAATGCCACCACAAATCCACAAATATGCTTGGATTGCTGGTGGAACATTTAAGGGAGTCGGAATTGGAAACTTTGTTCAGGTTTTTAAAGAACCTGACTTTTGGAAAGCACTAGGTAATACAACAATAATGGTATTAATATCTGTACCAGTATCTGTAATTATCGGATTACTGATTGCAGTAGCGTTAAATAATGTTAAGAAGTTTCAAGGTTTTTTCCAAACGGTGTTCTTCTTACCATATGTTACTAATACTATTGCATTAGGTATGGTGTTTGGTTCTGTTTTCCACCAAGATTATGGGTTAGTAAATAAATTATTTAATTCTGTTGGTGTAGCTTGGATTAATAGTGGCGCCACTTGGACAAGAGCAATGGTTGTTTTAATGACTTATACAATTTGGAACGGCCTTGCATTTAAAATTTTAGTTTTCTTGAGTGGATTGCAAAGTATTGACAAACAATACTATCAAGCAGCCCAAGTTGATGGAACTCCTAGATGGAGAACATTTAGAAAAATTACAGTTCCATTATTATCACCAATGATTTTATATATCACAATTACATCATTTATCGGTGCGTTTAAAGCGTACTCAAGTGTAGTTGCGATATTTGGTACAGGAAGATATGGACCTGTTGGTAATGATAAGATGTTAATTACAATAGTTGGGTTTATCTATGATAGACTTTGGGAATCATCATTACCATTTGGTATTGCATCCGCAGGTTCGATGATACTGTTTATTATAATAATGCTAATTACTTTGGTTCAATTCCAAATAAGCAAGAAGCGTGTGCATTATTAGGAGGTGTATGATGGAAAGAGAATTATATTTAGATCCAAAAGAAGTTAAGATTTTTAAAATAAAAAGAATTGCTTCCCAATCTCTGATTTATGCATTCCTAATATTAATGGGATTATTTATAATTATTCCATTTTACTGGATGCTTATATCAAGTGTAAAACAAACATGGGAAATTACATCTCCAAATATTACACTACTTCCTGTTGGGCTTAACGGTAAAATGTTAATGCCATGGAATTGGGCTTGGGATAACTATGGTAGTTTGATTAATGGTTTAACAAACGCTGAAGGTGTAGAAATATTCAAACCAATGCCACTTGGTTGGATGTTCTTAAATACAATAGTTGTTGGTTTACTTACAACAATTGGTACAGTTATTACAACAATTCTTGCATCGTTTGCCTTTGCAAGATTGAACTTTAAAGGTAGAGACTTGCTCTTTACAATACTACTTGCAACAATGATGATCCCTGGTGAAGTGTTTGTTATTACAAACTACATGACAGTGTCAAAATTGGGCTGGATACGTACAGCTGATCATATGAAGACAATTGCTGCATTGGTATTTCCGTTTATTACGTCTATCTTCTATATATTCTTCTTAAGACAGACATTTAAACAAATACCTAATGAATTGTATTTAGCAGCAAAAGTTGATGGTACAAGCGACTTTAAGTATTTAGTCAGGGTAATGATTCCACTTGCTCAAGCGACTATCACTACTATAATTATTTTAAGTATGATAGGAACTTGGAATGCATATGTATGGCCAACTTTCGTAACTGATCCAAATCATAGAAATCAGTTATTAGTAAGTAATGGGTTAATGGTAGGATTGGCAGGTGCGGTTGAAACTAGAGGTCCAAACTCCATTTTAAATCTACAAATGGCAGCTTCAACTCTAGTAACAATTCCGCTTTTAACAGCGTTCTTTATATTCAAAAAATATATTATGCGTGGAGTATCGCGCAGCGGTATAAAAGGTTAAAAATAAAAGGAGAGTTAAAAAATAACTATGAAAAAAACTGTATTGTTAGTTTTAATGCTACTTAGTGGTTTATTGTTAATTGGTTGTACAAATGTTAGAAGAGACTTAGGCTATAAAGTTCTTGATGTAGAAGACATTAAAGACTTAGACTTAACAATCTCAATTAAAGTTCGTACAGGTGTTGTTAACAATGCATTGGAAACATTAGTAGAAGATTTCCATGACTATCAAGTTAAAGAATACGGAAGAAAGTTCATAACAGTTGATATTATGACAATTTCCGGTTCTTATGATGAGCTTCGCTCAACTACAATCCTAGATATTAACTCAAAAAACGAGGATAATATTCCAGACTTAATTATGGGTTATCCAGACCACTTTGCAGAATATTATGGTGGTGGTAACTTAGTTAACTTACAAGCATTCATGGATGATCCAAAAGTTGGATTCACAAAAGAAGAAATGGATGACTTTATTGAAGGTTATATGCCTGAAAACCGTGGCTTTGACGTAGATGAAAAAACTGGTGAACCTACAAATGATTACTACGGATTACCATTCAATAAATCTACAGAAGTTATGGTATATAACAAAACAGCATTGGAAAAAATATTCAATAAAGAAGGCGAAAATTATTTAGATAAAATTCCTGCAACATGGGATGAATTAAGAACAGTAAGTGAAGAAATTATTGAAAGAGTAAAAGCTGGTGCTTTAGATGACGTGTTTGTAGAATCATATGATCCAGATAAGGACGAAACTACATACTTAAAAGTTTCAGATTATCTAAATCCAAGTAACCTTAAGTTCTATCCGTTCGGATATGACTCATCAGCTAACGCATTCATCACTTTAACAAGACAATTTGGTGGTGAATATACTAAGAGACAAGATGTATTCACTGGTACAATCCACTTTGATAATGCTAAATCTAAAGCTGCTATGAAATATGTTCAAGATATGAGAAAAGATGGTATCTTTGCTACAGCTGCAGTATTAGGTGGACAATATAACTCAGATGCAATCAAATTAATCCAAGTATTAATGTCAGTTGGTTCATCTGCAGGTGTTGGATACAACACAAGCGATAAATATCCATATGAATTAGGATTTGCACCAATTCCATATTATAGTGAAGATGCAAAATACGTAATTCAACAAGGTACTAACATTGGTATGCTTAACTGGAATACTGATGAAGAAAAATTAGCTGCATGGCTATTTATTAAATTCTTAATGGAACCAGAAAATACAGCTCAATTTGCTATGGATACTGGTGGATACTTACCAGTTCGTAAGAGTGCTTATGAAACTGATGATTACAAGGAATACTTAGAAAATCCTACAATTGATAAGAGAGAATTCTCTGCAGCAGCTAACGTTGCACTTAATGAATATATCAATAAAGGATTCTCATTCTTCGTAGACCCTGCATTCATTGGTTCATCTAAAGTACGTAACGAAGTTGAAAGAGTATTTGACTCAATTATCGTTAACTTAGCTGACATTGACGCAAGATATAAAGAAGCATATAACGCTCTAGCTCCTTATGTTCCAAAAGATAACTAGAGCAAATCTATAAAAAGGGAAATATGAGATGACAAATGTAAGAAAGTTTAAGTATTTAGGTTTTATTCTTCTGCTAGTTTTAAGTTTCGTTTTAATTGGATGTAAAGATCCTGATGATGACGAAAAGAAGTATACAGTTGATGATCTAGATACTAAATATACTGATGAATTTAAACTAGAAACAACATTTGCAAATCGTACCTTTTTACAACACGGAATCGAGGAAGTGAGTTTGCTCCGTTCAGTGGACGGAGACACAACTCACTTCACTGATAAAAATAAAAACACAATTAAACTTAGATATCTTGGAGTTAACACCCCGGAATCTACTGGTAGAATTGCTCCGTGGGGTAAACAGGCAAGTGTATTTGTAAAGAATAAACTAGAAAATGCCTATTCAATTGTTATTGAGGCAGAAAATGTAGGAAATCCCCCAGAAACAGACACAACAGGTGACCGTTATTTAGGTTATGTTTGGTACAAGCCAACTGCAGATTCAGAATACAGATTACTGAATTTAGAAATAATTGAGAACTGTTTCTCGTTTTTCACTGGTGATTCTGAAAACCTTAAATACGGCGATGTCATGCGCGAAGCATACATAGACAAAGCAAAAATGGGATTAAGGGTATTTGGAGAAAAAGATCCAAACTATGATTATGATACTACTGTTAATGAAATTACAATTGCAGAGTTAAGAAATGACTATGCAAGTTTCTCGACTGGAACTAAACTAAAGGTTACAGTTAGAGTTGTAAGATTAGTAGGAAATAGTTTATATGTAGAGGACATTGAAGATACAACGGATGAAGATACTGGAATTACTTCTAGATCAGGAATCTTTGTATATCATTCATTTGTCTCTGGTGTAGGTTCATTTAAACCAGGAGATATAATCCAGTTTGAGTGTCAAGCATCAGACGATGAAGTGTATGGAAAACAACTTGTAAATCCTAGTAAGCTTAGATTAATTGAGTCTAATACAGATTATACAATTCATGAAATTGATAATTCCGTAACAAGCTTAAAAGATTACGAAGGATTTGTAGTCAAAGTAAGAAACTTTGAAGTTACAGGTAAGTCATCAACAAATGAAAATGGAGCATTTACTATTTTCGGTAAAATGGAAAATGGTTCAGAACTTCAAATTCGTGTTGATGCAGATGTTACTCCAAAAGTTACAGATAGTTATGTCGTAGTTGGTCAAAAATACGATGTAATAGGTGGCGTAAGCCTATATGTGAATCCGTTCGAAAACAATAAGGTCTATTACCAAATTAAGCTTGGTAATTTAGCGCATGATGGTATAAAAGATTTTATTAAAGTGAATGAATAATTAAATAACTGGAGGAAAAGTATACAAAATGAAATTATTTAAACTCAATGCAAAAAAATTATTTGTATTGTTGTTAGCTTTCTTTGCAAGTTTTGCACTGATAGCTTGTGGTGATGATGAAACTGATAAGATTCTAGATGAAGCTTTAGGTTCTATCACATTAGGTGACGTATCAACATTAAATGCCGATTTTGATATTTCTAATTTCACTAATAAACATGATTTAGAAATTACTTGGGAATTAGTTGATGCTGATGATACATTAGATTTAGTTAAGAAGAATGATCAATGGACAACTGTTAAAGTAACACCATCTGAATACAGTGAAGACGCAAATGGAAATCAAAACAATCCATGGGGTCAAGGTGTATTAAAAGCAACAGTTGAATATAATGGAAAATCAAAGAGTAGAGAATGGACACTTCATGTAGTTCCAGGAACTAAGGTTGAAGAATTCAGTCTTAAAGATGCAAAAGCAGCAGATGATGGTACTGGTGTTGAAGTAACTGGTACTGTTGTACTTGTAACAAGCAATGCATTTATAATTCATGATGGCACTGATGGGATAGTTGTATTCATGGGTTCAGCTCCTGCAGAAGACATTAAACCTGGTGCAGAAGTATTAGTAAAAGCTGAAAAAGGTACATACTTTGGTCAACCACAATTAGGAACTACAAGTAACAAACCAATCGTTGAAGTTACAAAAGAAGCTCCAGCTGCTGGTTATGATTTCTCTAATGTAGAGGAAGTAGCAATTAAAGAATTAAATGAAGCAACAACTGAAAATCTTGATAGTTTCTTTAGAATTGTTAAGATTACAGGACAAGTTTTAAAAGATTATATCTCACCTGCAAATGGACAAAAAGCTGGAGATTATGCAATTAAAGATGTTTTAACAAACGAAGTAGCAGTATTAAGTACAAGTATTGCTCAATCTGTAAAAGATGCTTTATCAACTAAAGTTGGTGAATATGTATCAATCGTAATTGTTACATATGAATATCATACTCAGTATCAATTATGGAGACACTTTGGTGTTCCAGGTACAGTAGAAGATGCTGAAGAACCAACATTATCTGATGAAGACATCATGGAAAGTGTTAAAGCACAAATTGCAGATATGTTCAAGAACACAGAAGTTTATGCTGATTTAGATTTAATTACAGAAGGTGATGCTGGTGGAACAATCGTTTGGTCTTCTAACAAACCTGAAGTAATTGATAATGATGGTAAATTCACAACTCCAGATGAAGATACAGAAGTTGAATTAACTTATACTATCACAGTTGGTGAATTAGAAGAAACATTAAAGGTTACTGTTACTGCTTTAGCATTACAAGTAAGTACAGTATTAGAAGCTATCGAAGCACTTGATGAAAAAGATACTCTAGTTAAGATTAGAGGAACAATTATCGGTAGAGATGCTGATGATTACTACTACTTAGCAGATGATACAGGTGTTGTTTATGTAAGACAAAAACTTGCAGATGATGACCTAAAAGTTGGCGATAAAGTAGAAGTAATTGGTACCGGTACAGTGTTTAATGTTAGAAGTTCTGATAATCCTAACCAATACATTAGACAAGTTCTTGGAAACTATAAAGTAACTAAAGTTGATGATGTTCCTACACCGATCGCTGTAGTGGACGTATCAATTACAGACTTTGACAATACAATTACAGCTGCAGAAATGACTACTAAAGTTCCTCAAGAAGAACTATTTGCAAAAGTAGTTAGATTTACAGATGTATATGTAGTTGTAAAAGGTAACTTTAGCAATGCATATTTAGCAACAGAACCAAACGCTGATGCTCCAAGTATTCTTGTATATCATAGATCAATTAATGATGCTAAGTTAAAAGAATTAGAAGGCAAGAAAGTTACAGTTATCGCTGTAGTGAATGGTTATCATGCAACTGATGGTTGGAGAATTTCCTTCATGGATCGCGATGGCGACTTAACTTTCGAATTAACTGAACAAGAGCAATTAGATTTTGCAAAAGATGAAAT
>Ga0209075_1002301_pt1 | contig 16955 bp, 16 predicted proteins | sample Stecom2011_FD_187523 | JGI IMG/M metagenome (GOLD analysis project Ga0209075, IMG submission 187523) | Agricultural soil microbial communities from Utah to study Nitrogen management - Steer compost 2011 (SPAdes) (version 2) | ecosystem: Environmental > Terrestrial > Soil > Agricultural land...
TGCAGTTAAATCATTAAACCAACCATAAAATTTTGAGAGGAAGAAAGCCGTTTAAACCGAGACAAGAAGAGCCATATAAAGTAAACTCTAAGATTAGAGCCAGAGAGGTGAGGGTAGTCGGGGATTTTGTAGAAGGTGGCAATGCCGTACTTCCGACAGAAGAAGCCATAAAACTCGCCAAAGAAAATGACCTTGATCTCGTAGAAATTTCTCCAACTGCCGTTCCGCCTGTTTGTAAGGTGATCGATTATGCAAAGTTCAAATACGAACAGAAAAAGAAGCAGAAGGAAATCAAATCCAATGCTGCAAAAACTGTTTTAAAAGAAATCAGGTTCGGACCCAATACGGATGACCACGATTTTGACTTTAAATTAAAGCATGCCATCAACTTCCTTAAAGAAGGAGCCAAGGTCAAAGCCTACGTACATTTCGTGGGAAGGACGATCGTCTTTAAGGAGAGGGGTGAGATGTTGCTATTGAAGTTTGCCCAAGCCTTGGAAGAATACGGGCAAGTGGAGCAGCTCCCCAAAATGGAAGGTAAAAGAATGAATATCTTTGTGGCTCCCAAAGCAAACAAAAAATAAAAATTTCAACCAATACATACAGTAATGCCAAAAGTAAAAACAAAATCAAGTGCAAAAAAAAGGTTCAAGTTGACAGGAACCGGTAAAATCAGAAGAAAGCATGCTTACAAAAGCCATATTCTGACCAAGAAGACGACTAAACAAAAACGTAACCTTACCCATATGGGTATTGTGCACGAGTCGGACGAAGGAAGAGTACGGGACATGTTGAGAATCTGAGACAATTAAATTAAGGTTATTTATTCACCAGATGCTTGGTAAAAAAGTTCGTACCGATTACCGTCGGCCGGCACCAAGGGTCAAAAATTAAAAATTATGCCAAGGTCAGTAAACGCAGTAGCGTCAAGAGCAAGAAGAAAAAGAATATTAAAAGCTACAAGAGGTTACTTCGGAAGAGGTAGCAATGTATGGACGGTAGCCAAAAACAAGTACGAAAAAGGATTACAATACGCTTACAGGGATAGGAAAGTTAAGAAAAGAGAATTCCGTAGCCTTTGGATCCAACGTATCAATGCCGGAGCCAGATTACATGGTTTCTCCTATTCCCAATTGATGGGTTTGCTTAAAAAAGCCGAGATTGAACTTAACAGAAAAGTTTTGGCGGATTTGGCCATGAACCATCCTGAGGCATTTAAAGCTGTGGTTGAAAGAGTAAAGTAAGAACGCACTACCTACTTTATAAGAAAAAACCCTCGAAAGAGGGTTTTTTTGTTTTCTAGGGGAGTTGAAATCCGAAGGATTTATATTTTTAGTCTCCATTGATTTCGGTTGATATTTTGCCGCCACCGTTATATTTTGAGGATTGTCAGAGAATCAAAAAATTGATTATGGAAACAGCTGAGTGTTCACGGTTGGTTGCTCGCCGATTGAGTGCTGTCATAAATTGATCTTTACCACAAGCGTTATTAACTAAAATCTTCCTGTTTCGTTTCTTCTTCTATTTAAACCAAACATTTCTAGGTTCGTTTTAAATTCAAAAAGAAGATAAACATGAGTTTAAAAATAATAGGGAACCACGAGGAAAGCACAATTCTTCAGGCAAAGAACGTTTTGGCCAAGGGGGCGGATAAATTTGTTCTTTGTGCGGACGGGCACCTGGGCTATGGCCATCCTATTGGCGGAGTGGCCGCTTATAAAGACAGGATCTCCATCTCAGGCGTAGGATTTGACATAGCCTGTGGTAATATGGCAGTCAAATTACCCCTGAAGGCTGCTGAAATTAAAGATTGGAAAGCCATTGGCCGGCAGATCAACCGTTCCATCTCTTTCGGGATGGGACGGGTCAATGAAACTCCGGTAGAGGCAGAATTTCTGGATATAGATGCGCACTGGAACAACGAGGCCTTGGCAGGTTTGAAAGATATGGCGGCCGCCCAGCTTGGTACCGTTGGTTCGGGAAACCATTACGTGGATGTCTTCAGGGATCAGGACGATTTTGTATGGATAGGTGTGCATTTTGGTTCTAGAGGTCTAGGGCATAAGGCAACGTCCCATTTTTTGAAACGGCTTGGAGCAAAGGACGGGATGGATGCCGATCCGTGTATAGTGGATGTGGATTCGGATATTGGCCAGAGTTATTTGGAAGCGATGACTTTAGGTGGACAGTATGCCTATGCGGGGAGGGAGTGGGTATGCCGGACGGTTGCCGAAATCATCCAAGGGAATTCAGACTATCTGGACGAGGTTCATAACCACCACAACTTTGCCTTTATGGAAGAACATGACGGTGAGCGCTATTTTGTGGTACGGAAGGGATCCACACCTGCTTTCCCCGGACAACGGAGTTTTATCGGTTCCAACATGCATGATGAAAGCTTGATTGTGCGGGGGCTGGACACGGGGGAGGCTCGGGAAAATCTTTACTCAACTGTTCATGGAGCAGGCAGGGTGATGTCGAGGACCAAAGCTGCGGGTAAATTTAAAGGCTGGGGCCGAAAAAGGGTACAGGTGGCTCCTGGATTGATTGATGAAAACCAAATGCGTCAGTCGGTCGCTGAAAAGGGGGTTTTTCTTTTTGGAGGCGGTGCTGATGAGGCTCCCGGTTGTTATAAAAAACTCGATGAAGTTTTGGGTTTTCATCAGGATAGCATTGCTATTGAGACCAGGCTTAGGCCTATAGTGGTTTGCATGGCCAGCAATTCTGTAAGGGATCCTTATAAGGATTGATATCCTTGTACTATCTTTTTTTTGGAAACAGCAGGACGTGCAACTGACGAATGGTAAAACCTGATCGGCTAAATGACGATTCCCAGTGCGGTCATTTTTCAATGTATCTGTTAGGTATAGGTTTTAATGGTAAAAGGGTTTATATTGGCCTTTACAGATATTTCAGGATTCGCTGTTGCTTTAAAAACTGTGTGGAAAGACTCCGTATCAAAATGCCGTTCACATAACCAACGGTTAAAAAGTAGTAACCATGCAATATAAAAAGAAAAAAAGCCTTAACATTTACATGCCAAAGCCTAGTTAATAGTAGCGAGGAGCAGGATCGAACTGCCGACCTCAGGGTTATGAATCCTGCGCTCTAACCATCTGAGCTACCTCGCCGTAAGGATCAATAATTCAGGTATAAAGTCGAAAACTAAATCACCTGGTTTGGCAGCATGTCCGCCAATTGGAGTGCAAATATGTGGGGTTAATCGGTTATATGCAAGCGTAGCCCCGAAAAAAACACGTTTTTAATAAAAGAAACAATCGAGCAATGGTTAAAAATAAATTTGTCGCTGATTTTCAGATTAATACTTCCAGGAAGATAATTTACCCCTATTTAAGTACCGCAAGTGGTCTATCGCAGTGGTTTGCGGATGATGTCACTATTAATGAAGATAAGGTTTATAATTTCGTATACGATGGCGAGGATCATTTTGCGAAAGCGGTTATTATGAGGAGCAACCATAATGTGAAATTTGAGTTCTTTGATCCTCGTGCAGCGGAAGGAGAGGAGCAAACCGACCATTCATTTATAGAATTTAGATTGGATGAAAATGAATTGACACAGACCTTTTTTTTACGGGTCATCGACTATAGCGATGCCTACGATGACGAGGAGCAGGAATCCATTTGGGAAAGCCTTATTGGTACACTCAAGGAAATTATTGGCGGATAAAAATCTTTAAATATAAATTTTTACGTTTAATATTATAACCTTTGTGAAAATCGTTTGTTAAGGAAGAAATGCAGGGCGGTAGCACTTCATGAAAAAATTAGATAAATTAATTTTAGGGTCCTTTATAGGGCCATTTTTATTGACCTTTATTGTGGTGGATTTCATTCTGCTGACGGTAAATATGCTAAAATATTTCGATGAGATATTCGGAAAGGGGTTAGCATTCGGGGTTTACATGGAGTTGATCAGCTATTTCGTGATAAGTATCTCGCCGATGGCTCTGCCCTTGGCGGTGTTGCTTTCTTCCTTAATGACCTTTGGGAATTTAGGCGAGCATTTCGAGTTGACGGCCATCAAAAGCAGCGGGATTTCTTTATTGCGGGCGCTTCTTCCCATTGGAGTATTTGTTGTCGGGCTTTCTTTTCTGGCTTTTCTTTCCAACAACTACCTAGTTCCAAAAGTCAACCTGAAAACTTTCAGCCTCCTGTATGACATACGCATGAAGTCTCCGGCTTTGGATATCAAGGAGGGGGTTTTTTATAATGGGATTCCCAATTACAGTATTAAGGTAAATAGAAAGCTGGATGAGGTAAGGCTTTTCGATATCCTTATCTATGACCATACTTCCGGAACTGGTAATATCAATGTGATTACCGCTGACTCTGGGCGAATGGAGCCGTTTTTCAATGACCGGTACATGACTTTGGTTCTCTATAACGGCAATAGTTATCAGGAAGGAGCTCCTCAACGTGGGAATCTCGAGAAACCAGTAACTTTTAGCAGGACACAATTTACCGAGAATCAAATGGTATTCAGCCTGGATGCTTTTGAGATGAGTAGAACGCCGGAGGAACAATGGTCCAGCAACCGCTCCATCAAAAACATCAGCCAGTTGAGGAGCGATCTGGATTCGATGGACAGGGAACATAATCAATGGATTTATTATAACTATGTCAATACCGGCTCGGTGTATACCTATTTTGCCCGCAACAGAAAAATAGAGGCACCACCAGATGTGATGAGGAAGAAGGCACTGCATGATTCCCTTCAAAACATAAAAGTCCAAGAAGAATACCGCGCCCGGAATGATTCTATGGCAAGGATAGCTTCCCAAGAACAACTCAGCCATGTCTCGGAATCGTCCGACAGCCTTTCCGTTGTTGCACCTACTCCTTCCGAAGATACTGATGCACGATCCCAGACGGTCACTGATAAGGGAACGGGAATGGCCTTAGCGGATCAAGATTCCATGAGGGACAAAATTAAGGAAGTGTTGAGAGATTCGGTAAGGGAAAAAATGATCAGTAGCTTGAGCCAGAATGTGGCTGCCTCCCGAAAGGAATCTGTGACGGAGCCCGAAATCACGTTGAGTGTGGAGCAAAGGAACCGACTGGATTCCATTGTCAATGAGGGCGGCTTTCAAAGCAGGGCAGCCTCAATTGCTTTGAATACGGCCAGAACGCTGAAAAACAATTTCTCCACCAATTTCCTCCGATTGGACGGTTTCGAAAGGGAATCCAGACGATGGGAGATCGCTTGGTATCAGAAATACACCCAGGCATTTGCCTGCGTTGTCATGTTTATGATAGGCGCACCATTGGGGGCGATTATCAAAAAGGGCGGACTCGGTATGCCTGTATTGTTCTCCATCATTTTCTTTATCATCTATTATATGCTGACAATCACAGGGGAAAAATGGGCGAAAGAGGGTATAACTAACGCCTTGTTCGGAACGGTGTTTTCCGTAACGGCCTTACTGCCTTTCGGTTTATTTTTCTTGAGACAAGCGAGAAAAGATGCCCGGTTATTTGAAGCTGATTTCTATTATGCTTTTTTCGAAAAAATACAACGGTATCTTAAAAGGCGCAAAGAGAAAAGTTAAGGCATATTTTATTATTAAAAATAATAGATCTATCTTTGTACCTGTTTTAAAAAATAATAAAGATTTAATTGACTAAGCATGTATTTAACTACAGAGAAAAAAGTTGAGTTGTTTAAAAATCATGGTAGGTTAAAATCGGATACTGACACAGGTTCTCCTGAGTCTCAAATTGCCTTGTTCACTTTTAGGATCAAGCATTTGACCGAACACCTAAAGACCAACAAAAAAGACCACTCTTCAAGATTGGGCCTTTTGAAATTGGTTGGGAAGCGCAGAAGCCTTCTCAATTATTTGACCAAAAAGGATATCGAAAGATATAGAGCGGTCATTGCTGATTTAGGAATACGTAAATAACTTTAGGTAAGGTTCTTCATCTGTAAGAACCTTACTTTTTTCTTGCTCCCAGCATTATTTTTTAAAACTTACACAAGACTTATTTTAACAAAAATCTATGTTACCAAACATTATATCAAAAACCATCACCCTTGAAGATGGTAGGGAAATTATCATTGAAACTGGCGCTTTGGCCAAACAGGCTGATGGGGCGGTAGTTGTAAAAATGGGTAAGGCCATGCTTTTGGCTACTGTGGTTTCAAAGAAGGAGGCTGGGGAAGATGTGGATTTTCTTCCGTTGTCGGTTGATTATCAGGAGAAGTTTGCGTCCTCTGGAAAGATTCCGGGAGGATTTTTAAAGAGAGAAGGAAGGCTATCGGATTATGAAATATTGATCAGCCGTCTGGTTGACCGTGCTATTCGGCCGATTTTTCCTTCTGATTATCACTCGGACAGCCAGATTGGGATTACTTTAATGTCTGCCGACGAGGAGGTATTGCCGGACTGCTTGGCAGGCCTAGCGGCTTCCGCTGCTTTAGCGGTATCGGACATTCCGTTTAATGGCCCTATTTCTGAAGTACGGGTCGCCAAAATCGACGGAGAGTATAAGATCAATCCTACCCCAAAACAGTTGGCCACTGCTACTATGGAACTTATAGTGGCAGGATCCTTGGAGTTTATCTTGATGGTAGAAGGCGAAGGCAATGAAATTTCGGAAGACGAGATGATCGAAGCCATTCAGGTTGCCCATGAAGAAATCAAAAGACATTGTCAGGTCCAGATAGAATTGACCAAGGCGGTGGGGAAAGAAGTTAAGCGTACTTATTCCCACGAAAAGCAAGATCCTGCACTTTACGAAAAAATGCGAGCAGAGCTTTATGATAAATGCTACCAGTCAGTTGGCCTTCAAATCGCCAATAAATACGAAAGGTCTGCATTGATCAAAGAAATAAAAGAATCATTTAAAGAAAGCTTGGGAGAGGAGCATGGGTATGAGAAAAGCCTGATTAGCCCCTATTTCAGCAAAATCCATAAAGAAGCTGCCCGTAACTTGACCTTGAATGAGAAGAAGAGGCTAGACGGCAGGAAGACAGATGAAATCAGACCAATATGGTCGGTTGTAGATTATCTTCCGTCTGCCCATGGTTCTGCGGTATTCACTAGGGGAGAGACACAGTCTGTTACCACCTGTACTTTGGGTACGAAGATGGATGAGCAGATGGTGGACGGTGCCGTACATTCAGGATACAATAAATTTTTCCTTCATTATAATTTCCCCGGATTCTCTACCGGCGAAGTGAAAATTAACCGAGGTCCCGGAAGAAGGGAAGTCGGACACGGTGCGCTTGCGATGAGGGCATTGAAGAAAGTCCTTCCTCCCGAGGATGAAAACCCATACACCATCAGGATTGTCTCAGATATCCTGGAGTCGAATGGATCATCTTCCATGGCTACTGTCTGTGCGGGTTCATTGGCGCTGATGGATGCTGGGATCAAGATCAAATCACCGGTGACTGGAATAGCGATGGGTATGATCTCCGATGCAAAAACAGGACAGTATGCGATTCTATCCGATATTTTGGGAGACGAGGATCATTTGGGAGACATGGACTTCAAGGTCACTGGAACCGAAAAAGGGATTACCGCTTGCCAGATGGATCTGAAAGTCGAAGGTTTGGATTACGCTGTTTTAAAAGAAGCTTTATACCAAGCTAAAGAAGGACGCCTTCATATATTAAGGGAAATTACCAAGACCTTGGCTGAGCCGAGACCTGAGCTGAAGCCCCATACCCCAAGGTCCTTCAATATTTCCATTCCTAAAGAACTTATCGGAGCGGTTATTGGGCCCGGCGGTAAGGTGATCCAGGAGATCCAAAAGGATACAGGAGCTACCATCATCATTGAGGAAAAGGATAATATGGGTAAGATTAATATCTTCTCCAATAACCAGGACTCCATGAATGCAGCGATTAGCCGCATAAAGGGAATCGTCGCCCAGCCTGAAATAGGTGAAGTGTATACCGGCAAGGTGAAGAACATCATGCCCTTCGGTGCTTTCGTTGAATTTATGCCAGGAAAGGATGGCTTGCTTCATATCTCTGAAATCAAGTGGGAGAGGTTGGAAAACATGGAAGGAGTGCTTGAGCCAGGGGAAGATATCCAAGTAAAGCTGATAGATGTGGATAAAAAAACCGGCAAGTTCAAGTTGTCCAGAAAAGTATTGTTGCCTAAACCTCCTAAAGCTGAGAAAAACGATTAGGCTGTTTTAAACATTTATGAAATTATGAACTTATTTTCAGGATACTTCTGTTATGAAATGAGTTTTACCAATCAAATGAAAAAAGCTTAATGAGGCAGCTGAAAATTAGTAAACAGATCACCAATAGAGAAAGTCAATCTCTTGATAAATATCTGCAGGAAATAGGGAAAGTGGATCTGCTCACCGCAGACGAGGAAGTGGTCTTGGCCAAGCGGATAAGAGAGGGTGATCAACTGGCTTTAGAAAAGTTAACCAAAGCAAACCTGAGGTTTGTAGTTTCCGTAGCAAAACAATATCAAAACCAGGGATTATCTCTTGGCGATCTTATCAACGAAGGTAATCTAGGCTTGATCAAAGCCGCACAAAGATTTGATGAAACCAGAGGTTTTAAATTTATTTCTTATGCGGTGTGGTGGATCAGACAATCCATATTGCAGGCGTTGGCCGAGCAATCCAGAATTGTGAGACTTCCCCTGAATAGGGTGGGTTCCTTGAATAAAATAAGCAAGACTTTTTCGGAACTTGAGCAGAAATTTGAGAGGGAACCATCGCCAGAGGAATTGGCAGAAGTATTGGAAGTTACCGCCAGCGAAGTCGTGGATACCATGAAAATCTCCGGTCGTCACGTATCTATGGATGCGCCCTTTGTACAAGGAGAAGAAAACAGTCTTTTAGATGTATTGGAGAATGACGGGGAGGTAAAGCCAGATGACGGGCTGATGAATGATTCCTTGAGAAAGGAAGTCCAAAGAGCCTTGTCTACCCTGACTCAGCGTGAGGCAGATGTTATCACGCTTTATTTCGGATTGAACGGTGAGCACGCCATGACACTGGAAGAAATCGGTGAAAAATTCAACTTAACCCGAGAAAGAGTACGGCAGATTAAGGAAAAAGCCATCAGAAGATTAAGGCATACCTCTAGAAGTAAAACACTTAAGCCCTATTTGGGATAATTGCACAAGTATAAGAGTAAGGTTAAAAAAGAGGGTGTTAACCCTTTTTTTTATGCCGGAAGAGCTATTTATATCGTCAGGGATGGCTACTGACAAAGGAAAATGACATCCTCCAATATTCATTTTAAGGAATTTTAAGATGATGTTCCTTTGTTAAAAGGTTTTAAATATTAAAATTTGCCCACCCAAAAATCGCATGTACAATGAGTAAGGAAATTGAGAAGGTTAAAGTTTTGATCATCGGCTCTGGGCCCGCAGGATATACAGCTGCAATTTATGCCGCAAGGGCAGGCCTTAATCCCGTATTGTATACCGGAGGTCAGCCAGGCGGTCAACTTACCATTACCAACGACGTGGAAAATTACCCCGGTTATCCTGATGGCATAATGGGGCCTCAGATGATGGATGATTTTAAGAAGCAGGCGGAAAGGTTTGGTACTAAAGTCAATTATGGCTTGGTAACTAATGTAGAGTTTGGCGCTAGGCCTTATAAGGTTTCCGTGGATAATAAGGATGAGATATTGGCCGATACGCTTATTATAGCTACAGGCGCATCTGCCAAGTGGTTAGGTATCGAAAGCGAGACCAGGTTAAACGGTCAAGGGGTTTCAGCCTGCGCGGTATGCGATGGCTTTTTCTTTAGAGGTCAGGATGTGGCCATAGTAGGCGGGGGTGACACGGCCTGTGAGGAGGCTTCCTATTTATCCAATATCTGTAATAAGGTGTATATGATTGTGAGGAGAGATGAATTGAGGGCTTCCCAGATCATGCAAAAGCGGGTGATGAGTAATCCCAAGATCGAAATCCTTTGGAATACCGAGACAGAGGAAGTAATAGGTGAGTCTGAGGTCACAGGGGTCAGGATAAAAAACAATCTAACGCAAGAAAAAAAGGAGCTAAATGTCACCGGCTTTTTTGTCGCCATTGGGCATCAGCCTAATACAGAAGTGTTTAAGGGATATTTAGACATGGATGAGAACGGATATATCAAAACCATTCCCGGTAGTACTAGAACCAATATTGAAGGAGTCTTCGCCTGTGGGGACGCTCAGGACCATATATATAGGCAAGCCGTTACTGCTGCAGGTACAGGGTGTATGGCAGCTTTGGATGCTGAGCGTTATCTGGCAGAAACAGAAGTCTTTTAATATCGGCTGATGGGGACAAAAATCTTTGGGATATTTTTATGTTTTACCTGGTGGATAAGCTTTGGAGCTTTTTCACAGGTGGATCCTAAGTCTGCTAAAGAAGCTGCCCCCGAGCTTATTGAGGCACCCGATAAAAGGAAGATATCTACTTTCGATGTCCAGCAATATCTAATTGATTTAAGAAGAGGAACGGATTCCCTTATTTTTAAGGATAAGGTAGACCTGACCAAGCGACTGTCTCCGGTGAACGAAGATACCTTGTCTTTAATATGGGCCCCCACCAACCAGTTGGTGGAGATTTCCGAACAAGTGCTTATCAACAGTATCTGGGTTACTGCTTTTGAATATTACGCCTCCTGGGATAGCAAAAAGATCAACATTTATGATTTTGACCCGAAGGATTTTAAAGATACGGTACATATCAAGCTTTATGATCCCTTCTTTGGCTCCAACTGGACTGCTCCCCTAAAGGAGACCAAGGTCAATTCGGAGTTCGGTTTTCGCAGATTTCGGTGGCACCATGGTATAGACCTTAAATTGACCACTGGTGACCCGGTGTTCAGTGCTTTTGATGGGATAGTCAGAATGCGATCCTATGACCGGAACGGGTATGGATATTACGTACTCGTTAGGCATAGGAACGGTTTGGAAACACTTTACGGGCATTTGTCTAAAATTTCGGTAGAAGTTGGACAAGAGGTTCGGGCAGGAGATATTCTTGGCTTGGGCGGAAGCACGGGAAGAAGTACCGGTCCCCACCTGCATTTCGAGATCAGGTACCAAGGTTTGTCAATCAATCCAACTGAGGTTTTTGATTTTAATTATGGCCGATTAAAAGGAGATGTTTATACGATTACATCCTCCAGTTTTGACCATGTTATTCAGGCACAGGAGGCGGTTTATCACCGGGTACGGAGCGGCCAAAATCTCGGTGTAATCGCCAGGCAATACGGAGTATCTATCAACCAAATCACGAGACTGAACGGAATTACGACACGCTCCATTCTTAGAGTCGGCCAGAGATTAAGAATAAGGTAAGCATATAACTTCTCTAGGTTCAGTCGTCAGCCGGTCCTTTGTGAATAATAAAAAAGCAACAACAAGATGAAACTTGACATTCTAGCCATTGCATCCCATCCAGACGACGCTGAACTCTCCTGTTCGGGTACCCTTGCCGCACATGTGGCCCGGGGCTACAAAGTCGGAATAGTGGATCTAACCAAAGGTGAAATGGGAACCCGGGGAACTCCCGAGATTCGGATTGAAGAATCCGGAGATGCCTCAAAGATTTTAAAGCTTTCTGCTCGGGAGAATTTGGGGTTTGAGGATGTTTATTTCACTGATGATAAAGCCCATCATTTAGAAATCGTTCGTATCATACGAAAATACCAACCGGAGATCATACTCGCCAATGCTGTAAGAGACAGGCATCCTGACCACGGTAAAGGCGCATCGGTCGTCTCTAAAGCTTGTTTTATCAGTGGCCTGAGACGCGCAGAGACTTTCTATGAAGGTAAATCCCAGTTGCCATGGAGGCCGAAGGCGGTGTACCACTATATCCAAAACGACTACATCCAGCCGGATTTTATTTTTGACATTACAGACTATTGGGAAATAAAGCTATCCAGTATCAAAGCCTTTCGCTCCCAGTTCTTTGATCCCCAAAACAATGAGCCGGAAAGTTTTATTTCCAAACCCGGTTTCTTGGAATTTATTGAGGCTAGGGCCAGGGATTTTGGACATCAAATCCAAGTGAAGTATGGAGAAGGATTTACGGTAGAGAGAATGTTGGGCGTAAATAACCTATTCGATATCCGGTAAAAGTTGAGCCCGTTATCATCGGCGATTGGTAGAAGCGGCGATAGCATATCCTGGCCTCAAGGGGCCAGGATTTTCTTTGTCCAATCCTCTGAATTTCCTTTCTCATAGACAATCCTATCATGAAGCCGGCTCGCTCTACCTTGCCAGAATTCAAAATAATAGGGATTAAGTCTAAAACCTCCCCAATTTGATGGCCGTACCAAAGATTCGCTTTGAAACTTTAGTGTCATTTCCTTTTCTCTGCTTTCTAAATATGACCGATTTGGAATGACCTGGCTCTGCGGTGATGTCCATGCACCGATTTGGCTATTTACAGGTCTGGAAAGGAAGTATCGGTCAGAATCTCCTTCAGCTATTTTTTCTACATTCCCTTCTATTCTCACCTGCCTTTCCAATTCGGGCCAAAAAAATGTCAATGCCGCAAAGGGGCATTTTTGCAATTCCCTTCCTTTGTTGCTTTCGTAATTGGTAAAAAAGACCAAGCCATGATCCAGACCTTTTAATAAAACGATACGCGCGGAAGGACGGTTTTGCAAATTGATAGTGGCCAAGTTCATGGCATTGGGTTCGTTTACTTCCGCCTTAATGGCTTGCTCAAGCCATAGGGTGAACTGGTCGATGGGCGAATCTTCTACTTCTTCCAACCCCAAGGATCTTAAAGTGTAATCTTTTCTGATATTGGCTATGTCCATTTTTTTATCAAATTTTTTAAAAGTAACATTGTTATTGCATTTAAAAAATTTTTTGTTTTATCTTAATGCCTCTTAAATAAAATGCCTTTTAATGGAATTTAATTCTAAACCTCCAGCGAAATCTGGCTGTCTACTTTTATCGGAGCCGTTTTTACAAGATGAAAATTTTGTAAGATCTGTGATTTTATTATGTGAGAACAACGAGCATGGTGCTTTTGGATTGGTCTTAAACAAATTATCTATATTAAAAGTAAGTGATCTGCTGGATGATTTGGATTTTTTAGACCTAGAGGTTTATGTTGGCGGACCTGTAGAGCAAAACACTTTACATTTTATCTATTATGGAGAAGCTGTGCTTGAGGGCAGTGTTCCCCTCGCTGAGAATTTATGGTGGGGTGGAGATTTCGAGGAATTTGTTCAGAAGTTTAAAAATGATGCCTTGGATTTAAACAACTTCAGGTTTTTTATCGGCTATTCAGGTTGGTCAGAGGGGCAGTTGGAGGAAGAACTCATGGCCAACACCTGGATCGTATGCGATAATGTCTATTCAAAGAACATATTCTATTCCGCACCGGACGATTTATGGCGTATCATGTTGAAGAATATGGGAGGGGACTTCCAGGTTTTGGCAAATTATCCAATAGACCCAAGGCTTAATTAGCGCAATTTTATTACTTTTGCTTTAGCAGTGGTTAATTAGGAGTACTCATAAGACGATGGAGAACGATAAAGACATGTCAAAGGAAGACAAGGTGACGCAAGAATTAGCGGAAAAAGAAGCAGTGGCGAGTCAACAGGAACATAATACCAATCCTACGGAGGAGGAGCAGGAACAGGAGGTCCCTTCAGTGGATTTTAGCACCTTCTCCAAAAACCAACTCCTGGAAGAACTTAAAGACCAAGTCAAAACAGGTGATTTTCTCAAAACAGATTCTATTGTTACCGAGTTGAAATCCTTTTATGATGAAATTTTTGAAAAGGAAAAAGAAGAAGCACTGAAAAGCTTTACTGCCGAAGGTGGTTCCGTCGATGATTTTCAATATCGAAGATCCGATGAGGATAAGGAGTTTTTTAAGATATTTAGTGATTTTAAGGGTAAAAGGGCCCTAGTACTAAAGGAAGTTGAGCAATCTAAAGACAAGAATTTATTTGCCAAAACACAAATTTTAGATAGGCTGAGAGACATTGTTGATGGGGAAGAAACCACGGACAGTATCAGCACCATCAAGAAGATACAGGAAGAATGGAAAAGCATAGGGCCAGTTCCTGCCAGCCAGAACAAGAATGTTTGGGCATCCTTTAATGCGTTAATGGATCGCTTTTATGATAACAGAAGCATATATTTTGAGCTGAAGGAACTAGACCGGAAGAAGAATCTTGAGGGTAAACTTGAACTTTGTGCCAAAGCGGAACAGCTCCAGGAGGTAGAAGATCTCCAAGAAGCCATCAGGCTATTAAATGATCTACACGAAGAATTCAAATACATAGGGCCAGTCCCTAGGGAAGAACAAGAAAAAGTTTGGAAAAGGTTTAAAGCCGCCTCCGACGCGGTTTATTCTAGGAGAAAGGATTTCTACGAAGACCAGAAGGAAGTGTTCCAGCGGAACCTGGAAATCAAGGAGGGACTGATCAAAAAGTTGGAGGAATACAAGGACTTTAAGGCCGATAGAATCAGGGATTGGAACAGTAAAACCAAGGAAGTTTTGGACATCCAAAAGCAGTGGGAGGCCGTCGGGGCTGTTCCCAAAGAGAATGGGAAGGAGATCAACCGGGCTTTTTGGGGTCTGTTCAAGAGCTTCTTTCACAACAAAAATATTTTCTTCAAGGAGCTTGATGATTTAAGGATTGCCAACAAGGAGAAAGCCGAAGCTATCATTGCGACTGCTGAGGCCCAGGTGGAGAGTACGGACTGGCAAAGTTCTTCCAATATATTGATCAAGCTGCAAGATGAATGGAAACATTTGGGACCGACCCCGGAAAAGGCTAGAAACGAACTATATCATCGGTTTAAGACAGCCTGCGACACTTTCTTTGAGAACCGTCGCCAAGCCAATAAAGAAGCCACGCAGGAATACGAGGAAAACCTAGCGCTGAAAACAGCTGTATGTGAAAAAATTACTATGGCGTCCAAGGGAGATGACCTGTCCCCAGAGAACTTGGAGGAATTGATCAAGGAATATAACGCCATAGGTTTCGTACCGAGAAAAAGCATTAAAGAAATCGGCGCCAAATTCAACCAAGCTGTCGAAGCTTATATTGATAGAATGGGTGCGGATGGCGTGGATTTGGATGATTTTCTGTTTCGACTGGACCTTAACAAAATTCAGGCAGATCCCAATGGCACGCGGGTGCTCAACAAAAAAGAGCACGGCATACGCAAGCAGATCGCAGATCTTGAAAACAACATCTCTTTATGGAAAAACAACCTGGAGTTCTTTGCCTCTTCTAGGACTGCGGATAAGTTAAAGGGTCAATTCGATGAAAAGATCGAGAAGGCTGAGATGGAAGTTGAGAAATTGAAAAAGAGATTGGCTATTATCCGTGAATTTTAAGCTTCTCATTGTTAAGGAAATAGTTTTTATCCGATAAATTTTAAAGGGAATTGTTTGGGTGTAATTAACTATAAATCTATATTTGCACTCGCAATAAGGGAACAGACGTTGGTTTTCCTGTTGTATTGACATCTTAGAATGCCTCCTTAGCTCAGCTGGTAGAGCAACTGACTTGTAATCAGTAGGTCGTTGGTTCGATCCCGACAGGAGGCTCAAAAAATCAGCCACTTACGAAGAGAATTCGTAAGTGGCTTTTTCATTTGCATACTATTTGCATGCAAGCGGGAAAAGAAGTTGAATGCTAGCACGACAGTAAGTTGAGCTAATAAAGAAAAGATTCTGCGACCGCCATGTTGAGCTATTGCTGGAAATGAAGTGGTGGGAGTGGGAAGACCTTCGTCTCAAGGAGGCAATACCAATCCTTTGTTCGAAGGATATAGATAAGTTGTACGAGTTTTATCAAAAGGAGGTTCGGAGATTGTAGGTAAGATTGACGGAAAGGTTCGGGATATAAATTCCCGAACCTTTTTAACAAGCACTCTCTGTTTTTTTGTTTTTGCTCATTTTTAGGATAAATATTGCCCTTACGGGTAGCGCTTTAAAGCATTATGCCGTTTAGCCAGAGATACAACTAGTAGCTTGAAACCATTATGGAAAGAAATTCATCTTTAGATACAATCCACAAAGAAAATGGAGTTGAAATTTGAACTTGTAAAAGGCGAAGATAAATATCCTTACGATTTACTTCTTTTAGCAGACGAAACAATTCAGTCTATACACAAATATGTCTATAAATCGGAGGTTTTTGTGGTAAGATACAATGAGGAGGCAATTGGGGCCTTTTGCTTGTATAAAACCGATCAAGATACTGTGGAGTTAAAAAACGTTGCTGTGGCCAGACCATTGCAAAGCAAAGGTATTGGAACACAAATTGTTGATTTTATCAAACAATATCTGAAAAGTCAGAAATACCGGACACTGATTGTTGGTACTGCTGATGCCGCAATACGGCAAATAAAATTTTATGAGAAAAACGGCTTTTTAAAATATGATGTACGCCAGGGTTTTTATGTCAAAAATTATGAAAAACCAATTTTTGACGATGGCGTTCAACTAAAAGATATGGTATTGTTAAAATATCAATTACAAGAGGAGGCATCTAATCTATAACACCTTTGGGAGTTTGACCCGGTAGCGGAATCTTGGATAGGGGTTGAGCTGCTTCCTTTTGAGGCCTCGCATTTCGGAACCGGCACTGGCAACGGCCAAAAAGGTTATGTATATACAGCCACCGAAGAAAACAATTGCTGGGAATATGATCCAACTTTTGAGGGCTTCAACTCCTTCTATCCTGTGGGTCATTATATGAGGTATGGAGGGTTTGCTTTTGTAGTGAACTAAGACCTATGTCGGCGGTGGTTCTGCCAGTTCATATCATCCTAACAGCCATTTCGAATTGTATATGCTTAATAGGTAAGTGGTCGTAGGGGGGGTAATCCCAATTGCACCGGGGTGAATCTCCGGCTTTTTAAGTGAGACTTTTACTTCAGTATAAAAAGTCCAAGGCCGGGCTGCTGTTGGTTTGACCAATCAATGGCTTCTTGGATGTCCTGATGGGCTTCCG
>Ga0209075_1002302_pt1 | contig 16952 bp, 12 predicted proteins | sample Stecom2011_FD_187523 | JGI IMG/M metagenome (GOLD analysis project Ga0209075, IMG submission 187523) | Agricultural soil microbial communities from Utah to study Nitrogen management - Steer compost 2011 (SPAdes) (version 2) | ecosystem: Environmental > Terrestrial > Soil > Agricultural land...
CTGTAAAATGGTACGGGGAACTCATTTCAGAAATGAAGTCTCGGGGCCTTGAAAAAAAAGGTCACGTTCACCGTTTAGGAGAAGTCATTACTGAGTTAATATACTTACACAACACTTTAAAAGATGTTGTAGAAGATAAGAAGTACCTTGGTTTATTAACGGCTGCAGAAGAGAATGTAGAAGCGTTTAAAAAGAAAAGTGATTTAGCTTCCTTGCATTTAGTGGAGGTTTGTTTTCAAGCTTTATATATGAAGTTACTTTTGAAGTTACAAGGTAAAGACGTGGGAGCAGAGTCAGAAGCAGCTTTTGATACAATGCGTATTATATTGGCTTATTTGACCCAAGCGTATCACCAGATGAAATCAGGAGATATGAGTATGTTTCAGAAGCACGATTAGAAATTCGAAGTAATCGGAATAAAAGATAAAGAAAGGATAGCGTTTTACGTTGTCTTTTTTTTTCAGTGGTCGGTGGATAATTACTGGTTTTGTTTTTTTTAAATTTAACGCAGAGATACGCGGAGGTTTTCCCAGAGGTACACAGATAAAAAAAGAGATTCTTCGCCGCAAAGCGTCTTCAGAATGACAAACGTTTGGTGTGTAAGGAGTGGAAAAGTAAAAGAAGAGAAGCTTCTTTTACTTTTCTCTGTACAACCCATGACGAATGTCATTCTGAATATTTATTAAAAACGCAGTTTTTAGAAATGGAAGAATCTGTATTTGAGGCCTGACTATTTCTTTTAAGTAGAATAGATTTCTAAATCTAATAACTACCAAATTCATGACCACGAGCTTGAGTATTGTAAATCCACTTATCATACGCATTCAGTCTTTAATTTTATCAAATTCTTCCCATAGATGAGGATATTTTTTCTTTTGTTTCTTTCGATCTTTGTATAGTAGGATTTGTATTCCTATTCCAATAATTGTACCCACATCAGTGTTATGAAAATTACCAATCCATTCACCATGAAATTTATTTTTTGTTTCGTTATAGAATGTAATACTTCAGCCTATGGCTAACTGTCTTCCACCTAAAATCTGAATTTCTCATTGAATTTCTTGACTTGTTCTTTGCGCAAAGCATCTAAGTCTTCAGGAACTGTTCTTTTCCATCGTTTGTGCGACCAAATCCAATATTGAGGCGCTTGGTTAATTGACTCTTCTAATAGATGAACGAATTGCTCAGTGATTTCTCCGTAATTTAATTTGTGTGGAGCAGATGTGATTTCTTTTAATCGCATAGAATAATGCCCTCGTTTTACCTTATGAATACTAAAATAAACAACAGCTTGATTGTACTTGTTGGCCAACATTTCTGGTCCAAAAACGATCCCGGATTTTTGATTTAAAAAATCCATCCAATAACATTTGTTGGAGTCTCCAGGAGATTGATCAGCCAATACAAGGGTAGAGGTTCGCTCCATGTTTTTGTCGAAAAAATCATGTACAATCTTAGAATGAATAACTTTCATTCCAAACCTTGATCTTCTGCCGTTTAGTTTTTTGTCCCAAAAACCATTACTCAATGGCATTCCAATTCCTACAGCTTGGTGACTAAATAATAAGTTTTGCCCTGTAATCAACCACTCCCAGTTGTTATAATGTCCGGAAACCAATAGAACGCTTTTTCCTTGAGCATACAATTGTTCCATGATTTCAGGGTTTTCTACTTGGAAACGTTTGAGGAGTTGTTTTTTAGAAATACTTAAATTTTTTGCTCCCTCCGCTAGTAAATCTGTGAGGTGACGATAAAATTTTCTTTCAATTGCACGTTTTTCTTTTGTTGACTTATTAGGAAAAGAATTTTCAATATTATCACGGACGACTTTCCTACGGTATGGAATAACAGTGATGATTAGGAGGTAGAAAAAATCGGTAAATAAGTACATTACCCTTAATGGAAGTAATGAGAGCGGATAGATTAGTAAATAATAAGCTAAGGCGCTAAACATGTATTTTTTTTTGTAAAAGTATGAAAATAATGGTTGGATATTAGGAGCAAACTTTTAATTCTTAATAGTAGTATAGTTTAATAGTGTTGAATGATGTTCTGTATATTGCGTTTGCTACATGAGTTACTTTCCTTCAATCCCTTGATATGAGGGTCTCTAACGGATAAAAACGGCTAATTGTACATTTGGAAATAGTTGATGTTAGGGGTAAGTTTTTTATATCAATTTTAAATTTACGATGTTTTTACTTTCATTCAATCCCTTGCTATAAACGTCTCTAACGGTTAAAAACGACTAGTTATGCATTTTTAAATAACTGAGGTTTTATGAGGAAATACTTCTATATCAATTTTACGTTTGTGATATTTACTTTCCTTCAATCCCTTGCTATGAGCGTCTCTAACGGATAAAAACGGCTAATTGTACATTTGGAAATAGTTGATGTTAGGGGTAAGTTTTTTATATCAATTTTAAATTTACGATGTTTTTACTTTCATTCAATCCCTTGATGTAAGCGTCTCTAACGGTTAAAAACGACTAAAACCTCATTATTTTCTTTCAAATAAAAAGTTAAAATCCAACCCCATATAAAATAAATTCTGAACTTATTATGTGGTGTCTCGCTCTCTACAAGATAATTAAGTGATCGTTTTTAATTTTAGAATCTAATAAATTATCTACTTTTGATATGTCTTCTGCCTTATAGTACATAGAGTAAGAGTGATTTGTTTTCATCTGTCTTCAACAAACGGAATAAACTTTTAAAAAAAGATCAAATTAATCTCATTATTTTAGCATAACAAAATAATATACCTATCTTTGCGGCTGTGTTAAAAGTAACACGTACATAAAAATCATTTAAAATAATATTGGAATGTATTTATCAATAGAAGAGAAAAAAGAAATTTTCAAGAAACACGGAAAGTCTGAAACTAACACAGGATCAGCAGAGGGACAAATTGCTTTGTTTACCTACCGTATTAGTCACTTGACAGGTCACCTGAAAAAAAATCGTAAAGATTATAATACACAACGTGCTCTTCAGTTATTAGTAGGTAAGAGAAGAAATCTATTGGATTACTTAAAGAAGAAAGATGTTGTTCGTTACCGTGAGATAGTTAAAGAACTAGGATTGAGAAGATAATTCTTGATTAACAAATTTATATAAAAAAAAGGGGGGCAGTCGAAGTGATTCGAAGTTCCCCTTTTTTGTTAAAGTGAAATTTAATGTCTTTAATTTTTTAGTAACAAGTTTTTAAAGACAAGACATGTGAAGTTTTTTAAAGCTGGAGTTTATCTTCATAAATGACTGTAGTGAAAAACAAGCATAACGCAGGGTTTGAAACTTGTTATAAAACAAATAAGTAAATATATATATATGAATATAGGAATAAAAAAGTCCATCACTATTGGAGGGAAAGAAATCTCCGTAGAGACTGGTAAGCTTGCTAAGCAGGCTGACGGCTCAGTAGTGTTACAAATGGGCAACACTGTTTTATTAGCTACAGTTGTTTCATCAAAAGAAGCTAAAGAAGGAATTGATTTTCTTCCATTAACAGTTGATTACCGCGAGAAATTTGCGGCGGCTGGACGTATCCCTGGTGGATTCTTGCGTCGTGAGGCGCGTCCTTCTGATAATGAAGTTTTAATCATGCGTTTAGTCGATAGGGCTTTACGTCCTTTGTTTCCAGATGATTATCATGCTGAAACACAAGTCATGATTCAAATGATGGCTTATGATGGTGAACACATGCCTGATACATTGGCTGGATTTGCTGCATCTGCTGCATTAGCTGTTTCTGACATTCCATTTCATGGACCAATTTCTGAAGTACGTGTTGCACGTATTGACGGTAAATTCATTGTTAACCCATTAAAATCTGAACTTGAAATGTCAGATATGGAGATAATGATTGCTGGTACAATGAAAGATGTTGTAATGATCGAAGGTGAAATGCATGAAGCGCAAGAATCAGAATTGATTGAGGCGATTAAGATTGCACACGAAGCGATTAAATTACAGTGTCAGTTCCAATTGGATTTAGCTGCTGAAGTTCCTGCTTCATCACCAAAACGTGAATACAACCACGAAGATAAAGACGAAACGATTGAGAAAAAAATCAATGATTTCGCATACGATAAGTGTAGAGAGGTTGCGCGTCAAGGATCTGCAGATAAAAACAAGCGTTCTGAAGGATTCAAAGCAATCAAAGAAGAGGTAAAAGCATTGTTTACAGAAGAAGAGTTAGCTGCAGGTGGAAAAATGATCAGCGGTTACTATTCTAAAACAATGAAAGAAGCTGTTCGTGATGTAATCTTGAATGAGCGTATTCGTTTAGACGGAAGAAAATTTGATGAGATTCGCCCAATTTGGAGTGAGGTTAACTATTTACCAATGGTTCACGGTTCTGCTGTGTTTACACGTGGTGAAACTCAAGCGTTAATGACGTTGACTTTAGGTGGGAAAATGCAAGAGCAAATGATTGACTCTGCAACTCAGCAAGGAACTGAAAAATTCATGTTACACTATAACTTCCCTCCATTCAGTACGGGAGAAGCTTATCCAATTAGAGGAGTTTCTCGTCGTGAAATTGGACATGGTAACTTAGCATTAAGAGGGTTGAAATATATTTTACCAGATGAGAATCCGTATACGATTCGTTTGGTTTCTGAAATTTTAGAATCTAATGGTTCTTCTTCAATGGCGACTGTTTGTGCAGGTACACTTGCATTAATGGATGGTGGTATTCCAATTAAAGCTCCAGTTTCTGGAATTGCAATGGGATTAATCATGAACAGTGAAGGGAAATACGCTGTATTGTCAGATATTCTAGGAGATGAAGATCACTTAGGAGATATGGACTTCAAAATTACAGGTACAGGGAAAGGAATTACTGCATGTCAAATGGACATTAAAGTAGACGGATTACCTTACGAAGTATTGACTGAAGCATTAGAACAAGCAAGAGCTGGACGTCTTCACATCTTAGGTGAAATGGCGAAAACTATTTCAGTTGCGAATGCAGACCTTAAACCATCTGCGCCAAGAGTTGAAACTATTCGCGTTCCTAACGAAGCGATTGGTGCAATCATCGGGCCTGGTGGAAAAATCATTCAACAAATTCAAAAAGATACAGGAGCAACTGTAATGATTGAAGAGGATGAGAAAACTGGAGAAGGAATTGTTCAAATCTTAGCGGATGGAGCAGAGAAAATGGATGCAGCAACGAAATCTATTCGTAGTATAGCGTTCCCTCCAACTGTTGAAGAAGGTGCGATATACGAAGGTAAAGTTAAGTCTGTTCAGGCTTACGGAGTTTTTGTTGAAATCATGCCAGGAGTTGACGGATTGATTCACGTTTCAGAATTTGCGAACGAACGTATTACTAAAATGGAAGATGTTGCCAAAGAAGGTGATTTACTGAAGTTTAAAGTAGTTGGACGTGATCCAAAAACTAAGAAATGGAAACTTTCAAGAAAAGTTCTTTTAGAAAAAGCTGAAAAAACTGAAGAGTAATCTTTAAGTTATATTTTATATCGAACCCCGACGTTACTGTCGGGGTTTTTTTATTCAACCATTTTCACTCAGGATACGTCTATAGTTTTAAATGAAATTGTTTATATTTACCCCACTTTGAAAAACACTATAAAAAATAGCCTCATAAAATACTACTGCAGCCTCATTGCTGTATTCTTGGTGTTTCTTGTTTCAGGTCAAGATATTCACTTTTCACAAATGAAGTTTTCACCCCTGACAATTAACCCAGGGAATGCTGGGTTGAATGGAAAGTACAATGCGATTGCTAATTACCGATCTCAATGGAATAGTGTTGCAGACCCTTTTAGTACAATTGGAGCTTCTTTTGATATGAAATTTGAAGAGCTTAGGAGTAATAAAGGCTTTTTAGCGACAGGAATAAATCTTTACCATGATGTTGCTGGAAACTTAAGAATGACAACATCAAATGTGAATTTATCTGTAGCGTATCATTTAAGAATGAACAGGTCAAGCACAATTGGCTTGGGAATGCAAGTTGGATATGCTCAGCGTGGTTTGGGAAGTGTTGATGGTTTGTATGCAAGTCAATTCGATGGAAACGATTTTGATCAGAATATCATAAGTGGTGAAAACTTTAGACAAACAAACTTTGGATATGTTGATGTAGGTGGAGGGTTTGTGTTTAATCACAATTCAATGTCTGAAACCTCGTTTAGATCAGATGGTTATCGCCTTTCTGTTGGAGCAGCTGCTTATCATTTGACACAGCCAGAATACTCTTTTCTGCAAGGTGGAAAAGATGATTTACAAATTCTATTTGCTGGATATATTGAGTCAGAATTTGTGGTTAATAACTCTTCTGTTTCTTTAATGCCAGCGTTATATTACCAAAGACAAGGTACACATCAAGAAATTTACGGAGGAACATATATTAAGTTTGCAATTACTAAATCTTCTGCCAGAACAACTTTAAGAGAAGGGTTCTCTATCGCTTACGGACCGTTTTATCGTTTCGGAGATGCTTTTGTGAACAAGTTATTGATTGACTACAATGGTTATGCTTTAGGGATCTCTTATGACCTAAATGTCTCATCCCTTACGCAATCCAGTAAAGGAAGAGGGGGAATTGAATTTATGATTAGGTACCAATTGATGGAAAAGCATCAGGTGGGAAAACGAATTCATTAATCGTTAAACACTATCGTCCGATTAAAAAAAACCTACCCATTAACTTTGGTTTTTAGCTTTAATAATTCTTTATTTTCATTTCCACTTGAAAACTCACATTCGGCAGGTGCTCAGTGCACCGCATTTTCGCTGTGGAATCCCAAACGCTCCGAACTTAGCCTTTATCCAAAAACTAACGTCTAGATTTTTAAAACAGTGTCTATCCATGAATTATCAAACGATCCCGAACAGTACTAAAGTTTTATCGGACGCCAGTGAATCGTTAAAGATGATCTTCTAAATCTCTAATCATTTATAAATTTCACCAAAATTGGAATTAGCTCTTTATGCAAAGGTAGTTTTGGATTATAATAGGTTTTTATATTTTCTTTCATTTCTTCGGGTGCATCTTTTAATACATGATTCATACCTTTAATTATTTCCAACTCCGATTTAGGATTCGCTTCGTGTTGTAAATTGGCATCTTCATTAGTCACTTGAATATCTGTAGATCCGTGAATAATTAATATTGGAATATCTAATTTCTTGATTTCTTCTTTAGGAAGATATTTTAACCAAGAAATAATATACGGTTGAATACTTTCACGAAATATACCTGCTAATTCAGGTGAAACATCCTCAACTTGCTTTCCTTGTTTAAGTGAACTAATAATCGCTTTAGTTTCAGTTAAAACATCAGGAGATTGTTGAGTAATTTGTTCAATCAACACCTCATCAATACCTCTTCCGACTCCTGAAAGAGAAATAAACTTCGAAACATGACTTTCTTGAGCTGCTAACATTCCAATTAATGAACCTTCTGAATGTCCGATAAGGATGATGTTATTGTATTTTTTCCTTTTTAAATAATCAATCCATGTCGTTACTTGTTTATAATTTGTTTCAAAACGCAAGTCTTTTTCTTCTAGATCACTTTTGCTTTTCCCAATCATTAATTTATCATAACGAAGACTTGCAATGCCTTCTTTGGCAAGCTCCTCAGCCAATAATCTATAACTGTTGGCTTGAACCATGATGCTGTTCCCATTTCTGTCAGTTGGACCAGAACCAGGTATAATGATTACTATTGGAGCATCCGTTTTTTCAGGAACACTGGTTATGGTGCCGTGAAGTGTTCCTTCATTCATACGAACCTTTATTTCTTTTTCCTTTTGAGAGAAAGTAGGAGTGTGAATTGTAAAAATGATTATAACAAGTACTAACCAATTCAAATGCTTCATAGTTTTATTTATTAATTTCGTGTTTACTTTGTAATAATAAGGAATATAATTTTTGATGCGTAACATCTTTACTTTTTTAACGAATAATAAAAACAAGTCCATTCTGGCTTTCGATGCTTTTGAAGTATTGGAATATAACGATATGGATAGTTTAGAGATGGTTTCCCAATTTATTGAGAAGCATGAGGGCGATTATCGTTTTGGATTTTTGTCTTATGATTTAAAAAATGAAGTTGAAGATTTAACGTCTAAAAACCCTGATCGCATTCAATTTCCTTTGGTTGGTTTTTTTATTCCCCGATACGTTGTAGAGTGGGATGAAAGTGGAAAGCAAACTTTTCTCAAAGGAGAAGCTAATCAAAAAGCTCAAGATTTTATTGAAAATTTTTTGAGTCAAAAGGAAGTTCAACCCAACAATAAAATTGAACTAATAGCCGGTTTATCAAAAAAAGAATATATTTCTAAAATTGATAAATTACAAGATGAGATTCAATTAGGGAACATCTATGAAGTAACATATTGTCAAGAGTTTTATGCTGAAAAGTCTAAAATTGAACCTTTACCCACTTATTTTGCATTAAACAAGGCTACAAAGGCAACTTTTTCTTGCTTTGTTGAGTGGGAAGGAAAGTATTTGCTTTCGGCAAGTCCAGAACGTTTTCTAAAAAGAGAAGGGAAGCGATTAACTACCCAACCCATTAAAGGAACGGCGAAACGCGGGACGACTCCAGAAGAAGATATTCGGTTAAAAGCAGAATTATTGGCAAGTGAAAAGGAACGTGCTGAAAATGTTATGATTGTAGATTTAGTGCGGAATGATTTATCTAAGATTGCAGAGAATAAATCTGTACAAGTCGATGAACTTTTTGGAGTTTATACTTTTGAAACGGTACACCAGCTTATTTCTACAGTTTCCGCTACAATTGATGAGAGTGTAACAGTTTTGGATATTCTGAAGGCCTTATTTCCTATGGGAAGTATGACGGGCGCTCCCAAAATCAGTGCAATGGAGTTAATTGAAGAACATGAAATATTCAAAAGAGGATTGTATTCTGGAAGTGTAGGATACTTCAAACCCAATGGTGATTTTGATTTTAATGTCATTATTCGCAGTGTATTATATAATGAAGAAATGCAAAGTATCAGTTGTCCTGTAGGCGGAGCAATTACCATAAAGTCTTCGCCAGAAATGGAGTATGAAGAATGTCTCGTTAAAGTAAAAGCATTAAAAGAAGTCTTGTTTTCACATGAATAAATCTCCGAAATATTGGGTTGCATGTAGCGGAGGAGTTGATTCCGTTGTGCTTTTGCATTTAATGCATGAGCAGAAGAAGAATGTAGGTATTTTACATTGTAATTTTCATTTACGAGAGGAGTCATCGAATGAAGACGAGGCTTTTGTAAGAAAATTAGCTGAAGAATTAGGGGTTCCCATTCGGGTACGAGAATTTAATACCACGCAGTATGGAATTGATAACCGTATGAATACGCAGTTGGCAGCTCGAGAATTGCGCTACGTTTGGTTTGAAGAAGTGATTCAAGAAGAGAATGGTATTGTTCTTTTGGCACATCATTATGATGATCAATTGGAGACTTTCTTCTTGCAGTTAAGAAGAGGGGGTAAGGTAAAGGGGTTGTCTGGAATGCCCCTGTTTAAAGATGGGTATTTGCGTCCAATTTTGAATAACACTAAAGAAGAATTGGTAGCTCTTGCAAAAAAACACAATTGGAAATGGCAAGAAGATGTTACGAATTCCTCCAATGATTACACACGAAATTGGTACAGAAATGAGGTTTTGCCTTGGCTTAAGAAAACTGATTTTCCATTGGAAGAAGTTGTTCCGTTAATGCATTCTTTTCAACAGCTTTTAGCGTATTTAAGAACATTAGAGACTCCAAGTGTTGTAAGGATAGAGGATTGGTTAGCTTTTCCGATTTGGTATAAAGACTATATTTTATCTGAACAAGGAATGGGCGAGTTTGCTGAAAGTGAAATCAATCGTTTGGCAAAAGCTGAAAAAGGAAAATTCATTGGGAATAAAGTAACTAAAGTGTGGAACGAGGGTGAGACATTTGTTTTTGTAAAAGAGGATTCAATTGGCACGATGAGTCAGTTAGAAATAGCAACACATTCTATTGGTGATGTTCATTTCAATTCAACAGATTTATTCCTTGATGCTGCGAAAGTAGAGGGAGAACTTTCTACTCGAAAGTGGCGTGCCGGAGATTATTTTCAACCATTGGGAATGATAGGAGAGAAGTCGATGGGGAAATTCCTTAGAGATCGAAAAGTTCCAGCACATCAAAAAGAAAAGGTGCTGGTTTTAATCAGTGCTAAAGGTTTTATTGTTGGAGTGTTTGGTTTTGGAGTTGGGGATAGATTTAAGGTGGATTCGAATACAAAGGAGGTCATTTGTGCTCGATTGGTTGAGGCGTGAGGTTGGTAGTTGTTTTCCCATTCTGTCGCCACTTTGTGGCTTTTAGAGTTGGAGGATGAGTTTTGTAACTTAGTAACATATCCCCCATATCCGTGGGGTAGTTGATGTACTAAGACTTTTATAGAGTAAATCCCGAAGGGATGACATACATTAGCCAAGGACGTCAGTCCTTGGTGTTTTATGGTGTTTGGTTTCACCAGTCCTGCAGGGACGACAGAATGGATTAACGCGTATGATTATGGAGTGAGGTTGTTAAATAGTCTTTTTGATCGATTTTTGAAATTATTATTTGTAAGTTTATATCTACTGATTGAAATTATAAAATACTGAAAATCAAATTACTACTGTTTAAATTTACACTGCTGTTTTCTGTGTTTTTCTATCTAAATTCTTGTGGAAGCCAATCGAATGGGATGTTTGAAAAGCGTAAACATTTAAAAGGATGGCATTTTCATAAGCATGGAAACTTATCTGCCGAGAAAAGCAGTGAGAAATTTAAATCGGATTACAAACGAGATGCTAAAAAGGATACTTCAGAAATCCAACATCAACACTCTGTAGTTCAGATTGAAAGGTACAGTTCTATACAAAGGAGGGCGGGATTAGAAAAGCATTCTTCAGAGGATATCGATATAAAGTCTTTGGCATGGAAGACCACGGTGAAGAATGAGAAGAGCAACACGGATAGTGTTGAGGAATCATTAGAAAATAAAAATTATAGCAACAAAGAAGTTGTAAATGGGAAGGAGCAAACCGATACTTATACTTTAGAGAACACAGAATCTTCAAGTGATTGGTATTTAAACAGTACTTTTTTTCTGTTGTTTTTAGCTCCGATGCTTATAAAGGGAAGGAAGACCAGTCGCATTCAATATTGGGCAGCCAAAAATCAACCAAAAGCACAAGGCGTATTAACCGTTATGAAGCTCGCTGCGGTTGGAACATCTATTGGTTTAGGTTATCTTGTTCAACCTTCTTTTTCACAATCACATCTTTTTTTTGCAGCTGGATTCATCGGGTTGAGTTTCGGCTTGTGGCAATATTGGAAAGAACAAAACTCACTTAGTTCAACACGTAGAATGGGATTGATGAGTGTTGTAAATGCTGCTACAAGTTTTAGTTTTTTCACACTTGGAGGAATGCTTTCTCATTCATCACACTTGTCGAATTGGTCTTTAGTGAATGGAGTAGTAAATGAAGACCCTGTTGTAAATGTAAGTACGTCACATATTTCAACTCTTCCAGCTGTTCTTATTATTATAGGGATGACACTACTTTTGATTCTTTTATTGTATCTTATTTTAATCGTGTCATGTCGTTTATTGTGTATGGGAGCTGAGGTGTTTGCTGTTCTTCTTTTCGTTTTCGCAAGTTATTTGATTATTTCTTTTTATTTATATCTGATCTTTAAACTAACTGCACGAGAGGAGAGGGAGAATTCTTGGTTCTTTAAAAAAGCTTTTCTTTTTGGGATGTTAGGCCCCGTATTTTTTGCTTTAATTTCTTTTGTGTTTTTTACTGGTTAATTGTTTAGATGTTTCAAACGAGAGCCTTTCCAAACTAATTTCCCAATCGATGTTCTTTAAAAACCGGCTTTTTGTTTTAATTCAATCGCAAAAGAGCGAAGAGTTGTACCGATTCTAATATCATTCTTTTATTTTGATTTAGGCTCAATGTTTAGATCGGTGTACCAATTCATGAGGTATTCTATTTAGGTGAGGGATAGAAGTGGCATCCTCTGCCTTTTTGGGTAGAGATATAACGGATAGCCCGACCCAGAAGAACAGAGAAGAAAGTGGAGAAAAGAGAGCAGATAGAATGGAGAGCAAAGAGCAGGAGATGTGTAGAGATGTTCTGAATATTGAACAGATCAATCAAACTCTTCAAACGGCATTAGCGCCAAAAGTTCTTTTTCGATGTGGGGTTTAAAGATATCATGTCCGAAAGGCATTGTTGTTAACGCTTTGGATTGATCGATTTTATCGAGGAATTGGGTAGCACTTTTAGAAGAGATGATTTTATCATAATCTCCAACAATCACGTTGAAATGAATATCGTTTTCTGCTAAAGTTTGTTTTACTTCTTCGTTGGAAGGGCGTAAATCTCTAAAAGCACTCCATGTTTTATAGGCCATTTCGAATTTATCGTGATCAGAGGTATAGAAATCTAAAAAGTCGACAATTTTAGGATGGATAATTTTTACTTTAGATAAACCGCGTGAAATGGTCATGAGTTCTTCTGGTTTTCCCACCCAGCGTTTGAACAGTTTCCTTGCCCACCATTGACGTTGCGACCAACTGTAGAAGTTATTGTCATCCATTCCGTCGGGTGCAATTAAAAACAAGCTTTTCACACGGGCTGCAAATGCGGGAAATGCACTCAAGGTAAAACGTCCACCTTGAGAATAGGCGACCCAATGAAAATGATCCACTTTTTCTTTTGTTAATAATTTTTCTAACAATTTTTCAACATGTTCTGCAGTGATTAAATCTTCATGAATTCGACTCGGTGAGAAGGTAGAGTAACCATGTAAAAAAAGGTGAACAGAGATGATTTTTCGTGTCTTTCTCTCCAAGAAACGAAAGTCCTCCGCCGACCTGCCGTTCCCATGAAAGCAGAGGATGACGGTATTTCCTTCTCCATAAACTTCGTAGGAAAGATGAAGATCATCTAGTGTTACACTTTCAATTTTACGTTCCGTTTTTGACATTATCTAAACACTCCAAGAGGTGATTATTATCCAACTATTTTTTAGTGAATCTACTTTAACACAGAAAATAGACATAAATATCCTGTGCATACCTATAAAAGTAGTAAAAATGAATTAAATTTGTGTCCGATTTGTATAACGCTTTTACATCATAAGCATAAAGAAAAATTGGAATGCCTAAGAACGAGAAAATTAAGTCAGTTTTAATAATTGGAAGTGGTCCAATTGTAATTGGTCAAGCATGTGAATTTGATTATGCAGGGTCTCAAGCAGCGAGGTCTTTGCGAGAAGAAGGAATCGAAGTTACCTTGATTAATTCAAACCCCGCCACAATTATGACGGACAAAGTAGTAGCAGATAATATTTATTTGTTGCCACTGGAACCGGAAAGCATTCGCGAAATTATTTCTAAACACGATATTGATGCAGTTTTGCCTACTATGGGTGGACAAACTGCATTGAACTTGGCCATGAAATGTGATGAGCTGGGAATTTGGGAAGAAAATAGTATTGAAATTATTGGAGTGGATATTGCAGCCATTGAAATTACTGAAAATCGTGAGGACTTTCGTAATTTGATGGAAGAAATTGATGTTCCAATGGCACCGCAGAAAACTGCAAAATCATTCCTTGAAGGGAAAAGTGTAGCACAAGATTTTGGATACCCACTGTGTATCCGTTCTTCGTTCACATTGGGTGGAGCAGGAGCAGGTGTTGTTTATAATGAAACAGAATTTGATAATTTGCTTGATGCTGGATTGCACGCTTCACCGATTCACGAGGTGATGATTGATAAAGCATTATTGGGTTGGAAAGAGTTCGAGTTAGAATTGTTGAGAGATAAGAATGACAACGTTGTAATTATTTGTTCAATTGAAAACTTTGACCCAATGGGCGTTCATACTGGAGATTCAATCACTGTAGCTCCAGCAATGACAATGTCGGATACAACGTATCAAAAGATGCGTGACATGGCCATTAAAATGATGCGTTCGGTTGGAAACTTTGCCGGTGGATGTAATGTCCAATTTGCAGTTTCCCCTGATGCCGAAGAGCGAATTATTGCGATTGAAATTAACCCACGTGTTTCGCGCTCCTCTGCCTTGGCTTCAAAAGCAACAGGATATCCTATTGCGAAGATTGCTGCGAAATTGGCGATTGGGTATACCTTAGATGAATTAGACAATCAAATTACAAAAACAACTTCCGCTTTATTCGAGCCGACGTTAGATTACGTAATTGTAAAGATTCCACGTTGGAACTTTGATAAATTCCCAGGAGCAGACCGTAAGTTAGGACTGCAAATGAAGTCTGTTGGAGAAGTAATGGGAATTGGACGTTCTTTCCAAGAAGCACTTCAAAAAGCCTGTCAGTCTCTTGAGATTGGAAGAAATGGGTTAGGAGCAGATGGAAAAGAGTTAACGGATCAGAATGCAATTTTAGAAAGTTTAGAGTTCCCAAGTTGGAACAGATTATTCCATATTTACGATGCAATTAAATTAGGAATTCCTTTTAAACGTATCCAAGAGAAGACGAAAATTGACGAATGGTTCTTACGTGAAATTGAGGATCTTGTTAAATTAGAACGTAAGATTGAAAAATACAACCTTACAGATATTCCAAAGGAAATGCTTTTCGAAGCGAAACAAAAAGGATATGCAGACAGACAAGTGGCGCATTTACTTCGTTGTTTAGAGTCAGAAATCTATACGAAAAGAGAAGAGTTTGGAATTCAGCGTGTGTATAAAATGGTGGATACATGTGCCGGAGAATTCCCAGCACAAACACCGTATTACTATTCGACATTTGAATTAGAGAACGAAAGTGAGGTTACCGATAAGAAGAAAATTGTGGTGTTGGGTTCAGGTCCAAACAGAATTGGTCAAGGAATTGAATTCGACTACTCATGTGTACATGGAGTGAATGCTGCGAAAGAGGCAGGATACGAAACAATCATGATCAATTGTAATCCTGAAACTGTTTCCACGGACTTCGATACGGCAGATAAACTGTATTTTGAGCCTGTATTCTGGGAACATATTTATGACATTATTCGTCATGAAAAGCCCGAAGGAGTAATTGTTCAATTAGGAGGGCAAACCGCATTGAAATTAGCAGAGAAATTAGAGCGTTACGGAATCAAAATTATGGGAACGAGTTATGATGCTTTAGATTTAGCTGAAGACAGAGGTCGTTTCTCACGTTTGTTGCAAGAAAACAATGTTCCTTACCCAGAGTTTGGAGTTGTTGAAAGCGCCGAGCAAGCATTAGAACTTTCTGATACACTTGGATTCCCATTATTGGTTCGTCCTTCTTACGTTTTAGGAGGTCAGAAAATGAAAATTGTAATCAACAAAGAAGAATTAGAACACCATGTTGTAGATATTCTTCATGAAATGCCGGAAAACCAAATCTTATTGGACCACTTCTTAGGAGGAGCAATAGAGGCAGAGGCAGATGCAATTTGTGACGGAGAGAATGTGTACATTATTGGAGTGATGCAGCACATTGAACCAGCAGGAATTCACTCTGGAGATTCATATGCTGTATTGCCGCCTTATAACTTAGGTGATTTTGTAATGCAACAAATTGAAGACATTACTATAAAGATTGCATTGGCGCTGAAAACTGTTGGACTGATTAACATTCAGTTTGCGATTCAAAACGATAAAGTATATGTTATTGAAGCGAATCCAAGAGCTTCTCGTACTGTTCCATTTATTGCGAAAGCGTATGACGAGCCGTATGTGAATTATGCAACGAAGGTAATGTTGGGAGTGAATAAAGTAACGGATTTCAACTTCCAACCACGCAAGGAAGGATATGCGATTAAGATACCCGTATTCTCTTTCAACAAGTTCCCGAATGTAAATAAAGAGTTAGGACCTGAGATGAAATCAACAGGAGAAGCGATTCAGTTCATAAAAGATTTGAAAGATCCGTTTTTTACTAAGATTTTTGCGGAGCGTAACTTATATTTATCGAAGTAGTCTTTTGCGCCTTCTTGTCAAAGACTATTGAAAACTTGGATTATTTAAAGTTTTTAAAGAAGAAAAGATGTTACTGGAATAAAATTTCAGGAAGTCCAGGCGATTATGGTCTGGACTTCTTTAGCTTTACTCCGAATGCAGTACTGAAATATATATTTAAATAGATATAAAATGATTTTATTAAGTGTTCCCGGTACGGTTAGAATGATTTTGATCATTATTGCAGTATTTGTAATTGTTCGATTTTTTGGACGCATTATGATGGCGAAGCGTAATTTGGATGCTGAGAAGAAGTATAACCAAAACACAGATGCTTATAAACGCGCAAAAGAGAAGAGCAATAGTGAGAAAGGGAAAGTTCATATTGTAGAGGGTGGATATCGTGAAGCAGAGGATGTAGATTATGAAGAAATAAAAGAAGATGAAAAATAGTTTTTCCATAATGCATTGAAATTCAACAAGCTTTTTAAAATGATTAAAAAAAGTTTAATTATTTTCAATAAAAGCATTGCAGATGGAAAAAAGTTACTTATATTTGCACTCGCCTAACGAAACAAGAAAGGCCCTTACAACGGTAAGGAGTTAAACAAAAGATTGCGAAAGCAAGTGAACAATACAAAATTTAGTAGCTTAGTTATTATAAGCTGTAGCTGACTGTCGTCAGCGACTTCGAAAGAAGATATATAAGTTTTGGTCTGGTAGTTCAGTTGGTTAGAATACCTGCCTGTCACGCAGGGGGTCGCGGGTTCGAGTCCCGTCCAGACCGCATTGTAGAAATACAAAACAAATCAAAAGCCCTTGAAACGTACGTTTCAAGGGCTTTTTCGTTAATACCCCTTAACAAAACATTCAATTTATCACAACCAAGTTGGTTACCTATTCGGTTACCTCCGTGTTATCTTTATAAAAAGGTAACCGAATTAAATCGAATTGCTTATTAACAAAGCGATTCA